>OLFV01001650.1_pt1 | contig 20088 bp, 36 predicted proteins | sample 1605551 | NCBI WGS metagenome assembly OLFV01 (sample SAMEA3888922, study PRJEB22519) | human gut metagenome | biome: human gut; feature: human-associated habitat; material: faeces | place: Denmark | collected 2011
ACATTAGGTGACATTAGGTGACAATAGAAAAAGCCTCTATTGTCACCCGTAAACACCTGATTATCAAACCGTTGTTTTGTATGGTGACAATAGTGACATTATCTTGAAGAAAAAATTTTATATAAAGCGAAAAAACATCATTGCTCTATGAAGCGGGCATACATATAAGTATGACCGAGAGTGGAGATCCAAAGGATAATGCTGTGGCAGAGCGACTGAACAACACGATAAAGAACGAACTCTTTAAAGATATCAAGTTTCATTCCATAGAAGAAGTAAAACGAGCCATGGCAAAGGCGGTTGAGTTTTATAACAATGAGCGTCCTCACATGAGTCTTGACAATATGACGCCACATCAGGCAGCATCCTACAAGGGAAAAATTAATAAAAAATGGGTCAGTTACAGAGAAAAGTACCTGCAAAATTTGGAGTTTCAAGCAGGAGCCACTAACTTGTGCACCACAAACACGGAATTCAATTGAATGCAGGCTTTAACGCAGCATTCAACTATAATCAGTGTTTAAGCATATTTATTCAACAGAGTTTGGGGATAAGGCGAAAATCATTCAACCAACCTCAGGCTTACAGTACAAATCCATTCAACTTTTTCTAGGGTAGTACAAACTTCTGATAAGATGATAGATTACCGAATAGATATGAACGGATTTTACCCCAATGAAAAGTAGCGTATGAAAACACTTGTTCTCTTTTTGCTGTTATGTCTGGATGTAAGTGCACAAACAGACTATAAGGTGGTGGAAACCAAGCCTCAGTTTGCCGGAGGCACTTCGGCGTTGGATTCATATTTTGCAAAAAACGCAAAATCTCTGTCTCAAAAGCATATTGTGGCCAAGGTGAATGTGAACTTTGTGATTGATAAGAACGGAAATGTGCAAAGTCCAAAGGCAGAGGGCAGTTATTCTGCCGAGTATGCCGATGAGGCCGTGCGCCTTGTGACCTATATGTCGAACTGGACTCCTGGCAGGCAGAACGGCAAGAATGTTAGCGTGCGTATGGTATTGCCGGTATCGTTCCTCCACGGACGTTTTATCCCTGCCGACTCACTTGAACAGCGGATGAAACGCGCCAATGCTTTGTATGACAAAAGCACGATGTCCGTGTTAAACACACTCGGGAAAGGCCAGTCCTTGTCGGGTGGTGAACTTGACGGCTATATATCAAACCTTAAAACCGTGTTGCAGATATATCCAGCACAAGATAATGCCTGGCGTTTCCTTGCCAGTGCTTACATAACTGAGGGCGAATACAAAAAGGCGTTGGACGCAATAAGTATGTTTGAGACACTTTCAGGAAGCAGTCGCTATATGGTCCATGTATATAGAGGATATGTGTACGACGAGCAGAATCTTACAGCTCTGGCTGATAGTGAATACCGAACAGCATTGGCGTACATAACCAAGAATGAGGATAAGGTACCGTTTGGAGTGTTCAGCAGGGCTATGCTGACAGGTTGGCTTGAAGGTACAGAAAGCAAGCGTAAGGTGCTTGAGGCAGCACTTGCCAATAAGTCTTATGCGCATCTTTACGCTGACATAAAGAGAATGTTGGCAGAAATGAAGTCTGTAAACCGCAAACAGGAAGTTCATGAAGAGGCTTGCCTTGCGGTAAAGATGCGATAAGTATTTAGTGACGATGAAAACAAACATATGAGGGCTTTTTCTATTTTAGCATTGTCGCTTTTTCGTGTAATTAAGGAGGGTCCGCACTTGTGCATGCGGCAGGGCAATTTCGAGAAACTTATATGGCTGTACCGCAACGCTTCCGGACGTATATTCCTGAACGAGCAGGTAAGGGAGTGGTTCATGCAGTTCCTGCCGCCGTCTGATGCTCCCACAATGTGCATGGACGGCGACTTGCCGAAGAAGACGGCCTTCAAGAACTGCTTCTCCCCGAAGCTCTCCGATGGTGACGGTGCCATACACACGGTGGTGACAGGACGCATGATAGGCATAGACAGGGCGCAGCTGGCCTGGCTCGCAAGTCACAACATACATGTGCATCTGTACACCGAAAACTATTTCGATGACCGCGAGCGCGAGAACACCGGGCGTTACAGGATAGCCCCTCACCATTTTCATGTGCATCCGCATGTGGCTGCCGACCGCTGGACGGAGGAGTTGTCTCGTTATGATGCCGGATGGCTGCACTGTGCCGCAAACCGCAACCACGGCAACATGCTGTATGCCTGTTGGGACGATTTCAACATCCCGGCCCGCGTTAGCACATACGCCGCAGCCGGCCTTCCGCTCATCGTGCCGGACAATACGGGGCACACGGTGGCCACCAACGCCATTGCCGCCGAGACAGGCATCGGCATCTTTTATGACAGCTATGAGACATTGGAGGCCAGACTTCGGCAGGAGATAAGGGACCGCCGCCACACCGCCGCCATGCTGCGCAACCGCATGCTATTTTGTTTCGACCACTATGTGCCGCAGCTGGTGGAGCTTTTTCGCAGTGCAATAACCTATAAACAGCAGAACTATCATGATGCATGACAAAGATAATCTATTACTGAAGATAGCGAACGCTATCGTGGCAAACATTGGCAATATCAAAAGTATGAAAAATATATTTCTTTTTATGACAATCTCGTGTCTTCTGTGTTGTTGCAATAATGCGGTAGCTCAGAAAGATGCAAATGCTGCTCGTGAAAAAGCGGTAGCGTTGAACAAAGAGGCGTTTGAACTCTATGCGACCAGTGGAAGAGATATACGGAAATATCCTCCAATTGTCAAACTGTACAGGGAGTCTATTGACATAGATTCAACATTAATCAGTTCGTACATTTGCTTGGCTGAACGTTTGGCTGAAATGGACAGTTGCAGACAGGCATTGCAGGCCGTGGATGAATGTATGCATGCAAATCCGTCAAAGGTAACGCCTGATATGTTTTTTATGAAGGGACTTCTGACTGCAAAATGCGGATTTTGGAAAGAAGGTCGTGCATTGCTGAATAAGGCGGCAGAAATGAAAGTCTCTGAGGTAGATGCAAAGGAAAAAGCTACAACGATGGATTATGTGAATGCAGCATATATAAACGCTTTCAGTGGAAATAAGGGCAAGTCACTAACACTTATAGAAAAGGGCATTGAAATGTGTGGACAGAATGATAGGCGTGCTGAATATGAGCGAGCCAGATGTTTGGATTTTAAAGACTGGTTTGCCAATTTTGATATGAAGCAGGAAATCATGGACTATTGGGGCGGTGACAAGCCAATGAAATATGACCGTCATGTAAAGAACGTCGTGAAGAAATATGAGGGTGATAAGACAAATGTGCATGTTTGGAAATAGTAAGAGTTTTCGGAATGAGTAGAAAACGCCGTTATGATTGGCTCATAGTGGGCTCTGGCCTGTATGGAGCCACCTTTGCCTATATGGTACGCCGTGCTGGTAAAAGATGCCTTGTCATAGAGCGGTGAGCACACCTTGGCGGCAACGTGTATTGTGAAAAGGTGGAAGGCATAAACGTACACAAGTACGGTGCTCATATATTCCATACTTCCGATGCCGGTCTGTTAATGCGGTGTCTCGTGCATGAGGCCAAACGCTTGCTGATATATAAAGAATGTAGTGTGTTGGACGTGGCACAGGCATTGGGCTTTGATGGGATGAATGCCTTTGTAAGTAGCTTTAAATCTATAGAAGGTGTGACACCTTCTGAATTTTTAAAAAGAAGAGATAAATGTTAATATTGGTTATATTTGTTTAAATTCGTGTCGCTGTAAAGCTTTTGTTCTAATAAATGTTAGGCTGTTTAAGAAAATGTTCGTACCTTTGCAGCCCGAAACGGGTTAGTATATTCGTTTCTTTCTTGGGAAGAAAAATAAATAATAAAATATATAAATTTAAAAATTACAATTATGCCTACTATTTCACAGTTAGTAAGAAAAGGCAGAAAGGTGCTCGTAGACAAGAGCAAGTCACCGGCTTTGGATTCATGTCCTCAGCGTCGTGGTGTTTGTGTTCGTGTTTACACAACCACACCTAAGAAGCCTAATTCGGCAATGCGTAAAGTTGCCCGTGTGCGTCTGACAAACCAGAAGGAGGTTAACTCCTACATTCCCGGAGAGGGACACAACTTGCAGGAGCACTCAATCGTTCTCGTTCGTGGTGGTCGTGTAAAGGACCTTCCTGGTGTTCGTTACCACATCGTTCGCGGAACTCTTGATACCGCAGGTGTTGCAAACCGCACACAGCGCCGCTCTAAGTACGGTGCAAAGCGTCCGAAGGCAGCTAAGAAGTAATAATCGGAGAAGATTAATACTAGGACGACAAACAAAGATTTATTTTTAACAAGTTTTGCTGGAAGCGATAAACAGGTTGAGTAAATATCCAGGTGTGGATGTTGAAGAACAGTAAATTACAGCCCCAGTGAGAATGATTTTTTTTATTTTAAAATGAGAAAAGCAAAACCAAAGAAGCGCGTGATTCTTCCCGATCCCGTCTTCAACGACCAGAAGGTCTCTAAGTTTGTAAACCACTTGATGTATGACGGCAAGAAAAATGCTTCATACGAAATCTTCTACAAGGCCCTTGATACCGTAAAGGAGAAGATGGCCAAGGAAGAGAAGCCCGCTCTCGAAATTTGGAAGCAGGCTCTCGACAATATTACTCCTCAGGTAGAGGTAAAGAGCCGCCGTATTGGTGGTGCTACATTCCAGGTTCCTACCGAAATCCGCCCCGAGCGCAAGGAGAGCATCTCTATGAAGAACCTTATCGCTTTCGCACGCAAGCGTGGTGGTAAGAGCATGGCTGACAAGCTTGCTGCTGAGATTATGGATGCTTACAACAACCAGGGTGGTGCTTACAAGCGTAAGGAGGATATGCACCGTATGGCTGAGGCTAACCGCGCATTTGCTCACTTCCGTTTCTAATCATTATTAAACTTCAAGATAAGAAAATGGCAAATCGCGATTTACATTTGACTCGTAACATCGGCATTATGGCTCACATTGATGCCGGTAAGACAACAACTTCTGAGCGTATCCTTTTCTACACAGGAAAGACTCACAAGATTGGTGAGGTGCACGATGGTGCAGCTACCATGGACTGGATGGCACAGGAGCAGGAGCGTGGTATCACCATTACCTCTGCTGCAACAACCTGTAACTGGAACTATCTTGGCAAGTCTTACAAGATCAACTTGATTGACACTCCGGGACACGTTGACTTTACCGCTGAGGTGGAGCGTTCACTTCGTGTGCTCGATGGCGCAGTTGCTACATATTCTGCTGCTGACGGTGTACAGCCTCAGTCAGAGACTGTTTGGCGCCAGGCTGACAAATATAATGTTCCCCGTATCGGTTATGTGAACAAGATGGACCGCTCAGGTGCCGACTTCTTCGAGACCGTACAGCAGATGAAGGATATCCTTGGTGCAAATCCTTGCCCTGTACAGATTCCTATCGGTGCTGAGGAGAATTTCAAGGGTGTTGTTGACCTCATCAAGATGAAGGCTATCCTGTGGCACGATGAGACCATGGGTGCTGAATATGAGGTTGATGAGATTCCTGCTGACCTCGTTGACGAGGCTAACGAATGGAGAGATAAGATGGTTGAGAACGCCGCCAACTTTGACGACGATCTTATGGAGAAATATCTTGAGGGCGAGGAAATTCCTGAGGAGCAGCTCATCGCTGCTATCCGCAAGGGTACCATCGCTATGGAACTTACTCCTATGACTCTCGGTTCTTCTTACAAGAACAAGGGTGTTCAGCCTCTGCTCGACTATGTTTGTGCTTTCTTGCCTTCACCTCTGGACACTCAGGCTATCGTGGGTACAAATCCTGAAACTGAGGAAGAGGAGGATCGCAAGCCTTCTGAGGCTGAGCCTACAGCTGCTCTCGCATTCAAGATCGCTACCGACCCGTTCATGGGACGTCTGGTGTTCTTCCGCGTTTACTCAGGTAAGGTTGTTGCAGGTTCTTATGTTTACAACCCCCGTTCACGCAAGAAGGAGCGTATCTCACGTCTGTTCCAGATGAACTCTAACAAGGAAATTCCTATGGAGTCAATCGACGCTGGTGATATCGGCGCAGGTGTAGGCTTCAAGGATATCCGCACTGGTGATACTCTCTGCGACGAGGCACATCCCATCGTGCTCGAGTCAATGACATTCCCTGACACTGTGATCTCTATCGCAGTTGAGCCTAAGAGCCAGGCCGACATCGCTAAGCTTGACAACGGTCTTGCTAAGCTTGCTGAGGAGGATCCTACATTCACCGTTCGTACCGACGAGCAGAGTGGTCAGACCATTATCTCTGGTATGGGTGAGCTTCACCTCGACATCATCATCGACCGTCTGAAGCGTGAGTTCAAGGTTGAATGTAACCAGGGTAAGCCTCAGGTTAACTACAAAGAGGCTATCACCAAGCCCGTACAGCTTCGTGAGGTTTACAAGAAGCAGTCGGGTGGTCGTGGTAAGTTCGCTGACATCATCGTTACAATCGGTCCGAAGGACGCTGACTACAAGGAGGGCGACTTCCAGTTCGTTAACGAGGTTAAGGGCGGTAACATTCCTAAGGAGTTCATTCCTTCAGTACAGAAGGGCTTCGAGAACGCAATGAAGAATGGTGTGCTCGGTGGATATCCTATGACAGACCTTAAGGTCGTTCTGACCGATGGTTCGTTCCACCCCGTTGACTCTGACCAGCTCTCGTTCGAGCTCGCTGCTCTGAACGCTTACAAGAATGCTTGTCCCAAGGCAGGTCCCGTGCTCATGGAGCCTATCATGAAGGTGGAGGTTGTTACTCCCGAGGAGAACATGGGTGACGTTATCGGCGACCTTAACAAGCGTCGTGGTCAGGTAGAGGGAATGGAAGAGGCTCGCAGCGGTGCACGCATCGTGAAGGCTATGGTTCCTCTGGCAGAGATGTTCGGTTATGTAACAGCTCTCCGTACTATCACCTCTGGCCGTGCTACAAGCTCTATGGAGTATGATCACCACGCACCTCTGTCAAGCTCTATCGCTAAGGCAGTGCTCGAGGAGGTTAAGGGTCGTGCAGACCTCGTTTAATTCTTGTCGATTAAACAACAAAACAAATACAGGGAGGGGAAGCGCTGCTTAGCGAATGACTCTTAAGGGGCGTACTTCCCTCCCTTTTACAACTTTTTATTTTAACAACTTAATTTCAAATGAGTCAGAAAATCAGAATTAAGCTGAAGAGCTACGACCACAAGCTCGTAGACAAGTCAGCTGAGAAGATTGTGAAGGCTGTTAAGGCTACAGGCGCTATCGTTAGCGGTCCTATTCCATTGCCTACACACAAGCGTATCTACACAGTGAACCGTAGTACTTTCGTAAACAAGAAGGCACGCGAGCAGTTCCAGCTCAGCGACTTTAAGCGTCTTATCGACATCTACAGCTCAACTGCTAAGACTGTAGACGCTCTTATGAAGCTGGAGCTTCCGAGCGGTGTAGAAGTAGAAATCAAAGTTTAATTTTTTAAGTATTTATTGAAATGCCAGGATTAATTGGAAGAAAAATCGGAATGACATCCGTTTTCAGTGCCGACGGTAAGAACGTACCGTGCACTGTTATCGAAGCTGGTCCTTGTGTTGTAACCCAGGTAAAGACTGTCGAGAAGGACGGTTACAAGGCTGTTCAGCTTGGCTTCGGTGAAGCTAAGGAGAAGAACACTACAAAGCCTATGATGGGATGCTTCAAGAAAGCAGGTACAACACCTAAGAAGCACTTGGCCGAGTTCAAGTTTGATGAGGAGTATAACCTCGGCGACACAATCACTGTTGACCTCTTCGAGGGCGCAGAGTTTGTTGACGTAGTAGGTACCTCTAAGGGTAAAGGCTTCCAGGGAGTTGTGAAGCGCCACGGTTTCGGTGGTGTAGGTCAGAGCACACACGGTCAGGACGACCGCGCTCGTAAGCCGGGTTCTATCGGTGCTTGTTCTTATCCCGCAAAGGTGTTCAAGGGCATGCGCATGGGCGGCCAGATGGGCGGCGACCGCGTAACAACTCAGAATCTCAAAGTGTTAAAGGTAATTCCAGAGCACAACCTGATCCTCGTAAAGGGCTCGGTTGCTGGATGCAATGGTTCAACCGTTTTAATTAAGAAATAATGGAAGTTAGCGTTTTAAATATCAATGGTCAGGAGACCGGAAGAAAGGTTTCGTTGAACGAATCTATCTTCGGAATTGAGCCTAACGATCACGTACTTTACCTCGACGTAAAGCAGTATCTCGCTAACCAGCGCCAGGGTACTGCCAAGGCTAAAGAAAGAAGCGAGGTTAGCGGTTCTACCCGTAAGCTCGGACGCCAGAAGGGCGGCGGCGGTGCTCGTCGTGGTGACATCAACTCACCGGTGCTCGTTGGTGGTGGTCGCGTATTCGGACCCAAGCCCCGCGATTATCGCTTCAAACTTAACAAGAAAGTTAAGGTCCTCGCTCGTAAATCGGCTCTCGCTTACAAGGCACAGGAGAATGCCGTTATCGTTGTTGAAGATTTCAACTTTGAGGCTCCAAAGACTAAAGATTTCGTAAATATTACTAAAAATCTTAAAGTTGAGGGCAAAAAGACTCTTCTGGTTTTGCCGGAAGTAGATAAAAACGTATATTTGTCAGCTCGTAATCTGCAGCGTGCTGAAGTTATGACCGCAAACACCATCAACGCATACAAAGTGTTGAATGCTGACGTGCTCGTTGTAACTGAGAAGTCGCTCCAGACAATCGACCAAATCTTAACAAAATAAAGGAGACATAGAAAATGGCATTTATTATTAAACCATTGGTCACTGAGAAGATGACCAAAATCACCGATAAGTCTTCTGTAGAAAAAACTTACAAGGTGAAGGGCGAGACCCGTACAAAGAAAGCTGAAGCTAAGTACGGTTTCATCGTGCGTCCCGAGGCCAACAAGCTTGAGATTAAGAAAGAGGTTGAGGGTCTGTACAATGTTACGGTGATTGATGTGAACACTGTTCGTTACGTTGGAAAGCGTCAGAGTCGCTACACTCGTGCAGGACTCGTAAAGGGACAGAAGAACGCATACAAAAAGGCAATCGTTACTCTGAAAGAGGGCGATACAATTGATTTTTACAGCAATATTTAAATAAAAAATGGCAGTACGTAAATTTAAACCGGTTACTCCGGGACAAAGACACAAGGTTATTGGCACGTTCGAGGAGATTACTGCATCCGTGCCAGAGAAGTCTCTCGTTTTCGGTAAGCGCTCTACTGGTGGTCGAAACAACACTGGTAAGATGACTGTTCGCTACATGGGCGGTGGTCACAAGAGAAAGTATCGTATGATCGACTTTAAGCGAGAGAAAGATGGTGTTCCAGCTGTAGTTAAGACAATCGAGTATGATCCGAACCGTTCGGCTCGCATCGCTCTGTTGTATTATGCTGATGGTGAAAAACGTTACATTATTGCTCCTAACGGACTGCAGGTAGGTGCTACCCTCATGTCTGGCGCTGATGCCGCACCTGAGATCGGTAACACTCTTCCTCTTGCCAACATCCCCGTAGGTACCGTAATTCATAACATTGAGTTGCGTCCTGGACAGGGTGCTCTGCTCGTTCGTTCGGCTGGTAATTTCGCTCAGTTGACTTCTCGTGAAGGCAGTTACTGTGTTATTAAGCTCCCTTCTGGCGAGACTCGCCAGATTCTGAGTGCTTGTAAGGCTACCGTAGGTTCTGTAGGCAACTCTGACCACGCTCTTGAGCAGTCTGGTAAGGCTGGTCGCTCACGCTGGTTGGGCCGTCGTCCTCACAACCGTGGTGTTGTTATGAACCCTGTTGATCACCCGATGGGTGGTGGTGAAGGTCGCCAGTCAGGTGGTCACCCACGCTCTCGTAAGGGCCTCTACGCTAAGGGTCTCAAGACACGCGCACCGAAGAAGCTGTCTAACAAGTACATTATTGAAAGAGCTAAAAAATAATCTTAACTAGAGGAAATTATGAGTCGTTCAATTAAAAAAGGTCCTTACATCAACGTATCGCTCGAGAAGAAAATTCTCGCAATGAACGAAAGCGGTAAGAAGAATGTTGTTAAGACTTGGGCCAGAGCATCAATGATCTCACCTGATTTCGTGGGACACACTGTTGCAGTTCATAACGGAAACAAATTTATCCCTGTTTACGTCACAGAGAACATGGTGGGACACAAGCTCGGAGAGTTTGCACCCACTCGTAAGTTCGGCGGCCACTCAGGCAACAGAAAGTAAGCGGGTTTAATCCATTTAACAGAAAATAATTAAAATGGGAGCAAGAAAGAAAATAGCGGCCGAAAAAAGACATGAGGCCCTTAAAAACCAATATTTCGCCAAGCTCAAAGGCGTACCTTCTTCACCCCGCAAAATGCGCTATGTCGTTGACATGGTTCGCGGCATGGAGGTGAATCGCGCACTCGGCGTTCTCCGTTTCTCGAAGAAGCAGGCTGCTGCTGACGTGGAGAAGCTGCTGCGTTCTGCTATCGCAAACTGGGAAGCTAAGAATGACCGCAAGGCTGAAGATGGCGAACTTTATATTTCAAAGGTCTTCGTTGATGAAGGCGTTACAATGAAGCGCATGAGACCGGCACCTCAGGGTCGCGGTTATCGCATCCGTAAGCGCAGCAATCACGTGACTCTGTTTGTTGATTCGAAAACTAATGACGAAAAATAAGTAAAAATGGGACAGAAAGTTAATCCGATAAGCAATCGTCTGGGTATCATCCGTGGTTGGGATTCAAATTGGTTCGGAGGCAAGAGCTTCGGCGAGAACCTCGTTGAGGACAAGAAGATCCGTACATATCTCAACAAGCGTCTGGAGAAGGCCAGCGTTTCAAAGATCGTTATCGAGCGCACTCTGAAGCTCGTTACAATTACTATCTGCACTGCCCGTCCTGGTTTCGTCATTGGTAAAGGTGGTCAGGATGTTGACAATCTGAAAGAAGAGCTCAAGAAGCTTTACAAGAAGGATATTCAGATCAATATCTTCGAGGTAAAGAAGCCCGAGCTCGACGCCAACATCGTTGGTAACAACATCGCTCGTCAGGTGGAGGGCAAGATCGCTTACCGCCGTGCCATCAAGATGGCTATCCAGAACACTATGCGTGCTGGTGCCGAGGGTGTGAAAATTCAGATTACAGGTCGTCTGAACGGTGCTGAAATGGCCCGCAAGGAAATGTACAAAGAGGGACGCACTCCTCTGCATACTTTCCGCGCAGACATCGACTACTGCCAGACTGAGGCTCTCACCAAGGTGGGACTTCTGGGTATCAAGGTTTGGATTTGCCGTGGAGAGGTTTACGGAAAGCGTGACCTTACTCCTAACTTTACTCAGGAAAAGCAGAATGGTGGTTCTAACGGAAACCGTGGCAACCGCGGCAACCGCAAGAGAAACAATAATCGTTAAAAGTAAGAAACATCATGTTACAGCCTAAAAGAGTAAAATATAGAAGACCGCAAGACGGTCGTGGAAATAAGGGTAACGCCCACCGTGGCACTCAGCTCGCCTTTGGTTCTTTCGGAATCAAGACACTCGAGGCCAAGTGGATCGACAGCCGTCAGATTGAGGCTGCCCGTGTTGCTGTGAACCGTTATATGCAGCGTGAGGGTCAGGTTTGGATCCGCATTTTCCCGGACAAACCTATCACTCGTAAGCCTGCTGACGTCCGAATGGGTAAAGGTAAGGGTGATCCCGCAGGTTGGGTTGCTCCTGTTACTCCAGGACGCATTCTCTTCGAAGTTGAGGGTGTAAGTTTCGACATCGCCAAGGAGGCTCTCCGTCTGGCTGCTCAGAAACTCCCCGTGAAAACAAAGTTTGTTGTTAGACGTGATTACGATAAAAACGCTTAAACTATGAAGATTAAAGAAATTAACGAACTCGACGCCAAGGCATTGGCAGAGAAGCTCGAGGCAGAAGTTGCAAAGCTCTATCAGCTCAAGCTCACTCACACTATCTCGCCTCTGGAGAATCCATCACAGATTAAGGCCGTTCGTCGTGATATAGCCCGTTTGAAGACTGTACTTCGTCAGAGAGAACTTAACAAATAACAATGGTCCAGATGGAAACAAGAAATTTAAGAAAAACAAGACAGGGTGTCGTTATCAGCAACAAAATGGATAAAACCATTGTTATTGCTTCTAAGTTCAAGGAGATGCACCCTATTTATGGTAAGTTTGTACAGAAGACAAAGAAATACCATGCACACGACGAGAACAATGAGGCCAATCTTGGCGATACCGTTCTCATCATGGAGACCCGTCCTTTGAGCAAAACAAAGCGATGGAGATTAGTTCAAATAATTGAAAAAGCTAAGTAATTATGATACAAGCAGAATCAAGACTTACAGTATGTGATAACAGCGGTGCTCGCGAGGCACTCTGTATCCGCGTGCTCGGCGGTACTGGCCGTCGCTATGCAAGTGTTGGTGACGTGATTGTCGTTGCTGTCAAGAACGTCATTCCTTCAAGTGATTTGAAAAAGGGTGCAGTATCTAAGGCTTTAATCGTTCGCACAAAGAAAGAGATTCGTCGCGCTGATGGTTCTTATATCCGTTTCGACGACAATGCTTGCGTGCTGCTCAACAACGCCGGTGAACTTCGCGGCAGCCGTATCTTCGGCCCTGTTGCTCGTGAGCTCCGCGCTGTGAATATGAAAGTCGTTTCTTTGGCTCCTGAGGTTCTTTAATTTATAAAACGTATTTACAAATGAGCAAGTTACATATCAAGAAAGACGATACTGTTATTGTTCTCGCCGGTGAGGATAAGGGCAAGACAGGTAAGGTGCTGAAAGTGCTGGTTGAGAAGAACCGCGCTATCGTTGAGGGCGTCAACATCGTCTCTAAGAGCGCTAAGCCATCTGCTAAGAACCCTCAGGGTGGTATCGTTAAGATGGAGGCTCCGATTCATATCTCTAACCTGAGTCTGATCGATCCCAAGAGCGGCAAGGCTACTCGCGTTGCTGTCAAGAAGACTGACGACGGTAAGAAAGTTCGTATTGCTAAAAAGTCTGGGGAGGAAATTAAGTAATGGATACAGCACAGTTGAAGAAATATTATGCTGAGAGCATCGCTCCAGCCCTGCAGAAGCAGTTCAATTATTGCTCTGCCATGCAGATTCCTACTCTGAAGAAGATTGTCATCAACATGGGTCTCGGTGACGCAACACAGGATAAGAAGATTATTGATGTTGCCATCAACGAGATTTCAACCATCGCTGGTCAGAAGGCTGTCGCTACCTTCTCAAAGAAGGATATCGCCAACTTCAAGCTTCGTAAGAAGATGCCCATCGGTGTTATGGTGACTCTGCGTCGTGAGCGCATGTATGAGTTCCTTGAGAAGCTCGTTCGCGTAGCTCTTCCCCGTATCCGTGACTTCAAGGGTATCGAGAGCAAGTTTGACGGACGTGGCAACTACACTCTGGGTATTCAGGAGCAGATCATCTTCCCTGAGATCAACATCGACCAGATCGACCGCATCCAGGGTATGAATATCACCTTCGTTACATCGGCTCAGACCGATGAAGAGGGTTTCGCACTGCTTAAGGCTTTCGGCCTTCCTTTCAAAAACGGTAAAAACGACTAAGAAATATGGCAAAAGAATCAATGAAGGCTCGCGAGGTGAAGCGTGCTAAGCTCGTCGCTCGCTACGCTGAAAAGCGCGCAGCTCTTAAAAAGATTATCGCTACTTCTGAAGATCCCGCTGAGGCTTACGAGGCTGCTCGTAAGCTTCAGGCTATCCCCAAGAACGCCAACCCCATTCGTCTCCACAACAGATGCATGATTACCGGACGTCCTAAAGGCTATATCCGCCAGTTCGGTATCTCACGTATCCAGTTCCGCGAGATGGCTTCGGCTGGTCTTATTCCTGGTGTGAAGAAGGCAAGCTGGTAATCGGCGAGGAAAGAAAAGAGTTTTTAATATTGTCGGGGCAGTCCCGATTAATTAAATTTTTTATATTTTATGACAGATCCAATAGCAGATTATCTGACAAGACTCAGAAACGCAATCATGGCTCATCACCGTGTTGTTGAAGTTCCTGCGTCGAATTTGAAGAAGGAAATCACCAAGATCCTCTTCGAGAAAGGTTACATTCTTAACTACAAGTTCGTTGAGGATGGACCTCAGGGAAGCATCAAGGTTGCCTTGAAGTACAACCCTGCAACCAAAGAGAACGCCATCAAGGCACTGAAGCGTGTTTCTACTCCCGGTTTGCGTAAGTACACCGGCTACAAGGAAATGCCGAGAGTTATTAACGGACTGGGTATCGCTATCTTATCTACGTCTAAAGGTGTAATGACTGACAAAGAGGCTTCTGCGCTGAAGATCGGCGGTGAGGTGCTTTGCTACGTTTATTAATTGGAGGATTTGAAATGTCAAGAATAGGTAAATTGCCAATTGCTATCCCCGCTAATGTAACAGTTGAGTACAAGGATGGCGTCGTTTCAGTAAAAGGTCCTAAGGGCGAACTTTCTCAGAAGGTTGATTCTTCAATTAAGGTTAACATTGCTGACGGTCACATCACTTTTGAGGTTGATGAGCAGTCACCCGTTAACTACAAGCAGAAGCAGGCATTCCACGGTCTTTACCGTTCACTCGTAAACAACATGGTTGTTGGCGTGAGCGAGGGCTACAAGAAGGTGCTGGAGCTTGTAGGTGTAGGTTACCGTGTTTCTAACCAGGGCAACATCATCGAGTTCGCTCTCGGTTACACTCACCCCATCTTTATCGAGCTTCCCAAGGAGGTTAAGGTAGAGTCGAAGAGTGAGAGAAACCAGAACCCTATCCTCATGCTTGAGTCTTGCGATAAGCAGTTGCTTGGTCTCATATGTGCAAAAATTCGTTCTTTCCGCAAGCCTGAACCTTATAAGGGTAAGGGTATCCTGTTCCAGGGCGAGGTCATCCGCAGAAAGTCTGGTAAGACAGCTGCTGCTAAGTAAAATTTTAATTGATTTACGATTATGACAACAAAGAAAGTAGAAAGACGAATCAAGATTAAATATAGAGTTCGTAAGCGCGTGAATGGCACCGCAGAGCGTCCCCGCCTGTCTGTCTTCCGCAGCAACAAGCAGATTTACGCTCAGGTTATTAACGATCAGACTGGCACTACTCTTGCAGCTGCCTCTTCTCTCGGACTTGAGGCTATGCCTAAGATTCAGCAGGCAGCCAAGGTTGGCGAGCTTGTAGCCGCTAAGGCTATCGAGGCTGGCGTTTCTACCGTGGTGTTTGACCGTAATGGTTATCTCTACCACGGACGTGTTAAGGAGTTGGCTGACGCTGCTCGTAAGGGTGGTCTTAAATTTTAATCGTTATGGCAATGAACAAAGTAAAAGTATATAGTGACGTTGAGTTGAAAGACCGTCTGGTAGCAATCAATCGTGTTACTAAAGTGACCAAGGGTGGTCGCACTTTCACATTTGCTGCTATCGTTGTAGTTGGTGACGGCAAAGGCGTTATCGGTTACGGACTGGGTAAGGCTGGCGAAGTTACCGCTGCCATTGCCAAGGGTGTAGAGGCTGCAAAGAAGAATCTCGTAAAGGTAGCTGTGCTCAAGGGCACACTTCCCCACGAGGTAGAGGCTCGCTTCAGCGGTGCTCAGGTTTTCATGAAGCCGGCAGCTGCCGGTACCGGTCTTGTGGCTGGTGGCGCTATGCGTGCTGTTCTTGAGAGCGCTGGTGTTAAGGACGTGCTTGCTAAGTCGAAGGGTTCTTCTAACCCCCACAACCTGGTGAAGGCTACCATCCTTGCTCTGAGCGAGCTCCGTGATGCCTACACTGTTGCTGGCACACGCGGTATCAGTATGGACAAAGTATTTAATGGATAAGGAGATTTAGCAATGGCAACAATAAAGATCAAACAGATTAAGAGCAAAATTGGTGCGCCGAAGGACCAGAAGTCTACTCTTCAGGCCTTGGGTCTCCACAAGATTTCTCAAGTTGTTGAGGTTGAGGATACTCCCAGTGCACGTGGTATGATCCGCAAGGTTCATCATCTTGTTACTGTAGTTGAATAATTAACATTTTAAATTAAGGTACAAGTATGAAATTACATAATTTGAAACCTGCAGCTGGCTCAACGCACTCACGTCGTCGTATTGGTCGCGGTCCTGGTTCAGGACTCGGCGGAACTTCTACCCGTGGACATAAGGGTGCTAAGGCTCGCTCTGGTTATAAGAGAAAGATCGGTTTTGAAGGTGGTCAGATGCCTTTGCAGCGTCGTGTTCCTAAGGCTGGTTTCAAGAACATCAACCATAAGGAATATTATGCTGTAAACCTCTCAACTCTTCAGAAGTTGGCTGAAAGCAAGAATCTCACCAAGATCGGAATCGAGGAGCTGAAGGCAGCTGGTATCTGCAGCGGCAAGGAGCTCGTTAAGGTTCTTGGCAACGGTGAGCTGACCGTAAAGGTAGACGTTGAAGCCAACGCTTTCTCTAAGACTGCCGAAGAAGCTATCAAGGCAGTAGGTGGTAACGCAACAACAATCTAAGTAGATGAAAAAGTATATTGAGATAATAAGGAACTGTTGGAAGATAGAGGATTTGCGTCAGCGTCTCCTCATCACCCTTCTCTTTACGGCTATATATCGTTTCGGTTCTTTCGTGGTTCTTCCTGGAATTGACCCGAACAAATTGGCCCAGCTCCAGTCGCAAACGTCTGGTGGCCTTATGTCGCTGCTTGACATGTTCTCAGGTGGTGCATTCTCTAATGCTTCCATTTTCGCGCTTGGAATCATGCCTTATATCTCAGCATCTATTGTAATGCAGCTTCTCGCTGTTGCTGTACCTTATTTCCAGAAGATGCAGCGTGAAGGTGAGAGTGGCCGTAAGAAGATTAACTGGTATACCCGTCTGCTCACTGTGGGCATTCTGATTTTCCAGGCACCTTCTTATTTGTTGAACCTTAAGGCACAGGCCGGTCAGGCACTAGCCTCAGGGGTCAACTGGTCAATCTTCATCATCTGCTCATCAGTAATCCTTGCTGCAGGCAGTATGTTCATCCTTTGGTTGGGTGAGCGTATTACCGACAAGGGTGTCGGAAACGGAATCTCAATGATCATTATGATCGGTATTATCGCCCGTTTGCCTCAGGCTTTCGTGCAGGAGCTCGGTTCACGATTTACCGCAATCACCGGTGGTGGTCTTGTAATGTTCGTCATTGAGATCCTTATTCTTTACGCAGTGGTTTGTGCTTCACTTCTTCTTGTGCAGGGCACTCGTAAAATTCCGGTACAGTATGCAAAGCGTTTGGTTGGCAACAAGCAATATGGTGGTGCTCGTCAGTACCTTCCTCTGAAGCTTTTTGCTGCAAACGTAATGCCTATTATCTTTGCACAGGCGCTGATGTTCATTCCTTTGGCTATCGTGCAGTATCAGAGCGACAACGCTTCTTATATCGTTCGTTCATTGATGGATAATAGAAGTTTGTTGTATAACTGTGTGTATGTGACGCTCATTATCGCATTCACCTATTTTTATACGGCAATCACGCTTAATGCAAAACAGATGGCTGAAGATATGAAGCGCAACAATGGCTTCATTCCCGGCATCAAGCCAGGAAAGGATACAGCTGAGTATATCGACACTGTAATGTCACGCATTACATTGCCAGGATCGTTGTTCATCGCTTTCATTGCAGTAATGCCGGCACTTGCTGGTCTTCTGAATGTGCAGCAGGCCTTCTCTCAATTCTTCGGAGGAACATCGCTCCTGATTCTTGTTGGTGTGGTTATCGATTCCATCCAGCAGATTAAGAGTCACTTGCTGATGCGTCACTACGATGGTCTTTTGAATTCAGGCCGCACACGTAACGGCGGTGTTTCAGCATATTGATTTTTCTTTATGAAATGAAAATATTTCTGAAGACTGAAGATGAAATAAAACTCATGCGGAGTGCGAACCAACTTGTTGGTCGCACTCTCGCTGAGTTATCCAAACACATAAAACCTGGAGTCACCACTCTTCAGCTTGACAAGATAGCTGAGGAGTTTATTTGTGACAATGGGGCAGTTCCCACATTTAAAAATTTTCCCAATCCTTTTGGCAGTCCATTCCCAGCAAGCATTTGCACATCTGTCAATAATGTCGTAGTTCACGGAATTCCTGACAATAAGACAGCTTTAAGGGATGGAGATGTCATTTCTATCGATTGTGGCACGCTTCTTGCAGGGTATAACGGCGACAGTTGTTATACGTTTTGTGTCGGAGAGGTTAAGCCTGAGGTCAAAAAGCTTTTGCAGGTTACTAAAGAATCTCTTTATAAAGGCATAGAACAAGCAGTTGCCGGTCATCATGTCGGCGATATAGGAGCTGCAATACAGGACTATTGTGAGAGTTTCGGCTACGGAGTGGTTCGTGAATTGACAGGCCATGGCATTGGAAAAGAAATGCATGAGGATCCGTCGATACCCAATTATGGAGCCCGCGGCAACGGTGTCATGCTTAAAGAAGGCATGTGCATAGCCATAGAGCCAATGATAACAATGGGTGACAGACGTATAGGCTTGCTTCCCGACAAATGGGGCATCGTTACGCTTGACGGTAAACCCTCAGCTCATTTTGAGCACACTATTGCTGTCCGTAAGGGTAAGGCAGAGATTTTATCTTCATTTGATGATATAGAAAACATTTAGAAAAAGCTAACATATATATATGGCAAAACAATCCGCTATTGAACAAGACGGTACTATAGTTGAGTCACTGTCCAACGCGATGTTTCGTGTTGAACTTGAAAATGGAGTACAGATTATCGCGCATATATCTGGAAAGATGAGGATGCATTATATTAAGATTCTTCCTGGTGACAAGGTGAAGGTGGAAATGAGCCCCTACGACTTGACAAAGGGACGAATCGTTTTCCGATACAAATAAACTTTTTACAAATGAAGACAAGAGCATCGTTAAAGAAGCGTACACCCGACTGTAAGATTGTTCGTCGTAAAGGTCGTCTGTTCGTTATTAACAAGAAGAACCCTAAGTTTAAATTGCGTCAGGGTTAAAACGTTTCGGGTTTCGCGCTATGAATTGAGAAATTCGGCATGAGACTCATTAACCAATTATTTTACTAATTTTTTATTTTATTTTTAACAAATGGCAATAAGAATTGTTGGAGTAGATTTGCCCCAGAACAAGCGTGGCGAAATCGCATTGACCTATATCTATGGTATCGGTCGAAGTAGTTCAGCAAAGATATTGGACAAAGCCGGCGTTAGCCGCGACCTGAAGGTTTGCGATTGGAACGACGACCAGGCTGCCAAGATCCGTGAAATTATCGGCGCTGAATTCAAGGTTGAAGGTGATCTCCGTTCAGAGATCCAGATGAATATCAAGCGACTGATGGATATTGGTTGCTATCGTGGAGTTCGTCATCGTAACGGTCTTCCTGTTCGCGGTCAGAGCACAAAGAACAATGCCCGTACTCGTAAGGGAAAGAAGAAGACTGTTGCTAACAAGAAGAAGGCTACTAAGTAAAATTTAGTTGAAAGCGAAGTCATGCCGGTCAGTGACTGACGGGTGGACTTTTAACTTTTAACTTTTAACTAAAAAAGATTATGGCAAAGAAAACAGCAACATCTAAAAAAAGAAATGTAAAGATTGACGCTATCGGACAGCTTCACGTTCACAGCTCATTCAACAACATCATTGTATCTTTAGCAAATAGCGAGGGACAGGTAATTTCTTGGTCTTCTGCAGGTAAAATGGGTTTCCGTGGTTCTAAGAAGAACACACCGTACGCAGCTCAGATGGCAGCAGAGGATTGCGCTAAGGTGGCTTTCGAGCTCGGTCTGCGCAAGGTAAAGGCATACGTTAAGGGTCCGGGTAACGGCCGTGAGTCTGCAATCCGTGGCGTGCACAGCACAGGCATCGAGATTACAGAAATCGTTGATGTTACTCCGCTTCCGCACAACGGCTGCCGTCCTCCGAAGCGTCGTAAGGTATAACAACTTCCCTTTCGCGGGTGAAATGCCCGCGATACAATAAAGATACAAACAACAAATCAAGCATATTTTTATATTATGGCTAAATATATAGGTCCGAAATCTAAGATTGCACGCCGTTTTGGTGAACCCATTTTCGGCGCTGACAAAGTTTTGTCCAAGAGAAACTTCCCTCCTGGACAGCATGGCA
>OLFV01001658.1_pt1 | contig 19932 bp, 17 predicted proteins | sample 1605551 | NCBI WGS metagenome assembly OLFV01 (sample SAMEA3888922, study PRJEB22519) | human gut metagenome | biome: human gut; feature: human-associated habitat; material: faeces | place: Denmark | collected 2011
TTTTGCAAAGATAGTGCAAACCGAGTGCAATAAAGCTTGCTTTAATTGCCGAGGTGTAGCCTATCTTATATAAAGATACGTCAAATAATTGAATACTCCAAATAATTCTTATGGCGCAAAAGGGCTTGTTTCAAGGTGTGGAAGGACTTGTTTCGTAAAAGGGAAGGACTTGTTTCAATGCGCATGATGATTTACTTCATTGCACCTACGAACTTACTTCATTGCGCTGAGGAAAGCCTTTGCAGAGCCGAAGCGGAGGAAAAGGTCGAGGCGGATAGGGATATGACGCTTGTCATCGGTGACGAAGAAGCGGACGATTTCTTTGTCTTTACCGTCTTCTTTCTCTATGTATGAGAGCACGAGGCATTTGTATTTTCTGTTGTTGTCAGCCTTTACCGTCTCCTTACCTTGATATACGAGTTTTGCTTTGGTCAATTCCGTACCGCCAGTGATGTCCATATACGTGGTGTGACCTACCTTCCAGCCCTTTGAATCGAAGTTTCTGGCACGCAGGAAGATATTGAGCATATCATAGACGCAGTGGTCATAGGTCTTCGTTTCCTTGGTCACTGAGCCGTCCTTATGCCTGTGGCGCATTGCGACACGGCAGTTTCCGTTAGGATAGGAGTACCATGCTTCATCGACATAGTAACGGTCTCCCTCGTGTGCTCCTTTGCGATAGTAGAGTGGGGCGATGTTGCTTGTGGCATATACGAGCAGAGTGTCTCTCATACGGAAGAACTTATCCACCTTGTCTGACGTGCGTGTGATGAGGCTGCTGCGGAATGCTGGCTTGCCTTTATGCACGGTAGCTACTGTGGACATGGACGCTGTGCCAGCCTTGACCCAGATGAATTGCCAGTTGAAGTATAGATTGTATGCCAATACTTCATTCTGCTTCAGGGCGGTGTTCTTGATGGCACACTGCGCCAAGGCGCTGGTATTGAACACGAGGACCTGCAGAATTACTGCTGCTATCAGTGTTAGGATCTTCTTTGTCATATTCATTTTGCTTGTTGAATTGTTTGTGAGAATCAGCCGGTGACGCGGTTGACACAGGGGCTCTTCATTCGTTATTTCTTGAGGTCGTCGGGCAATGGGATGCCTTTCTCTTTGGCTCTTTCAGCGTTTCGCATACGGATGGTCTTCTGCTGGTCTCCTTTTTGCTTTCTGATGGCATTAGGTTTTTGCTTTTCGAGCGGTGTGCTTAGTAGAGTCCAATCGCGTGTGACGTCCCATTTGGCGCGACAAGTGACTTTCTCAGGATAATAATATACCTCTTCCGGCTGGGTATCCTCTTCGAAATTGCCTGTATCCCAGATGCCGTTGCCATTGCGATCTACGAATGCGCGGAGGTAATATTCGCCTGGAGTGACGTAATAGAATTCTGCGATTCCATCGACTGTGGCGACTTCTTTCAGTATCTTCTCACTGTTGTCGATGAGCTGCACGATGATGGTACCTTCGCCATCATAGACTGGTTTGACAAAGAGCGTGCTGTAAGTGTCGAGTGCATTGACCTTGAAACCTGTCTTATGAGGATTTGATGTGAGTCCGTAGATGTCTTCAAAGGCGAGTGTATCGACCTCAAAACTGTATTCTGTATCGGGTTCCCACTCGGCTATTATCTCCATATTTCTTGGCGTAGAGCCTTCAAAATCGCGCTGCTGCAACTTGTACGGCGCGTTATACCATGCTGAGTCCTGCTTTATATAGAGGTGTATGGCTGACGTGTCGAGCCTTGCGAGCGGAGTAGGGAAGTCTATCTTCAGACTACCGTCTGGCGACATGGAGTTTTCGATGCTGTACTTTGGCTCAAGTCGCTTGACAGGGAATATGGTGTCAGTGATTTCCTCTGTAGCTTTCTTGCGTTTTTTCTCCAGTTTCTTGTACCAATCGTCCATCTCTTTCTGCAGTATCTTCATACGCTTGGCATAGGGTTCCTTGGCAAGTATATGCAGGGTGTCGGTCTGTGGCACGAGTTTTCCGAGCGAATCGGTGACTTCGAACGTGAGAGTGATGTCGAGAGTGTCCTGGTTTACGAGTGCGGTGTCGCGAAGCCAGTAGGTGATAGTATCGTTTTTAGGCGTTGATTCGATGATGAAAGCGTTGTCGCTATTGAAGTTAAGCCCTTTGACGACAGGCTCCTTAGAGCTTGGTCCGCTGAAGTAAGCTGTGAAATATCGCTCATCCTTACGTTCGGTCTTGAGGAAGAAGCGGTCTTTCTGCGCCTTGACAAACTGTCGGAGCACGATGTTGTCGGGCATAAAATGCGTATAAGGCGTCATCTTGATGTCCCTGATATGGAGCGAGTCAGCCCAGATGGTGTCCGGACGAGTGTCAGGCTTGCATGACGGAACGAAGAATTCATGATTGAAAGCCACTGCTTCGGCAGCCTGCGAGTAGAAATAATTGTTGTCTATATCCGTGAGTGCAATGATGCGATAGGTGCCTGGAGCTACGCCACGGATGATAAATCGTCCACGAGAGTCGGTGCGTGATACGCGCTGTATCGGTTCTCTCATGCACTGTGCATTGAGCGAATCGAATGAGCAACCTTTCTTGAGCGAATCCACAGCTATGGAATCCACGCGATAAAGCCCTACGAGAGTGCCTTTGACAGGCTCCAGATTCTCTGCATTGAGCACAGTGCCGGATACTTCGAGCGTATCTATCTGCTTACCTGTGGAGAAGCTATAGGTGTAGTTTCCCATAGGGTTTCCCTCATTATTGTCGCTGATAGCGTCGGAGAAATCTATGGTATAGGTGGTATTTTCCTTGAGGGAATCCTTTAGTTCTACTATGATTTTCTTTCCAGTAGCCTTTATTTCAGGCTGTTCCAACTGTGGAGGAGAGATGACTACTTTCTCGGTGGCATTCTCCAGTTTGACAAATTCATCGAATGTGATGATGACTTTCTTAGGTTTGGAGTCGGTGCCTCTGTCCATAGGCGATGTGCTGACGACGCGTGGTGGCTCTTCGTCATACCATCCGCCGTCAGGGTTTCCCATTCTGGCACATGAGGTCAGCGTCATCCATCCTGTGAGGAATGCCGCGAGAGTAACAAGAAAATATTTTATTCTTTTATCCATTGTATGCGTTCATCTTTAGCAGTTCATCGATGTGTTCGCGTGAGTTGGAGAGGCGTGGCACCTTGTTTTGTCCGCCAAGTTTTCCCCTTTTGCGCATCCATCGCTCGAAGAGTCCGTCTTCTGCCACTACAATCTTTAGCCTTACCATATTGATATCCTTGTATCTCTTTGCCTCATAGTCGGAGTTTAGCTCCTGCAGTTTGGCATCGAGAGTGTCGGCAAATGCTTCCACATCGTCAGGAGGGCATGAGAATTCTATCACCCATTGATGGTGAGGAATGGTGTGTTCATCCCTGAAGACCGGTGCGGCAGTGTATTCTCTCACCTGTGCGCCGTGCTTCTTGCAGGCATATTGCAGTCCTTTCTCGGCATTGTCGATGATGAGTTCCTCTCCGAAAGCGTTGATGAAATGCTTTGTTCTTCCGGTGATTACGAATTTATATGGGTTTCGTGATGTAAATCTTACGGTGTCGCCGATGAGGTATCTCCACAGTCCGCATGAGGTGCTGATGAGCATGGCATAGTTTATTCCCACCTTGACGCCTTCGAGCGGCACTACGGTAGGGTTTTCCTTGCCAAATTCTTCCATAGGGATAAACTCGTAGAACACGTCGTAGTCGAGCATGAGCAGCATGCTCTTGTCCTCCGGATCATTCTGAAGTCCGAAGAAACCTTCCGACGCATTATAGGTCTCCATATAGTGCATATCAGGCGAAGTGATAAGTTGCTCGTATGCCTTGCGGTACGGTGTGAAGGCAATGCCTCCGTGGAAGAAGACCTCCAGATTAGGCCATACCTCCTCAAGGTGCTGCTTGCCTGAGAGCTCCATGACACGTTGCAGCACTGACATCATCCAGGACGGCACGCCGGAGATATTTGTCACGTTCTTGTGAAGGCAAATCTCAGCTATCTTGTCGCGTTTTACCTCAAAGTCGGAGATGAGGGCTGTGCGCTTGTCGGGCACTCTGACGAGGTTTACTATCGGGTTGATATTCTCGATAAGTATAGCGCTGAGGTCGCCGACGAGCGAACCATCGACGTTATAGTTTGATGAGTGTGAACCGCCGAGTATGAGTGATTTACCGTCGAAGAGGCGGCTCTTGGGATTATTCTGCAGATACATCGCTACGGCATCGTTACCGCCTTGGTAGTGAATGCCTTGCAATCCCTCGTCGCTTACTGGGATGAATTTGGACTTATCATTTGTAGTTCCAGATGATTTGGCGTACCATTTGACGACGCCTGGCCACAGTATGTCCTTTTCGCCGTGGCGCATACGGTCGATGTCTCCTTTGAGTTCTTCGTAGGTGTTGACAGGTACGTTATGCGCAAACTCCTCGTATGAGCGTGTCATATTGAAGATATGGTCACGTCCATACTCAGTGTCACTGGCTCTTTCGAGCAGACTTTTCAGCACTTCTGCCTGCATCTGCACGCCTTCCTTCCCGTGTCTTTCCAGTTCTTTCTGGCGTTTGTGGAAGTAAAATCTTGCTATTGATGTAATTCCCATTACCTCTTATTATAAATAAAAATTTCTGCAAATTTACTTATTTATCGTCATATTACCAAAAAAACTGCTGCTTTTCATAGAAAAGAAGAGTATAAGGATGATTACCGGGGGGCTGGACTCCCTGCTTATATCAGTCGGTAATGTGGCTGACACAGTGGTGACGACGGGCGACGGACGGGGTGGGGCAGAACGGATTACAGAACTGGAACTGCAGAAAGAGGCAACTAACTGAACACTAAAGTGAAGAGCTGTGAGTCGGAGAGTGCTTCGCTGGCGAGACGATGTATTTGCTCTGGGGTGACGGCATCCACGTTTTCGTAGAGTCGGGGGATGCTTTTCAGTGTGCCTTTGTGCAGGAATTGCTTCGCCATACTGATGGCATAATTCTCCGAATTGTCGGCTGAGAGGGCTATCTGTCCCTTTATCTGTCGCTTCGCCATTGCGATGGCTTTGGCTGAGAGCGGTGCTTTCGCAAGCTTATGCAACTCGCTCTTCACCAATCTAATGCAGCGATTGACGTCATGCTGGTCGCATCCGAAATAGACATTCCATAGCAGCGCGTCAGTGTATGTCGTCATATTGCTCTCCACGGTATATACCAATCCGCGACGCTCGCGAAGTGAGAGGTTGAGACGGGAGTTCATACTCGGACCGCCAAGGATATTATTGAGCAGGAAAAGGGCGATGCGGCGCGACTCTGTGTCGCCGTGGAATGCCGTTCCCATCATCACGTGTGACTGGTGGGTCATCTGCTCCTTGTCGTCTTTTCGTGCGCCAAGCAGTGCGGAGCGCATTCCGCTGAAAGCGTAATCCTCAGTCCTTCTGTCGGTTGTGGCGTCGTAAGCGGACTGCACAGGGTCTGTGGCGAATGACTTCTCCAGCCCTTTCACCAAGCGCTGAAAGTCGATGTCGCCGACCACATAGAATACGCTGTTGTCCGGACGGTAAAGCCTTCGTGTGAAGCGTGCGCAGTCTTCGTGGCGGAAATTCCTCACCGTCTCCTTCTCGCCGAGCACGTTATGCCCTATGGAATGTCCTGCAAAGACCTCATTCTCAAAGTTATCGTATATCAGTTCGGCAGGCGAGTCGCGGTAACTCTCTATCTCGTCGCACACCACCTCGGTCTCCCTCTCTATCTCCTGCTGAGGGTAAGTGCTGTGGAACACGATGTCTGTCAGCAGGTCGGCAGCCTTTGTGAAATGCTGTTTCAGAATGGCGGCATAGTAGAAGGTGTCCTCTTTGGAGGTGAAAGCATTGAGCTCGCCACCTACAAGTTCCAGAGTGTTGATGATTTGTATAGGCGAACGGTGGGTAGTGCCTTTGAAAGTCATGTGCTCGCAGAAGTGAGCCAGCCCCTCTTCGCCCGGCATCTCGTCCCTCGAACCAGCATTGATAGCGTATCCGCAATACACCACCTCGCCTTGCTTGGGCAGGTGGATGACGCGCAGTCCGTTGGAGAGAGTATGAGTATTGTATGACATAATGCTATAATAATCGTTTAATTGTTTACTATATGATATTTTCTTACCACCACTTTTGCCAGCCCTTTTCTGGCGAAAATAGAGCCTTGCCAGACTATATCTGCCCTTTGACGGGAGGGGAAATTAGCCTTTGGAGGTGAAAGCTATGCTATTACCATGTGATAACTATGCTATTAGGGCGCAATAACTATGCTATTGCAATGTAATAACTATGTTATTAAAAGGCAAAAACTATGCTTTTTCATCGCAAAATCGCCCTTTTCTTCCTGCGGAAAAATTGCTCCGGTTGCTATTTCTCTGGCTGTCAGCGTCTTGCCTTTTTGCAGATAAATTCCGAATATGAATGCGCGGTCGCCCTCGCTGCTGGATTCTCGATTCTCGCTCGCTTAGTGTATGTCAAAAAGATACATTCCTATCCTTTTTTCTTTCACTTTGCATCGCGCTCAGGTCCTATTATCTTTCCTTCAAGACAGTGGCTTTAAGCCAATTATCCATCAGAGGATCACAGATGCTGTAGAAACCCTCTTTCTTAGTAATCATGTCCATCTTGAGCAATGCTTTTACGGCAGACTGAGTGGCGCTTGGCGACTTCAGATGATGCTTCTTAGTGAAAGTCCCCGACGTAATTGCCTTTACAGGCTCATCTTCGAGAATGGCATAGAGCACGCCCTTTTGCTGTTCGGTGACAAACTGCAGGAGTTCGCGCAACTTGGTGCTGCATTCCTGTATGTAGTTGGAGATAAGGATGCTGATGCTCTCTCGGTCGCAGCATTCTCCTTCAGGCGTGGAGTTGTAGGCATCATTCATTATCTGCTGATTGTAGAGGGTCACACCCTTGAAAGTGTCATATACTTCCCTTATTGCTTCCTCGGAGATGTCTTTGCCATCGGCTTGAAAATGCTTTCTCGCAAAGGCGGAATAGATGGAGAAATCTATGGGTTCGAGTTCTATCAGTCGGGCGCTGTTGTAGAAAGGTCTGCTCTCCGAGCCGAAAATCTCGCTCATTATCCTTCGGTGACTGCCGGCAAATACAAAGTTGGCATTCCTCACTTTCTGGATATGCTTGCGCAAAGTGGCTTCTACATTCTTCTCTGGATAATAGACAATCTGCTGAAATTCATCTACCACGATGAGGCAACGACGGTCTGCACAGTCAAGAAACTCGAATATCTCGCGCAGAGTGTATTCCGGTTTGACTATCTCTCCGAGCTTGATGTCGAATGTAGGAGTGCCCTGTATGGGGTCGTATCCGAAGGAGGCTTGTATGGATTTCATAATCCGGGTGAAGCTCTTCAGCATCTTCTCGCTACGCTTTGCCACACGGTCGAATACGGCATTGCCGAGCACGAAGACAAACTCTCCGAGATTGGAGGTGTCGAGGATATCTATGGAAACGGTGATGAAATTGTCGGCTATCACGGGGCGCTCAAATACATGATCAATCAATGCCGTCTTTCCCATGCGCCTTGCTGCCGATAAGACGACATTCTGCTGATTGCAAAGGAAATCCTGCAGTCTCTGAGCCTCTTCCTGACGGTCGCAGAAATATTCCGCCGGAATGTGACCCGAAACGACGAATGGGTTTATTTTCAGTTTCATATATCTGTCTGTTTTACTTTGGTTTCGATTGCAAAGTTACGACTATTATTTTGATTATGCAAAAATAATTATTAAAAAAAAATAATTTGCATTCTCCCGCATTATTTGCTTATGTCACAATAATTTCGTAACTTTGTAGCCAAATATATTTATTAAGGTTTTCGGTTTTTGGTTTTTGGTTTCCGGTAGTATTGTAAGAATAATCACTCAACCCATAAAAAAGCAAGAATATCCACTGCCAAACCAACAACCTGCAACCCATAACCCACAACCCCAAAAAAGACAAACATTGAAGACATTTGAAGAACTTGGCGTCAACGAAGATATAAGACGCGCTATCGAAGAACTCGGTTTTGAACACCCTATGCCTGTGCAGGAGAAGACCATCCCTTTCCTCCTCGCTTCTGAAGACTCTGACCTTATTGCCCTCGCACAGACCGGTACGGGCAAGACTGCGGCTTTCGGACTGCCCCTCATCCAGAGTATCGACACTTCCGACCGCCGCACTCAGGCTGTAGTAGTGGCGCCTACACGCGAGCTCTGCCTGCAGATAGCCGACGATATGAAGGAATTTGCCAAGTATATACATGGGCTGCACATCGTGCCTGTGTATGGAGGTACGTCCATTATCAATCAGCACCACTCTCTGAAGCATGGCGCTCAGATTATCGTGGCTACGCCTGGACGACTCATTGACCTCAAAAACCGTGGCTACGCCAAGCTCGACAACGTAAAGAAAATAGTGCTCGATGAGGCTGACGAGATGCTCAATATGGGATTCTCGGAGAGCATCAACGAGATATTCGAGTCGATTCCGGAAAACCATAGCACTCTGCTCTTCTCGGCTACAATGTCACGCGAAGTGGAGAGAGTGGCCAAGCAGTATCTGCGTGACTATGAGGAGATTGTGGTAGGCTCACGCAATGAGGGCGCGGAAAACGTCAATCATATCTATTACCTCGTCAATGCTAAGGATAAATACCTTGCGCTCAAGCGTGTAGTGGATTTCTATCCTCGCATCTACGCCATCGTGTTCTGCCGCACCAAACTGGAGACTCAGGAGGTGGCTGACCATCTTATCCGTGATGGTTATAATGCTGATTCGCTCCATGGTGACCTCTCTCAGCAACAGAGAGACCTCACTATGCAGAAATTCCGTCAGCACATGATTCAGATTCTTGTGGCTACTGACGTGGCTGCGCGTGGACTTGACGTCGATGACCTTACTCATGTCATAAACTATGGCATGCCTGACGATATAGAATCCTACACCCATCGCTCTGGACGTACTGGCAGAGCGGGCAAGAAAGGCACCTCTATCGCCATCATTCACACTCGTGAGAAGCATAAGATTCGTGCCGTAGAAAAGCAGATAGGCAAGGAGTTTGTCGATGGTGATCTGCCTACTCCACAGGAGATTTGCACCAAGCAGCTCTTCCGTGCCATCGACGAGATAGAGAAAGTCGATGTGGATGAAGACCAGATAGCGCCTTTCATGACCGAGATACGCCGCCATTTCGAGTATGTGGATAAGGAGGATATCCTCAAGAAGATGGTGAGCCGTGAGTTCGGTCGCTTCCTCCAATACTATGCTGACGCGCCTGAAATCATCAAGCCTTCTACCAAGAAGGAGCGTGGCGAGAGAACCGAAGGACGTGGCGAGCGCGGAAAGCGCGGACCAAGAACGGCTGAGGCTGGCTTCACTCGTCTTTTCATCAATCTCGGTAAGGATCATGGTTTCTATCCAGGCGAGGTGATGCAGTTTGTCAATCGTCATGTGCAGGGCCGTCAGGAAGTGGGACATATCGACCTCATGGCAGGCTTCTCATTCATCGAAGTGCCTGACCGTGACGCCAAGAAGGTGATGAAAGCCCTCGACGGAACATTCTATAAGGGACGTCAGGTGCGTTGCAACGAAGATGGAAGTAAGCCTTCCGACGCGCCTTCTGATGCAAGACGTGGCAGAAGAAGCGAGGGCAGAGACGCTGCACGTGGCGGTCGTGGCGACAGAAAGGATAGCTCTCGTGGCGGTCGTCGTGGCGAAGAGCATCGTGATAACGGTGATTTCTCACGCTTTGAGAAGAAGAGCAAGCGCGGACAATATAGGGATTTCGACGCTGATGTGGCTGGTATGCCGGAGACAGGCGACTGGCGCCAGTTCTTCAAGGGTGGCAACGACCAGAGCCGTCGCCGTGGTAAGAAAGAAGATGTACGTAGCGAGATGCCTGATTTCGCTGAGGAAGGATGGGCACGTCGCAGACCTAAGAAGAAGTAGGGGAGCCCTCCCCAACCCCTCCCTGGAGGGGCTTTCTTTGGTTACGCTCTTCAGCTTGCGGTCTCCCAACTGCGTCAGCGCGATTTTTCACTCTTCACTTTTCACTTAAAGAACAAGTCGCAACGGCGTTAGCCATTCTTCATTCTTCATTCTTCATTTAATAAAATGCTCCTATCCACTGCCCTCTTTCCCCCGGTCTCATGGTTCCGCCAACTGGCGAAAAGCCAGTCGGAACTCTACATAGACACCAAGGAAAACTTCCGAAAGCAGACCATTCGCAATCGCTACACCATAGCCACAGCGACTGGTCCGCAGACGCTTTCCGTGCCTGTGGAAGGCTCGAAGCATGCCAATATCCGAGACATCCGCATCTCCGACCACAACAACTGGCGTCGCCTCCATTGGCAAGCTCTCGCCACAGCTTACGGTTCATCGCCCTTCTTCGAGTATTACGCTGACGATATAGAGCCTTTTTTCCATAAGAGAACGCCACAAGAGAACGCTGAGAGCCGCTATGATTGGGACTATCTCCTGCAATATAACATGGAGATAATAGAGACTTTATGCGACCTTATCGGCATCAAAGCCCCACAGTTGCTCCCGCATGACGATGCACTTTCCGTGCCTTTAGTCACTGCTGGCATGCAGTCCGCTCACGGAGAAATCCGCATCGACGGGCAGTCGGAGACAGAACTGAAGCCCTACTACCAGGTGTTCCAATCGCGTCAAGGCTTTCTCCCTGATATGAGCATCCTTGATTTGCTCTTCAATATGGGTCCAGAATCCATCCTCGTGCTGAAAGATTAGTCCCCATTCACTCCCCACTGCCGTGGGTGCTTATCAAATATCAATAGAGAAAAATAAGGAAAAAACAGGAAAAAATATATTTCTTTGTTTTTATTTATTGATGTTTTATAATAACAATCAGGCAGAATCAGGCAGTCAGTTATTTCAATAAACGATATAATAATCAATTATGAGCAAGATTCTTATCACAGGAGCCTCCGGCTTCATAGGCAGTTTCATAGTGGAAGAAGCCCTCGAAATAGGACTCGAAGTATATGCCGCAGTGAGGAAAACCACCAACCGAAAGTACCTCACCGACCAGCGCATCCACTTTATTGAGCTCAATCTCTCGTCCATAGAGCAGATGAAAGAGGCACTAAGTGACCTTCAGTTCGACTATGTAGTCCATGCGGCAGGTGCCACAAAGTGTATCAATGCCGACGATTTCTTCCGCATCAACACGGAGGGAACCAAGAATCTCGTCCTCGCTCTCGAAGAGACGGCACAGCCATTAAAGCGCTTCGTCTATCTCTCTTCCCTCAGTATATTCGGAGCTATACGCGAGGAAATGCCTCATACTGATATTCTCGACACCGACACTCCTAAGCCAAACACCGCTTACGGCAAGAGTAAACTCATGGCTGAGCAGTGGCTCTTCGAAAGAAAGAATCTGCCATTGGTCATTCTCCGTCCTACAGGAGTCTATGGACCACGCGAGACTGACTATTTCCTTATGGCGAAAAGCATCAAGGGACACACCGATTTCGCTGTGGGATATTCACGCCAGGACATCACTTTCGTATATGTAAAGGACGTCGTGCAGGCTGTCTTCAAGGCTATGGAGCATGATGCTTGCATAGGAAAAGCATACTTCCTGAGCGACGGAGAGGTCTATGACTCACGCACATTCTCCGACCTTATCCAGCGCGAGCTTGGCATTTCCTTCCTTCTTCGCATCAAGGCACCGCTTTGGCTCCTGCGTATCATCACGGCAGTGGGCGACCGTTGGGGAAAGATGACGGGCAAAGTGTCGGCTCTCAACAATGACAAATACCACATCCTGCGCCAACGCAACTGGAAATGCGACATCTCTCCAGCACGCCGCGACCTCGGTTACTCTCCAGAGTATAATCTCGAGCGTGGCGTCAAAGAGGCGATGGATTGGTATAAGGAAAATGGGTGGCTTTAGCCGTCTGGTTGTTTGTATCTAAAAGCCACTGTGTTGCCCGCATTACCGGGCTATATAACCAATATACAGGAGGCAAGTAAATCAAGTAATATATATAGAAAAAGGTAGTAATGGCAAAGAAAAAGAACGGCGGATGGTCTGCATGGTTACAGGAAATGATTAGCAAAAAGAGTGAGACAAAGCCGTATAAGTGGCTCTTCCCTGCAGAGATAGGCATGATGCTATATGGCATCTTCACCCTATTGCTCATCGCTTTCACATATACCAGCATCCCCGACCCGGAACAATTGATATGGTGGAGAGTGCGCGTGATGCTTCTCACAGTGGCAATGTGGATAGTATATCGCCTATGGACCTGCCGTATGATTGCCTTGGCACGCGTCGTTTTGCTCTTCGTCACGCTGGGATGGTGGTACCCCGACACGTATCTCCTCAACTGCAATTTCGATAATCTCGACCACATCTTCGCTGCTTGGGATCAGTATCTCTTTGGTTTCCAGCCGGCTTTGGTATGGAGCAAGGCATTCCCTTCACGCATTGTCTCCGAACTTATGGCGATGGGCTACGCCTTCTATTTCCTCATGTTTGCCTCATTGGTGTTCTATATCTTCATCAAGAGGTACAATGACTTTCAGAAAGTGGCGTATATACTCGTCTCCTCCTTTTTTATATATTATGTAATCTTCGACCTCCTGCCCGTAGCAGGACCGCAATACTATTACCTCGCCGTAGGTCTCGACAACATACAGGCTGGACACTTCCCAGCCGTAGGCACCTATTTTGCCTCACATACCGAGTGTCTCCCTATCCCGGGATGGGAGGATGGATTCTTCAGAGGACTCGTGCAGACCAGCCACGACGCAGGAGAAAGACCTACAGCGGCATTCCCAAGCAGCCACGTCGGAGTGTCAACGCTCACTATGCTCATGGCTCTAAGACTCAAAGAGTGGAAGTTTGCCCTCATCTGGGCTGTCCCTTATGCCTTTCTCTGCATGGGAACCGTATATCTCTTGCCTCACTATGCCGTAGATGCAATAGCAGGATTCTTCACCGCTATCGCCATTTATTTCGCATTGGAATGGAGTTGGAAGAGGTTTTTCTAAACCCTACCTGCCATTTTCTTTCGCAAAAAAAGTGCCTCCAGAGGGCTTCTGAATGCGATTTGCATTTTTTTTGATTTTTTTTTCTTCACTCAGGCAAGATTTTCGCCTTCCTTTGATTTAATGGGTAGATAAACTTAAAAATCAAAGACAATATGAAGAAAATCAGAATCTCCATCCTTGCAATGGGACTTATAGTTGCCATGTTATCATTCATGTCATGTGATAATGACTGCTCTTGGGACGATGTGCGCCGCCCTACCGCCCTTGTGACCGTCTATCCTAATGGAACAGAAGGCTTCACTATGCAGCTCGATGATAAGACTACCCTCATTCCTACAAACCTCAAGGCATCTCCTTTCGGAGAAAAGACAGTGCGCGCACTCGTAAATTATGAAGACGAGACAGCGACTAATGGCAGCTATCGCAACGTGAAAATAAACTGGATAGACAGCATTCGCACTAAGAATCCTGTGATGACGCTCGGAGATGACGACCTGAAAGTATATGGAAATGACCCTGTAGAGATAATGCGTGACTGGGTGACTGTGGCTGAAGACGGCTTCCTCACATTGCGTCTGCGCACACTCTGGAGCGGATACACTACCCATGTGTTCAATCTTGTGGGCGGTGTAAACAAAGATAATGAGTATGAATTTAATCTTACTCACAATGCCCAGGGCGATACCCGTGGCAGAATGGGCGATGCTCTCATCGCTTTCGACCTCAATTCCATCTGGAAAGACAAGACTGACAGCGTGAAAATCAAGGTCAACTGGACTTCCTTCAGTGGCAAGAAGTCTGCGGAATTCTCTCTCCTGATGCACAAGAATAATCCTAAAATGGCAGTGGAACCGCTTTCGCTCAACCGCTGCGTAAACTAATTCGTAAACCAGTGTTTGGACTCTTGTTTAATAAAACGTCCGATGAGGAGCAGATGCTTCGGAAGGCGCGCAATGGTGATAACGTCGCTTTGGAGCGGCTTTACAGCCAAAATGTGCGCTACCTCACTGCTATGTGCTCCCGATACCTCTGTAATGACGAGGATATCAAGGACGTATTACAAGAGTCTTTCATCAAGATATTCTCGTCATTGGATGACTTCGAATACCGTGGAAGGGGGTCAATCAAAGCCTGGATGAGCAGAATAACGCTCAATGAGACACTCAAACTCATCAAGGCAAATAGCAGGTTGGACATCGTGGATATGGAAGGGGAAAAGTTCGAAGCATCCGATGACGATTTGATTACAGAAAGAATACCTACCGAGGTGCTGCATCGATTTATTCAGGAACTGCCTGATGGCTACCGCACAGTGTTCAATCTATACGTCGTCGACGAAAAAAGTCATAAGGAAATCGCACAGATGCTCGGCATTAAGCAAAGCACTTCTGCCTCTCAACTGCATAAGGCGAAAGCCATGCTCGCAAGAAAGATAAAACAATACCTTACCTCTAACCCCATCTGAATATGAAAAAAGACTGGCAAAAGGATATACATGATCGCTTGGGCAACTATGAAATGGATGCCCCAGAGGGATTATGGGAAGGTATTTCAAAGGGTTTGGCAGAGCGAAAGTCTGCTTATAATCCCGTAAAAGCACCGCGTCTGTCTCTTTCTCGCACTCTTTTCCGTGTGGCTGGAGTAGCTGCCGTGGCTTGCATAGCATTGCTGTTAGGCTTCTTTTTCCTTCCTTTCGATGCACAAAAGGGCAACATTGCGCAGGATTCACCTCTCCTACCGTCCCATCAGAGAGAGGATATTGCCCCTAAGGAAGATGCCGCATCCCCTTATGAAAAGGGCACCAGCGCCCATAAAGGCGCAGCAATCATGGCAAGCATCCGCAATAATGCCGCAAGCGATTGCCACCGTGTTGCCCGCATTACCGGGCAATCATCCGCTTCCACCACCGACACCGCTGTGCAGGAAGTCACTCCCCACGTAGCCACCGTTACCAGCCAGTCCGCTGATAGCGCGGCTACCGTAGCTCAGAAATCCCGTCGTCGCGTCGCCAGCACTGCCGATCAATATCGTCAATACGCCGCCATCACGCCCCAATCCTCGTCCCGCTGGACAATAGGAACAGGAGCATCAGGCTCTATGGGCTCATCTACAGCGACGCGCTCTATGTCAGAAGTCTTTTTAGCAATGGGTGACGGAGGATGCAGTTGGGAAGACAATCCAATGCTCGGCATAGCCGTCTTCAATCAAGGAAGGGAAGTAAAGACAGAGTATAAGCACCATCTGCCAGTGAGATTTGGTCTTAACGTAGCCTACCAGCTCACCAATCGTCTCGCTATAGAGAGCGGACTGACCTACACCCGCCTCTCATCCGACATGAGTGAGGGCACAAATGAGAATCGCATCACCGGCTCGCAGCAGTTGGATTACGTCGGTATTCCGCTCAATATGAGGTATAAAGCATTCTCTTACCGTCCTTTCAACCTCTATATCTCTGCGGGATTACTCACCGAGCAGTGCGTCTCTGGTCAGCATACCAAGGATTATATCATCAGCGGAAAGAGTCGCAAGACCGACAAGGAGACCATCACCACCAGACCGTTGCAGATGTCTGTCAATGCCTCCATCGGCTTACAGCTCGATATTCTCCATAATATCGGCATCTATGTAGAGTCAGGTCTCAGCTATTATTTCGATGACAAGTCCTCCCTCAACACCATATACAAGGAGAAGAATCTCAATTCCAATCTCAACGTGGGATTACGATACACCCTTGAGGGTAAATAAATTATAAAAAAAGATAGGTGGTCAAGAATTATTTTGACCACCTATCTTTTTTACCATAGAGCAACCTTACCTATTCCTGCCATCTCAAAACTGGCTGATATTCCCATAGCTCTGAATATCTTTGCCATGGTAGCAAAGGTTATGTTGTTTCCTTTTTCGATACGAGAAACTTGCGATTTCTTCACTCCAATCATTGCTCCAAGTTCCTCTTGTGTAAGGTTTTTAGACTGACGAGCTTTCTTGATTGCTTCACCTATCAGGAAAGCATTCATGTCTGCTTCATATTGATTGCGCAATGGGGTTTCTTTTTCACCAAGCACTTTGTCTAAAGCTTCACCCTCTGTATAATATTTCATTATTGCCATAGTCATCTATTTTTTCTCGTTAAAGTATTCTGTCCGTGGTTTCATCGCTTTGCTATATGGTTGGCATTTCAATGGTAAAAGCCGCAGATACGGTGGCTGATGGCTGGTGAAATATTTCTCCAGTAAATTTGGAAATAATGCAAATAATCATTATCTTTGCAACTGGATATTACCAAAAGGTAATATTATGCAAATCTTGAATAATCAATCAGTTAAGTGTATGAGCATCCTTGCATCTCCATTCCAGTTCGGCACATTGGCAACCGACCAGAACTTTATCGACAGAGTAGAAGACCGGGCCCTTCTCAAGCAGTTGATGAAATCCCACATCAATACGATGCTTGTCTCTCCGCGCCGTTGGGGAAAGTCTTCCCTCGTAAGGAAGGCTATGGATGAACTGTGCTCTGAAAGTCCGGAGGTAAGAGTATGCTACATCGATGCTTTCAGTATCAGTTCGGAAACGGAATTCTACCGGGTCTTTGCAAGTCAGGTTATAGCCTGCACAGCCACAAAGGTGGAACGATGGATAAGCGATGCGAAGAGATTTCTCAACGGCGTAGTGCCACAAGTGGTAATCAACGACCAGATAACTGACTTCATGGCTTTTGACATAAGATACGTCCCACAGGAGCAGGACAAGATGTCTATACTACAGTTGCCTGAAGTAATTGCAAGGGAGAAAGGCATAAAGATCATCGTCTGCATTGATGAATTCCAGCAGTTGGCAGAGCTGTCCGAATACAAGGACCTGGAAGGCAAGATGCGCTCAGCGTGGCAACTGCAGCAGAACGTGACCTATTGCCTTTATGGCAGCAAGCGCCACATGATGCTCAATATCTTCAATAAAGCCAAAAGTCCATTCTATCGTTTCGGTCAGGTGGTCTTTCTCCAGAAGATAGACAGGAAGGACTGGATGCCTTTCATCATCTCTTCCTTTGCAGAAACGCACAAGAGCATATCAGAAGAATTTGCAGAAAGGATATGCGACACTGTGGAATGCCACTCTTGGTATCTCCAGCAGCTGTGCTTCTTTATATGGAATGCCACGGAAAAGGAAGTGACAGAAGAGGTCTTTCAGACAGGATTGAAACAGGTAATCAATATAAACACCCCGATGTTCCAGAATGACATGGACGACATGACTTCAAGTCAGAAATAGCTTCTCCGCGCCATCTGCAATGGAGAACAGCAGCTGTCGTCTGCCTCTGCAAAGGAAAAATACAGGCTCGGCAATCCGAACACCCTTGCAAAGAACAAGCGTATGCTGGTAGAGAAGGACATCATGGAGGACAATGGCAACGGTAGTTACTCTCTTGTGGATCCCGTATTCCGCCTTTGGATTCTACGACAGTTCAGGTAGTTGGCTATCAGACAGACGGTCGGGCATCCGGTTCTACCTGTTTTCTTTTGTCTATAATAAAAACAGGTTGTCGGTTGTTGGTTTGTATATTACCGACAACCGACGACCTTAGAACTTTGCCTGTATTCCATCCATATATCCGGTGAAGGCAAAGGGCTAACAATTACCTGAAAATCATATCAGAATATCAACTTGAGAAAGTTGGATGATTCTTATTCGTGAACAGGTCTTATATTATATCCGTTTGAACGCCATCCTTTAGCCAAACAATTAGTGAAGTTGTTATTTGAACTGCTCAGACGGATATATTGCACTGGTGGAACATCATCCGCTCCGTATCCAGTTCCGCATGAATTTGTCAAATAACAGCCATAAACGCTGACACTGCTATAGTCCAAACCTTTTTCGGACATATAGCCATTAAATGGAAGAAAAATATAATATCCGGTTTTTCCAGTTACCTTCAAACCATACTCGCCTTTCATTCTTGTTTTCTCCAAGGTACAATTCTCTATCAGTTCTTTAAACTCGTCATTGGTTGGCATACGCCAGTCTTTTCCCTTATTGGCGATAACAGCCTCATCCATATCTTCCAGATTCATCTTATTATCGATGTATTCATCGGAACACGCCAGATGATGATCTGAACAGTATTTTGTAAGTCCGGGCCAATATCCAAAGCTTCTCTTTTTAAAATACTTGTAATTTGACGTGGTGAATGTTTCTTTAGATGAAGTTTCTCCCCATGCGTAAAAATCTCCGGCAATATCATCATTGGTTGCTCCCAAATTATAGGTTGCCCACTTTACGCTCAGTCCCAAATCTACGTATTCCAAAGTGTTAGCCAAAATATTATCACCGTTCTCATTCAATTTGTAGAAAGAACATGTAATTCTATTTCCTCCATCTCGCCACTCCAATTCCATTTCCTGATCATTTAATTTCAAAATGTAATAATGGTCATTATCAATATAAAGGATATTGTTTTTTATGAACCAGGAAAATTTCTGTTCAAACTGAGTTTCCATCAACTCATCATCTCCAGACCACATCTTTCCCCAATACATATTAGAGAACTCCATACCATACTCATCCTCAAGATATATGGAACCAGGGGCTTTTCCATCCCATATTTGCTGCTTGCATATCCATTTACCCACCAATAGTGATTCTTCTTTTGACATATTCACTGATGTTATATCTTCCATGCCATCTTTAACCGGATAATATAGTCTTCCATCAGGGAATTCAAAATATACAGCATCATTGTTATATGGATTATGAATTATATGACGTCCATATTCTCTTGAATTTATTTCAATTGTATTCAGGTCAGGTTGTGAATAGCCGAAATGATCATAACCAATCCAGAAATCAGCATTCTTGTCGAAATAATAATATCTGATACTATTATTACTAACACTGAAATAGATTGTCAATAATCTTCCATTCTTGTCACGTGTCCAACTACGCCTATAGTCAAGAATGTTTTTAACAGCCTGTTCTATGTCCTTAGAAGCAGAAAAAGTTTCTGAATTCCACAGTTGGATTCCAGCCATAGCCATGTCCTGCAACAACGAAATACTCCACATCAATACGTTTCCATAACGGTCTTTTATATCAGTGGTCAGGACCTTTGTTTCTTCATCATATACCCAATGTCCGACTTTCAGGCGTTCTTGATTGTTATAACCATCATACGCAGTGTATAAAGCCACGCCGTTTTTCATGAATGTTATACCGTTATCACCTAATTCTGGCCAACCACCAATGATTTTCTTTTCAACTTCTGTAACAGGTGTGTCGTCTTCAATGCCAGATTCATCAGAAGACTCTTTGCTGCAAGCTGCCAATAATATGACAGCAGCGAACATCAAAAAGGCAATAATTCTTTTTTGCATAATTAAGTTAGTTTAAAGCTAATCGTCTCCAAATCAGCAATTAATGATTGTACTTTATTTACTAATGTGACATAATTTTAAAAGCGTGGAGAACTTGCCTGTGCCAATCTAACTTGAAGATGTCCAAAAGCTACCATGTTCTAACAGATATAGGTAATTGCTATAATCTTAAGATGAAGATGACAAGCTATATGGCAAACGTTTTCTTGTTATGTCATTTCTTTAAAACCTTATCATTATTTATCAATTATGACAAATGATTGTGGGGTCTTGTAGATGTAAAGCGGTAGGTGTAAAATAAGAGAATTCGTTATAATTCGAAATTCGTTTATAACATTATCAATGTAATAAATTGGAGAAAAGGTTCATACATACACTATTGAACCAACGGCTACCATATTGGCATGTTTAACAAAAGATTAGCATATATACATGAAAACGTGGAGCCAGTCCTGTCACTCGTTCCACAGTGTAAAGGCTCTGGCATCGCCCAAGTTGTCGAAACGAGCAACGCCGAAAGCCCCAC
>OLFV01001680.1_pt1 | contig 19758 bp, 16 predicted proteins | sample 1605551 | NCBI WGS metagenome assembly OLFV01 (sample SAMEA3888922, study PRJEB22519) | human gut metagenome | biome: human gut; feature: human-associated habitat; material: faeces | place: Denmark | collected 2011
TAGGTATCCGTTCGCCACTATCTACGTGTTTTGAAGAAGAAAAAGATGCAGTTGATTTTTTGGATGGGGTTGAGTATCCGATTATATGCAAAGCCGTAGATCAAACAAGTGGTGTGGGAATCTGTCGCGCAGACAATCGTGCAGAGGCAATAGAGGCAATACATAACTCATTTGAAAAATCTCGAATGAAGAGAATAGTGATAGAACCATTTATTATTGGAAATCAGGAATCTGCACGCGTCAGTGGGCGATAAAGAGATATTGAAGGGCATTGACCTGACTATAAAAAAAGGGGAAATCCATGCAGTGATGGGGCCTAACGGAGCAGGAAAAAGCACATTGTCCTCAGTCCTCACGGGCAAACCTTTATATACTGTGACAAGAGGAAGCATCGAGTTCTGCGGGCAGGACCTGCTGGCAATGTCACCAGAGGAAAGGTCATGGGCCGGCATCTTCATGTCGTTCCAGTATCCGGTCGAAATACCGGGCGTGACCATCACCAACTTCATGAAAACCGCCATCAACGCCAAACGCAAGGCAAATGGTGAGGACCCGATCAAAGGCGGTGACTTCCTTAAACTTATGAGAGAGAAGATGGCATTCGTCCAGATGCGTCCGGAGTTTGCCAAGAGAGAGGTCAATGTCGGATTTTCCGGCGGTGAGAAGAAACGTAACGAGATATTCCAGATGGCAATGCTTGACCCTACATTGGCCATACTCGACGAAACAGACAGCGGACTGGACGTGGACGCATTGAGGATAGTGGCAGAAGGAGTGAGGGCGCTTCACACTCCGGAGAAATCAGCCATCGTCATAACCCATTACAAACGACTGCTCGACTACATTGTCCCGGACATTGTCCACATTCTCAAGGACGGCAAAATCGTGAAGACAGCCGGAAGAGAACTCGTTGACGAAATCGAAGAGAAGGGATACGACATTTTCTAAGGAGGGGTTATGCAGAGCGATATCAAATCCCAGGACGTTTCAATGCGCCTGGACCCGTCACCGAAGACTGATTCCGGACATTATGTGGATGTGGCCGTGCCTTGTGGAGCCGCCACCATCAGAGTCCCTTCAGCCTCAACATTCGATAAAGTATATGTAATAGGCGCCAAAGAGCAGTTCCAGCTGGACGGCGATACGGACAACATTGACCCGAAACTGGAATTCTGCCCGGACGGGCTGCCTTTCGACAGCATTGTGGCCGAGGCCGAGGCCGATGTCAATGTCACCGTGCTTGCGATGCCGGGCAAAGACATTGACCTGCCAATATCTGTAGATATCGTAGGCGAGGGCGCGGACGTGAAGATTTCCGGCCTGTACCTCTGCTCTGGAGCGGACAAGATGCAGATTCGCACGGAAGTCCGTCATCGCGTGCCGTCGTGCGTGTCAATGCAGCTGTTCAATGGAATCGCCTCTGGAAAGTCCAAGGCCAGGTTCTACGGAAAGATAGTCGTGGCGCCTGACGCACAGAAGACAGAGGCGTACCAGACGAACCACAACCTGATATTGTCAGGTGGCGCTGAAGCGGAAGCAAAACCGCAGCTCGAAATCTATGCGGACGACGTGAAGTGCTCACACGGGGCGACTGTCGGCCAGCTCAATGAAGATGAGCAGTTCTATATGCGTTCGCGCGGAATCCCGGAAGACGAGGCCAAAGTGCTGCAGATGATTTCGTTCATCGCTCCGGTTCTGGCCAATGTCGCTGACGAGGACCTTCGTGCCGTCCTCTCTTCATATATCGAGACTGCCGTCCGCGAGCTGTAAGTCAGAAGGAGCGTGCCGGGCGCATTCGACTGATAAGGAAACGGATATACACCCAAACGGCGCGTCAGGAAACGGGAGGGACGGGCTATTTGTCAGCAATCAGGTCCTTTTTTCCGGCCCCGGCGATCAGATCATTATAATCCTCCATCGACCTCAATATGACATCATGGGCGACATCGGCACCGTAGATGCTGATGAACTTCATTCGCTGGGTGTTCTCGCCGGGGATGTCCTTGTAGGTCGTGAAGTAGTGGATCAGACGGCGGATAATGTCCTTCGGAAGTTCATCAATATCAGTCAGATGGCCATAGACGGCATCATTTTTCAGGACAGCGATGATCTTGTCGTCAGCCTGGTCGTGGTCGAGAAGACGAAGTCCGCCGATAGGCCTGGCCCTGACGATGATATCTCCGTGCGTAACATCCTTTTCGGTAAGGACACAGATATCGAGCGGATCACCGTCACCCTCTATATCATATCGCGCAAGTGCCTGATTACTAAGCTCTGCCATCTTTGCAGAACAATATGTCTTAGGCAGGAAACCGTATAGAGACGGGACAATGTTGGAGAACTTCTGCGGTCTGTCAAGTGAAAGATAACCGGATTCCTTGTCCACCTCGTACTTTACAGTATCTGTCGGAACTATTTCAATAAATGCCCTGACCTCCTCGGGGACATTGTCCCCCAAGTCTATTCCATGCCAGGGATGAGCCTTATGTGAATTGTGAATATCCATTGGTCTGAAGTTTATAGTTTTGCGCCCTCTTGACGCCAACAATTTCAAAGTTACTAAATTATGACGGATATTGCGTCATCCGCCCGAAACATAAAACTCTGGGCGGAAGAGTCTTTCCATCAAAAGCCGTTAAGCCAGCAGTTTGGTCAATTCGATAAAATCATTGACACTCATGCGCTCCGGGCGAAGCTCGAAAACAGGCGAAGCCGCAAACTCCGAAGTCTTCACGGCGTCCCATCCCTCGCGGGAGGCTTTCGCCAGGATGAGCGGCTTAAGTGAATTCCGCATTGTCTTTCGCCTCTGACCGAACGAAGTCTTGACAATGTTCTTGAACGCGGCCTCGTCGCATCCCAATGACGTCCTGCCGTTGCGCTTCAGCCGGATGACGGCGGACTGCACTTTCGGCGGCGGAGCAAAGGCACCGGACCCCACAGTGAACAGATATTCAATATCATACCATGCCTGGAGAAGCACCGACAGGATGCCGTAGGTCTTGCTTCCCGGCTTCTCGGCGATACGCTCGGCCACCTCCTTCTGTATCATGCAGACAGTCTGCGGAATGCGGTCCTTGTAATCGAGAATGCGGAAAAATATCTGCGACGAGATATTGTACGGGAAATTGCCGATGACATTGAAACTGCCGGAAAACAGATGGTCGATATCCAGCTTCAGGAAATCGCCATAGATGACCTTGTCTGCAGCGTCCGGAAAATGCTTCTGCAGATATTCCACGGATTCGGTATCTATCTCTATCATTTTCAGGTCAATGTCTTCACGCTGAAGCAGATACTGCGACAGCACACCCATTCCCGGGCCGATTTCCAGCACGTCCGTACTGCCTTCTTCTGCCGGCTCAAGGGCGGCAACAATGGCTTTGGCAATGCTCTGATCCGTCAGGAAATGCTGTCCCAATGCTTTTTTTGCTCTTACTTCCATATGACTTGTTTTTTTCTCGTTACTCAAATCCAAGGGCCGGAACTCTACCAGAAAAACAGCAGTCCCGGCGCACTTTTCAAGTACAATGACAAAGTTACAAGATGCCGGCGAATAATTTTGATTATAATTTGCTAAATTTGCGTGTTCGGAACAGAAAATAATAATTTAAAGCATATTATGTTCAATACTTATTTCAGAACAAACACTTGCGGTGAGCTCAGACTCGCAGACGCAGGCAAGAAAGTAGTTCTTTCCGGATGGGTCCAGAGATCCAGAAAACTCGGAGGAATGACATTCATTGACCTTCGCGACAGATATGGTATAACTCAGCTGGTGGTAAGCGCCGATGCACCGGCAGAACTGGTTGAGGTGGCCAACTCTCTCGGACGCGAATTCGTCATCCAGGCAGAAGGCGAAGTAATCGAGCGTCAGAGCAAGAACGCCAAGATGGATACCGGCGAAATCGAGATCAAACTCAGTTCGATCAATATCCTGAACAAGTCAGTAACGCCTCCTTTCACCATCGAAGACGAAAGCGACGGCGGTGATGACATCAGAGCCAAATACAGATACCTCGACCTCAGAAGGAACCCGCTCAAGAACGCGCTTATGCTTCGTCACAAGATCGCTCACGAAGTACGCAACTTCCTCGACAGCAAGGGCTTCATGGAGATTGAGACACCTTACCTCATCAAATCCACACCTGAAGGAGCGCGTGACTTCGTGGTACCTTCCAGAATGAACGCCGGTGAGTTCTATGCTCTTCCGCAGTCTCCGCAGACCTTCAAGCAGCTGCTGATGGTGGCCGGTTACGACAGGTATTTCCAGATCGTGAGATGTTTCCGTGACGAGGACCTGCGCGCTGACCGCCAGCCTGAGTTCACACAGATTGACTGCGAAATGTCATTCGTGGAGCAGGAAGATGTGCTGAACACATTCGAGGATATGATGCGCAGACTGTTCAAGAACGTTCTGAATGTGGACATTCCGAATCCTCTTCCACGTATGAGCTGGTACGATGCGATGGACAAATACGGTTCCGACAAGCCGGACGTGCGTTTCGACATGACAATCCACGAGCTCACTTCATTGGCCAAAGGTCATGGCTTCTCAGTATTCGATTCAGTGGACTACATCGGCGGCATTGCCGTAAAAGGCGCCGCAGAATACACCAGAAAGCAGCTGGACGAGCTTACGGAGTGGGTAAAACGCCCGCAGGTCGGAGCAAAGGGCCTGGTTTACATCAAGTTCAATGCTGACGGCTCTGTCAAGTCTTCAATCGACAAGTTCTACACACCAGAGCAGGTCAAGGAAATGGCAATCGCAGCAGGCGCTGAAGCCGGCGACCTCGTTCTGATACTCTGCGGCGCAAAACGCAAAGCACAGACAATGCTGGGAGTTCTCCGTATGGAAATGGCCAACCGCCTCGGACTCAGGGACCCTAAGGTGTTCGCACCGCTCTGGATTGTGGACTTCCCTCTCCTCGAGTGGGATGACGAGACACAGCGTTTCTATGCTATGCACCATCCGTTCACGGCTCCTAAGCCTGAGCACCTCCAGATGTTCTACAGCGACAAGAAAGAGGACCTCGAGAAAGTTTGTGCCAATGCCTATGACTTCGTTCTGAACGGAACCGAGCTGGGCGGTGGTTCTATCCGTATCCACGATGCGTCACTGCAGGAGAGGATGTTCGAAGTTCTCGGAATCAGCAAGGAAGAGGCCGCATACAAGTTCGGCTTCATCATCAATGCCTTCAAGTTCGGCGCTCCACCTCACGGAGGTCTTGCATTCGGCTTCGACAGGGTATGCGCATTGTTCGGCGGAAGCGATTCCATCAGGGATTACATTGCCTTCCCTAAGAACAATCAGGGCCGCGACGTGATGATCGATTCTCCGTCCACCATCGACCAGGTCCAGCTCGACGAACTTCACCTGGATATCCGTAAAAGCGAATAACTGATACAAAACATTGAATATGAGTTCACTAAAGATCGAAGGGAACAATCTCCCCAATTTACCTTGGCAAGATCGCCCCGCAGGATGCAAAGATCCGCTTTGGCGTTATTCTGAAAATCCTGTAATACCTCGCGACCTTCTGCCGGACTCCAACAGTATATTCAACTCTGCCGTAATTCCGTTCGAGGACGGATTTGCCGGAGTCTTCCGCTGCGATGACAAGAACCGCAGGATGACGCTTCACGCGGCATTCTCAAAAGACGGTTTCAACTGGGAAATCAATCCTGAGACCATCAAGTTTGAAGGCGCAGACCCTGAAATCGGAGAGTGGGTGTACGGCTACGACCCGCGAGTCGCCAAAATCGAAGACAAATATTACGTCACATGGTGCAACGGTTATCACGGACCTACCATCGGCATGGCCTGGACAACTGATTTCAAGACCTTCCACCAGATGGAAAACGCCTTCCTGCCATACAACCGCAACGGCGTCCTTTTCCCGAGAAAGATAAACGGCAAATACGCCCTGCTTTCCCGTCCGAGTGACACCGGCCATACAGCATTCGGTGATATTTTCTACTCCGAATCACCTGATATGGAATACTGGGGACACCACCGCCACGTAATGGCTCCTGCACCGTTTGAAGTAAGTGCATGGCAGTGCATGAAGATAGGCGCGGGCCCTGTGCCGATCGAGACATCAGAAGGCTGGCTCCTGTTCTATCACGGAGTCCTGCATTCGTGCAACGGCTATGTCTATGCTTTCGGATCTGCCCTGCTCGACCTCGAGCAGCCGTGGAAACCGATTGCAAGAAGCGGTCAGTACCTCATTTCCCCACGCGAAATCTACGAGCTGACAGGAGATGTGCCTGATGTGACATTCCCTTGTGCATCCCTGCACGATCCGGAAACCGGCCGTATCGCCATATATTACGGCTGTGCGGACACGGTCACAGGACTTGCATTCGGATATATTCCTGAAATAATAGAGTTTACGAAACGGACCAATATCTTGTAAACCTATGGCTGCAGGATATTTACCAAAGATACTCCTCGCCCTGACGATAATGTCAGGATGGAGAGTTTTTTCCGTCAATGCGGCTGAACCGCTTCAGACCAATGAAAGTAAACAGCCGGCAGACTACGTGAACCCGTTTGTCGGGACCACGAATTTCGGGACCACGAATCCGGGAGCAGTCTGCCCGAACGGAATGATGAGCGTCTCCCCGTTCAACGTAATGGGCTCGGACGAGAATGTTTGGGACAAGGACAGCCGCTGGTGGTCCACCCCATATTGCTACGAAAACAAGTTCTTCACAGGATACTCACACGTGAATCTGAGCGGAGTGGGCTGCCCGGAACTGGGCTCCCTGCTCACGATGCCGACTTCGGGAGAACTGGAAGTCGATTATCACAAATACGGCTCGGAATATAGCGGAGAGCAAGCCGTACCTGGCTGGTATTCAAACACATTGACCCGATACGGAATCCTGACGGAGGTCACATCGACGATGCGCACGAGCATCGAGAGATACACCTTCAGGGCTGGCCGGGCCAACATCCTGCTTAATCTCGGAGAGGGTCTGACCAATGAATCGGGCGCCACCGTCCGCAAAATCAGCGATACGGAAATCGAGGGCTCGAAGCTTTTAGGCACTTTCTGCTACAATTCTCAGGCGGTGTTCCCGATATATTTCGTGATGCGTGTCAGCAAGGCGCCTTCATCCTGCGGTTACTGGAAGAAGCAGCGCCCGATGACAGCAGAGGCAGCATGGGACCCTGACCAGGGAAAATACAAGCTCTACACACGTTACGCAAGGGAAATCTCCGGAGACGACGTGGGCTTCTGGTTCAGCTATGACAATGTCGCAGAGGGCGAGCAGATCTGCGTCCAGATGGGCGTTTCGTTCGTCAGCTGCGAGAATGCCAGGATGAACCTCGATGCCGAGCAGAACGGTTTCGACTTCGACAAGGTAAAGGCCAATGCTTATGAAAAATGGAACAGCGACCTTTCCCGCATAAAGGTGGAAGGCGGAAGAGAAGACCAGACTGAAGTATTCTATACTGCTCTATATCACGCACTTATCCACCCTAACGTTCTGAATGACGTGAACGGGGAATATCCTCTGATGGAATACTGTGGGGACGGAAAGACATTGACAAGTGACTGCGGTACGGACTACTCGAAATCGGGAACCGGTATCGGAAAAGTGGCCGAGGGGCACAACAGGTACACGGTCTTCTCGCTCTGGGACACCTACAGGAATGTCCACCAGCTTCTGACTCTCGCCTACCCTGAGCGCCAGCTGGATATGGTCAGGTCAATGATATCTATGTACCGTGAGTGGGGCTGGATGCCGAAATGGGAGCTTTACGGCCGTGAGACTTTCACTATGGAGGGCGACCCGGCAATCCCTGTAATCACGGATACCTACCTTAAGGGACTGAAGGACATTGACATAAACACTGCCTACGAGGCTTTTGTCAAATCGGCTACGACTGAGGGGGCGAAGAACAGGATGAGACCGGACAATGACCCTTACATGAAGGACGGATACATTCCGCTCGGGTATTTTGCCGCTGATTTCTCGGGAGACAACTCCGTCTCACACGCATTGGAATACTATGTGGCGGACAATGCATTGTCCCTTCTTGCTGCACGTTTAGGCCACGCTGAAGATGCCAAGTTGTTCAGAGACAGGGCATTGAACTACAAGCATTATTACAGCAGGGAGTCAGGTACGCTGAGGCCGCTCAATGCTGACGGGACATTCCTCTCCCCATTCAACCCGAGACAGGGTGAGAATTTCGAGGAGGTTCCCGGTTTCCACGAAGGCAGTGCATGGAACTACACGTTCTTCGTGCCTCATGATGTGGAAGGTTATGCGGCTCTGATGGGCGGACGGAAGGTGTTCCTGGAGAAGCTGCAGAGCGTATTCGACGAGGGGCTGTATGATCCTGCCAATGAGCCTGATATCGCTTATGCCTATCTTTTCAGCCGATTCAGGGGTGAGGAATGGCGCACCCAGAAGATGATACCGCAGCTTTTGGAACGGTATTTCACGACCAAGCCTGACGGTATTCCGGGCAATGATGATACGGGCACGATGTCCGCATGGGCTGTGTTCTCGATGATGGGCTTCTATCCGGATTGCCCAGGAGAGCCGTCCTACACGCTTACCGCTCCGGCTTTCAGGAAGGTGACCATAACGCTGGACCCGAAGTGGTACGACGGACATAATGAGCTGACTATCACCAAGTCAGGAAGCAATGCCAATGCTTGCGAGACCTCGTCGGGGACAGGTCAATATGACAGGATATCGTCCATGACTCTCGGCGGCAAGACGCTGAAGACTTACAGGGTGGGCCACGGGCAGCTTACACGTGGCGGGGAACTTGTGTTCCGCTGCCGGGCTGCCAAGTAGCACAAAACATTGACACACAAAACATTGACAATAATGAAACATATATTTCCTGCGATGATGCTGGCGGCGATGGTGGCGGCCGGCTGCGCAAAAACGACAGACAACACGGATTACGTGCAGTACGTGAATCCGAAAATCGGCACCGGAGGACATGGACATGTGTTCGTGGGGGCCAATGTTCCTTTCGGAATGGTTCAGCTCGGGCCTACCAGCATTCCTCAGACATGGGACTGGTGCTCAGGCTATCACGACAGCGATTCTACTGTGATCGGTTTTTCCCATACGCATCTGGAAGGCACCGGTATCGGTGATCTCTTCGACGTTACGGTCATGCCTGTCATCGGTGAGGTGGCTTATGCGCGTGGTGAGGAGCCTGCCGAGAATGCTACCCCAGAAGAAATCGAGGTTGCCGTCAAGACCGGTCTCTGGTCCTACGCGGACAGGTCTTCGGAAATCACCGTGCCCGGTTACTACAGCGTAATGCTTACCCGTTTCGGAATCGAAGCCGAGATGACAGCTACTTCACGTGTGGGTATGCACCGTTACACTTTCCCTGCAAGTGATTCAGCAGCAATCATTTTCGACCTGGAGAACGGCGGATGCTGGGACAAGGCCACCGGAACATTGACAGAAAAGGTGGACAGCGTGACTATCCGTGGCTACAGATTCTCCACAGGCTGGGCCAAGAACCAGAAGGTGTTCTTCTACGCTCAGTTCAGCAAGCCGTTCGAGAAGTTCACTTCACAAGGTCCTTACAGCAGAATGGATTTCCAGACCACTGAGGGTGAGCAGATTATGGTAAAAGTGGCCATATCTCCGACAAGTATGGACAGCGCGCAGGCCAATATGGAAGAGGAACTGGCCGGCTGGGATTTCAACGGCACGGTTAAGAGCGCAACTAAAGCATGGAACGCCGAACTGTCCAAAATCAAAATCGACACGGATGACGAGGACGCACGCACCGTATTCTACACTTCTCTGTACCACACGATGATACAGCCGTCTGTCTTCAATGATGTAAATCGCGACTACAGAGGCGCTGACGACCAGATCCATACCGGAAACGACTTCGTGAACTATACCACTTTCTCGCTTTGGGACACCTACAGGGCTGCGATGCCGCTGATGACGATTATCCATCCTGAGAAGGTCAATGACATTGCCAATACCATGATCAATATCTACCTGCAGCAGGGCAAGCTTCCGGTATGGCATCTCTGGGGCAATGAGACTGACTGTATGGTAGGCAACCCGGGAGTAGTCGCATTGGCAGACATTCTGGTGAAGGGCTTCGACGGCTTCGACAAAGAGCTGGCTTACAAGGCATTGAAAGATTCGGAAATGAGACCTGACAGAGGCCAGGATATCCGTATGCAGTACGGTTTCATCCCTGCCGACAAGGGCTTCGGCGAGTCTGTGGCCTACGATATGGAATATGCTATCGCTGACGGGGCCATGGCACAGGCCGCCAAATTCCTCGACAAGGATGACGACTACACCTATTTCCACAACAGAAGTCATTCATACAGGAACTATTTCGATGCCAAGACGCTTTTCATCCGCGGCAAGAACTCCAATGGCAAGTTCATCGAACCATTCAATCCTTACCAGTCGGAGCATAGGGCGGATGTTTACTGCGAAGGCAATGCATGGCAATACACGTGGCTTGCTCCGCAGGATTTCAACGGACTGGTTTCGCTTTACGGTTCAGAGGAGAAACTGACGGAAAGGCTCGACAGCCTGTTCTCAGCCAAGAGCGAAATTGTCGGCGAGAACACTTCCAGCGACATCTCCGGCCTTATAGGCCAGTATGCCCACGGCAATGAACCGAGCCATCATATCATCTATTTCTACACGATGGCAAGACAGCCGTGGAAGACCGCGGATATCGCGGACAAGATCTACAAGGACTTCTATTTCAATGATCCTAACGGTCTTGCGGGCAATGAGGATGTAGGGCAGATGTCCGCATGGTACATATTGTCAAGTCTCGGATTCTACCAGAGCGAACCGGCCACACCTCGTTTCTGGTTCGGCAAGCCGGCGTTCAGGAGCGCTGCAGTAAAAGTGCCCGGCGGCTTGTTCAATGTCACTGCGGAAAATTTGAGTGAAGACAACAAGTATATCCAGAGCATCACGCTCAACGGTGATGAATACAATCTCCCTTATATCGAATACAAGGACATCTACAGAGGTGGAAACCTGGTGTTCAAGATGGGTTCTGACAAGAAAGTATGGTACTAAAACAATATCAGATTATGGCAAACTACAAAACAGATTCACGTATAGTCCTCACGCTCGACGCAGGCGGTACCAATATGGTATTCAGCGCAATGCGCGGAGGCGAATATATCATTGACCCGATCAATCTTCCTTCCAATGCGAAGAACCTGGACCTCTGTCTGCAGACTCTCGTGCTCGGATTCAGCACTGTAATCGAGCAGCTTAAGGAGAAGCCGGTGGCGATCAGTTTCGCGTTTCCGGGGCCTGCTGACTATCCTCACGGCATTATCGGTGGCTATCTTCCGAATTTCCCGTCTTTCCGTGACGGAGTGGCTCTCGGACCGTTCCTTGAGGACAAGTTCGGCATTCCGGTATATATAAACAATGACGGTGACCTCTATGCTTATGGCGAGGCTCTCGGTGGAGCGCTTCCGGAGGTCAATGCAAGGCTTGCAGAGGCAGGAAGCGACAAGCGTTTCCATAACCTTATCGGCTACACATTCGGTACGGGTCTCGGTATCGGTTTCGTGATGAACGGGGAACTGAACCGCGGAGACAATTCGTGCGTGGAGACGTTCTGTCTGCCGAATTTCAAGATGCCTGGCTATATTCTTGAGGACAGCGCTTCCATCCGTGCCGTGACCAGAGTTTACGGCGAGGCGAGCGGCAATCTCGAGCACGGTCTTACGCCTAAGGAGATCGCGGAAATCTGCCACGGGGAGCGTGAGGGCAACAGGGAAGCTGCCGTCAAGGCGTTCAATGACCTCGGCGAGGCTGCCGGCGACGGTATGGCTATCGCCGCATCACTTTTCGACGGTATCATCTGTATCGGCGGCGGTCTCATGAACAATGCCGACTACATCATGCCTGGCATTCTCAGGTCAATGCGTTCTACGGTCAAGACTATGTCCGGAGATACTATCGGAAAGGTTCAGCCAAAGGTTTACAATCTGGATGACCCTGAGGAGTTCGCAGCGTTCGCAAAGGGTGACGCGCGCCAGATCAAGGTGTACGGAACTGAGAATACTGCAACCTACGATCCGCAGAAGCGTATCGGCGTCATGCGTTCGAAGATCGGTGCCAGCAAGGCGATCTCGCTCGGTGCCTACACCTTCGCTCTGAGCCAGCTCGATAAATAGTGGCGTCAGAGCACTTGCTGTGCCCGCGTAGAAGCTCGAGGGTTCGTCACTTGTTCGAAGGGTGTAAGCCCACCGCACATTTTCAATTCGTTACCCTCTCCCTAAAGGGGCCGACTAAAAAGTCCCGAAGGGACCGCGCCGGGGCGCGAGATACCCCTAATAGGGGTCGCAGACGTTAGTCTGCGGGGGTTAGGAAGTCCGGAGGAGGGGGAACAAAAGACTTTTTGGTCACCCTCCTTACCATCGCCCTCGCGGGCTCTATAAGCGGTTTTTCGCCAATGCGAAAACTCATAAATAGTGGCGTAAGATTACCTATATATATAATAGATTACAATAAAAGCCAGCCGGATCAATGTTGGAGCCGGCATTGGCTCCCGAAAAGGGAGGGGACCCACGCAGTGGGGAGGACCGGCGGAAGCATTGACCCGGCTGGCGCAAATATGAACAAAACAATGTATCCATTAAAATTCAAACCAATACTGAAGACTGTGGTATGGGGCGGCGAGAAAATCGCTCCATATAAGGAAGTCGTTACAGATCAGCATAATATCGGCGAAAGCTGGGAACTTTCCGGCGTAAAGGGCCATGAATCCGTCATTGCCAACGGCGAATTCGAGGGCAGGACCATCACCGAACTGGTGGAGCAGTTCAAAGGCAAGCTCGTAGGCGAAAAAGTCTATGCCAATACGGGCAACGAGTTCCCGCTCCTGATCAAATTCATTGACGCGAAAAGCGACCTCTCCATTCAGGTCCATCCTGATGATGAACTGGCCGCAAAACGCCACAATTCCAAGGGCAAGACCGAGATGTGGTATGTCGTAGGGGCGGACGAAGGGGCTCACCTGCTTTCAGGTCTCTCAGAGAAAATCACCCCTGAGGAATATGTGAAAAGAGTGGAGAACAACACCATCACCGATGTCCTCACGAACTTCAATGTCAAGGCTGGAGACGTGTTCTTCCTGCCTGCAGGTCGCATCCACGCCATCGGAACCGGCTGCTTCATCGCTGAAATCCAGCAGACCTCGGACATCACCTACCGCATCTATGACTACGGACGCCTCGGACTCGACGGCAAGCCACGTGAACTTCACACGGAGCTGGCCAAAGATGCCATCGACTACAATGTCTATCCGGAGTACAAGACAAGTTACGTGGAGAAAAAGGATGACGAGAATGTTCTGGTAGAGTGCAAGTACTTCACTACCAGCCAGTACGACCTCGACAAGCCTTTCACCAAAGACCTCTCCGGCATTGACTCATTCCTTGTCGTGATGTGCATCGAAGGACGCGGTTCTCTCACCGACCATGAAGACGAAGACCACACGCTTACCCTTCATCAGGGCGAGACCGTCCTCATCCCTGCCACCTCCAAAGGTGTCACCTTCACCCCGTCATCCGACATGAAGCTCATCACAAGCTACATTGGCTAACATACAATGCAGCCAAATATTTCGCCAAATCTCATGATTTTATCCAGTTTTGGCGAAACATTTGCTTTATGTTTTGCCAAATCGAATAATTTTTCTTAGTTTTGGCGAAACATTTAACAAGTTATGCCACTCATCGGAAGGAAAAAAGAGGTAGCTGAACTTGAACGCTACTATAATCAGGACAATGCTGTGTTCATTGCCGTATATGGCCGTCGTCGCATAGGCAAGACGTTTCTTGTCAACGAATTCTTCAAAAACGACTTCGCATTCAAAGTCACGGGTGTATCGCCTGCAGAATACGAACGAAAACAGTTGACCCATATCCAGCTTGCGAACTTCAATCTCGCATTGAACCATCATTCCGGCAAAGTATTTCCAGCTCCGTCAAATTGGATGGAAGCCTTCAGCCAGCTGATAGAATATCTTGAAACCGGAAAAAAGAAGAAACGTCAAGTCGTATTCATAGATGAGCTTCCGTGGATGGACACCCCATATTCCGGCTTTCTGACAGCATTCGAATGGTTCTGGAACAGTTGGGGCTCAAACTGCCGAAACTTGATGTTGATAGTATGCGGATCTGCTACTTCCTGGATTGTAAACAAAATAATAAACAGTAGAGGAGGCCTGCATAACAGACTGTCCGGGAAGATTTTCCTGTCTCCATTTGATCTGAAGGAATCGGAACAGTTCTATGAAAGCAGGGGAATCATATGGGACAGATATGAGCAGTTGCAGGCCTATATGGTATTTGGCGGTGTTCCCTATTACCTGTCCTTACTCCATAAGGAAGAAAGCCTGACACAGAACATAGACAGGCTGTTTTTTTCAAAGGACGCAATTCTGGCAAATGAATTCGAAAATCTTTTCAATGCATTATTTGACAATTCGAAGGATTATATCCGGACGATAGAGCAATTATACAAGAACAAGGCAGGACTTACCAGAAATGAGATCGCACAAAAGATAGGGGCATCTTCTGGAGGAGGGCTTTCAAAGATGATTGATAATCTGGACAAGTGCGGTTTTATTGAAGGAATATCGAATGGTATAAAGTCTAAAGATAAAATATATAAGTTGGTTGACTACTACTGTCTTTTCTACCTCAACTTTGTGAAGAACAATGATTTCTATGAAACGCACTATTGGTCTAAAATAGCCAATACTCCTGCCCATAACTCCTGGTGCGGTTTTTCTTTTGAAAGAATTTGCTTTTCACATCTGGAGCAAATAAAGAAAAGTCTCGGCATCTCCGGAATATTGACCAGAACATACGCCTGGCGAAGTCATGTCTCCAAACCTGCCGCACAAATAGATATGCTGATAGACAGGGAGGACAGAGTCGTGGACGTGTGTGAGATGAAGTTCGCTTCAGCAGAATATTCAATAACCAAAGCCGAAAATGAAAAACTGCGAAATCGCATCGAGGCTTTCCGTTCCGAATCCGGAACTAGGAAGGCAATTCACTTGGTAATGATTTCTCCTTATGGAATACACAGAAACTTATATTCTGGTAACGTCACAAACCAGGTAACGATGGATGCGTTATTTGAATAAGGTGGAAGATTTTTACTCCCGGCGGGACTCTGGAGACGCTTACCGATCATCTGGCATTGCAAATGAGAATTAAATGAGTATCTTTGCAACAGTGGTAAATTTTACGGCCGTAAAAATTTGTACGATATGAAATTCTACGATAGGACTGAGCAGATTCAAGAGCTGCAAGACATTAGAAAACAGGCATTTGAAAAACATTCAATACTTACCGTTGTAACTGGACGAAGACGTATTGGAAAGACGACTCTCATTGAAAAAGCAATGGGAGACGGAATGTATGTTTACTTTTTTGTCGGTAAAAAAAGTGAGGCTATATTATGTACAGAATATGCAGCGGAAATCCGCTCAAAATTAGGCATTTTCGTACCCTCAGGAATAACTTCCTTTAAAGACATCTTTGCATTGCTGATGGAAGCCGGCACATCAAGACAATTCACATTGGTAATAGATGAGTTCCAGAATTTCATAGACGTCAACGACTCAGTATATAGCGATATTCAGAACTTCTGGGATAAATACCGCCTGAAAAGCCATATAAATATGATAGTATGCGGCTCTGTGTATTCTCTCATGGAAGAACTCTTCAAAAACAGAAAAGAGCCTCTCTATGGACGATGCGACCATACTATCCGATTGGAGCCGTTCAGTCCTGAAGTGATGAAAGAGATTATTCATGACCATTATCCTGGATATTCAAATGACGATTTGCTTGCCCTATATACATATACAGGAGGAGTCCCTAAATATATAGAATTACTTGTAGATGCGGAAGCGCTATCCAAGGAGAGCATTATAAATTACATTGCAAAACAGGATTCTCCTTTCGTAGAAGAAGGCCGAAAACTATTGATTCAAGAATTCGGCAAAAAATACGCAACCTACTTTTCAATATTGCAGGCAATCTCTGAAGGATATAATACTCAGGCAGAAATAAGCGATTACCTTGGTTCAAAAAGCATTGGCGGACAATTATTGAAATTAGAAGAGACATATAATCTCATCCGAAAAAACCGTCCTATGTGGGCAGGGACCAGGACGCAAACCGTGAAATACGAGATTGCAGATATCTTCCTGCGATTCTGGTTCAGATACATTGAAAAGAACCAGCAGTTGATAGAGATTAACCAGTATCCCCTTTTACGTAAGATAATCTCATCGGACTACGAAACCTATTCCGGGGACATTCTCGAAAGATACTTCAGAGCCAAATTGATAGAAAGCATGAAATATCGAGCAATAGGAAATTGGTGGGACTCAAAGGGATACACCGATAAAAATGGAAATCGCCAACAATGCGAAATAGATATCATCGCAATACACATCGACGACAAGGAGGCTGATATCTTCGAGGTCAAGCGAAATGCAGACAAATTCCGCATCAATCTTCTCCAAGAAAAAATGTCTCATCTCAAAGAGAAAGAGAAACGCATACGCAAATACAATTTGCACCTCGCTTGCCTATCGATCGAAGATATGTGAGCAGGAAAACATACCATCAGAACTTCATGGTAATGAGAATCGGATAGTGGTCGGACGGATGGCAGAAATTGCTCAGGCGACGAGGGTCGCGGGTTAATGTCGCGAAACCGTCGTAGATGAATTCTGCAGAACGTACTCTCTTGAAGAGCGGACCGGTCATGTAAACGAAATCGATCCGCTTGCCGGAGAGCGTACTCTTCTGGAACTCACCTGGATGCAGACGCTCCACGATATCGATGTAAGGAGTATGCCCACGCACATAGTCATGCACCAGGAAAGCCTTGTCATCCTCGGCCAAGCCATAAATCTGATTGTCCACACGAGAGCGTGCATTGAAATCACCAAGCATCATCCAGTACTGGGAAGCAGCCTCCGGAACCGTGCCGATTGTCTGCTCACAGATATACTGCATCTCCTTCGCACGGAACACGTCTCCCTCCTGATTCTTGATGCTTTCCGCCTGGTTCACAGCCTTATACGCATATTTCTGCGGCCAAGTATGCAGCGTGACGATGTTCATCGTCTTGCCACCGACTTCCACCTGCGCCCAGCCGGCACCATGCACCACCACGATATCGTCACCATTGCCGTTTACCCTCTTGACAATCCGAATCGGATAATTGGAAGTGATCACCTGAGGGAAAGTATCACGCTTTCCGCAGACGAGCACATACTGATGTCCATACCGCCTTGCCAGGAAATCCCAGTTCCACGGAAGATAGAATTCGTCGTACTCCGTCATCTTGTCGGCAGTGCCGGTACGATAACGTGATTCGGCCTCGCACCAGACGCAGATGTCAGGATTCTGCTCCTTCACGCGGCCACGGTGCTGTGTCGCAAAGTACTGATATATAACATTTTATAAAACAAGAGCGTGGAAACGTAGCCAAAAAAAGGCTGCGTTTCCACGCTCTATCTTAAACGATATCTGATTATCAACGAGTTACAAAATCACCCGTGGCCGCGTCCTGACCATGGGCGTTTAAAAATCGATTCCCGCATTTAATATTCAAAAAATGCGAGGAGACCCATATTTGCAAGCTGAAGAAATGTTTCTGCGGATGGTCTTCAATGTAGTGATAAGAAATCAGGATGATCACCTTTCCTTATGGATAAGACCGGCAAATGGACTTTGTCTCCAGCCTATGATATCGGCTTCGCCTACAACCCGAAAGGTTCATGGACAGATACACATCAAATGTCGATAAATGGCAAATTTGATGACCTTACAAGGGAGGATCTTCTTGCTTGTGCAGCCGCAAACAATATCAAGAATGCGGTTGAGATTATTGATAAGGTTCGTGAGACAGCATGTAAATGGCCTGAACTGGCAAAGAATTGTGGTGTGCCTAAGGAGATGATAGATGCGAGGTTGCCGCATATGTTGTTGAATCTTTAATGAGATGAACGAGAAAGAAAGATGGGATTCAAGTGGTGAGGCTGGCCGGCAGTACATGAAGCACCACTGTAATTCCGGAACTACCGGAGACGACAAAGAGCTGCATTTCTGCAGCTCTTCAAATCATTCCAATCTTTAATATTACCCGTTTCTCTTTGTACTTTCTGTTTCATCAATCACCCACTCGCCATCATTATTTGTAAAAGTAACCCTCATCGTCCGGATATGCTTCTTATCCGTATTATATCCCATAGCCTCAGCCCAAGGGGTATAATCCATATAGTAACTTACGAAAAATTCGGCTCTCTTTTCATTTTGAAAAACTTCCTCGACCTTACAAAACTTCTTTTCAGCTAACTTGACATCTGCATATCCTCCATCTTCCATGATTGTTAAGCCATTGGGATTATTCATCAAATATTTTTCACCTTTTTTAGTCAACTCGACATTTACTAAATGATTCGAGCCTTCCTTAAGTATTTTAAATGTCAATAATCCTTTTTCAGCATATTTCTCAAGGCATCTTATACAACCATAACAACGAGCAGGAAAACCATTTAATTTCAAAGATAAACTGTTTGCATCAAGGAAAACGACAGCACCATTCCCATCAACAAATTTAAGTTCAGGGGTAAAACTGTCCCAGTCAATCTTGTGTACGCTTTCATATGTACAGTCATCTGAAACACGCTTAAGATGTCCGAATCCAATACAAACAAAGGACGAATCGGCCAATGCATAATACTCTCCTATTTGAATAGGACGATATAAAGCTTGACAGTTTGTTTCTTCAACCATTTTTAATGCGCTACTCTCCGAAAGTCCGCTACATGAGCATATAGAGAATATCAATAATAGTGTTGCTAAGTATTTCATATTAATCAATATAAGTAATTTTTACACCTTTGTCAATACAATATTTATAATCAGGATTATAGGTAACTCCTTCTATCTTTTGTCCCTTTCGGCAAACTATTTCAATATTTTTATTTCCTTTACAACGTATTGTTTCAATATATGGATTATCACTTACATCTAAGCGTGTCAAATGATTATCATCACAAAAGATTTCTATTAAATTAGGATATTTGCTCAAATCAATTTCACTAATGTAATTATTGTCAATATTTATTATTGTCAAATATGGGCATACTCCTGTCTCAATTTTCTGCAAACTATTGTTACTACAGTATAATGATGTCAAAAATGGTGTCTTATCTAATTTTAGTTCAGTAATCGCATTCTCATATAGACCTATAGACTGAATCGATTTAGGCATTTTTATGACTTTAAGATTCTCACTAAAGCTACAACTAAAATCCCTTAAACATTCATTTTTTGATAAATCAATTGTAGCAGATGGACAGTGGTCAAAGCTGAAATCTTCTAAGTTCTTCAGATATTTAACACCCTCTAACGACTTAATGTCACTCCATAAGTCAACTTTTGTTATTAAGGCTACTTCTTGAGCAGACAATTTATGGTCTTCATTGGCATCAAAGTTTTCACACAGATACTCTTGCATTTCAAGACTACCAAATTTTTTCAAGATATCGCCTGATGAACACGATGTGATGCAGAAGGCTGTCATCAGACACGCAAGACCATCTGCGATGATTCTTTGATTTTTCATAAGCACTGAATATTAAATATTTTGCTCAAATTTACTGCCCCCCCCAGACCGTCTTAAAAGTCAGTTATCAAACCCTCT
>OLFV01001695.1_pt1 | contig 19595 bp, 10 predicted proteins | sample 1605551 | NCBI WGS metagenome assembly OLFV01 (sample SAMEA3888922, study PRJEB22519) | human gut metagenome | biome: human gut; feature: human-associated habitat; material: faeces | place: Denmark | collected 2011
CACCTTTGCCTCATTCTCACCCTGCACAGCCTGCGCATTAGCCTCGGCAGTACGGATACGTGTCTCACGATTAGCCTCAGCTTTACCGATTTCACCAATCTTCTCCTGCTCTGCCACGCGCACTTTTGCCTCGTTGATGGCTTTTGCTGCTGCCTCTTGACCGAGAGCCTCGATATATCCAGACTCGTCATTGATGTCAGTGACATTGACATTGATAAGGCGGAGACCTATCTTCTTGAGTTCTACCTCCACATTGCTGGATATAGCTTCCAGGAATTTGTCACGGTCGGAATTGAGTTCCTCGATGCTCATAGTAGCGATAACGAGACGCAACTGACCAAAGAGTATATCGCGTGCAAGCTCCTGTATCTGTCCGGCAGTGAGACCGAGAAGTCGCTCTGCTGCCGCTGTCATGCTATCTTCATCGGTAGAGATACCTACGGTGAAGCGACAAGGCACATCTACACGGATGTTCTGACGTGAAAGGGCATTGGTAAGATTGGCGTCAATGCTGATTGGAGTCAGCGAGAGATATGCGTAATCCTGGATGATAGGGAGGACGAAAGCGCCACCACCATGCACACATTTAGCTGATTTCTTAGAACTGCTGCTGCCATAGATGACAAGAATCTTGTCGGATGGACAACGACGATAACGATTGATAAGAGCTGCGAAGAGCACTACTATTACTACTACTGCTGCTACGATTACTGTCATTTCATTCATTTTGTTTAGGGGTTTTAAGTTATTATTATCCGACGATGATGCGACGGATATGGAGAATGACCTATTGTGGAACAACTGTTACAGTGTTTCCTTCTACTTCTACTACCTTTACTTTTGCGCCGGTAGGGATATTATCACCTTTAGATACGGCATCAAACTCATGGACACTTCCATTGATGCTAATCTGTATCTTTCCCTTTCCTTTGCCTCTTTCCGGAATGCGAAGATATACTTCAGCGGTCTTTCCCACGCTGTCAGCTATCTTATAGGCACCGTTTGCCTCCAGTTTGCTCAGTTTCTTGCGCATGAACACATAGATATAAGCGAACGCCAAGCCTATGATTATAGCTACGAAATAGAGCACTGCCTTGCTGGAAATGTCGTTGGCGAAGCTTACTCCTGCCCATCCGAAACCGACAAAGAAATTTACAAGCGAACGAATGGAGAAAAGGCTGAGACCGCCTCCTACATCCATTGTATCGCCATCTGCGATGTCGAAGTCCATTGCGTGATGAGCATCCATACCAATAAGGGTTAGGATGGCTTGAACACCAAAGACTACAGAACTGATGATTGCACAGCCCCAGAACACTTGCATCGTGGGGTCTAATGCGAGATACCATTCTTGCATAGGATTTAGTTATTTGATTGTTATTACTTTTGTTATTGTCCTTTGTTGGCGAGAGCTGGTTGGCGGACGTGTGGTATCCAACGGTAAAAGCCGTTGGCACAGGGGCTCGCGGTGCTGGAAGGCAATGATAAAGCCGTTGGCACAGGGGCTTTTGCTGAAATGCCACACGCCCGATGACCAAACAGACGAACCAATTACTGGACTAATTCTTGAACGAATGGATAGGAGCAGGGATTCTTCCGCCTCTATCTACAAAGCGATTGCAGGCAAATGTATTGACAGGCATGATTGGAGCATAGCCCAAAAGGCCACCAAACTCCACGGTGTCACCCACCTTCTTACCGATGACTGGTATGATGCGGACCGCTGTTGTCTTCTGGTTTACCATGCCTATAGCCGACTCATCCGCGATGATACCAGCGATAGTAGTGGCTGATGTGTCACCAGGAATGGCTATCATGTCCAGTCCTACGGAGCATACGCAGGTCATTGCCTCCAGTTTCTCGATGGTAAGAGCACCTATCTTCACTGCGTCAATCATGCCCTGGTCTTCTGAAACCGGGATGAAAGCACCGGAAAGTCCGCCCACATACGAGCTTGCCATTACGCCACCTTTCTTCACTTGGTCATTGAGCATAGCGAGAGCAGCCGTTGTTCCTGGAGCTCCAGCATATTCCACTCCCATACAATGCAGGATATCAGCGACGCTATCACCTACAGCTGGAGTTGGAGCAAGAGAGAGATCGATGATGCCGAAAGGAATGCCGAGACGCTTGGATGCCTCCTGTGCCACCAGTTGACCTACGCGAGTAATCTTGAATGCAGTCTTCTTAATGGTCTCAGAGAGGGTCTCGAAGTTGGCAAGTCCGCTGTCAGCAAACTTATCCATCTGCTCAAGAGCACATTTCACCACACCTGGTCCTGATACGCCCACATTGATAATGGCTTCAGCTTCGCTCACTCCGTGGAAGGCACCTGCCATAAATGGATTGTCGTCAGGAGCATTGCAGAGCACTACGAGCTTAGCACAACCCAATGAATCTGAGTCCTTTGTGGCTTCAGCTGTCTGCTTGATGATGTCGCCCATGAGGCGCACAGCGTCCATATTGATACCAGTCTTTGTGGAACCGACATTGACACTGGAGCAGATAAAGTCAGTGCAAGCAAGGGCTTGAGGGATAGAGCGGATGAGGAGTTCATCGCTTTTTGTCATACCTTTGCTCACCACAGCAGAGTAACCACCGAGGAAATTGACTCCAACCTCCTTGGCTGCCTTGTCCAATGTCTTGGCTATCTGGACGTAATCTCCTGGTATTCGGCAACATGCTGCTCCTACAAGGGAGATAGGAGTGATGCTGATGCGCTTATTGACGATAGGAATAGCAAACTCGCGGCTTATCTCTTCGCCAGTCTTTACGAGGTCTTTGGCGAGAGTAGTTATCTTGTTGTAAATCTTTTCGCACGTCACGTCCAATGACTTATCGGCACAGTCGAGCAGACTGATGCCCATAGTAATGGTGCGCACATCAAGATTTTCCTGCTCGATCATCTTGTTGGTTTCGAGCACTTCTGATATATTTATCATAGAATATCCTTGATTAAAGTTTGTATTAAGTATGTAATCAGAATTATTTTTTATAATAATGAAAAGCATTTCAATTCTCTATTCATTATCTAAAAGCTATTGATTACCTACTGATATAAAGACGAAATGCTGGAATTTCTGCCATTATATAACGAATTAAAACATACAGTCAGACACACCTTAGATGCGGTGCATCTTGTCAAAAATATCCTCCAACTGGCATTTTACCTGCACTCCGAGATCACCGCCGATGTTGGCAAGCTCTGAAGCCACTTCGTCGAAGGCCTTATTGCATCGGGTCATATCGACGATCATCATCATATTGAAGTACTCCTGCACAATGGTCTGTGAGATGTCAAGGATGTTTATCTGACTATCAGCCAGATATGAACATACTTTGGCAATGATACCTACCGTATCCTTACCTACTACTGTGATAATTGCTCTTGTCATAGTTATTTGTTTTTTGGGTTGTTTCTATATATAGTAAGTATGCAGTCAAATTTGTTTTTACGTTCTTGACCGACCACTTATGATGGTTTTCACTTGCTCATAGCCACGCAGACCTTGTTCTGGAAAGCCTTTGCATGGGCAGCACGAAGCACTCCCTGATTGATGATACAGAAGGCGAGCATGTGTCCATTGGCAGCTTTCACGTAGCCTGCAAGGCTGCTTATGCCAGAGAGAGTGCCTGTCTTGGCATGCACATTACGCGCTGCTGAAGTGCCTTTCATACGCTTTTCGAGAGTGCCATCCACTCCTGCCACCGGCAATGCTGAGTAGATATGATTGAATATGGTGCTATTCACGTAAGCATAGCGCAGGAAAGCAATCTCAAGTTCGGCAGAAAGATAATTGTAGAGCGAGAGTCCGGAACCGTCAGCTATACGATAATTCGCTGGATTGAGGTGCATCTTGCGCATCAGATTCTGCGTAACCTTCCTTGCTCCAGATGCTTTTGCTGGCAGACTATACGTGGCAGCTGTCTGATAAAACATGCTTTCTGCATAAAGATTATCGCTGTCCTTCATCATCTTTACCAATATCTGGTCGATGGAATGCGAACGTGTGCAAGCCAATTTGCATGACGGTGGAGCCGTTTTCTCTCCTATCACACCATCAAAAACGATACCAGCCTTCTCCAGTTCTGTCAGAAACTGATCCATAAGTCTGTCCTTACGGGAGTAGAGAGTGGGCGTCAACACCGGGTTGTCATCATCCCAACACCAGCCTTCACCTAAGAGATCACGGTCTTTCATCGACTTGTCTGCATAGATATTGCCATGTATCGAATCGATGCCCAATGACTTTAGTGACTCTACAAAGGCGAGAATATCGTCACGATTAAATCTTGGATCCATGCCACCGACAAGATATACGTCGCCATTTAGAGTGCGAATAGAGTCTATTACCTCTCCATTGTATCGCAGGCGTGTCTTGAATTGGTAGGAACCACCAAGCTTATCGAGGGCTGTAATCGCCGTTATCAGTTTCATGGTAGATGCAGGTCGCATGGTCTGACGATGGTTATGGGTGAACAACACCGAGTCTGAAGTGAGATCATAGACCATCATTCCCAACTGCGACTGATTGAGAAAATCGCTTTTCTCGATTATAGTCGTAAGATGACACTGCAGTGATTGTGGCCATGGAAGCGAGTCATTAGCAATGGTATCAGTGATTTCTGCCGCCAAAGAGTCTGCTATCACGTCAGTAATCGTATCTGAAACCAATGTGTCTGCTTCGACTACGATAAGGCTATCAGCATTATTTCGTCCCTGAATGGATAGAGATGCCAGCAATAGAATCATCAATATGGCGAGCTTACGTGCGTACATATATATATATAGTGCTGGAGTTGCCATGCAAGGACTATGATAAAGCGCCCTTTTCATCTGCCGTTGACGGAGTGGAAGCGTCAGCCAATGAAGGCTGGCGCTGGGATTTGGGATAGATTTCTTGGATATGTATTTGGTGTATTTATTCAATATCTTTCCTTTCTTGCTTTATTTATGTGGATAATCAGTGGTGAAGTGAAGACCACGGCATTCCTTTCTCTCGATGGCAAAACGAGTGATGAGGTAAGCCACATTTATCATATTGCGAAGCTCGCAGATGTCCTTTGTAGCCTTTACACGCTTGAAGAGCTGTTCGGTTTCTTCGTAAAGAACGTCCAGACGGGTCCATGCTCGGCGCAGACGGAGGTTTGAACGCACGATGCCTACATAGTTTGACATAATCTGTCCCACCTCTTTCACGCTCTGAGTGATAAGCACTTTCTCCTCATTAGTCATGGTTCCTTCGTCATTCCATTCAGGAACGAGGGTATTAAAGTCATATTCATCCACGTGTTCGAGGGAATGACGGGCAGCAGTTTCGGCATAGACGACAGCCTCAATGAGCGAGTTGGAGGCAAGACGATTGCCACCATGCAAGCCAGTACATGAGCATTCACCGATAGCATAGAGCCTATTGATACTGGAACATCCATTCAAATCCACCTTGATACCGCCGCACATATAGTGTGCTGCCGGGCGAACTGGGATGTAATCCTTAGTGATGTCGATGCCAAGAGTAAGACATTTCTGATAGATATTTGGGAAATGATGGCGTGTTTCAGCAGGATCTTTGTGTGTAACGTCGAGACAAACGTGGTCAATACCATGCTTTTTCATCTCCTTATCAATGGCACGAGCCACAATATCACGCGGTGCAAGACTGAGACGCTTATCATATTTCTCCATGAAAGATTCGCCATTAGGCAAGCGAAGGATGCCTCCGTATCCACGCATTGCCTCAGTAATGAGGAAAGCAGGATGCGTTTCACCCGGTGAATACAATGCTGTAGGGTGGAACTGTACAAACTCCATGTCGGCAACAGTGCCCTTAGCACGATATACCATCGCCTCTCCGTCGCCTGTTGCAATGACAGGATTGGTAGTGGTCTGATAGACAGCGCCACATCCTCCGGTACACATCAGGGTCACTTTGGAAAGATATGTATCTACTTTCTGTGTCTCAGGATTGAGCACATAGGCTCCATAACACTGTATATCCTTGCTTCTTCTGGTCACGGTAACGCCGAGATGATGCTGAGTAATGATTTCCACAGCGAAATGATTCTCCTTCACTTCGATGTCAGGATTGCTCTTTATGGCTGCGATAAGTCCGCGCTGAATCTCAGCACCGGTGTCATCAGCATGATGAAGTATGCGGAATTCAGAGTGTCCTCCCTCGCGATGGAGGTCAAACTGTCCGTCTTCCTGCCTGTCAAAGTTGACTCCCCACTCCACCAATTCCTTGATTTGAGACGGTGCCATGCGAACTACTTGCTCCACAGCAGCACGGTCTGATATGAAGTCACCAGCAATCATGGTGTCTTCTATGTGCTTCTCGAAGTTGTCAACAATCAGGTTCGTCACCGATGCCACACCGCCTTGAGCGAAAGAGGTGTTGGCTTCATCCAGTGCAGTCTTACAAATAAGGCAGACTTTTCCTTTCTTTGCTCTTGCTATTTTGAGAGCATAACTCATACCAGCCACTCCTGCACCGATGATGAGGAAATCATATTTGTAAATCATTTTTATTATGTTGTTATGTTGTTTTTTTGGTTTCTAATTCTTGGAATATCCGCTGGTGACGCGGCGGACACAGGGGCGGGCTCTTGTTTGTTTTCGCATTATATCGACAGTGATTCACGCTATCTTGTCTATGATTCACGCTATCTTGTCTATGATTCACGCTATCTTGTCAGAGAGAACTTCATGGAAAGTCCGAAATCCTGCGTTGTGGTAGGATAACTGCTTGATGAAAGCAGCGGAGTATTCGTCTGACAATTGTAATAGAAGCTCATTGTGAGCAATCGAGAGAGTGTATAGTCAGCCATTAAGCTAAGCTTTAATGCCTTATTACCACTGCTGGCATTCGATGACACCGTAGCTATATCGCGCGTTATCGCCGCTTGATTGCGCAGACTAAAGTCGAATCGCAGATTCAAATCATGATTGAAAGAATTCTTCTTATTATTCTTTGCCTTGGCTTTACTGTCATTATCATCGCCAGCCCCTCTACTATTATTTCTTCCTTTCACTGTCCTTGACTTTGTTCCAGTGAAGAAATTGAAGTCATTTATCTTATATCCCAATCCGATCACCCAGTCATTTGACGTTGTCTCATTGAGCTGTACGCTCGTCATAGAGAGGTTGAGGACACGCGTTTTGCGGTATTCCATCTTGACAGTCATATTATTCTTGAGTGTCACATCAATGCCAAGGAGTGGTGAGAACGACTCATTGATGCTGACTTGTGACACATTAAACATACTGCTTGGGCGCGGAATGGCAATACCCTGCGTATTATCCACGATGAAACCGCAGTCTCCCATATACTCCATGAATGACGTAAAGGAACTGTAAGAGCCGACAGCATAGATGCTCTTGTAAGAATGATTGATGCTGACACTCTTGAATTTGTCCTGGAACCACGTGAGCTGACTGAGTCCATTGTATCTTATAGTCCAGTTAGGGAGAAGTTTTGACAATGCAGGGAATATGCTATTAGTACCCATTCCGGTGTAAGCCTTGAGGAAAGCAGGCACCATCACGTCAGCACTATACTTATCCACTCCCGCTTCATAGGTCTTTCCGTCAGTTCCTACGAGCGTGCTTGCGAATTTCTTTCCTTCAAATTCCGTACCACGAGGATACTTTGCATCCGCATATTGCGACTCAACGATGGCCTTATATCCATCCAATGACTTGCAGAACTTTTCGAAAGTGGCAGACTTATATCCATTATTAGCATTGCCCATACCCTCGAATGCCGACTTGACAGAGATGGTAGTCATGGTGAAAGTGCCACTGAGCGAAGTAGGATTGCCTTGATACATATACTGTATAGACTTGCCTTTAGTCTCTGTACGCACTGCATTGAGATCGATTTTGAGACTACATATCGGCTCAAGAGTAGCTGTCAACTTGAAATCACGAGTGTGATTGGTAGTCACAGGGGTAGCTACAGCCTCATCATTGAGCAGCCAATGGTTTTCCAAAGCCTTGTCAACGTATGAGTCTCCTACAAATCCGAAGGCGAAATCAAGTCCTGGAGCGAAAGCGTCCGCTATCTTCTTCTGACCAAAGGCATCGCCTACAGAAGGCATAAAGCCTGGCAATGACATGGAGTATTGGTCGCGATAGGACACTCCGACATTGCGCACCATCATGAGGAAGCGTGACACTGACTGCGCTGTGCGGTACCAACTCTTATTATCGAGTGGCTCTTTTGCAAGCACAGAGACCTTGATTTTGACTGTGGAATCAGCGCGATTAAAGACCTTAATCTTATTATCGTCCACCACTTTATACTTAATGTCGATGAGTTTACCGTCGGCATTGCGTGCTGAAACGATAAGTCTTCTGGTCTTTTTGCCGTGCGACAAGATGATGGCAGTATCAGCCTTGATGGATATTTCCCTTTCGAAAGCCTTGCTATTCTTAGGCAAAGCCTTCTTCGCCTTGTCGTCTTTATCTTCCTTATTCTTATTCTGAGTCTTTGCAGGCTTAGGCTGATTTCTCCTTATAGCCTTCTTGAATCGGTCGTTAGCCTTCTTGAGGAACGGCACATGAGCATAGAGTTTCTCCATATCGAATGTGCCATTGAGGTTTACGAGTCGGTTCATACCGATGGTATTGCCGAGCGAAGTGCCGTCTTCGAGGTCGGTGCCTCGCTGCCAATTATAAGAAGACTGATACTTGACATCAGCTGTTACCCAGTTGAAGATAGGGATAAGATTGAGCGGCAACTGATAAGACGCCGTCACGCTCTGCTGATAATCGAGCGGAGTACCTAAGTTCTTGATACTTGTCCAGACAGAGTCTTTCCACGCCTCGTATCGGTCAGGGTATAGTTCCTTATTGATTTGAGTATAAGGTTCTTCGATTTCGGCATGAGTAGCGCTTTGGAAACTGAATCTAAGATTGCGGGTGAGATCCCAACGAAGCTGAAATTCTCTGTTCCAAAGGAACTGTGACGTAGCAGGAATGGAATTACTATTTCCGAGGTCCTCAAGGTCACGCTCCTGCAACTCATAATAGTTGCGGGTCATTTCGGTATTGAAGCCTATATTCTGCGGAAGCCAGTTGAGTCCGAACTTCTTTAGTATGTCATAATACTTTGATTTGCTCTTTATCTTCTTGAAAGGCTCAATCGGCTTATATACAGGTGTCCAAGAATAAGCCATGCTTCCGCGCCAGTTGTCCTCATTCTCATAGACGGTAGTCTCGCCATCTGTATGTGTATGTGAATGGCTATATGAGAATGTGAAGTTAGCTGGATCGTAAGGCATAGGGTGACGCTTGGTGGCGATACCTACCTTAACACCCGACAATGAGAAATTCTTTGTCACGTTCTTCATGACAGCAATGCTCTCGATAGAGTCTCTCTCGTGCTTGTCGGCAGCAGCATCGAGGGCGTCATCGAGTCGCATATCAGTGTCGAGCGGATTGTATTTAGGCGAAGTACGCTCACGAGTGATGCTGTAATACAACGGTGCCTGCACCTTGGCTTTATCAGGGAAGAACTTACCAAGCTCAAGATTAGTGGTGAAACTGTAAGTGGCATAGTTGTCAGTGGAGCGTGATGCTACGCTTTCTTCGAGTCCTCCGAATCCTTCGCTGACGTATTTGCCTGTGGCATTGATGCTTCCGAGGTCAGAAAGCTGTACATTGAGATTGCCTTGTGCAGCCCATCCACCAGTATTCTCAGGGTCGAGGAGTCTCATTTCATTGACCCAAACCTCTCCACTCTTCTGACTACCGGACAGATTTCTTACACCAATAATCATGGTCTTTACCTCTCCGAGCGTAGGATTTCCGAGAATGGTAATCTTATTCTTCGGATTGTCATCGTCATAAGCGGTAAATTCCACGTTGTAAGATGCTCTTCCCTCAGCCTTAGCCATGTTACGAGCCTTCTTAATGGCAGTAAACAGAGCGAGACGAATATTGAGCATATTCTCTTCAGGCCATACTTTCTTACAGTCGGCGAGGGAATAAGTGCTGTATTTCGTGCCTTCCGGCGCTGGAGTGAGCTTCAATGGTATCTCATACTCATAGTAATTGCTCTTATAGTCGGAACCAAGACGCACGAAAAGCGCAAGCTGATCGTCCTTGAGATTAGTGACATTATGCTCTAAAGCGTTGGCATGCACGAACATCTGAAGGCGCTTATACTGTCTCACATCGAGCGTCATGTTCTTATATACCGCCTTTGCCTCGCCAGTGGAGAGATTATTGACCACAATGTCCATAGACTGTTCGTTCTGCTCTCTGAGCTGTGGCTGTGACGGATCGACTACTCTTGAGATGCCAGGAGGCAAGACATAGTTGACAGGAAGCTTATCATTATTCTCCTCAATATTCACGGCACTGACATTGATAGTACCGGTATTGGCGGCAGAAGGGTTAAGATTCTGCTCATAAACGCGCCACTCACCTCTTACGAGGTCAAGGCTTGCGAAGCGGAGAACGATAGGATTCTCAAAATTAGTCATAAACATACGCATGAAACGTATGCTGGTGAAGTCAGAGATATTGCCAAATCGCTGGCGTCCCTGCCCGTCAGGTGTCTTCAGAGGTATGCGGAACAGATACCATGTAGCCTCTTCCGTCTTGCCATTACGCAGTCCTACGGAAGCCACACGCTTATCGACGATGAAGTTTTTGCCCACTTCGAGGTCTTCATCGCGCACAGACACCTTGTACTGATAATATTTTTCAGTCTCGTTGAGGGTATAATCCTGATTGATATCCTCCACGTCCGGTGTTGTCTTGTATGATGTATCGTAACGCTCTGAGCGTGTCTCACTGTCGGGAGAGTTGCCCTGAGGATTGTTGATATACTTGTAACGATCGAGGATAGACGCCTGCATACGATCCCATTTGTCTCCTCTGAAATAGACATAGTTATCATTTGCCGGGTCAGCATAGATGGAATCAAATATCTGAGGTTCCACCTTTGCCCTTGCAGTCTCGATAAAAGGCTGATAACTCTCGAAGGTCTGCTCCTCATCGTCGGTGAGACCATTGAGACCTACGTCCTGCTTAGCTCTTGAGCCACTGGACGTTGCGAAAGCATAAGTGACCATACTCTGCTGTGGAACCTTGCCCCACTGAGTGAAAGTGTATTGGTCTTTTCCATCCACAGACATTCCACTCTCATAGAATTTCTTTCCATCATGGAGAATATCCTCTGACATTTCGCCGAGATTGAAGTAGAGGTCGCCGCCATACTGGGATGCCTTACCCTCACGACGAGTGTAGATGAATGGGTCGAGCATCCAGAATTCGATGTACTCAATGTTTGCAGCCTCAAAGTCAGGGCTGTCTAACTTGCGCATCATACCGCCCCATGAGTCCTGCGGACGTTCGAGAAGTCCCTTGGAAGTGAGGTTAGGAGAGAAGTTATAAGGGCCTCTTTCTGCTGGATAATAAGCGAGATTGAGGATATTCAGCGTGTTGACAGCGCCCTCTCCATAGGATGAAAGGTCACGATTAGGATAGACCTCACGGGCATAAACCTCACGCACGTAGTGATTGGAGAGCTGTTCGAGGTCGCCCTTGATGTGGCTTGGAGTGAGCGTGGAACTGCGTCTGGTGAATAGAGGGTCGATATTATACCACGCCAGACGAGCGCGATGATAACCTCCTGCCAGCGTGGTCTTGTCCCTGGCTTCTGCTGGGAACATGGAAGGGACGCTGGAAATAATCCATGATGACGGTGTGCCTACAGACATAGCCGACTTGGTATTCTCGAAATCATCGAGATAAGAGGCATTGTCCTGCGTGCCGCTTGCCTGTCCTGCTATAAGATGTGCAAACTCAGCATTAAACTGAATATAAGACGGTTGGGAGACATTGAGGAACGGAATCTTGTCCAACATATTGGTAAGCCACTGGCTTTCCTTCTTCCAGTTTAGGTTCAAGCCCCAGATAGTGTTGCTTAGAGGCTCTGATCCCATAGCGACCTTTGTGGTAAGGCTCTGCTCTGACAGATGACGGATGGTACCCGACATCTGGAAATTCTTGCTGAAGTCATACTCCCAATTGAGTCCGAGCATGGTCTTGCGCTGCTGTCCCCAGTCCATATCGCTTTCGAGCGAGACATTGACAGGCGTTCCTGCGTCGATGATGCTCTGATTGATGATGGTGACGATGCCGGAATAGTAATCCACAGTGTAGTCACTACCCTCAGTGAGTGTCACTCCACCAGCCGTCACCACGACGGAACCTTGCGGCACATTCATCGCTCCGAGTGAAATCTCATTGGCAGAAGCGCCCTTGAACTGTCCCTGAAGTAAGAATTTATCCTTCTCTGCAATCTGCTTAGCCACCGTCTTGGTGGAATCATAAAGTTCGGTATAAGCATATTTTGACGCCTTTTCAGGGTCCACGCCTTTTCTTACGAGGAAGTCATAAAGTCCTCTTCCGAAAGGCTCTACCTTAGGAAGGAACACCTGACCATTGCTTACGGTGTAGCCCTCCACAAAGTCGAATGCTCCATTGGAGTGTACTCTGTTATTATTATCGAGGCGGTCTGCTCCGATGGCCTTTATGATAGTATTGTCCTTTACCTGCGGTTCCGGAATGTAAGTGAGATAGACTCCGGCTGTGTCACTCTGGAATTTGATGTCGAGGCGGAACTTTTCCTTCTCTACAGTGGAAGCGAGATAATAGACATTCTTCATCATCAGCGGCCAGTTGGCTTGCTGAGGATTGTTTGATGTATTCTTCAAAGCCTTGACAAAGAGGGCTTTGCTGACGTCAGTAATATCTGAAGAGAACTCTCCCACCTGATAAGTCACTCCACCGTAAGTATATTCGAATGCCACGGCGAGCACCTGATCGGTCTGCAAAGTAGATTTGAGAGAGACGTAGCCGAGGGCAGAATTGAGCGTATATTCCGTGCTATTGAGCTTGCGTGCCTTCTCCAGTTTCTCGTAATCATTACGTCCCGACTCATTATCGTGGAGGATTTCGAGCACAGTGGAGACCTGATCGATGTCGCGCGCTGCAGAATATGTGGAAACCATATCTGCATATTGGCTGTTGGCATCATTGCTTGGCACAGCGGAAGCGCCTTTTCCTCCCCACATCTGATTGGCAGGCTGACCTTCACCGAGGTCTGCAAGCGCCACGATGTTACGGGTATCATTGGTCTGTCCGGTCTTGTTAGTCACCCAAATCTCCACACGGTTGATTTGTATGCCAGTGGTGAGATTTGGCAGATGCTGCATTGCATTATCATAGATATTGCGAAAATACTTGGAGAGGAAGAAGTGACGGTTTTCCTCATAGTCGGCAGCATCTATCTCAAAAGGATTCAACTGCACTCCGCCCTTACTGCTGACGCTCTTGGAGTTTGACTTCTTCTGCGATAGGACAGTCTGGAGTTTGAGTTTTCCAAACTGCATATCTGTGCGCAATCCGAAGAGAGAAGACGAGCCGGAAATGAGTGAAGAATTGCTTGGAAAGCTGACATTACCAGCCTCCACGAGTTTTATTATCTCATCTTCCTTGCCTTCATACTTCAATTTCATGTCCTGTTTGTTGAAGTCGAAGGTGGCATCAGTGTTGTAATTGAGGTTCATATTGACCTTATCGCCCACTTTACCATTGACATTGACATTGATTTTCTCATCGAAATTGATGGCTGTCGTCTTACGGTTACGTATAGGGAGCGACGGATTGTCTATATTCTTGAGCGTTGCGCCAAACCTTAATTCTGCCGAACCTTGTGTCTTGATGCGGACACCGCCCGGTCCGAAGATTTTCTCAGCAGGTCCTAAATCGAAGTGCATATCTGAGAAATCAAATTTTTCCTTGCCCTTTGTCACAAAGACTTCCGTATTCTTAGAGCGGAAGAAATTGTTTCGGTTTACCTTTTCCGTCCATTTCAGATACTCTGGGATGGACATAATGACAGGTGCTGCGAGCCATGTATTGCCCATCTTTGAGCCTATCATGTATGAATTGAGAGTGTCATTATACTCTGCTTTCTGCTCTACATTCTCCGGTGCATCGAGGTCTGCCGTTCCACTCTTGAAGTCATCATAAGTGATTGGCGTAGTACGCTGTATCTTCCAGCGCGGATGCAGGAGACTGTCTGGTATTTCTTCGTCGGCTTGGCTGACTGGTTGTTTGGTTGTCTTGTTGTTTGGTTGTCTTGTTGTTTGGTTGCTTGATTTTTCTTTATCTTGTTGTTTTGTTGTTTGATTTTTCTTTGTCTTGTCGTCCTGAAGGGCAACAGAACCCCATATCATCGTAGGGAGAAGCAGTCCTACCAATGCCAATATGCACACACTCTTTGAGCTCTCCTTCACAGGAAAGAGGGCCCTCATTATCTTCTTTAGAAAATGTGGGTAGGACATAGGGGTGGAGTTGTTTTGTTGTTTTGTTGTCTGGCTGTTTTGTTGTCTGGCTGTTTTGTTGTTCAGTCGCTTGACAAGTATATCAAATACTTAAATTAGCGAAACAAACAACTAAACGACTAAACAACCAAACAACAAAACAACAAATTATTTACTTTATCATCTTCAGCGCCATCTTGATGACCATCTCGACAGGAGTGTCAGGATGTGAGCGAAGGATTTCGGTGACTACCTTGGCACTTGGCGCAGGAGAGAAGCCGAGCATGGTGAGAGCCCCGACGGCTTCATCGCGCACTTCACTCTGCTGTGCGGTAAGCGTTGAGACAGCAGCATTAGCACTTGACTCAAGGTCAGCGATGATACCGCTTGCCGCCATCTTGTCTCTCAAATCTACGATGATGCGCTGCGCTGTGCGAAGTCCGATACCTTTGACCGACTTCAGCATCTTCTCATTGCCTGAAGATATGACATTGACCAGTTCGGTAGGCGTAGTGGCAGAGAGAATCATGCGCGCCGTATTGCTTCCGACACCGCTGACGGTGATGAGCATACGATAAAGTTCGCGCTCATGCTTATTGTAAAAGCCATAGAGAGTATAGGAATCGTCGCGTCCTCCGGTCATGATTGCCTCATGAACGTAGAGCTTCACTTCCTTCTTGGTCTGTATGGCGGTGTATGTATTGAGGGATATATTGAGGGCGTAGCCCACTCCCGCTGCTTCCACCACAGCGACTGTCGGCGTCACCTCTGTCAGTTCTCCTTTGATGTATTCTATCATAATTCTTTTGTTGAAATTATTATTATGCGCACGACGCACGCACGTATATACTATATAATAACGAGCGTGCGCGTAGTTTATTATATAAAAGGGGAAAAATGTTGTCTGGTTGTCTGGTTGTTTTGTCGTTTTGTCGTTTGCATGGCGCAGAAAAAGCCCACAAACGCAGCCACTGCGCCAACGGCTTTTACCGTTGGTTACCAGCAAACGGCAGGAAAAGCAGGGCTCTCATCCCAAGGAAAAAGACACAAAAAAAAAGGAGTAACCATTACTGGCTCCTTCGTTTCTCAAAATTAACCTAACAAAATTCTATTTTCTAAAACCTATTTATGTCAATCGTCACTTGCTTGTATGTGCATCCTTTGCAATCTATTTACCTTGTCAAAGCTGTTAACCTACGAGTAGTTATGACTACATAAAATTTATCTTTTTACCTAATACTATACTAAATCTATTGCGATTGGAACTTCCATCACGTGGTCTTTACGTTCCGAATCTCTTGAGTCTGCAAGTGCACCTTGACACTTGTTTCGTCATGCAATGTTCACCCTTTGAATAAATCTTTATTACCTTATCTGAAAGCCTTTATATCTATTGACGATACAAAATTACAAATTGTTTGCGAACACACCAAATATTTTGTAAAGAAAATAATGCATATAAGTGTATTTTTGACATACATCAACCAAAAAGTAGCATTTTTTGATAAAATCAAGACAAAACGTCAAAGTATTGCGCATCAGCAATGCGATGTCATTTCACCTGTTTTCCCACCTGCCTCACTGCCTTTCCAGAGCAAACAACCTTTTTCTCTCATTTTGATAACATTTGTGTCAGTTTGCTGGCATTCTGATTTTTTATTATCATAAATGGCTGAAGAATTATCCATCGCACCCTATTGAGGACTTAAATTTGCGATTCTCGTGATGATTTTGCATCATCTTGATAATCAGACAGTTATAAAATTATTGCGAAATTTCTTTGATTATACGGTGCAAAAGCTATGCTTTTAGAGGGTAATAACTATGCTTTTGGAGGGTAAAAGCATAGTTATTACAACGTGAAAGCATAGTTATTAGGATGAGAAAGTGCTGGGGTTTAGTTGCCTAAAATCCTTTTTTTCATTGTAAAAACTATGTTTTTATGCTATTTTCTGTAAGTGATTGCCTTTTTCTTCATATTTTTTTGGTTTCTCTTTGTGCTATTATCTTCAAAAAAGAGCTATGAAGTCGGATTTTTATTGGTTACATTTTGCAAAGAAAAAGGGTATTTATGATAGCTTTTTGTCAGATTAAAAAAACCTATTAAAAGCATACTTTTTCGCCTTAAAAGGGCGTTTTTTTGCTGATGAACTGGGGATTATTAAAATAAGGGCGTTGGGGGCTTTTGGGGAACCAACGGTAAAAGCCGTTGGCACAGTGGCGGACGCTTGAGGAGACTGTGGCGGAATCTTGGAGCGATGGGGGCGGAATGCAGTTTGGCTGTTTAGGCGAATGTATCTATAGAACATACGTCTAAACAGCCAAACGACTGAAATATTTCTATTTATTGAGTTCTAATCCTAAGTTGCAGCTTGGGAATGACTGCGGAATGTGTCTATGCGTTACTTCCTTAGAAAGGGAAGGAAGGAGAGAGAATCTCCTCAATGTCGAGGATTTGAACATCGGCTGCAGAACCGTCAACATCTTCGTCTTTCCAGCTTTCTCCATGCAACCAGACCGTATGACAGCCAGCTTCATGGCCTGGGAAGATGTCTTTCTCATAGTTGTCGCCTACTATAGTGACCTCACCAGCAGGCACTCCAAGGGCTTCTACGCCGAGAAGGAAGATGCGTGGGTCTGGCTTTCGGATGCCAACAGCGGCTGACTCTATGACGCGAACAAAGAAATCATCGAGCTGCATCTCGCGAAGCACTGTCTCCACATTACCGTAGAAATTGCTCACAAGAACCATACGGCAACCTCTCTCACGCAGTGCGAGGAGCACTTCACGCGAATGCTTCACCGTGGATTGCAGGTTATCATACAGGTCTTTGAGCACTATATCATGCTTCTGACGACGCTCTACCTCAGTGGATTGCCAGATATTATGGTCACGAAGGTAAGAGAACTGGAGATCGAGTTTCACGTCCAGCGTATGAAAGAATGTATCTGTAGGCTTGATGATATTCTCCTTGCCGAGAGTTCGCTCAGCGAAGACGTAGGCATCACGGAAATCCGGTTCACAGACAGGAATACCATTACGCTCGTAAGCATGCCAGATTACTTTGCCCCAGTGGTCACCCTTGGTATCAAGCGTGCCACCGTAGTCGAAGATTATTGCAGAGTTTTTCATGTTTATAGTGCATATAATAGAATACAACCATCATTACTGTAAGCTCAAAGACTGGATAAATCCAAGGGAGATTGATGAGACAACCAGTGAAAAGAACTATCGCGCGCCAGTTGTGCGTGAGGAAATTGGTGTATTTCATCAGCGGCAGACTACCTTTGCGGAAGTCATCACGAAATTCCTGCGGCACATTGTCGAGACTTCCGTAACGGTCGATGAGGTCTCTCTTGAGTGCCTGAAAAGCAGGAGTCATGCGTTCCTGCGCTCCGCAGTATTTAGCATAGTTGGAGAAGAAGAGCACTCCCACCCAATTCTTTTCCGCACGATATTTGTCAGCCACAGCTTTCTGCGACTCATAGGAATCGAGTTCTGACCCTTTCTTGCCGAGAAGGAAGAAGAGATGGATATTGCGATAATAGTCGGAAAGGCGGCATTGGCGTGCGTGAGCCATGATTCCGGCAGCTATACAGAGCGCCCAGATGAAGCCACCCCAATGTATTTCCGTGCCTGGGATATTCTCGTTGAAGAGTCGGATGCAGATAGCCACATAGACACAGAAGAACCATACGTCGGATGCAAAGCCGTCGAGCATACGTCCCACGAGGGATGTCTTGCCCGTCATGCGTGCCAACTGTCCGTCGATAGAGTCGCAGAAATTGGCGAAGAGCAGGAATATCACGCCGTAGATATTATGCTCCAGGTCGGTATGGAGAAACATCCAGCCGGCTGCTGCGCCGAGAAAGAACGAGAAGATGGTGACGGCATTGGGATGAATGCCCAAGCGCTTGCAAATCAATGTAAAGAAGAGACCTATCGGACGCGTGAAATACATGTCGATATGCTCCTCAGTATCCATTGACTTAAAGGTGCTTTTAGTCAGTGATATAAATTCTTTGATTGACATATTATTGTGATTTTGTTTTTATTTCTTACAGGAAGGCTCGCGCCCTACGCTCACTTTGATGAGCAGAAGTCCGACGGCAGTCCATATCAATTCGCGCAGACGAACGAGCAACGCCACAAAAATGGCTGCGCTGGAACTAATGCCAAAGGCTGTGATGGACATGAGGAAACCGCCCTCTCTACCGCCCAACTGCAACGGGATGAAGAACAGGAGGTTAGCGAAAAGGCTGGTAAAGGCAAGCACGAGGACGCATTGCACGAAACTGACATCCGGCATCAGCACAAGGAGGATGAAGTAAATCTCCAGCGAAGAGACCACTCGGCAGACGAGTTCGAGAAGCACTGCCGACACGAAAATCTTCGGATTCTGACTGTGGAGCGCAGAAATCTGACTATCGACAGTGTCGAGTTGCTCCTTATGCGAATCGACGAAAGGCTTTGCCCAGCGCTTTAAAAGGGGGATATGGCGTGCAAGTCCGAGGATGCGATTGGCGAGTCCCTTACGATATCCTGTCATGAAAAACCACAGTCCGAGCACACAAAACACGCCACTGGCAAAGAGCAGTATGCCCAATTCCGTGGTCACTGTCTGCGTGAGGATAAAGAGGACGATGCTGAGAGTCCAAAACCAGAAATGCGAAAACATGTGGGTCATGGCGTAAAGGATGACCGACGACGAGGCTTTCTCCGCACCTACATACGGAGAAATGGACATGATACGATAAGGCTCTCCGCCCATCATTCCGCCAGGAGTGGCGTAATTGAGCGCAAAACCCGACACGGTGAGCTTATAGATATGGGCAAATGAGATGCCTTTCTTACCGTCGGAATTGATGATGATGTACCATGCCGCAGCATTGAAAATATAGAGGAAAGCCCACAGCGCAATCACTGCTATAAACCAGTAACCTGCGTTACGAATGCCCTGCCACACTTCGGCGAAATCAAGTTGTGCCACCATGATGGCAAGGACTGTGAGTCCGAATATAAGGAATATGTTTTGTGCCTTTTTACTCATTGCGACGGCAAAATTATCACATTTTCATGACATGGGCAAATTTTTCTTTTCAAATTGTCATTACATAGCCCTCTTTATGACATAATGCAAACCTCTTTATAATATAATAAGGTGAAAATATAAAAAAATCTACTATTTTTTCTTTTAGTAATGTTTAAAAAATAACTTCCGCAATTTCCATATTGCATTCTTTAGTCG
>OLFV01001700.1_pt1 | contig 19554 bp, 15 predicted proteins | sample 1605551 | NCBI WGS metagenome assembly OLFV01 (sample SAMEA3888922, study PRJEB22519) | human gut metagenome | biome: human gut; feature: human-associated habitat; material: faeces | place: Denmark | collected 2011
CCAAGAATGACAGGACCAGAATCTGTAGTGTTACCATTACACCATATCCCAATAAAACGCCGTAGCAAAGCAGCAGCTTCTCTATTGCGAGTGCAAAGTTACTCATTTTTTTTTCATACTCCAACTTTTTCACCGTTTTTTTTATAAAAAAAAGTCAAAATAACGCATAATTATGTGCTTATTCAGATATTTAGGTGTAACTTTGCACTCAAATCGGACGTTTTTTACCTCGTTGCAGCGGTTGCTGACAGACAACAGCATGAGCCACACTAAACCCAAGCATGAGACAACCCAAAAACCAGGCAGGGGCGTGCAGAGAAAAAACGACGTCGCGATACACCTTATTTATATATTAGAGAGACTTTATATAAGACAAGGGAAAACAATCAACAACAGTAAAAAAAAGCTGCGGAAGCAGTTTGACAGAAAACAATTTTTAAAATCAAGCAAAAGAAAAGAGATCCGAATGGAACAGACAGAAAAATTGGTTAGCACCATCATCAAGGGAATACAAGAGAAAAAGGGACAAGGCATAAAGGTTGTTGACCTCAAAGGCATCGACGGAACCATCGCCAGCTATTTCATCATCTGCCAGGGCAACTCGCCCGCACAGGTGGAAGCAATAGCCGAGTCGGTGAGCGACACCGTGCGCATAGACCTGCACGAGAAGGCAACCAACTGCGTTGGACTGGAAAACTGCCAGTGGGTGGCGATCGACTTCACCGACGTGCTGGTTCATGTGTTCCTTCCTGAAGCACGCCTGTTTTACGACCTCGACAACCTGTGGCAAGATGCCAAGGTTACCGACATCCCCGACCTCGACTAAGAAGAGAGGAGCATAGCGAGGTGGCCGAAAGGCATAACAGCAACATCTATCCTCACAACAGCATCACAACAACAAATTCATGGCAGAAAACAGCAATCCACAACCAAACAACGACCAGCCGAAGATGCCCAAGTTTAACGTCACTTGGATCTATACCATCATCATCATCGCGCTGGCCATCCTGTTCTTCACAGGAGGAGGCAACGCCTTAGGAGGCGACAGCTCCGCAAGTCAGACGGCAACATACACCCAGTTTAAGAAATATGTGGCTAAAGGTTACGCCAAAAGTGTGGTGGTGATCAAGCCCGACAACAAGCTGAAGATGTTTGTCAAGCCTGAACACATACGCGATGTGTTCCAAAAGACAGCGCAACAGGTTGGACCGAAACCTTATGTCAGCGTCGACTATGGCTCTATCGATGAGCTCGGACAATATCTTGACGTCATGCAGCAACAAGGCAAGATTGTTGACGTGAGCTACGACAACAACAAGGACAACTTCCTGACCAACATCTTCTTCAACTTTGGACCCATCATCCTTATGGTGTTCCTCTGGGTGCTGCTCATGCGCCGCTGGGGAGGCGGCGGTGGCGGCGGCGTGTTCAACATGGGCAAGAGCAAAGCCAAGATGTATGAGAAAGCCGACGACATGTGCGTGACCTTCAAGGATGTGGCAGGACAGGCAGGAGCAAAACAGGAGGTTGAAGAGATCGTGGAGTTCTTGAAACAGCCTGAAAAATATACCGAACTGGGAGGAAAAATTCCTAAGGGCGTGCTGCTCGTAGGCCCTCCGGGAACAGGCAAGACCCTGCTGGCCAAGGCCGTGGCAGGCGAGGCTGGCGTGCCGTTCTTCTCAATGAGCGGTAGCGACTTCGTCGAGATGTTCGTGGGCGTGGGAGCAAGCCGAGTGCGCGACCTCTTCCGCCAGGCCAAGGAGAAGGCTCCATGTATAATATTCATCGACGAGATCGACGCCGTGGGTCGTGCCCGCGCTAAGAACCCGTCGATGGGCGGCAACGACGAGCGCGAGAACACGCTCAACGCCTTGCTCATCGAGATGGACGGCTTCGGGACCAACAGCGGCGTGATCATTCTTGCAGCTACCAACCGTGCCGACATGCTCGACAAGGCTCTGCTGCGTGCCGGACGATTTGACCGCCAGATAAACGTTGACCTGCCAGACCTGCCAGAGCGCAAGGAGATTTTCCAGGTTCACCTGCGTCCCGTGAAGACAGACGACACCGTCGACATCGACTTCCTGGCCAAGCAGACACCTGGCTTCTCGGGTGCCGACATCGCCAACGTGTGCAACGAGGCAGCCCTCATTGCCGCCCGCCGCAACGAGAAGGCGGTAGGAAGACAAGACTTCCTCGATGCCGTGGACCGCATAATAGGCGGTCTTGAGAAGAAAACAAAGATCATGACCTTGGAGGAGAAGCGCACCATCGCTCTCCATGAGGCCGGCCACGCCACCGTGTCGTGGTTCTGTGAGCACGCCAACCCGCTGGTCAAGGTCAGCATCGTGCCGCGCGGACGTGCGCTCGGTGCCGCCTGGTACCTGCCTGAGGAACGACCGATCTCAACAAAGGAGCAGATGCTCGACGAGATGTGCTCGCTGCTTGGAGGACGAGCTGCCGAGGAACTCTGCACAGGACACATATCGACAGGTGCCATGAACGACCTTGAACGTGCCACAAAGAGCGCGTTCGGCATGGTGGCATACGTCGGCATGAGCGACGCGCTGCCCAACATCTGCTTCTACAACAACCAGGAATATCAGTTCCAGCGTCCCTACTCGGAGACCACAGCCAAGCTCATCGACGATGAGGTGCTGAAGATGATCAACCAGCAGTATGCCCGCGCCAAGGACATCCTTAAAGAGAACGCCGACGGACACCGTCAGCTGGCAGAGATGCTCATCAAACGTGAGGTCATATATGCTGAGGACGTGGAGAAGATTTTTGGCAAGCGTCCATGGCAAAGCCGCACGGAAGAGATCATCAACGACAACGAGCCTAAGCTTGAAGACATGCCCGAGGCTGTGAAGGCAGCACAGGCAGAGCACGAAAAGGCACAAGCCGAAAAGGCGGCGGCTGAGAAGGCGGAAGCAGAGAAGGCTGCGGCTGAGAAGGATGAAGCAGAGAAAGCTGCAACAGAGCAGGCTGAAGCCAGAAGCGAAAGCGATAGCGAAAGCGGGAACAGCGGCAACAGCAGCGACAGCAACAAGGTGAAATAACAAAAAAAAGCGACAGTCAGAATGAGCGACAAACTTAAGAACATGATAACGCGTGCCATAACAGGCACATTGTTCGTGGCAGCTGTGGTGGTGTGCTTCATGCGCCCACAAGCCATGATCTTCCTTTTTGCTGTTGTCACAGCTCTCACCGTGTGGGAATATACGGGGTTGGTGAACAACATCGAGGGGGTGTGCGTGAACCGCTTCATCACAACAGCAGCTGGCACATACCTGTTCCTCGCCTTCGCGGGGTTCTGTAGCAACATCACACCGTCGGCGGTGTTCATACCCTACCTGCTCACCGTCGTCTACCTGTTCATCAGCGAACTGTACACGAAGGCTCCGAACCCAATAAACAACTGGGCTTACACCATGCTCTCGCAGCTTTACATCGCCCTGCCCTTTGCCATGATCAACGTTGTGGCGTTCAGAAGCGAGGGCGGCGTGACGGTTTACGACAGCATGTTGCCGCTGAGCATCTTCATCTTCCTGTGGACAAACGACACAGGAGCCTACCTCAGTGGCTCGCTCTTTGGCAAGCATAAGCTCTTCCCGCGCGTCAGCCCCGGCAAGAGTTGGGAAGGCAGCATTGGCGGCGGCATCTTGGTGCTTGCCGTGGCAGCACTCATTGGCCATCTCATGAACAGCGGTGAGGGTGGACATGTGCTCTCCCTGCCAGCGTGGATGGGTCTCGGACTGGTTGTCGTGTTCTTCGGCACATGGGGCGACCTTGTCGAGTCGCTCTTCAAGCGCACCATCGGCATCAAGGACAGCGGCAACATTCTGCCCGGTCACGGTGGCATGCTCGACCGCTTCGACTCCTCACTCATGGCTTTCCCTGCCGCCGTGGTCTACCTCTACACGGTGCTCACCATGTGCGCATAACACGCCAGTGTCACTTACAACCGCTACGGCGGCCTTCACATCCTGCTAAAAAGGAGTGAAGGCCGCCGTTGTCATTTGCATAAAGAGAACACAAAAACATCAAGAAAAGACAAGACGAAAGAAATATCTAAACTTTTATGACATTTTGTTTGCCGTTCCATTATTTTTTCATAATTTTGCCACAATTCTAAAAAAGCAAATCTTTAGTTAGCAAAAAGAAATACAAAATATAGAAAACGCAACATTATTTAAAAAGAAAGGCAAAAAATGATGAACAGATTCCTCGTTAAACTGTCGCTCATGTTGACAGCAGTGCTCACCGTAACAGGACTTGTATCCTGCAGTGAAGACAAAGAAGAACCCCACACCCCGTCCGTAAATGTAACACAGATTCTTGCAGGCACAACCTTGGCAGACGTTACCTACACCGTGACAGATGCCGACCATGCAGTGTACAAGGTTATTAAGCAGGGCGAGGCAGTGCCCACTGTCGACGAGTTGCTGGCCGACGCTACAGCCAAAAGCCTTAGCGTCACATCTACAAAGATGACGATTGAGGGTCTGACTCAGGACACCAAATACACCCTTGTAGCAGCTGCTGCCTATGGCGACAAGTTCAAGTCACAGCTCGTGACCATGAACTTCACCACCACATTTAACAAAAAAACCTCACCTTCAAGTCGGCATCAGGAAGCTTTGTGCATCGCGACGAGGCAACAAACACGGCTCTCTATGTAATAAAATTCTCCACCAACGATCTTAACGACGAGACCACCATGCCAATGTCTAACCTCTACGTCACCCTCACAGGCAAGAACGAGAACATAGACCTGCGCAAACTGAAAATACCTACAGGCACTTTCACCGTGGGCGATCTTGAAAATCCGAAGGACGGAAACTTCTATCCCGGCACCATGAACGAGAACAAAGAGGCTGGCAACACATTCGTGGCATCACTTAAGACCGCTGCCGACAAAGTGGAAACAGACCTCGTGAAAGACGGCACCATCACCATTACCGAGCTTGAGAACTCACAATACGAAGTGGGAGTAAACTTTGTTTACGAAGACGGCACACACCTTGAAGCCACATACAAGGGTTCGCTCGTCGTAGACAACAACTCTGGCGAGATACCCGAAGCATCGCTTCTGCCCCTCCCAGAGAGTAGCATGGAAGGAGATATGACCGTAACCTTCAACTCAAGAAAGCAGTACGGCATGGTGACCAACTATGGCAACGCACGCTTCGGCATCAGAAACCGTAAAGAGCTGTTTTTCTCACTCTACACCGACGACAGCTACGCCGAGTGTGTTGACATGTATCTGCTCATCAACACCGACAAGTACAGCGAGGCACTTCCTGTCGGAAAATATCCCGTCATACCCGAAATCAACTGGAAAAACATCACTGGCAACGATCTCTGCGCAGAGCCTGCATGGCGCGTTGCCGACGCAAATGGTCGTCAGGTAGACCTCGGAACATGGTACACATGGGGCGGTTTCGGTTCTACCCAGAAGAAAGCGCCATTCACAGGAGGCGAAATTGAGGTAGTGAAGAGCGATGAAAAGTTAAAAGATGTGGAAATAAAGTTCTCACTCAAAGACGCCAAGGGCCACACTCTTACAGGCGTATATAAGGGCGCACTGGACGTTAACCAGTAATAACCACAATTCTGAATCAGAATTTTAATATTAACTATTGCTGTCCGTTAGAACTTTTCTGAGAACACAAATATTAGGGCTGGATTCCTCAATTGGAATTCAGCCCTTTTAGTAACCTTTGTCTTTTGCATTTTTGTTGAAGAAACAAGCCAGAAGCCCCATTATAGAGAATTTCGGATGGAATGATTATAGCCTTTGTAGTTTTAGCGGACAGCAATAAAAAACATCTCACATTGTCTTAAAAGACGTCGCTGTTATCGTTCGAGAAAAGAACAGGTTCAGAAGAGAATAAAGCGGCGGCAAAAAGAGCAAAAAAGAGCAAGAAAAAAGGGCTGAAGCGTTTTGCATATTTATGCATTTTTGCCCTTGTTTTTAGCGGCGTTCTAAAAGAGCCCAACTTACGATTTGAAAGTGCCTCTTTGACGTCCTCAAAGAGGCTCTTTGACGAGCTCATTAAGGCCCTTTGACAGCCTCAAAGAGGCTCTTTGACAAAACCGCCCCTATTTTAAGAGTTGTTAACAAAAACAATAAGTAAAATACCCGATATTTTTCAAAATAGAAAGAAAAATACCCAAAACCGCTTACAATCGCGATTTTGGATATTTATTCATTTCAACTTATGTTTTTGTATATTTATTCATTTTTCCGCGTTTTTTATACATCTCAAAAAGCAAGAAAATCTTATCAAAAAAACGAGAAAAACATCTTTAAAAATCGAGAAAAACATCTCAAAAAAAAAGAGATAAACTTCTCTAAAAGCCTATAGGAACATCTCTAAAAACCGAGAAACAGCCAACACACGTCCTACCCTTTCAGCAGCTTCACCATGATGCGGGCAGCATTGTCGGGAGCAGAGGTGTGACCGAGGCGCGATGCCACGTCGTCATAGCCTTGGAGCATAGCCTCGCGGCGGCTTCCACCAGGCAAGATGGAGCGTAGGTCGTCACGAATCTGGTCCACGCTGAAGCGCTCGGCAAACAGTTCGCTCACCACCTCGCGGTCAGCAATGAGGTTTACGAGCGATATGAAACGCACCTTCAGCACATGGTTGAAAGCAAAGCGGATGAGGCGCGGCACGGGCGTTTTGTAACACACGGTCTGAGGCACGCCGAAGAGAGCGGTCTCAAGCGTGGCTGTGCCGCTTGTCACGAGAGCGGCCGTTGAGTGTGAGAGCAAGGCGTAGGTCTTGTCGCTCACCGCCTTTATGTCCTTGCCTTTCAGGAATGGAGCATAATAGTCGTCATCGAGCGACGGGGCCTTGGCAAGCACAAGCTGATATTTGTCCTTAAACGCCGACGCTGCCTCGATCATGGCAGGCAGATTGTCCTTCACCTCCTGTCGTCGGCTGCCGGCAAGCAGGGCTATGACGGGGCGGTTATCGAGCTGGTTGTCATGGCAGAACGCCTCAAACGACTGGTGCTGCCCGGCTTTAAACTGCTCCACCTCCTCGGCCGTGGGGTTGCCGACATAATGGATGGGGTAACGGTGCTTGCGCTCGTAGAAGTCGATCTCGAAAGGAAGGATAGAGAACATCTCGTTCACGTCGCGACGGATGTTCTTGATGCGCCACTCTTTCCACGCCCATATCTTGGGCGAGATATAATAATAGACCGGTATGGAGGTGTGGGCACGCACATACTGGGCTATGTTGAGGTTGAAGCCAGGATAGTCGACCAGAATGGCCACGTCGGGCGCCCACTCCACGATGTCGCGCTTACACATCTTCATGTTGCCCAGGATGGTGCGCAGATGGAGCAGCACAGGCACGAAGCCCATGTAAGCCAGCTCGCGGTAGTGTTTTACGCGCGTGCCGCCTACCGCCGACATGAGGTCGCCGCCGAAGAAGCGAAACTCGGCATCGGGGTCCTCCTTTCGGAGCGAGAGCATGAGACGCGAGGCGTGCAGGTCACCACTCGCCTCGCCCACGATAAGATAATATTTCATAACGTCTCCCAGTCTTTCATTCGCTCAATCATTTCATAAGCCGTCACATCAATCTGCGTCGGCGTGACAGCCACATAGCCGTGGGTCAAAGCCCAGTTGTCGGTGTCGGTGGCCTCAGGCTCATCGTTACGATAGCTGCCTGTCATCCAGAAATAGCTGTAGCCGCGCGGGTGGTCGTTCTTCACACACTCGTTGAACCATGTGCCATGCGCCATGCGGCACACACGCACACCCTTAAACTCGTTGGCTTTGGGGAAGTTGACATTCAGGCACACGCCCTTAGGCAACCCCTCGCGGAGCACACGCTGCACCATCTCGCGGACGTAAGGACGCAGCGGCTCGAAGCAAGCATCGCTACTGAAATCGGCAAGCGAGAAGGCTATCGACGGGATATATTTCATGCAACCCTCGATGACGATGCCCATGGTGCCGCTATAGTGTACGTTCACGCTGGCGTTGTCGCCGTGGTTTATGCCGCCAATGATAAGGTCGGGACGACGACCGTCAAAGAGCTGGTCAAGAGCCAGTTTCACACAGTCGACAGGCGTTCCTGTGCATGACCACATCTTCATGCCTTCACGCTCTCTGCGCAGCTTCAGGCGCAGCGGATCGTTCACGGTAAAGGCGCACGCGAAGCCGGAGCGTGCCGACTCGGGAGCACACACCACGATGTCGGCAAGGTCGGACAACATGTCTACAAGCGCGTTTATGCCCTTGGCGTGATAGCCGTCATCGTTGGAAATAAGTAGCAATGGTTTGTTTGTGTTCATATTTTTTACATCTAATTTGCGTACAAAAGTACGAAAAAAGGTTTAAATGACCCATTTCTCGCATAAAATATGTAACTTTGCCAAAGAATTTCCGTAAAAAAACAGAGAGAATAAACTAACATGGGAAAAATCATCGCATTAGCCAATCAGAAAGGAGGAGTGGGCAAAACAACCACTACCATCAATCTGGCAGCGTCGCTTGCTACGCTCGAGAAATCGGTCCTCGTCATCGATGCCGACCCTCAGGCCAACGCATCGAGCGGCCTGGGCGTGGACATTAAGGAGGTGGACTGCTCCATTTATGAGTGCATAATAGACCACGCCGACGTGCGCGATGCCATTTACACCACCGACATCAACGGCCTCGACATCATACCCAGCCACATCAACCTTGTGGGTGCGGAGATAGAGATGCTCAACCTGCCCAACCGCGAGAACGTGATAAAGAACATGCTCGCGACGATACGCGACGAGTATGACTTCATACTCATCGACTGCAGCCCGTCGCTCGGCCTCATCACGGTGAACGCCCTCACGGCTGCCGACTCGGTTGTCATACCCGTGCAATGTGAGTATTTCGCCCTTGAGGGCATCAGCAAGCTGCTCAACACCATTAAGATTATAAAGAGCCGTCTGAACCCGCAACTCGAGATTGAGGGATTCCTGCTCACGATGTATGACAGCCGCCTGCGTCTTGCCAACCAGATTTACGATGAGGTGAAACGCCACTTCCAGGAGCTGGTGTTCAAGACCGTCATTCAGCGCAACGTAAAGCTGAGCGAGAGTCCGAGCCACGGATTGCCCGTAATTCTTTACGACGCCGACTCTACAGGCAGCAAAAACCACCTGGCTCTGGCAAAGGAGATTATAAACAAAAACAGCTGATAAAAGCATAAGCTTCGAAAAAGCGACAACCCATCAATGGCTACATTTTTAAGCTTAAAGGCCACATCTTAAAACAAGAGCTATAGAAGAAGAGAAAAAGAAATGGCAGTACACAAGAAATACAACAAGAGCGTGCTGGGACGAGGACTCGACGACCTGGAACGCGGTCAAGGACTTGACGCCCTCATCGACACCAACGGCGTGCGCACACAAGGCTCGTCAACCATCAATGAGGTTCCGCTCAACGAGATATCGCCCAACCCCAACCAGCCACGACGCGACTTCGACGAGGACGCGCTGCGTGAGCTGGCAGCAAGCATACAGCAGATAGGCATCATACAGCCCATCACCCTGAGACAGATCGAAGACCACAAGTTTCAGATCATTGCAGGTGAGCGCCGCTGGCGTGCCTCACAGCTGGCTGGCCTCAACGCCATACCCGCCTACATACGCACCATCAACGACGAGAACATCATGGAGATGGCGCTTGTGGAGAACATTCAGCGCGAGGACCTCAACGCCATAGAGATTGCTCTGGCCTATGAGCAGCTGCTCGACCATGAGGGCATGACACAGGAGAAGGTGTCGGAGCGTGTGGGCAAGAGCCGCACAGCCATAACCAACTATCTGCGCCTCTTGCGTCTGCCCGCACAGGTGCAGATGGCGCTCCAGAAGAAAGAGATCGACATGGGCCATGCCCGCGCCATCCTGGCGGTGGACAGCCCGTCGTTACAGATAAAGCTGTTCAAGGACGTGCAGAAGTATGGCTACTCGGTGCGCAAGGTGGAAGAGCTGGCGCAGCAGCTTAAGAACGGCGAAGACATTGAGCTGGGCAACAAGAAGATTGTGGCCAAGCCTGCTCTGCCCGAAGAGTTTAACGTGCTGAAGAGCCGCCTGTCGACATTCCTCAACACCAAGGTGCAGATGACCTGCTCACCCAAAGGCAAGGGTAAGATAACCATTCCGTTTGCCAACGAGGAAGAGTTGGAGCACATCATGAGCGTGTTTGACAAAATGAAACAATAAGAAAGAATCGTGAAATTTTATTTTCATATCATATTGACAGCCATCGTGGCCCTGCTTTGCGCCGCACAGCCTTTCACGGCAACGGCACAGAACAACGTGCCACGCCCTGCCGCCAAGCGACAGGCACAAGGCACAGCTGCAAAGCCCACATCGACCCCGATGCCGCCAACAGCCGGGACGGGAGCGAAGCCACTGTTTGTCAACGACAAGCAGCTCCTCGCCGAAGACACGATAAAGGCTGAGCAGGCGCTCACACATGCTGACAGCCTGGCGCTGCTGACGCTCTCCGACACGCTGAAGCTGAAGAAGAAGCGCGACTGGGCAACATGGCGCCCCAACCCCAAGCGCGCGCTGTGGTTGGCAATAGTGATTCCGGGTGCGGGACAGATCTATAACCGCAAATACTGGAAGCTGCCTATCGTCTACGGCGGATTTGTGGGTTGTGCCTACGCCATGCGCTGGAACAACCAGATGTACCGCGACTACTCGCAGGCATATCTCGACCTCATGGACAACGACCCCAACACGCAGAGCTACAACCAGTTTCTGCACCTCGGGGCAAAGATCGACGAGACAAACCTCGCACGCTATCAGGCGCTCTTCAAGAACCGTAAGGACAAGTTTCGCCGATGGCGCGACCTCAGCTTCTTCTGCCTGGTGGGCGTCTATGCCCTCTCTGTGGTCGACGCTTATGTGGACGCCTCGCTCTCTGAGTTTGACATTTCCAACAACCTCAGCCTGAAGGTAGAGCCGACGATCATAAACAACTCTACGGAGCGCAACCCGCTAAAACAAAACACCCTGGGGTTGAGTTGCAGCCTCAACTTCTAAAGCCTGCAAACGGCTACAAACATAGCACCCCGAGAGAAGAAAGGAACCGCGCGGTAAGAACCGCAAGCGGAAAGGACACCGTGCGGTAAGAACAAATTAAGAAAAAAGGAATAATTAATCATATTGCAGACAAGAAAAAAAGCAAGCATTTAAAGTTAAACATATTGATGAAAAAATTTGGTTTACTGATAGTCACAATGCTTTTTGCGTTTAACAGCGGCATCCAGGCACAGAACGTGGATGACAACGACACAGAGATCACTGTGACAAACAAGAAAGGAGAAAAGGAAGTAATTGATTTGCCCGAGGCCCTGTCGTTCGAGTATGACAGCCTCTTGAGTGTGTACAACGCGAAGACTTATCTCAAGCGCGATGTCAACTGCGACAAGCCCGACATCAACCCCGTGTATGAGAAAGAGGTGTACAAAGAGCGCCTCAGCCGCATACCGTCGGTCATGGAGATGCCTTATAACGACGTGGTGCAGAAGCTGATAGACCGTTACAGCGGACACCTGCGCCGCTCCGTGAGCCTCATGCTCGGCACACAAAACTTCTACATGCCCATCTTTGAGGAAGCGCTCGAAAGCTATGGTCTGCCCCTGGAGCTTAAATATCTGCCCGTCATCGAGTCGGCTCTCAACCCCAACGCCGTGTCGCGCGTGGGAGCAACAGGCCTCTGGCAGTTTATGCTGCACACAGGCAAGCAGTATGGCCTTGAGATCAACTCGCTCGTCGACGAGCGTCGCGACCCGATCAAAGCATCTTATGCCGCTGCCCACTATCTGAGCGACCTGTACAAGATTTTCGGCGACTGGAACCTCGTCATCGCGGCTTACAACTGCGGTCCGCAGGGCATCAACAAAGCCATCCACCGCGCAAAGGGCCTGACCGACTATTGGGACATCTACCCCTATCTGCCGAAGGAGACACGAGGCTATGTGCCGGCATTCATTGCCGCCAACTACATAATGAACTATTACTGCGATCACAACATCTGCCCGATGATTGCTGAGCTGCCGGCAAAGACCGACACGGTGATGATTGACCGCGACGTTCACTTTGAACAGATTGCAAAGGTTCTCAACATCGACATAAACATCGTGAAGGACCTTAACCCACAATACAGACGCAACATCATCAACGGAAGCAGCAAGCTCTCGGCCTTGCGTCTGCCCACACAGAAAATCGCGCAGTTTATCGATATGCAAGACTCGATCTACGCTTGCACCGTCGACAACTTCCAGAACAAACGTACAGAGGTGGAGATCGACAACTCCACACCACAATATTCTCAAAGCACAAGCCGCACAAGCCGCTCATCATCAAAGGCAAGCAGCCGCAGCAGAAAGAGAAGCAAGAAGAGCCGTAGAGGAAAGTCGGTGACCATACGTCAGGGCGACACACTCTCTGAGATTGCTGCACGCAACGGCACAACCGTGTCAAAGCTCAAGAAGCTCAACCGCATAAGCGGCAGCAGCATACGCGCTGGTAAGAAGATTAAGGTTAAGTAAAAAAAATCAATAGGAGGACTGATCCATGGACGACCAGGAGAAGAAAGACGCTCAGCGCGAAGCCGCTGAGGACAAGATGATCAACGATGCGTTTCAGCATCTGCTCGACACTTATCTGGCATCACGCCACCGCAAGAAGACCGACATCATAACAAAGGCGTTCAACTTTGCACGACAGGCTCACAAGGGTGTTCGCCGCATGTCGGGCGAACCGTATATCATGCACCCCATCACCGTTGCACAGATAGCATGTGAGGAGATGGGGCTGGGCTCTACGAGCATCTGCTCGGCCCTGCTCCACGACGTTGTGGAAGACACCGACTATACCGTTGAGGACATTGAAAACATTTTCGGTCCCAAGATTGCACAGATCGTTGACGGTCTGACCAAGATCTCGGGCGGCATCTTCGGCGAGCAGGCATCGGCACAGGCAGAAAATTTCAAGAAGCTGCTGCTCACCATGAGCGACGACATTCGTGTGATCCTGATAAAGATCTGTGACCGTCTGCACAACATGCGCACATTGGCCTCGCAACCCATCAACAAGCAATATAAGATTGCTGGCGAGACGCTCTATATCTATGCACCATTGGCTAACCGCCTCGGCCTCAACAAGATAAAGACCGAGCTCGAAGACCTCAGCTTCAGCTATGAGCACCCGGAAGAGTATGCTGCCATAAAGAGCAAGCTGTCAAAGACGCAAGAGCAGCGCGACACGCTGTTTGCCGACTTCACCAAGCCCATACGCGAAGCCCTCGACAAGATGGGCATAAAGTATGAGTTGAAAGCACGCGTGAAGAGCCCCTACAGCATCTGGAACAAGATGCAGAACAAGCACGTCACCTTTGAGGAGATTTACGACATCCTGGCCGTCCGCATAATATACGTCCCGAAAGACCGCAACGACGAGATCAACGAATGTTTCAAGATATATGTGGCCATAAGCCAGATATACAAGTCGCATCCCGACCGCCTGCGCGACTGGGTTAACCACCCCAAAGCCAACGGCTATCAGGCGCTGCATGTGACCCTCATGTCGAAGCAAGGCAAGTGGATAGAAGTGCAGATACGCTCTGACCACATGGACGAGGTGGCAGAACAGGGATTTGCTGCCCACTGGAAATATAAGGAGGGCGACGTGGTCGTGGACGACGACAGCGAGCTTAACAACTGGCTGGGCACCATCAAGGAGATCCTCGATGACCCGCAGCCTGACGCCATGGACTTCCTCGACACCATCAAGCTCAACCTCTTTGCGAGCGAAATTTTCGTGTTCACGCCCAAGGGCGAGATCAAAACCTTGCCGGCAGGATGCACAGCCCTCGACTTCGCATTCCAGATACACACCTTCCTCGGCAGCCATTGCATCGGTGCCAAGGTTAACCACAAGCTGGTGCCGCTGAGCCATAAGCTGCAGAGCGGTGACCAGGTGGAGATCCTTACGTCAAAGTCGCAACATGTGCAGCCGTCATGGATCAATTTCGTGTCTACAGCCAAGGCCAAAGGCAAGATACAGGCCATCTTGCGCCGCGACAACCGCGAGACACAGAAGAACGGCGAGAAGATTGTGGCCGACTGGTTTGCCGACAATGAGCTGGCCATGACAACAGCCACGCTCGACAAGCTCTGCGACTTCCACAACGTGCAGAAGCATGAGCAGCTGTTCTTTGCCGTGGGAGAGAAGAGCATTGTGCTCAACGACAAGGACCTTGAAGAGCTGCAAGAGAAAAAGAAAGAAGGCAAGGGCGCGGGATGGCGCAAGTTTGTGCCTTTCTTAAGCCACGACAAGAAGGAAGAGAAGCCCAGCTATTTTGTGGTGGGCGAAGGCTTCAACAAGAAAAAGCCTATCATCATAAGCGAAGACAACATAGCATCGTTCATCTTCCCCGACTGCTGCCACGTCATACCCGGCGACGATGTGCTCGGTTACATCGACAACAAGAAGCGCATAGAGATACACAAGCGCGACTGTAATGTGGCTAACCGTCTGAAGGCAAGCTTCGGCAACCGCATTCTCGATGCAAAATGGAACATGCACAAACGCATGTTCTTCGATGCGACAATAGAGATCCACGGCATCGACCGCAAGGGAATGCTCCTCGATGTGTCGAAGGTCATAACGAGCCAGCTCGACATCAACATTCACAAGATCACGATATCGAGCGACAGGGGCATCTTCGACGGCACCATCGAACTGCGCGTTCACGACCGTAGCGAGGTGAAGGTGATCGTGGACAGCCTCATGAAGATCGAAGACCTTAAAGAGGTGCAGCGAATATTGTAATATCGGGGCCTTATAATATATATAAGGTGTAAAAGCGAAAAAAACAATGAGATTTTTCATAAAAAAGCATCATTAAGATGATGCACAAAACGGCATCTTTGTGCACTTTCTGTGCACATGAGATGCCGTTTTGTGCATTTTTAGACCCTTATATTTGGCTGCAAGCGAGAAAGTTATTACTTTTGCAATTCAGAAATTTCACAATAAAATAAGATATTTTTATGAGTTTGAAAATTGTTGTACTTGCCAAGCAAGTACCTGACACAAGAAATGTCGGCAAGGATGCCATGACAGCCGAAGGCACCGTCAACCGCGCAGCCCTGCCCGCCATCTTCAATCCTGAAGACCTAAACGCTTTGGAGCAAGCCCTGCGCCTGAAGGAGCAGAACCCTGGCTCAACAGTAGGAATACTCACCATGGGTCCTCCCCGTGCTGCTGAGGTTATACGCCAGGGACTGTATCGTGGTGCCGACACCGGCTGGCTTCTTACTGACCGTCTGTTTGCCGGCGCCGACACGCTGGCAACCTCTTATGCCCTCGCCACTGCCATCAAGAAGATTGGCGACGTGGACGTTGTGATTGGCGGACGACAGGCTATCGACGGCGACACCGCACAGGTGGGACCTCAGGTGGCTCAGAAGCTCGGCCTCTCACAGGTGACATACGCCGAGGAAATAACCAAATGTGAGGACGGAAAGCTCACCATTCGCCGCCACATCGACGGTGGTGTGGAGACCGTGGAGGCTCCCATGCCCCTCGTCGTTACCGTTACAGGCAGCGCCGCTCCTTGCCGTCCCGCCAACGCTAAGCTCGTCATGAAGTATAAGCGTGCGACAGCTCCCATGGAGCGCAAGCCCGAGGACAAGTACAACTACCTCTACGAGGAGCGTCCTTACCTCACCCTGAACCAGTGGACCGTGGCCGACGTTGACGGCGACCCACAGCAGTGTGGTCTCAGCGGCTCACCCACAAAGGTGAAAGCCGTTAAGAACATCGTGTTCCAGGCTAAGGAGAGCAAGAGCCTTACAGGTAGCGATGCCGACATCGAGGGTCTGATAAAAGAATTGTTGGACGAAAAAATCATTGGATAAATTTTGAGTTTTGAGTTTTGAATTTTGAAAAGTGGAGAACCCACCAATTCAGAATTCGAAAAATCAACATTGCGGCTTGCCGCAACAACTCAAAATTCAAAAATCAAAATTCAAAAATCGATTATGAACAACGTATTTGTATATTGCGAGATCGAAGGCACTCAGGTACAGGAAGTGTCTCAGGAACTTCTCACCAAAGGCCGCAAGCTCGCTAACCAGCTGGGCGTAGACCTCTGCGCTATAGTTGCAGGAACAGACATCAAGGGCAAGGTGGAAGACCAGATTCTGCCTTACGGCGTTGACAAGCTTTTCGTCTTCGACGCCGAGGGACTGTTCCCTTACACATCGGCTCCTCACACCGATATCTTGGTAAACCTCTTCAAGGAAGAGAAGCCACAGATAGCACTCATGGGAGCTACCGTTATTGGCCGTGACCTCGGTCCGCGCGTGTCGTCATCGCTGACCAGCGGTCTGACAGCCGACTGCACAGAGCTGGAGATCGGCGACTATGACGACAAGAAGAGCGGCACCCACTATGACAACCTGCTCTACCAGATTCGTCCCGCCTTCGGTGGTAACATCGTGGCAACAATTGTGAACCCCGACCACCGTCCACAGATGGCTACCGTGCGTAGCGGCGTTATGCAGAAAGCGCTCTATGAGGGCCAGGCAAAGGGCGAGGTCGAGTATATGGACGTGGCCAAGTATGTGCCCACAGCCGACTTCGTTGTAAAGGTCCTCGACCGTCATGTGGAGGCTGCCAAGCACAACCTCAAGGGCGCTCCCATCGTTGTGGCCGGTGGCTACGGCGTAGGTTCAAAGGAAAACTTCGACATGCTCTTCCAGCTTGCCAAGGAGCTGCACGGTGAGGTGGGCGCAAGCCGCGCTGCCGTTGATGCGGGATGGTGTGACCACGACCGTCAGATCGGCCAGACTGGTGTGACCGTTCATCCGAAGGTCTACATCGCCTGTGGTATCTCTGGACAGATCCAGCACATCGCCGGCATGCAAGACTCGGGCATCATCATCTCTGTGAACAGCGACCCCGATGCTCCCATCAACAAGATCGCCGACTATGTGATCACGGGTACCGTGGAAGAGGTGCTGCCGAAGATGATCAAATATTATAAGGCGAATAATAAGTAAGACGGAAGTTATCTGAAGTAAAAAGGAAGTTAATCAGCCTGCGGCTGACGGAAGTTAGCGGACAAATGTTTTTTCTCTCATAAACAAATGGCAAATTCATTCAAAGACATAAAAGCATGGCAATTTGCTCACGCCTTTGTATTGTTGGTTTATCGAAATACAAGGGGCTTTCCTGAATATGAGAAATTTGGATTATGTTCGCAATTTCAACGTGCCGCAGTATCGATACCCGCAAACATTGCAGAAGGCTTCAAGAAGCTTCATAAAGCAGACAAACTTAGATTCATGAACATTGCGCAAGGTAGCTTAGAAGAATGTAGATATTATAATATTCTTTCCAAAGACATTGGGTATATTGACGATACAATGTTTAATGAAATGGAATCGCTTCTAGAAAAGACAAGTTGGTTTCTAAATGCTTATTGCATGGGAATAATCAAAGATAATGCCTTTAAAAGCGATGTATAAATTTATGCTGAGCATAGGTATTGTCCATTAACTTCCGCTCGCGCAGCGAGCTAACTTCCGTTACCTTCCATTAACTTCAAAAAAGAAATGGCAAACTTTTATACCGACCATCCGGAATATGATTTCTATCTGAATCATCCGGAAATGCAGCGCGTGGTAGAGCTCAAGGAGCGCAACTACGCCGACAAAGAAAAATATGAGGATGCGCCCGTCGACTTTGAGGACGCAATCGAGAACTATAAGCGTGTGCTCGAGATCACCGGCGACATCGCCGCAAACATCATCGAGCCTAACTCGGAGGATGTGGACCTCGAAGGACCGCACCTCGTAGACGGACGTATGCACTATGCGTCAAAGACCTACGAGAACCTGGAGGCTACACGCCAGGCAGGACTGTGGGGCATCTCTATGCCTCGCCGCTACAACGGCCTGAACATGCCCATCACTCCCTACTCTATGGCTTCGGAGATTGTGTCGTGCGCCGATGCCGGCTTCCAGAACATCTGGTCGCTGCAAGACTGTATCGAGACACTCTACGAGTTTGGCTCTGAGGAGCAGCGTCAGAAATATATCCCCCGTGTGTGTGCTGGCGAGACCATGTCTATGGACCTTACCGAGCCCGATGCCGGCTCTGACCTGCAGCGCGTAATGCTCAAAGCCACACAGGACGAGGACGGCACATGGCGCCTGAACGGTGTGAAGCGATTCATCACCAACGGCGACTCAGACATTCACCTCGTGCTCGCACGCTCTGAGGAGGGCACACGCGACGGCCGCGGTCTGTCTATGTTCATCTACGACAAGCGCGACGGCGGCGTTACCGTGCGCCACATTGAGAACAAGCTGGGTATCCACGGATCACCCACCTGTGAGCTCGTCTACAAGAACGCCAAGGCAGAGCTGTGCGGAAGCACACGTCTGGGTCTCATCAAGTATGTGATGGCTCTTATGAACGGTGCACGTCTGGGCATCGCAGCACAGTCGGTAGGCGTTAGCCAGGCTGCTTATAACGAGGCTCTGAAATATGCTAAGGAGCGCAAGCAGTTCGACACAGAGATCATCAAGTTCCCTGCTGTCTACGACATGGTGGCACGCATCAAGGGCAAGCTCGATGCAGGACGTTCAATCCTCTACCAGACAGCCCGCTATGTGGACATCTACAAGGCTCTCGAAGACATTCAGCGCGAGCGCAAGCTCACAGCCGAGGAACGTCAGGAACTGAAGAAATATTCGCGTCTGGCCGATGCCTTCACACCGTTGGCAAAGGGCATGAACTCTGAGTATGCCAACCAGAACGCATACGACGCCATCCAGGTGCATGGCGGTTCGGGCTTCATCATGGAGTATAAGAGCCAGCGTCTGTATCGCGATGCCCGCATCTTCTCTATCTATGAGGGCACAACACAGCTCCAGGTAGTGGCTGCCATTCGCTACATCTCTAACGGCACATACCTCACCATCATCAAGGAGATGCTGGAGAAGGAAGTGGCTGAGGAGCTGCAGCCGCTGAAGGCTCGCGTCGTAGAGATGGTTAAGCTCTATGAGCAGGCTCTCGAGTATGTTAAGGAGGCACAGGATCAGGAGATGCACGATTTCCTCGCACGCCGCCTCTACAACATAACAGCCGAGATCATCATGTCACTCCTCATCCTCGAGGATGCCACACGTTCTGCAGAACTGTTCGCCAAGAGTGCCAACGTTTATGTTCGCATGGCTCAGGCCGACGTTATCGGCGACCACGCTTACATCATGAACTTCGTCAAGGAGGATCTGCCCAGCTTCCGTGCTGAGTAAAAAAGACTGTTCTGGTCTCGTAACCTCTTGAACAACTGATAATAAGGATATGCAACGCCACCTTTCTGTGTGTGCTTGCATATCCTTTTTCTTTCAATTTATTGTCTTTCCTTTTCATTTATTTTCCATTTATTTTCTTTACTGAACTTTCGCAAGTGCATAATAAACACATTTTCAATTGATTATCATCTCTGGA
>OLFV01001705.1_pt1 | contig 19515 bp, 16 predicted proteins | sample 1605551 | NCBI WGS metagenome assembly OLFV01 (sample SAMEA3888922, study PRJEB22519) | human gut metagenome | biome: human gut; feature: human-associated habitat; material: faeces | place: Denmark | collected 2011
ATTGTCTTTTGGTTTAGTTGTTTGAGCATTTAAGAAAACAACCAGGCAACCAAACAACCTACCAGCGGATTAGTCGTCTGCTATTCTCTTAATATCCTCAAGGGGTATGCTACCGGAGATGTTTACGATGTTGATTTCATTCTTTTCTATTTCCAACAAGACAAATTCATTCTTGCCCTTGCCGAGCGATTTTCCATATATGATGGTCTGTTCATCGCCATCTCTGACGGTCATAAGGTTGTTGTAGCCGCCCTTGGAGAGTTGTTCGATTGCAGTTTCCTTTATCTCTTTGACCATAGATGGACGCTCGCAGGTGAGCACTTGCACGTGATCCAGTTTGCTGGCTATGGCACTGATGTCCATATCTCCTGCTTCCAGTTTAGGTACAAGTCCTAGGAGAGCCTTGGAAATATAGACTGTGGTGACTCCTTTTACGTTCTCGTATTTCTTGAATAGGGCGCTCTGTGCCGACATCATCGTGCATGAAAAGAGTGCTACGAATAGGATTGCTAAAAACTTTTTCATTGTTTTGTTGTTTAGTTTTGATACTTTTAATGTCCCCGTTGGAATAGGGATTGTGGGATTTACTCGCCTTTACAAAGGAGTTTCTGTCTTCTTCTCCAATTTGCCAAGTCCCTTATTGAGGGCTTGCGAGAATTTCATCAAGGCGCGCTGGGTCTCTGCAGCTGCATCGCGTGGGTCGGAATAAGTATCCTGTAATGCCACTTCTGGCTGGTCATGATGCTGTGAGATAAATGCTCCTACAGACAGGATGATGAGCAATGAAGCGGCAATACCGCCCATCCAGCGGAGGTCGAAACGGCGTGTAGCGCGTGAGGAGGATTTCTCTACCTTGTTCCAAGCATCTATCTGGAGAGAGAGCCTTTCTTGCCTATATTGCGCTTCTGTGGCATCTGTCTCAGGTAAGGTGCTTACTTGAGTCATAGCAAGGAAGAATTGTCGGTCAGCCATCAGTGAGGCATCGATGTGATCACCCATGAAATAATCCTTCAACAGACGCTCTTCTGCGACCGTCGCCGTGCCTTCGAAGTACTTCTCTGTAATGGTTTTGATTACTTTTACGTCCATCTTATTCATATTCATGATTGATTATACGATTGAATTGTTGTCTGATAGTTGTCCTCGCTCTGCACAGTTGGGTGCGGATATTTACTAAGGACAATCCAGTCAGCTCGCTTATCTGCGAGGAATCAAGTCCTTCCACATCTCTCATAGTAACCAACTGCCGTTGTCGGTGGGGCAACTGTGAGATGATATACCTGATTTTTTCAGCCATATCAGCATTGGCAACTTGGCTGTCAACGTCCACATCTGAGGTCAGGATAAAGTCTTCTGAGGGTTTGTCTATCTCCTTAGTATGACTCTCTCGCATCCTGTCATAGAAGATATGTCGCATTGTGGTGAGAGAGTAAGCGGCAGGAGAGAGCGATGGTGGAAGGTCTTCGCGTCGCAACCAGAGGCGGAGGAATGTGTCTTGCATAAGGTCTTCTGCAGACTGCGCATTACATGTAAGTCTTAGGGCTGTACGGTAGAGTAGTTCACTGTGTGGGAGAAACAGTGTCTTGAACTGTGACGCATCCATTGTCTTTAACTTTTGGGGTGGTGGAATCTGTCGGTATCACAGACTTTTTTCCCTTGGAATGTTTATTTCTCTGCTTGGTCTGCATATCGACAAGCGACTGAATTTCATCCTTTTTCACTTTGCAGTTGAGCCACACCAGAGCACAGTCATTGCTGTCGGAACAGATGATGACGAGCTCTCTGATTACGTCGTCTTTGGTTTTCATCATTATCTTTACGGTCTCGCCATCGTCACGGCTTGTGACAAGCGGTTCGTAATCGTTCATTTCGAGTTTCTGCACATCGGTGGAAAACCTGCGTTTCACATCTGCGCTACATTCCTCAAGGTCGAGCGTCCGGATGCTCTTTATCTTTCGGACCAGCCTGCATTCTTCATCGGATTGGGCTTCGTGTCCCATCGCAGTCCGTGCCATCTTCATCAATAGCGGTGTGACGTGGAAGTATTCCGCATTCTTCTGATAGCGGTAGTCCTCTATCAGCCTTCCCAATGACTTTGCCGAAACCATCTGCATGGCGGTTGCCATAATCAGAAGGAGGGTCATTATTCTTTTCATTGTCTTGATTTGTTTTGGGTTGTTGATTTTCTGTTTCTAAGCGCTTACATCTATATTAACGGGAAAAAGGGAGAAAGCGTTACATTTTTTTGTGTAGTTTGTAGAAAAAAAAGTTGTTTAGTGGCTTTGTAGTTTAGTGGTTTTGTAGAATGACTTGACAAACAACTAAACAACAAAACAACTAAACAACAAAACAACTAAACAACAAAACAACTAAACAACCAAATAACAAAACAACTAAACAACTAACCAACCAAACTATCGCTTTCCGAAGGCATTATATGAGATATTCTCCACCTTATATTTTTCCTTTGGCTGTGGATGCTCCGCTGGATAACCTATCACTATCATGCTGAGAGGGATAATATTATCGGGCAATGACAGTATCTGGGAGATGGATTTGCAACGCTCTTCCACGGGATATGCACCTGTCCACACGGCTCCTAACCCCATAGCATGGGCTGCAAGGAGGAGGTTTTCTGTCGCTGCGGAGGCATCTTGTATCCAGAAATCACGGCCGCCACCTTCTATCGCCTTGTCCATATCGCCACAGACCACTATCGCAAGCGGTGCTGTCTCGAGCATCTTGGCACGAGGATTGGCAGTGGAAAGGGAGTCGATGACGCTGCGCTTATCCACTACGACGAAGTGCCAAGGCTGCTTGTTCATCGCAGTAGGAGCCGCCATTGCAGCTCGGAGCATTTCTTCCACCTTCTCTTTCTCCACCGGACGGGCTTCATAGGCACGGATGCTGGTGCGAGTAGCGATAGTTTCGAGTACCGCTTTCTCTGGACTTTCTGTCTTTTCCACAGATTTCGTGCCCATAGCAAGGCGCACACCGAGCACCAATGCCACTATTGCGAGCACCACATTGAGGATGAGGGATTTGTTTTGCATAATAGTATTACATTTTGATTATACTTCCAGTTGGACACACAAAGCGGCAATAAGGGCGCGGAACCCATACCGACAGGATGAGAAAGAGCACTGCCAACGCTATCACCCAGATGGATGCAGAGGAATAGATGAACGCTGTGAAGAGTTCATAGTCCATCCATGCTGTCCATGTGCCGGTCATCATCAACGCTGTCAGCACAGCCCAAAGCAACTGACGGAATGTGATCAATGCTTTGACCACATGATGCGGAATGAGTGGTTTACGCTTTGTCAGTTTGCCAGCAAGGTCTTGCGCAGAACCAAAAGGACAGAGATGGGCGCAGTAATGTGCTGGTTTGCCAAACAAGGGATAGAGCAATGCCACAACGACCACGAGCAAGGAAGCAGCAAGTGTGCCAATATCGCTCACGCTTACGCCTCCTGAGAAGAGGCGAAGGAGAAGGGTGAAGGACACGAACGTGCCGGTCCATAAGCCGAGAACAACCACATTGAGCACCTGTTGCACGGTATGCCAACGGTGATTGTGACTGTATAACGGAACGATTGCTCCGAGCAACACCACTATCACGGACGCTATACATCCCACTGTCCAACCTGCTGAGGATGCAGAACCATCGCTTTCTGCCACGGAAGCCATTGCCTTGACCGACTGCTGATGCTGTTTTGCTACAGCAAGTCCTCGCTCTACATTGGCGATGAGCGCCTTTGAGGAGAACGTGGCACCGGAGACGGCATCCACTTCTGTCATCATAGCCTCATCGATGGTCTTACCTTGCCATAGGGAAAGGATAGACATTGCGCGGTCGAAGAAGCTTGGCGTCTCGGCATTGGGTTGCGGAACGATGCTATCTATCGTGCCAGTCTTGCTGACATAGATGCTCAGGGGAGTGGTTCCGCCGTATCCTTGCACATCCTTTGCTATCATTTTTGTGGAGATAATGACGGCACCATCAGGCTGGATGGAGAGGGTGTCATTGCTTGATTCCGCTGTCAGCTGGGCAGTGTCGGCACTGGAAAGGTCGATTCCGAACAGCTTTCCATCGCGCAATACTGCTGCTGTGGCAAGGACGCAGAGTGTTACTATCAGCGTCATTAGTCTGGCTTTGAATGGTTTTTTCTGCATTGCTTTCTTGTATTTGCTTATATTATCCGCCGGTAACGCGGCGGACACAGGGGCGGATTCTTGAGGATAAAAGCTTGAGGAGCTGGTTACTCGGCTAACAATGCTTTTACTTTATCCATGAGCCATGCGTTCTGCTCAGGGATGGTCATGTTGCTATTGTCCAGCAGGAGGGCATCAGGAGCCTGACGAAGAGGGGATACTTCACGATGAGAGTCGATGTAATCACGCTCTTCCACATTTTTCAGTATCTCATCGAAGTCGGCGGGCATACCCTTTTCTTTCAGTTCATCATAGCGACGCTGCGCCCTTACTTTAGACGAAGCGGTGACGAATATCTTGAGTTCTGCATCTGGGAATACGGTAGTACCAATGTCGCGACCATCCATTACTATGCCTTTCTCGGCACCCATACGGCGTTGCTGATCTACCATTGCTTCGCGAACGAAAGGTATGGCCGCCACTTTACTGACGTGATTGCTCACCTCAATGCTGCGAATCACCTTCTCTACGCATTCTCCATTGAGGTATGCGTCAGGGCGACCGGTCTCTTCATTAAACTTAAAACTTACTTCTATCTCTGGCATACACTTGCGCAGTACGTCGGTAGCTACTTCTCCGTCTGTGAGGAAAAGGTTGTGGCGCATTGCGAAGAGGGTAACCGTGCGGTACATCGCACCTGTATCTACATAGACGTACCCTAATTGGCGAGCCAATTCCTTAGCCATTGTGCTCTTTCCGCATGATGAATGGCCGTCTATTGCTATGGTGATTTTCTTCATTTTGTTGTTGCTTTTGTTGTATATGTATATCCGCCGGTAACGCGGCTGACACGGTGGCTAACGGTTGGAATGTGTCAGGGCGGTTGCTACCTTCTCCATTAGCCATTTAGGCGTGCTTGTAGCGCCGCAGATACCTATGCTTTCAGCACCTGAAAGCCATGTTGAATCGATTTCTTCAGGACCTTCTATGAGATAGGTATGTGGGTTTTTGGCTTTACACGCATTGAAGAGCACCTTGCCATTACTGCTCTTTCTGCCAGAGACAAAGAGGATGATGTCGTGCTTAGTGGCGAAATTACAGATGTTAGGCATACGGTTAGCCACTTGTCGGCAGATGGTATCAAAGCTCTTGAACGTCGCTTCGGGAGAGATATGCGCCTGGATATAGTCGATGATAGTGTGAAATTCATCAAGCGACTTGGTAGTCTGCGAATACAGAAAAATGTCACGTGAGAAATCCAGACGATTCACTTCATCAGCATGCTCAATTATGATAGCCTCCTGATTGGTTTGTCCTACGAGTCCAAGAACTTCGGCATGACCATTTTTTCCGAAGATTACGATTTGTGCTTCCGGGTTAGCGTCATACTGTCGCTTAATCCTGCGCTGAAGTTGAAGCACCACAGGGCAAGTGGCATCGATGATTTCAATGCCATTAGCCTGTGCTTCTTGATATGTGGAAGGTGGCTCTCCGTGTGCTCGGAGCAGGACTTTCTTGTCGTGGAGCGTAGCAAACTCATCATGATTGATGGTCTTCAGCCCCATATTATGCAGGCGTTCACACTCCATACCATTATGCACTATATCACCGAGGCAATACAATTCGGAGCCGGTAGCCAGTTCTTCTTCCGCCTTTTTTATCGCTGTGGTGACTCCAAAGCAGAAACCAGATCCTTCATCAATTTCTATTTTCATTTAATTCCTTTGAAATAATCGTCTAAAAGGGCGTGAGCCGCCATGAAACTGGTCTTCTCTCCATTCTGAATACTGTTTTCAGCTTCTTCCAGGAGCGAAGCAATACGAGGATTATTATAGAAGTTGCTACGCAGTTTAGCATCGATAGTCTCGTACATCCAATACTTATTCTGCTCCTGACGACGAAGATAGAAGTAGTTGTTGCCTTTGACAAAATTGATATACTCAAAAATCATATCCCACACTTCTTTCACTCCATAGCCGTAGAAGCCAGAATAGCACAGCACCTTAGGCATCCATCCACTCTCAGAAGCCGGGAAGAAATGGAGCGCATTGCGGAAGTTTGTAGCCGCCATGTGACAGCGATCAACGTTGTCTCCATCACATTTATTGACCACGATGCCGTCGGCAATCTCCATGATACCACGCTTAATACCTTGCAATTCGTCGCCAGTTCCAGCCACTTGTATCAGCAGGAAGAAATCGACCATAGAGTGACAAGCCGTCTCACTCTGTCCCACGCCTACTGTTTCGATGAAAATCTTATCATAACCAGCAGCTTCACAGAGTATTATAGTTTCGCGAGTCTTGCGTGCAACGCCACCAAGAGAGCCGGCAGATGGTGAAGGACGGATGAATGCTTCAGGACGAACGGACAGTTTCTCCATACGAGTCTTGTCGCCAAGAATACTTCCCTTGCTCCTTTCAGAAGAAGGGTCGATGGCGAGAACGGCAAGTTTTCCGCCGTAAGTATCGAGCACATGAGTGCCAAAGAGGTCGATGGAAGTACTCTTTCCCGCGCCTGGCACGCCACTGATACCTATTCTGACAGACTTTCCACTGTAAGGGAGACACTTCTCTATGACCTCCTGAGCCTTCTGCTGATGCTCGGGATTGACGCTTTCCACGAGGGTAACAGCCTTGGAAAGGATAGTAACATCACCTCGAAGGATGCCATCTACCATCTCATCGACTGTGTATTCACGCTTATGAAAGCGACCTCGCTTGAGGTAAGGATTGATTATTGAAGGTTGTGCCACGCCACTATTAACTGTTAGCCCGGCAAATTCTGCGCTGTTTTCAGGGTGTTCCATTATTTATGTATTTCAATTATTACTTTTTGTTTGGTAGGATCATTAGTTATCATGAGGATACGAGGACGTCTGCGTACATTCTTTAGAATATCTGCATGTCCCGTGATTTTCATCTTTGTGGATTCGCCCGGACGCAGCTGACGCTTTGGAAGCATGACGTCAATGCCACGGGTAAACAACTGCAAAGTGCTGATATCGAGCACTGATTTGCCCTTATTGCTCACTATTATGGTACGCTTCAGTTTTTCTTTCTTGCCAAAATTCGTCATATCCACCACGTCAGCAGAGAGCATCATCTTAGGAGCTGTGAGCAAAGCAAGATCATCATCGGCAGGACGCTCTGGCAGGAGGACGGCAGAAACTTCGATTTCCTTGTCCTCTGACACCTGTTCGCCGACGTTCTTGGCAAGGTATATGTTTGCCTGATTGAGTCCAGGGAGACGCAAATACTTAGAATGAAGGGTAAGACGAAGCACTCCTGACTGCTTCGGACCGAGAGTCTTAGGCATCATCTCAGCGCGAAGGAAAGGCGGAAGGTGCATGACGAATGGGGAAACATTCTGCCCTGTAGGGTTGAAAATGTGGATATCCTGGGCTACTACGTCACCTTTATTGACATCATCAAACTCCAGAGCGTCGATATCCGTGAGCAATCCACCGATTTTATTAGGGTAATCGCCGGAGAAATTCTCCACTTCCGTCACCACATGACAGCGAAACACGAGTTCGAGAGGTTGCTTTTCTTCTTCATTATAGACGCATACGGTGCGTGCAAAGTGTCCGAGAATCTGGGAATTATAGGTTACTTTGACCACAGCTCTCTGTCCTGGCTGGATGCTCTGGGTAGGAAATGCCACATTAGTACAGCCGCTTCCGCCATCCACTTTCGTTACCTTAAGAGGGTTTACCCCGGTATTTTTTATAGTGAAAGAGGCTGTAGCTGGCACTTTCCATTTGACTTGTCCGAGATCTACCTCGGCATTATTCGCCTGAAAGCTTTGTGCCAATGCCATCAGGGGGGCTAAAGCTATGGATAATATTGTTAGTCTTTTATTCATGTTCTTTGGGTGGTGTTGGGTTTTTGGTTGTTGGTTTTTGGTTGATATCCGCCGGTAACGCGGTGGACACAGGGGCTGCTTCGAAATGAAGAATGTAGAATGAAGAATGAAGAATGGCTGGCGCCTTTGTGCTTCTTTTCTTATTCTTGCTTATATCCGCCGGTAACGCGGCGGACACAGGGGCGGGCTCTTAAATGAAGAATGGCTTATTTGCGCGACGAAATGGTCTTTCCGGCTGTGCGTCCGGCAAACTCAGGGGCGTAAGCACATTGCACTGTGGCAGTGCCAGCAGTGAAATCACCGGCACGAGAGACGTAGTATTCAGTCTGAACGACGTGCTTACCCTTACTCAGTTTGCCGAAATGATACTGTGACTGCGAATCACGCATCACCTGATAGCAACCATTTCTGTATCCTGAAAGCTGATTTACAGGTTCCAGACAGGCAGGACGCTGATCAGTTACGGTGACGAAATCATAGTCGCGGTCGGCATTTATGGTGATGGTGACAGTGACTTTATCGCCCACTTTCAGCGATTTAGCCGACATTTCACGACGAATAGAGATGCCATTAGCAGCGTCCTTCGCCTCTGATGCAGGCACAACATATTGCAAAAATACATTTGCCCATGACTCACCATCACTCTTTTTCTCAATCTTCAGCGAAGGAGCGACTGCAGAAGAGAGTGGTGAGAAAGCGGAATGATTATTCAATTCCGTAGAGACCTTCTCATATCCGAGGGCGGAAGCATAGGTATCAGGCTTCAATGTCTTGGTTCCGAGGGATATCTCAGCCTGCATTCCGTGGCGCAGAGCGAAGTCTGGACCGAGGAAAGCGTAAATGGCATTGATGGCATTGACAGGAGTATCCCACGCCTGAGTGCGCTTACTCTGCAACAACCAGCGTTGCATCTCAGAGATAGTCTGTCGCTGTTCCGGTCTCAAAGCCTTGATAGCTTCGATGACAGAGGTCTGAGTAGGGATGCGATAGTCAGCCCATGAGTAGGCTGCTCGATAGGAATCGAAGTATCTTCCCATATCTTCCTTATACACAGTGTGCTCTATGATGCTCTGGAGATATTCGTCAGCCGCCTTCTTATTACCGAAACGAGAGAGAATAATCGCCGCTCCTGCCTTCGACTGCATATCGAGATAGCGAGTATTCTTGACGATATAAGCCATCATAAAATCTATATCCGCCTTGACGGAAGCACTCATCTTGCCATTATAGATAGCGCGACAGTAGAGGTAATCGAGGTCGAAAGAAGAGAGCCAAGGCTCATTTTTCTTCCTTGTAGCCTCCTTCATATATTTCACGTCCTTAGCTATTTCCTTGTCGAGATAGCGGAAAGCATTGGTGATAATGCCGTCATAAGCATTGCCTTCGCCCACCATAGCCTGGAGACGGAGCAGCGTCTGCGTCACGGCAACGGTCATATAGCGGCTTGACTCCATGCCTTTCCACCACGAGAAGCCACCGTCAGCGAGCTGCAAAGCCTTGAGATGCTGCAAAGCGAAAGCCTGACGAGAGGCAAGAAGCGAAGCATCAAAGAGGCGATAGAGCATCTTTCGCTGCGCCGTCTCGCTGTCTGCATCCACCACCCACGGCGTTTCCGCGAGGATGGTATGGCGCAATTCCTCATTTTTGTCGAGTGGCGACTCAAGGGAAGAATAGTCCTGAGTCCATTCTCTCACCGTTTCAGCAATATCAGGATTTGACTTTGCTATATGCGAAGCAAGCGTATTGGCATAATATGAAGCCACGAGAGAGATGGCATTATCATCAGAAGCGTCTGCTATCTGAGGCAGAGACTGAATGAGAAGCCACTCTGGAGCGTCGGTATATTCCAATGAAAGGCGTGCTTTCTCTGCGTTAAGAGGGAGCATTGACTTGATTTCCACTTCCTTTTCGCCTGGAGACTGGAGCACGAAAGTGCGGGTATCGAGCATCAATTCCTTAGCCGAAAGGACAGGAAGATAATGCTGTTCGCCGTCAGAGAAGGTGCCAGCATCGGCAATCCACTTTGCCACGAGCATCTTTCCTTCAAGTCCTTTGGAGTCTATGTCAAAGTTGACGGCAGATGATTCGCCAGGCTTCACTTCCACCTTATTATTATATATAGCGACAGACTCACCAGTCTCAGCGTCGAGAATCGTAAGTCTTACCTTGACATCGAGCGCTTTCTCTGTGAGATTAGCGATGGAAGCAGGGACCGAACACTTGTCGCCTTCGCGGAGGAAACGAGGCATTCGTGGCTGAATCATCAGTTGCTTCTGAGCCACCGCCTCATCTTTCATCATGCCAAAGCGCATATTCTTATCGTTGGCAAAGGCGAGGAAGCGCCATGTGGTCACGCTTTCAGGCAATGTAAAACTGAGCGTTGCCACGCCATCAGCATCCGTTCTGACATCAGAAAGGAAGAAAGCTGTCTCTCCCAGTTTTTCTCTGAGAGCCACATCCTTACCCATTTGTTCTTCTACAGTTTCTGCTGCATCTTCTAATTCTGCCTCAGAATGACGTTCAATCATAGGAGCCGCCATTTCTTTCTTAGCCATCAGCACCATTCCCATATTGTTGACACCGACAGATTGCTTTGCAGAAGAGCGCATTAAAGGTCTGCTTACCTCTTCTATAGAGAAGAAACAGCCAAACGAAAGGTATGTTCTGTCAAGCACATCGAAAGCAAGGGAGGTGTAATCCCTGCGCTTAAAGGTGGCATAGCCATGGAAATTATAAGGGAAAGACTTTGCTGTCTGCCATGATTGTGATGCTACATAGATGTGACGAGGGTCAGAGAAATGCCATGAGAACGGCGTTATTGCCTCCAGAGACTTGTCATAAAGCGTAGCCATCACGTTGGCATCAGCAGGTTTTCCTTCAGAGTCTGTCACGCTGAGAGTCCACGTTTCACGCTGTCCTGGTTGGAGACAATTGCGGAAAGTGGTCCATTTCATGCTGAGAGACTTATCAGCAAGTGGCTTAGTGATAGTGGCAGAATGCTCATAGAGCACGCCATCTCTCACCCAAGCGAGGGAAAGACAGACGCCGTCACCATACTCTGCCTTATACTCAAACTGACGGGTCACGAGCGAAGAGTCAATCTTCACGGCACCGGACTCCAGGACTTTATCACCAGAGAAGAGTGCGTAATAGGCGTAAGAGTCGCGCTTTGAGGAACCAAACTGCACATAGACTGGGTTTCCTTTCTCCGAAGAGAACCTGTTAGATGAGAGATAATACCAGTCGGGAGTGCTGATGACAGGGCGCTTATCGTTCATGCTGAAGATGACAAACGACTGCTTTATGGTGTCCTTCTCACAGATAGCGAGCAAGGAATGCACGCCTGAAGCGAGGTTGCGAGGCAGAGTAAATGCCTTGCCTACCTCAGCGTCACTGATTTTTCTGCCGTCAACAGCGACGGAGACGATTCCTTCTATCTCCGTTCCTGCCTGATTACGACGAGTGAAAGTGACGGTATTGACAGAATCACGAAGCATCATCTCCTTGAGATTGGAGGTGAGGATAGACTCACGATTGCTGATAGGGAGGGACAATGAGGCTGAATGTGACTCACCGGCAAGGTCTGTCACTGTGGCTTCAGCCACGATGTCATAGAATCTTGGCGGACAAATCCACCAGCGACCTGCTTGCTTAGCCTCGTCAGAAGCATTGTCTTCTGGCATCAGCATCGGCATTCTAATCTCGAAATTGCCCTGCATATCCGTGGTCACAGTGTCGGAGAGAAGCGGCTTATTGCCTTCTCCCGTCATTCTCCACCACCATGATTGCTGCCTCTTTACATTATATACCACCCTCGCATTGTCCAGAGGCGCACCGCTATATGCCTTTGCCGTGCCTTTGACAGTGATGGTATCTCCCTGACGGTAATTGACTTTCGGGCGCGGGATGCTCACCTCAAACGTAGGGCGGACATACTCTTCCACGCGGAAACTCTCCGATCCGCTTGCCGTGCGGATGTGGAAAAGTCCGCTGAGCGTCTTCTCCGGTAGGGTAAATTCGGTGGCTGCCACGCCGTATTCATTGGTCATCACGGTGGCTTCACCGATATTATTGTAATTGGCATCGTAGAGACTCACTTTGACATTCTGACCTGCCTCGACAGCAGTCTCATCGCCTTTTGTCACATTATATGCAAGCAAAGAGACGTGAACAGTCTGTCCCGGGCGATAGATACCGCGGTCGGTGAAGATATTATGACGGACAACGCTACCATTATTACGGTAAATGCTATTGAAATTATTATATATAGAAGCACTTAGAAGTGCCTTATCATCGTCCTTCGTGGCTGAAACATAGCAATTAAAACTGCCTTTTCCCAGCACGCACTCGCCCTTGGAGTCGGTGGTATAGACGGCTTCCTTGTCGTTCTTGGAAGTCTTTACATAGAGTTTTGCGGCAGGAACCGGTTTTCCTGTCGTAGCATTGACCACCACATAGCGCATCTCTTTGGCAGAGAGAGGGAGGCTGATGACCTTCAAATCCGTGACAAAGAGCAGGAAATCCGTATAATTATACTTCTTTCCGTCGCAAGTCATGAAGACATAATACGTGCCAAGTGGCAGGCTGCCGAGGCAGACAGAGTCCTTGAATACCTCATACTCCGGATGCTTTCCAAAGTCTTTCTCCACCTTGTGTGCCTGAGAATTGACGAGGTAAGACTTGATGGAAGCATACTTCCTGGTGCGGGAAACCGTCTCAAGTACGCCCTTCGGACAGTTTCTGAGAGGCGTAATGGCAAACTGCACCTTAGATATATTCCTCAACTTAAACAGGTCAACCATCACATCCTGTGCAGGACGGAAGGTCTGTGCCGGCAATCTGAATCGCACTTCAGGCACTGTGAGGAAATTCCTCTCATTGTGAAGATAGTCTATTTCCTGCCATTTAGCCCATTTAGATTTAGCCTCGTCAATCCATTTCACCTTTTCTTCGGCAGAGAAACCAGTGGAAACCATCAAGTCATATTTCTTTATTGCGAGAGCGCCACACTCCTGCAAGTCGGCAAAAAGGGCGATAAGCGAGTCTGCACGAGCCACAAGAGCCTTGTCGCTACGATAACCACCGATGGAATTACCGAGCATTCTTGCGGAGGCAATGCAGGCTGCTTTGCGATTGCCAGACTGTAGATAATAGTCGATGAGTGGCTCGTAATCATCTAAAGAGGAAGCAATCAGACTGATAAGGTCGTGATTGAAGTATCTGCTTCCTTCGCGCTGCAACACTAAAGGCATGAAATCCTTGACGGCATCATTGCGAGTCAATTGTGCGGCTACAGTCTTGTCGGCAAGCAATTCCGCAACAAGACTCTTGCCTTCGTCTTTCTTTCCGAAGCCACGGTAGGCATTGTAGAGTCCCAGACTGTCAATTTTCAGTCTGTTACTATTCTCCATCTCACGCATTGCAACATAGAACATGAGAGAAGCTATGCGGTCGCTCTTGCGCAGACGGGTGGCTTTCGTCTGTATTCTTGCTATGGTATTACTTACCGAATCGGCAGAGATCTGCTGCTGATAAACAATCTGCGAGAACAGGGAGGCAATGAGATGGCCATACTGTTTCTCTTTTACAGCCTTGCTTTCTACCTGCCTAAGAGCTACGAGAGTAGTCTTAGGGCGGTCCTGTTCGCTTGCCTTTTTGACTTGTGCCCACAGTGACGAGAAAGTCTGTGCCGGCAATTCTATAGCCAGCAGTAGGCTTATTGCAATTATAGAAAGTAATTTCTTCATATCATGTCCTCCTTGTTTTTGTCGTGTTTGGTTGTTTTTTAAGATTGGTGTCGGTTGTGGAGGGATGGTAACCAACGGTAAAAGCCGTTGGCACAGTGGCGGACTGTTGAGATTCTTTTTATTTAAACCTACAGCCGATAACCCACTACCGACAACCAACAACCAACAACCCAAAACCCACTACCGACAACCCTTACTTCGTTCCTACTATCTGCGTAGGAGCCTGCTCCTTGTTTCTGCGATTGACTACAGTCACAACGCTTTGAGCAAGAGCGATGAAAGCCTGGCCGGTAGGTGAAGCAACATCGAGAGCTGCCGGTGTACCTGAATCGCCATTTTCGCAAATTCCCTGTACCAATGGTATCTGAGCGAGAAGAGGTACGTTCATTTCCTTAGCGAGATTCTTGCATCCTTCCTTTCCGAAGATGTAGTAACGATTCTCTGGCAGTTCGGCAGGAGTAAACCAAGCCATATTTTCCACGAGTCCGAGGATAGGCACATTGACCTTGTCATTGGTGTACATATCTATGCCCTTGCGTGCATCTGCCAGTGCCACCTGCTGCGGAGTGCTGACGATAATGGCTCCTGTGATAGCGAGAGTCTGAAGCAATGAGAGATGAATATCGCTGGTGCCAGGAGGCGTATCGAGGATGAAATAGTCGAGATCGCCCCAGTCTGCGTCAGCGATGAGCTGCTTGAGAGCGGAGCAAGCCATGCCACCGCGCCACAATGTAGCTGTATCCTTATTGACGAAGAAACCGATACTGAGCAGTTTCACGCCGTATTGCTCTACCGGAACGATGAGTTGACGGCCATCCTTTTCCTCAGCCCAAGGGCGTGCATCCTCCACATTAAACATCTTAGGCATTGAAGGACCGAAGATGTCGGTGTCGAGAAGTCCTACCTTATAGCCGAGGCGAGCGAGCGAGATAGCGAGGTTGGCAGAGACGGTGCTCTTGCCCACTCCACCTTTACCAGAACTCACAGCGATGATATTCTTCACCTGTGGTAGAAGCTTACCCACCTCTGGACGGGGCGCAGACTTGTATTCGAGTTCGATTTCCACCTCCACTTCCTTACCAACGTAATAGTGGATGGCAGCCTCAGCCGCCCTGACAGTGGATTTGAGGAATGGGTCGGTATCGCGAGGGAAGATGAGTACTATCTTCACCTTGTTACCATTGATGCTTGGAGTGTCAGCGAGCATCTCGCTCTCTATCAGATTTTTCTTCGTTCCAGCGTAAGTCACGGTCGCCAAAGCGTCAGTGATGAGTTTGGGATATAATGTCATGATTTTATTTATTTTGTTTTGTTTTACAATGTGCAAAGATACAAAGAAATCGGGAATACACCTAATTTATATAGTGAAAAGAAATTAAAAGCCATGCCTATACGTTTCGTCTGAAAGCATTTCCTGCGGACAAGAGATGGAAGAAAGAGAGGGGTGAAAGCACTTTCATAAATGCAGAAAAAGAGGAAAAGAAATAAAAAAATCAAAGAAATCGACGAAATATTTGGTCAATTCAGGAATAATTCGTACCTTTGCATCCGCAATTCAGAAATGAAGAGCTAAGCACTTAAAAAATGCAACTGGAGAGGTGGCGGAATTGGTAGACGCGCTACTTTGAGGGGGTAGTGTCAATTGCGACGTGGGAGTTCGAGTCTCCTCCTCTTCACTTGTTTGCGGAAATAGCTCAGTTGGTAGAGCACAACCTTGCCAAGGTTGGGGTCGCGAGTTCGAGTCTCGTTTTCCGCTCATTAATTTCCATGGAGATTGATTATAATCTTCATGGAAATTTTTGTTATATAGAAATCTGAGTTTAGCCCTTCAAGAACAAAAGCAATGGTTTGCATTCCGCGATGTATTTCTTATATAGAAAGAAGCAAATACATGGCTATTTGTTTTTCGGCCACACAGAGTGATTCAAACAGGTGGTCTGAAGCCATACAGATTATCTACTTTCATTTTTTAATAATAACATTGTCTGCACCATGAATATTTACGCGAGGTACTTTGACCAAGATACTTTAGTTTACAGTTTTGATGAACTTATGGATTTTCTTTCGTCTATTCCAGACATCAGAATAACGCCAGAACTCGTTGAAGATGTCAGGAACTATGTAGAAAGCGACATGCCATATCCAAAGAGATATAAGATACGACCGCGTGTATATTTCATCCTAATTAAAACCACGGCAGAAAGCCTGTCTGCATTCAAAGCCAACAGAAAGAACCCTCAAGAACAAACAACAAGTGACAATGAACCTTTCAACAAGAAAGAGATTCGTATCGGCCAATTGATGGAGGAAAGAAAAGGTTGGTATAAAGGAACTATCATATTTAAAAGGGTCATCCTTATACCAGAGACGCAAAAATTCCAATATCAAGACACACAATTCTCTGCTCTTGTTTATGCCACATGTGGACAAGAATGCTACGACCATATTATTGACTACTTAAAAAATCGCCAAGATATTGACCTCAGAAGCCAATTTCCGTCTTCAAGAGGACAAAATTTCCGCTTCATCTTCATGGGAGAAAACCTACCAACGTTTTTATCCAATACAGACGAAAGTGAGGACAGCTGCTTGATTGAACAGGAATGCGTGAACAGAAACGAAGAGGGTGCCCCTTCTGAACAGATGGAAATGAGCGAAAGCCAAGAACCACAACTTGACTGATTGAAAAGCAATCTGTACAGGTATCTATATCGTACAAACTATGACAACACACCAATAACACAAAGGCAGGAATCCCCAAAACGGGTTCCTGCCTTTACCTTTTATCACAAAGTAATCTAAAAAAACGAGATCCAGACTTACCAGCGAACGCCGTCCAGCGTTCAATCGTACCTTGCCCCATTCGCAACTGCGCCTCGCCCCAGATGCGAACGCCTCTCAGCCTAGATACGAACGCGTCTCAATCCAGATGCGAACGCGTCTCGACCCAGATGCGCTTGCATATCGCCCCAGGTGCGACAAAAAACATAAGCCCTAAATTACTCAACTATCATCATGTCACTCATCACTAAATCAGACAAGAAAAAACCCTTATGGGTAAAAGACAAACGCCCACTGGTTTCCTTCAGAAGTCCAGATTTGACGTGAGCCTCTGCAGCCACGATTATTTTATTAAAGCGTTCAATACCGAATCTTGCCAAAAGCGACCTCGTATCAAGCCCTTCTTTAGTGCGCAATGATGTAAAAACAAACTCATCACAAAGCTCATCAGCACCGAGAATTTCAATTTCATGAGGAACCTCGTCACTCGATTGAATATAAGATTTCAAATCTGAATTATTACTCCTACGAACATTCACACCATTAAAGCTATGTGCTCCAGGACCAAAGCCCACATAAGGTGCTCCCATCCAATACTTGGAATTATGATGTGAACGAAATCCAGGATAAGAAAAATTAGAAATCTCATAATGCTCCATACCCTTTTTCTCCGTCATATCCAAAAGCACATCATACATCCTCAAACTCAAGTCTTCATCAATTTCGTCAATTTGGCCACCATCACGCATGTACGTCAAAAGCGTTCCTTCTTCAAACATTAAAGAATATGCCGACAAATGCTTGACGGGCAAGGACAATGCCTGCTTCAAATCTTTTTCCCAAGACTCAACAGACTCATTGGGAAAGCCAAAAATCAAGTCGATAGAAACATTGTCAATACCATTCTCAACCAGTGAATGAACAGCTTTCACTGCTTGACGAGAAGAATGTCTTCGACGAATAAATCGCAAGCATTCGTCATCAAATGTCTGGACCCCCAAACTGACTCGATTGATGCCTATATCCACCAACTGCTTGACAAAAGATGGCGTCACGTCATCCGGATTTGCCTCTAAAGTGATTTCCGGATTATCTGCCAAAGAGAAGTTTTGAATAAGATGATTCATCATTTTCTCTATGCGGCCAGTATGCAAACAAGAAGGCGTTCCTCCCCCAACATATATTGTATCAACTTGCGAATCCACCTCGTTTTTTCTGTCTGCCATCTCTTTCAGCAAACGTTCGACATATCTGTCCTTAAAATCCTCGCCATAAACTGTTGAATAAAAATCGCAATATATGCAACGCGACTGGCAAAACGGAACATGAATGTATATTCCAGATAAATTAGTGTTCTCAGAGTTCGTCATATTAATATTTTATATGTCAGGGTATCGGAAGTGACAGATGAATCACTTGCAAAGATGGTAAGAATTATTTCCACAGCACAATAAAGACCATGAAACTTCATTCAAAGATACAAGTAGTAATCGAGTTCACAAAGTTAAATGGTGGCAATATCAAAAAAAACGCCTTCAAAAAAAGATTACCCGAAAATAAAATCGTAAATTCGCATCTAAATTGTAGAACAAAACCTGCCTGTAACAGATTGTTATAAGGCAGGTCATTAAAGACCACATATTACAAAATGGAAATATCTGGAAGAATTATTGCAGCCCTGCCAGCACGTTCAGGCACATCTGCACGTACAGGAAACACCTGGATGAGCCAAGAGTTTGTCATTGAAACACACGAACAATATCCCCGCAAGTGTGTGTTCACCGTTTTTGGCGAAGACAGACTGAAAGAAATGAACATTGAGGTCGGAAAAGAAATGACTGTGTCATTCGATATTGATGCCCACGAATACAACGGCCGTTGGTTTAACGATATCCGTGCTTGGCGAGCTGTACCTCTCACACCTGCCACCGTTGGAGGATCAAGCGTTCAGCCAGGAATGCAGCCAAATCAGCCAGTAATGAACACACCTACTGCAACTGCAGAGCCAGCACCAGCAAACGCAGAGGATGACCTTCCGTTCTAATGGGCAAAAAACAAAAACATAAAAATGGGCGAACCTTCGAGTTTATTCTTATTTAGATAAGCAAACAAACTCGAAGGTTCGCCTTTCAGTAAGCTGAGATTACATTACATGAAGTATATCATTTGCAAACTTCTAATATGGGCTTTTGGATTATTTGCCATAAGCTCCGTATTTATGGTTATCGTTTACCGATGGCTTCCAGTCAAAGTAACACCACTAATGTATATTAGGAGTTGGGAACATGCTGACGAAGAGGAATATTCAGCATGGCAGCATCAATGGGTTCCTCTCGATAGCATTTCGCCATACATGGCCGTTGCTGTCATGGCCTCTGAAGACCAACGGTTTCTTAAGCACCATGGATTTGACCTTCAAGCCATCAAGCAAGCACAAGCTGAATTTGAAGAAGGAGGACGCAGACGCGGCGCAAGTACCATCAGCCAACAGACAGCCAAAAATGTGTTTTTATGGCCAAAGTCTTCATGGGTGAGAAAAGGCTTCGAGGCATACTTCACATTTTTAATTGAGCTCATGTGGCCCAAGGAGCGAATCATGGAAGTCTATCTCAACAGCATTGAAATGGGAAGGGGCATCTATGGCATTGAAGCTGTAGCGCAGTCACACTTTCATTGCCATGCCAAAGAACTTAGTAGATCTGATTGTGCCCTCATAGCAGCCACTCTACCCAACCCAATCCGCTTTGATTCCAGCAAACCAAGCCCTTACATGAAAAGAAGGCAGCAGCAAATCAAAAGACAAATGAAATACATTGATTTTCTGCCAAGAAAAAAATAGCCACTGATTTCAACACATAGCGAAAAGCCTTGAATGGTCGTAGCATATTCTCGCAGAGTCCTTGTAAGTCGATAATCGAGTAGGAGGTAAACACTAATCATAGGTGTTTATCTCCTATTTTCATGT
>OLFV01001707.1_pt1 | contig 19487 bp, 15 predicted proteins | sample 1605551 | NCBI WGS metagenome assembly OLFV01 (sample SAMEA3888922, study PRJEB22519) | human gut metagenome | biome: human gut; feature: human-associated habitat; material: faeces | place: Denmark | collected 2011
TAGCCGCACGCGATGATCTCCGCCGCGCCGACCGCTTCCGCGATCCGGAAAATATTGCCGGTATTGTGCGCGCTGCGCAGCCGGTCGAGAATGATGCAGAGCTGTTTCACGTCGACGAAATCCTCATTGTTTTGGATGTGTTTCTTTAAATTAATATGATTTTGCGAGTTTTGCAAGTTCAAAACTTGCCCGGATTCAAATTTGATGATATATTAGAGGAACTTTAATCGAACCATATTGAGAGGTTTTTCATATGCCGAAGATCCATCCCTCCAGCGTCATCGCAGACGGCGCGATTCTGGTAAATGGTACTTCCGTCGGCATGGCTCCGAAGACAGTTAAGGCTGCCAACAACATGCGCGTGGTGCTCGAACCCGACAACAAGACTCTTCAGGAAGTGGTGGTGACCGGTTACGGTTCTGCCCGTAAACTCGGTACTATCGCAGGTTCTGTGGAGACCGTAAGCAGTGACAAACTCGCTAACCGCCCGGTTGCCAACATCGGTGACGCTCTGCAGGGACAGGTTTCTGGTGTACAGGTGTTCACTTCATCTGGTGAGCCTTCTGCTACAACAAGTATGCGTGTGCGTGGTGTGACTTCACTCTACGCAACAACAGAACCTCTGTTCATCCTCGACGGTAGCGAAATTTCACAGAATACGTTCCTCTCACTCAACCCGAACGACGTGGAGAGCATGACTGTGCTCAAGGACGCATCTGCTACCGCTATCTACGGTTCGCGTGCTGCCAACGGTGTCGTTATCATCACAACAAAGCGTGGTAAGTTCGGTGAAGCTCCTTCTGTGGTTGTTTCAGCACAGTACGGTATCTCACAGCTCGCTAACGACAACACCACAATGATGAACGCCAACGAGTGGCTCGAATTCCAGCAGGTAATCAACCCCGACTTGCAGTACAACAAGAGCTATCTCGCTCGTAAAGACTACTACAAGCGCACAGGTATCAGCACTGACTGGAAGAAGATCCTCTTCGGCGACAGCAAACCGACATATCAGATCGACGCTTCTGTACGCGGTGGTACGCAGAACGTGAACTACCTCGTTTCTTTCAGCCACTATAACGCTCAGGGTATCATGGACGACTCCAAGATGCGCCGTGAGACCATCCGCTCTAACGTGGAGATCAACATCAACCCGTGGTTGAAGATTTCTTCAAATACCAACCTTGCATTCACTACCGCTGAGACAACAGCATTCGGAGGCTCTGGTAACAGCGTGTACAACAAAACTTTCGCAGCTCGTGTATATCTGCCTACACAGCCTTACTACAAGGTTATCGGTCTTGATACCAACGACTACGCCAACTCTACATTCGAAGGTTACGGCGAGCGTCTCTACTACTTCGACCAGATGAAGTACTACAACCCCTATTGGTTGTCAGAGGTGCAGCCTGCTGCTAACGACCGTATCCGTATCAACGAGAACCTGTATGTGAACATCAACCCGATCAAGGGTCTTAACATCCGTTCGGCTATCGGTCTCGATGCCAACGACTATCGTTCGCATGCACGCCAGCTGAACACAATGGACATCGACCCGAACGTGTTCAAGACTGGTTCTACAAGCCGCTCAATGTCACGATTCTATCGTTACACTGTAACAAATACCGCTGAGTACAAGTTCAACATCAACAGGAAGCACGATGTGACTGCACTCTTAGGTCAGGAGACAATGACAAGCCACACTGAGGCGTTCAGCGCATCTGTTGCCGGTCTTACTGACAACCGAATGCTCACACTCAGTTCTGCTGCACAGAAATATGTAAATGTTCCTGGCGAATCTGTAAGTGATGAGGTGCGCAACTCTTGGTTCGCAATGCTTAACTACGGTTACGACGGACGTTACTACATCGACCTCTCTGGTCGTCGCGACGGTTCTTCTCTCTTCGCTGCCAACCACCGTTGGGCTACATTCGGCGCTGCCGCTTTCCTCTGGAATGTGACTGGCGAGAAGTTCATGGAACCCACACAGAATTGGTTGAACGACTTGCAGTTCAAGGTCAGCTACGGTTCTACCGGTAACTCTGGTATCTCGGCTTATCAGGCTCTCGGTCTCGTAGGTAGCGCAGGTGTCTATTACAATAAAACTGCCATCGCTCCTGGAAGACCTGCAAACGACAAACTTACATGGGAGACTGTGAAGACATTCAACCTCGCACTCTCTGGTAAGATGTTCAATCGTTACAGCTTCGACTTGGAGTTCTATAACAAGGTTACTTCTAACATGCTCGTGATGGTACCGAAGTCTTACACAACCGGTTTCACTTCTTCTTACGGCAACGTTGCTTCTCTGTTCAACCGTGGTGTTGATTTCACCATCGGCGTTGATATCTTGAAGGGCAAGGACTGGAACTGGAACGTGAAGGTAAACGGTAACTACAACTACAACCGCATCACCAAACTGTTCGAAGGACAGGATTCTTACGACCTCGGTATGACACGTCTCGAAAAGGACCACGCTTTCGGAGAGTTCTACTATGTACGCTGGAGCCATGTTGATCCTCGCGACGGTAAGAACGTATGGCTCGACAAGTACGGCAACGAAACAAAGGTCTATTCTGAAGACGACCGTGTGATGATTGGGAAGAACGCTGTGGCTCCTTGGTCTGGCGGTCTCTCATCTACACTCTCTTGGAAGGGATTGCAGCTCGACGTTCAGTTCACTGGCATGTTCGGACGCTACCTCTTCAACAACGAACGCTTCTTCACAGAGAACCCGACATTCGCTACTTCGAACAACCAGACTGTCAATATGAAGAATATGTGGCAGAAGCCGGGCGACATCACCGACATCGCTGGTGTTAATTCTGAGGTTCACTCAGATACACACTTGCTCGAGAATGCTTCGTTCGTGCGTCTGAAGTTCTTGCAGCTCTCTTACAACTTGCCGCAGAACTGGCTTAGCAAGACAGGTTTCCTGAAGAATGCAAAGGTGTATTTCGTAACTCGTAACCTCCTTACATTCACTGGATTCTCTGGCTACGACCCGGAAATGGACGGATTCTCTACCATCGGTGACTATCCTAACACACGCCAGTTCTCATTCGGAGCTCAGTTCACATTCTAAAATTCTTATCTAAAAAACGAAATATAGATGAAAAAGATATATTTAATGCTTGCTTTGGTTGCAGGTGTACTCACATCCTGCGACATGGATAAAGAGCCTTACGGTGTTCTTTCCGACAAAGGCACTTTCCAGGCGCCTTCGAACTTCGTGGAGGCACGCGCCGGACTTTATGTCTCTCTTAAGGGATGTGTCGGCGGTGAGACCAACTATGTAGCTCCGGAGCTTCAGTGCGAGAACTTCAACGCTGTGTCTGGCTTCAGCAACACATTGTCAACAATGTATCGTTGGGAATTCACAACCGACGACGGTGTGTTCTCCGGAATGTATGGTAGCGCACAGGGTACCATCACACGTTGTAACTTCATCATCGACGGCTACAACAGTACCGACTTCAGCAATACCAAACTGTGGAATCCGAACCCACAGCCTGACTACGGTGAAGACAAGACCGACCTCGGTCTGCTCGCTGCTAAGAAGGCTAAGGGTGACGCGTTCTTCACACGTGCTTATGCTATCTTCATGCTTGCACAGTACTTCTGCGATGCTTACGACCCGGCTACTGCCGACCAGCCTAACACCGGTGCTTCTTACTCTTTGAACTATGCACCGACTGTTACTCCCGACAAGTATCCTGGACGTAACACTCTGAAGCAGACTTACCAGCAGATATACGACGACCTCGACAGTGCTTCCGTTTATGTGACAGCTACTCCTCAGGCCAACAACCCGTACATCTCTGTTGATGCCATCACAGCTCTGCGTGCCCGCGTTGCTCTTGCTCAGGGCAACTACGAACTGGCTCGCGACGAGGCTGCTCTGCTCATCGAGTCTGGCACATATACCCTCTGCTCTTCTCCTTCCGACCTCACCGCTATGTACACTTACGACGGTGTGAACCTCGGTGCAGGTGGCGCTACAGGTTCAAGCGAGGCTATCTTCCAGCTCATCTCGGCTTCTACAAACGAGTTGCCAAGTGCAACCGGTACACGCTTCCTCCCTTATCAGGATGGTGCTGTGCCTGACTACATCCCGACTCGTAACTTCGTAGATCTCTTCGCCAATAACGACTACCGTCGCTCTGTTTATTTCGAGCAGAAATATGTTATGACAACAGCCGGTGCCGGAGGTACAGTTTATGTATTCAACAAGTATCCAGACCACGGATTCCTCTATCAGTACACTGGCGGTAGCGAAGCCTCTCGCTTCAACCACATGCCTACAGTATTCCGCATCGCTGAGATGTACCTCATCGCTGCCGAGGCAAGTACTATGATGGGCGACCTCGACGAGGGCCAGCGTTATCTTAAGGAACTCCAGGAGAACCGCTTCGAAAGCTATGAGGCTCCCGACAACCTCGACACTCAGGAAAAGCTTATGGCAGAAATCCAGAACGAGCGTACTCGTGAGCTCGCTTGCGAAGGATTCCACCTCATCGACCTCAAGCGTTGGCACAAGGGATTCTCTCGTGGCATCCCGCAGCAGCGCGACCTCTGCAGTCTCCCCGGCGCAAGCACAACCGATATGGTTGTAGCAGCCGACGACCCACGTCTCACATGGCCTATTCCAAAGCATGAGATGAACGTGAACAAGCAGATCGTTCAGAACAAGGGTTACACAAAATAATGTGTCACATATCTTTGCGCCGCATCCTTTCTGATGTCTGACGGCAGACGGAAGGGTGGGGCACAGAGATGAGAAAAAGAACAAATCGAAACCATAAACGAATTTTTAACATGAAATATATAAAATTATTCATGCTCATGGCAGTTGCATCTCTCTTCGCTTCTTGTAGCGATGAAGAAGGCAACACCAATGCTGCAACGGTGGAGTTCGCCAGTTCATCAGTTGAGCTGAACGAGAACGGTGAAACTCTTCAGATTCCCGTAAAGGTCAAGGGTGCGCTCAACGGCAAAGTAACTTTCAATATCGTTACAGCAGAGACGGGCGAAACTCCCGCAAAGGAAGAGGTGAACTACTCTATCACAACAAAGAACTTCAATGTGGACGCTACGAAGGATGCTGAATCAACAGTTTATGTTGAGGTGATGCCTTTCGACGACTACAAGCAGAATGCCGACCGTACATTCTCTATCTCTATCGAGAATGTTCAGGGGGCTACAGTTGGTACTAACAAGACCATCAACGTTACCATCGTCGATAACGACAAGTCTTATTACACCATCTTTGGTGGACAGTGGAAGTTCTCCGGTATCTATGAGTCTGTTACAGACGGCGTTAAGACAAGCGACAGCTTCACTTACAACATGACTATCGGTGCTGCTTCTGACCCTAACAACGAAGATTATGAGTTCTTCCTTCAGGCTTACATCAGCGGTTTCCAGACTCCGAAGATGCCTCTTGCTATGACACTCAGCTTCCCGGTTCGCTACAAGTACAACGAGAACACCAAGAAGGGCTCGCTCGAGATTCCGTGTAACACCGACATCTTCACATACGACCTCGCTGGACAGCTCGTTACATTGCGTTGGCAGTGGCGTAACTACAGCTCTGGCACCGCTAAGACAACTGCTCTCCGTGTGAACTGGACTCCGACAGAGGAACTCTCTGTACCAGACGAAATCGTATTCCCGGAGAATGCCGCTCTCCAGATTGTTGAACTCGCAGGTAGCAAATACACTGGCGACATTATCAAAAATCTTAAGATTACTCGCAAGTAATGTGTTGTGACACACAGTCGGAATTATAATTAAACAAATATTTTAGCGGGTTGACAGGGCTTGGTTATCTGACTCTGTCAATCCGCTTTTGTCCTATCAATAATTAATATCAAACGAATGAAAAGAAATTACATCACACTTTCATTGCTTCTCGGTGTGGCGCTGTCGATGACGGCTCGCGAACGTACCGTGGCTGAAATGAAACAGGCTGCACTCGGTGTGATCGGAAAGAGCGTGGTGGGCAAGAAGTCGGCTCCGCTCAACGCCGAAGCTCTTCAGGTGCTCGACCAGAAATCACAACTCACTGTCCTCGGCACCCAGGGCGGCGGATTTGCCGTGATTGCCAACGACGACAACTTCTCTCCCGTGCTCGGTTATTCTGAAAACTCAGGCAATGGCGAAGTGGCTCCCGGATTCATCTGGTGGATGAACGAGATGAATGCAAGTCTCGAACAGGCTCTTGCCAACGGCGAGACAAACGAGCCGGTGAAGCTCGACGCTTCTTACAAGAAAGAAGTTCCACAGTTGCTTACTACTATCTGGGGACAGGGCAAACCGAACAACAACCTCACCCCGGTATATCCGGGTGAGAACGGCGACGAGCACTACGTTGTAGGTTGTGTGGCTACTGCCATGTCGCAGATTATGCGCTATCACAAGTATCCTATCCACGGAAAAGGTTCTCGTTCCTATCGTTTCGCTCCTGGCGGTGGCGTGGCAGCCGTGACCCTTAGTGCAAACTTCGGTGAGGCTACTTACGACTGGGACAACATGATTGACGACTATTCAGGCTCTTACACCGACGCTCAGGCTCAGGCAGTGGCTCTCATAAGCTTCCATTGCGGTGTGTCTGTGAAGATGACCTACACCAAGGACGGTAGCGGTTCTTACTCTTCAGATGCTGTTGGTGCCCTTCGCAAGTACTTTACTTACAACCCGAATATCAAGTATTTCAACCGCGACTACTTCCCCAGAAAGGAATGGATGAACCTCGTGTATCGCGAGCTTAGCGACGGTTGCCCTATTCTTTACGGTGGACAGTCAACAAGCGGTGGCCATGCTTTCGTGCTCGACGGCTACAATGAAAAGGGACTTGTAAGAGTGAACTGGGGATGGAACGGATCTCAGGACGGTTATTTCGACATAGGTTCGCTCAACGGATTCTCTTCTCAGCAGACCATCGTGCAGATGCGTCTTCCCAACGACACGCGCTTCACACAGCCCTATACTTCAAACTGGGGACTTGCTGCTTCTATCGAAGCTTCTTATTCTTCCAGCAGCGATCTCGTTTCAGTGACCGGCAACACTGCCTACCAGCTGGATGTTGATCCCTTCACCGGTTCCATCTGCCTTATGGCACTCAACACTGAGACTGGCCGTGTTATGAACATTGGCAAAGTCGTTTCAGGTATCAGCAAGAAGAAGTTCGGATCAGGCATCAATATCGGTACAGCGCAGTTCTCTGCAAGCTCACTCCCGAAGGGTAAGTATCGCATCTTCTTCGCATCGATCGTGGAAGGCGAGAGCACTTACCAGCCCGTACGCGCCAAGGAGACAGTGCGTAACAGCTACATCCTTACCGTTGGCGACAAGGTCACTCTCAAGGCCGACAACGACGCCAACTGGACTGGTGTTGAGTCTGTCGCCATTGCTGACGACACTCGCACTTCTGCCGACAACACAGTTCGTGTGTATGACACTACCGGCCGTCTCGTTTATTATGCGCCCCAATCACTTTACAACGAGAATGACATCCCCGTTAAGGGCGTCCTCATTGTAAAGCAGGGTACACAGACAAAGAAAATCTTCAAGTAAAGATATTGTCTCACCTTGATTAAATATGAAAAGGGTGTGGCACAAATCCCGACAATTCGCGGATTTTGCCACACCCTTTTCTCTTATCCCCAATCGGTCATTGGGAAAACGTTCTTGAGTGTGTCTCAAAACTGAAGTTGTCGGAAGTCAGGCTTCGCCGAAGTTAAAGGAATATAACGGGCAATAACATAACTCATTGAAAAAACAATGGTAATGTCCGTCACCTTCCATCCGTCGCAGGGGATTAACTTCTGATAACTTCTGCTAACTCCCGTTTTTCACCCGACCGATTAGGGTTTGTATGTACTTCAATATAATCGAATCGCCAAAAAGTCGCCAAAAAATTTGGCGCAACCAGAAAAAAACACTACCTTTGCACCCGTTAATAATGCAGACGCCATCCGTTCGCATTTTTAACAGTCAGTCACCCTATTGGAGAGATGGTAGAGTGGTCGATTACAACGGTCTTGAAAACCGTCGTACCGAGAGGTACCGGGGGTTCGAATCCCTCTCTCTCCGCAACAAACGCTGAAAATCAGCAGATTGCAAAACAAACACCCAGTTTTACACCCAAGAATGTAAAGTCGGTGTTTTTGTTTTATTTAAGATAATACAACCACTACATAATAAAAGAGTAGCGATATTAAAAGAATCCGATGAGAAAAGACTAATATTTATCTATCCATTCAGTTTGATTTTTCAGGACTTTACATCGTCCTGAAAGTATTTGTTATTGTATTCCAACGTCAGGAGTGGATTATAATACAAGTTTTTTGTGTGGATAGAATTTCGTTTTGCTTAATGTACGAAAGTACTTATCTATAAACGCATGAAATATTAGCACAATGAATCATTGGAAATCAACTTTGGCCGTGATAGGAATAGGCCAACTCATATCTATTTTAACAAGTACGATTGTTGGCTTCTCCATTATTTTTTGGATTAGCAACGAATTTAAATCCCCGACAGCTTTATCTCTGGCTATTTTAGCTGGATTTTTACCACAATTTGTATTAGGCTTGTTTGCCGGGGTCTATGTTGACAGATGGAATCGAAAGAAAACGATGTTTTATTCGGACTTGTTCATCGCGTTCTGTACCCTATGTCTTTTTATTGTGATAACCAAGGGTTATAAAGACCTTTCTTTTTTTTATCTATTGACTGCTTGTCGTTCAATAGGCAGTACGTTTCATGCACCTGCTTTACAGGCAAGCATCCCTCTACTGGTTCCCAAGCACCATCTTGTCAGGGTATCAGGTTTGTACCATTCCATTCAATCCTTCAGTGAGGTGATAGCTCCCGTTGTAGGGGCAAGCCTCGTTGTTTGGCTTCCCATACAGTATATTCTGCTCATAGATGTGATCGGAGCTGTTGCTGCTTGTCTGACCTTACTTTGTGTCCAGATTCCTTCTCTTCAAAAAACGAAAGTTCTTCCAGATTTCAAAAAAGAACTGACGGAATGTTGGCATACCTTGCGGCGTACAATGGGCATTTTGCCTTTATTCGTATGCTTTACGCTGGTGACTTTTGTCCTTATGCCTGTTTTTACGTTATTTCCTTTTATGACGCTTCTGCATTTCAACGGAAACATTTTGCAAATGGGAGTTGTGGAAATGGGTTGGGGCTCAGGGGCATTGTTGGGCGGTTTAGTACTTGCCTGTAAGGCTTTGAAAAGCAAGCAAACATTAGTGATGCATACGGCTTATGTGATATTGGGATTGTATCTGATTAGCGCCAGTTATTTACCATCAAGCGCATTTATAGGTTTTGTTTGCCTAACATTTACAGGAGGCATAGCCTATTCCATTTACCATGCGCTTTTCATCGCTATTATTCAGCAGAACTTGGCTTCGGACATGCTTGGACGGACTTTTTCTCTCATCTTTAGTTTGAGTACCTTTCCATCAATGCTGGGTATCGTAGCTTCAGGATATTGGGTGGAAGCATGGGGTATCACATCCGTCTTTATGATCAGCGGATGGGTTATCTTTCTGATTGGAGTGGGTGCAAATTTTATTTCTTCAATCAAGCAGTTGGATAATTACGCATAGTATTATTTATTAAAGAATTATTATATGACAAAGAAAGAACACACTACGATTACAGAGTTATTTCAAGTTTTGGACTTGTTGGAAAGCCTGGACATGCAGTTTTGGTTGGATGGAGGCTGGGGAGTGGATGTCTTGTACGGACAGCAAACCCGCTTGCATAGAGATATTGACATTGATTTTGATGCCAATTATACAGACCAACTCCTTGATCTTTTGCAGGAGAGAGGATATCAAATTGAAACAAATTGGTTGCCCACCCGTGTGGAACTGTATAGCAAAGAATTAGGCTATATTGATATCCATCCTTTTGTCTTGAATGCGGACGGCACTTCCAAACAAGCCGACTTGGATGGAGGCTGGTATGAATTTCAACCGGACTATTTTGGAACAGCAGTCTTTGAAGGCAGAAGCATCCCTTGCATTTCTGCAAAAGGGCAACAAGTATTCCATTCGGGCTACGATTTAAGAGAGAAGGATATTCACGATTTATCTATAATTAAACAATGTATAACAACAATGAGCCTAACAATTAGATAAGAACAAGAAAATGACAGAAAAACAAATTGTCTGGTATATCTTACTTACAGAAGTAAAGATAGACAGTGACACCCAGTCTGTCACATCCCTGAGTGTAGCTCCATTGGCAGTCTTGCCGGAATTCCAGCGTAAGGGAATTGGGGGGGGATGTTGATTCAGTAAGCCCATCAGAGGGCAGCACTTTTGGGTTACGGCACAGCAGTCGTATTGGGGCATAAAGAGTATTATCCTCGATTTGGCTATCGCAAGGCTATCGATTTAGGAATTGAATTTCCTTTCGAAGTCTCTCATGAATATTGCATGGTGGCTGAATTAATACCTGGAGCTACTGAGAATGTGAAAGGTATGGTTTGTTATCCAACTGACTTTAAATAGTTTAACAAGTAAAATTCATTATATAACTCGGACTGGGTATTTCAATTTCCCAGTCCGTATTCTGATAGTACTTATTCAATTGGAAGATTGTGTTGCTTCAAGAATGAAAGTTTATCCCAATACCCTCTTTGAAAGACGATTTTGTTATCTTTTACATGAAAAAATCCGCATCCACGAAGTCCAAGAGAGTCTTTCCATTCCATGATAGCCCATTCGCCATCTTCAAAAATATTTTCCACCATACAAACCATTTTAGCAGTGGCAAATTCATTCACAAACATTTTGTAGATTGATTCTTTACCTATTATTGGTTCGTTTGCGACTTGATGATTTACTGCATTAGTAGCATACAGCTCTGCTATATGATAAGCATCTGCTTTGTTAAAGCAATCTATCCATTTTTCCAAAACTTCTTTAGGCTTCATTTTTTATAAATTCTTAGGATTTTGATTCTGTAATAAAAACAATCTGTTTGGATGCATAGATACTTGATTTTATTAATAATAGGCTATTCTATATTCTAAATCCTCTGGATTTTTGCTCTCTCTGCACCGAGTTACGTAGATTCTGCTGTAACTTTTCCCATTGTTCCTTAAACCATTGTACTATGGGTTGTCGGTTTATGGTCAGCATAAGCTTACCACTATCCATCGGATGTTTCTCAACCCTAAAAATATCATTCTTGATGTCAAATTTCCACCTGTGTTCTTCGGAATAAATTTTGCCACTACATTGTATGGATTCTTTCTTTGTCAAGAGGTTTTCTATCATGTCTTTGGTAAACCCGATAACAGCGCATAATTTTTCCATTCTCAACATCTCTTTGAACATGGGAAACCATTTGTGGGCTTTTTCAAGCAAGGTGCTCAATCGTGATATTTCCTTGTCTTTGGCTTCAAGTTCTTGATTATGTATTCTTTGAAGATTACGAATTTGTCTGCTATGCTGTTCCTGTATTTGTTGTATCTGAATTTTTAATTCATCAGTAGCTTTGTCCCGTTTGGTAATTTCCTGATGTAGCTGCTCGATGTGATGTTCCAGTTCTTTCAGCTTACCGCTTCCGAAAAGAGAACCTACACCGCTTGCTATGGCGGTAGCAGCATTGGTGGCTGTTTTCTTTAGTTTGTCCGTGCGTATCTCTGCTTTTACCTGTTTGAGTTCCTGTTCGGCAAGGCTTACTTGTTGTTCCTTGTGTCGCTTGGTTTCCTCTATACGTTGCAGTTCGGCTTTCTGCTTCTCAATGATGAAATCATTTCGTTCCAGATGCTCTTTACCTGTGACAGCTTTTGCCTGTCCACGTTCCATCAGGAGAATATCGGAAGCAAGGGTCTGCATGGTTGCCATATCCTCGTCATTGAGCTTTCGGCTCTTTCCAGTTTCATGGTTCATCCAGTCGAATACGACATGAGCATGATAATTTGGTTTGAACCATCTGTTACCGACTTGGAAGCTCTCCTTGTCTTCTGCTTCCGGCTGACCGTTCAGCCAATGCCCTTCGTCTTTATGCAGGAAAATCTGTAGCGGAGTGATGCCCCAGCGTCTTTGGCACTCTTCACCGAATTTGCGTACATCAGCCAGTGTGGTGTCCGGTCTGATAAGCAATACTCCTTCACGGATGGGTGAGCATCCCGCCACCTTGATAATCTTTCCATTCTTTCCCTTGCGTTCCCTTTCCTTTTCCTGCATGGCACGTCCGGTCTTTTCCTTGACCATTTGCTTGATATTGTCATAATGAGTTCGCAGTTCGGGAGTGCCGAAGTCGGGATTTATCCACTGTTCGTTATCGGTGGAAAGTTCGGGAACGACATAGATTCTGGACTCCCCGATATTACGCATATACTCGGCAGTCCTTCGGTTGTGTGCCTCGCTCGATGCGATGTTGCAAGGCTTGATATGTATGCTTGATTTTGTTGCCATAGCTTCTTTCCTTTGTTTACAATTGATTTACTTTGCTCGCTTTCGCAGAGGGGTTCTTAGGGGTAACCCATAAGCGGAGATTGCAAAGAGAGGGTCACTCTTTGCTCGGGGTTCTCAGGGGTGAAACGCCCTGAGTAGGTCATTAGGGCAAAGCCCTAATCCCCTCGGGAGAGCCCACAACTACGAAAGCGAAGCGTGTAGTTATAGTGGGCTATAACCGGAAGCCTTTCGGTTTCTTGGATGGCATATCATTCCTCTTTTTGACAGATTGCGCTTGCTCTTTCCTATCGGCTATTCGTTTCTGCAAATATTCGTTCAGGTCTTTGCATCCACTGTAGATTTGCGAGGCATCACGTATATACCGGGTAGCATCATACTCCTTTCGGATTTGCTGTATTGCTTCCATTCCTGCACGGTCATTGTCAAAGAAACAGTGGATGCGCTCATAGCTTCCCAACGGATAGATTGCTTTGGAAACATTGGCTACGGAATTAAGAACCATGTAATCCTGTCTGTCGAAGTCGGGTGATTGCGGACAGCTTTCCAGCCTTAAGGAAAGAAAGGAAAGGTAATCCATAAATCCCTCAAAAACGTAACATCTACTCCTTGGCTTTCCTGACTGTCTGATATGGGATATTTCTTTCGGTGCGATACATCCCTTGAAATATCGGTTGCGAATTTCATATCCGCCCGATATGTTCGGAAAGGCAATGGCGAAATACCGTTTGCCGTTGTGGGTGAAACGGGCTTCCTTACATTCTCTTTTCGCCAGTGCCGTGTTTATCCCTCTTTCCTGTAGGTAGGCAAGCAGGGCAGGAGAAGCCAGCTGTACAATGTCCAATTGCTGAAAACTCGGTTCGGAAAATGATTGCTTGCCAAAAGAGAAAGATATGGGACGTATGTGTGGTGTCTGCTCCTCAATTTTCTGTAGAAGATAAGGCACATAATCGGAACAGTAGAGTTCCTCTGCCAGTGCGATGATATTTCCACCTTTACCGATTGCAAAATCATACCATTGGTTGCGTTCGGTATTTACTTTGAACGAGGGTTTTGTCTCTTCCCGTAACGGGGATTTATACCACAAGTTGATACCTTGCTGTTTGACGGGAGAATGTCCCAAGCTGTACAGAAAATCCGCTATCCTGATTTGTTTTGCTGTCTGTATATCCATAATAAGATGAGTATTTGAATAATGGTTGGAATATTTATTTCTCTTTTCGCCCGTACCTTTTTATGAAGTACGGTCTGTATAATCACTTCACTTTATTTTCGTATATATAGGATACGGTAATAAAGTGAAGCGGTTTTACATTTTCTGCAATCGCTTCGCTTTATCCTTAATATATAGACCAGCCGAATAAAGTGAAGTGGTTACAGGTTAGACGGTCTAATAGTGAAAGTCCGGCTTGAACGTGTATTTCCTGCCGTTCTCCTGTACTATCATCCGTTTGTTCCGGAGCATGGTAATAAGTGATACCGCCTTTTGATGGTTCAGTTTTACACCTACCGACATATATGCCTTGACTAAGGCGGTTTCCAGATCCTTGTAGCCGTATTCCTCTTTCAGCCCGAAAGCCGCTTCCAATGCTATACGGTGCTGCTGTTCGGTAATATGCCTGTAAGGGTCGAACTTTTCCTCTTCCGGTCTTCCGGGTTTCTTCGCTTCTGGTCTGTACCCCTCTATGAGTTCAGGCAATGCATTGTCGTTGATACGGAATGCGAAAGGCTCAAAATCCATTGCACGGATGTGCATGGCTGAAACATTGCTTATGTCTCCGTTGCCCTTATCCTTTTCCACAAGAAGCACGGTTTCCGCCTTGTTGTTCAGCTCCGTACCGATATGACCTCTTGCGTTTTCATCGCCTTTGTTCTGGTGGAGTATCGTATGGATATGTATCTGCCTGTCATCCGTCCACTGCATCAGCTTGGATATGATGCGTGTCGATTCTCCCGGACTGTTGATGTCATATACCATATCACGGATGCCGTCTATGACTACAAGCCCTATGTCCGGTGTATTATAGATAGCCTGTTCGACAATCCTGATACGCTGTTCGGGTGTGTATTTCCTCAAAGCGAGAAACTCCAAATGTTCATAGTCCCTGTCATCAGAAAGACCAGCCAGTCGTAAAATACGTTTCATAACTTTCAGACAGTGATAAGGGCTTTGTTCCGTGTCCACATAAAGAATCTTTCTTTTTTCTTCCGGTAGTTCCGCAACATACCGCAGTACCGTACCGTTTTTCAATGCGGCGGCTACGATAGCCGATACATTGAAAGTCTTTTTACTCTTGGCTTTGCCGATGGATGCACTGAAATTGCCCAGTGTACCAATGACCGAACCTTGCACTTTTAGAATCTCAGGTGCTTTCTCGTAGATTTTCGACAGGCTCAGGCGTGAAGCTTGCCAAAGGATTATTGCCTGTTCTGCCGAAATCTCCTTTATTTCTTTCATATAGTCCATAAGCATACCTCCCATTATTTCCGTCCTCCTGTTTTCTTCCCGGCAAGTTCAAGAGCCAATTCTGCATCTACGATAATCTTGCGCCCTATCTGGGTAATAGCCTTGTCTATCTTACCGCTTTTCTTTATGCGGTTGGCAGTGGGCAGACTGCACCCGAACAGTTTGGCTATACCGAGTATTCCGTACACATACTTCTTTTCCGTGTCTGTAACGGGTTGCGGCAATGCTTCGGCCTGACCTGAAGCGTGCTTACTCAGGAATATGAATTCTTCTCCTGTCATCTGCCAGACGGGTTTTGATAATAATTCTTGGATATTTGTCATCGTCCAATCTATTTAGTCGTTAAACAATCAGCCCTGCGCACTGGCTGTTATTTCTGTTCTCGAACGATGCAAAATTAGGTAGGGTTATGAGTGGTAAGGATGGGGATGATATAAACCGAATATCATTGTATCTTATTGAATGTCAGAAAATAAAAATACCACTCAAAAATTATTTTGAGTGGTAAAAGTGGAACTTTCGTAAAGTATCAGGATATATCACGGATTATCTGAATATATGTTCCATTTCCTTGGCAAAATTCTGGTTGCTGTCACTGGGAAAATCAGAAACAGGCTCCTTGTATTTGGATTTGTAGTAGCTGTCGTCAATATCCAGCAGTTTCAGTATTCCGTCCTTCCATTTGTCCCTGTTCTGTTTGGAGAGTTTCTCGCTCATCAGGAATATCAGATAGCATACACGTATTTTCTCTCTCGGTTTTATTTTCAGCTTACAGTTGCAGGGGTGAAGATTCATATTGGCATAGAAATCCGGTGCGGAAATTTCTTCGAACTGTTCTCCTATGCACACCTCATGAATGAGCGAAAGTAATTTCATGCTGAAATATTCCTGTTGTTCTTCTGTTGTTTCCTGCTGACTGATTGGTTTGCCCGGTTCGTCCTGCTGCTTCCCGTCAGGAATGTATTTCTTTAATATATCCAGAAAAAGGCTGCTTTGACGGTATATGTCCGAACAACAGTTCTTCATATATTGGAATGCCTCTGTTCTTGCAGCCTTTTGCTGGTCATAGAGTTTGTTCAGTTTGGCTTTTTCCCTTTCATATTCAGCCTTGCAGCGTTCATATTCTTTCTCTGCCTGTTTTTCCTCTTCGGCTGTATGCTCCCTGTAACCAATGGAATCATACCTGTTGTTGGCTTCATTCAGCGGCTTGCTCAGACTTCTTGTTACATCCAGCTGGGCTTCAATTTCCTGAGAATGCCTTTCCATGTGCTGATAGCAAGCACGTTCTATGGCTCTGTCACTTAACGGGCGTGTCTCATAAGCCTGTATGCTCTTTTCTATTTCGGTTTTCAGGCTGTTTAGTATCAAGATGTATTGCTCTTTTTGCCTGTCAAGTACCAGTTCAAGTATGGCGGCTTCAAAGGATTTCATGTCATTATACTCTCGATAGAAATCCGATATGAATTTCTGCTTGTCAAAAGAGAATGCGTAATTATCTATATAGTCTCTGTATATTCTGTTGAGTTCTCCGTATTGGGGAATCATCGTCTGTATCTTTCCTGCCATATACTTTAATATTAAGGGTTCTTGTCCTTGTCAAGGAATAAGGTCAGTTCTTCTTCCACTTCTTCTATACTCGGTAGGGCAGATTTCAGATTTTCGGGTACTGCCTTGCTCAACTGATAGTCGCTGATACCTATCGGCTGGTCATATCCAGCCAAGGCATATTGTGCCACGACCTCATCCTTACCCCTGCACAGCAAAAGACCGATGGTCTTGTTATCATTTTCTCCCCTCAGTTTATCATCTACAACATTGATATAGAAATTTAACTGCCCTGCATATTCCGGTTTGAATGGCGTTGCTTTCAATTCCACGACAACATAGGCGTGAAGCTTGATATTATATAGAATCAGGTCGGCGAAAAAGTCGCTGTTCCCAATCTGGAAATGTTTCTGTCTGGCAACAAAAGCAAAGCCGTTACCCATTTCCAGCAAGTAACGGGTTACATGCTTTACCAACTGTTCTTCTATATCCCTTTCGTCAGCCTTTTCCTTTGCTCCTGCCAAGTCAAAGATATACGGGTCTTTTAACAGATAATTGGCAAGATCGCTTTGAGGTGCCGGAAGTGTGGCAGTGAAGTTGTTTACCTTGTTACTCTTGATTTGTCTGTCATACAGATTGCTTTCAATCTGCATTTTCAGCACATTACTGCTCCAACCCATTTCTACAGATTGTTTCATATACCAATACCTTACGCCCAATGGTAGCGGATTATTGAGTATGACCATATGGCTTGCCCAATTTATTCTTGCAATCGGTGACGCCAAGAATAAATCTTCTATATCCTCTATTTTTATTTTATAGATAGTTGCTACTGTTTTTGCTACATTCTGAAATTGAGCAGGAACCTCCTGCGTAATTTCTAAAGATTGGTTATCAGCTGATTGTATTTGCGCAGTAAGTTCCTGCGTAAATTGTCCGCTATTGAGTTTAAGGAGTTCATTAGTAATGTTTTGAATATTTGGAACTGACAGTATTGAATCTGCTTCAATAAAGCTACGAAGAACATTTAACGGATATAAACGGGCAAACTGGCACATATAAGTAAGATTACGCTCCGAATATCCTTTCTTTTCAGGATAGTTGAACCGGATTGCCTGTGCCAACTTCTTGATAATTTTACCACCCCAGCCATGCAGGTTTTGCTGGTACAGTATATAATTGCCCATTTTCCAGTAATGGAACAACATCTGGGCATTGGCAGCTGTAATAAGACGGACTTGCGTCTGCTCTATTTCCGAACTGACAGCATGGACAAAAGCGTCAAAATTCCTTTTATCTATATTATGATTATTGTTACTTTCCATATTAATAAATCTTGTTCTGACAAAGATAACTTTAATAATGATAATCTATGAAACTGATTGATACTTTTATAGCTGGTTAAACTTGTTCATCGCATTAGCCTTGATGTCATCTGCTATGTCAATGTAAGGCTTCATGGCTTTATAATCACTGTGCCCTGTCCATTTCATTACAACCTGTGCAGGAATACCGAGAGCCAGTGCATTACAGATGAATGTCCTTCTTCCTGCATGTGTGCTGAGTAATGCGTATTTCGGTGTAACTTCATCTATACGTTCATTTCCTTTGTAGTAGGTTTCACGTACAGGTTCGTTGATTTCTGCCAGTTCTCCCAGTTCTTTCAGATAATCATTCATTTTTTGATTACTGATAACAGGCAGTGCCATGTGGTTTTCAAAATGAATGTCCTTGTATTTCTCAAGTATGGCTTTACTGTACTTGTTCAGTTCAATACTCAGACTATCTGCCGTTTTAACGGTGGTGACTTCTATATGGTCGGACTTGACATCACTTCTCTTTAGGTTACGAACATCTGAATAACGCAGACTGGTAAAGCAACAGAACAGGAAAACATCCCGGACACGTTCCAAATACTGTTTGTCTTTGGGTATCTGATAATCTTTTAGTCTGTTCAACTCTTCCCATGTCAGGAAGATTACCTTCTTGGGTGTGGTTTTCAATTTCGGTTTGAATGTATCGTATGCTATATTCTGGTGATAGTCTTTCTTGAAGCTCCATCGCAAGAACCATTTGAGGGATCCCATTTGTTTACCGATGGTACTGTTTCTCATGTCTTCCTTGTCACGCAGGAAATTGACATACTCGTTCAGTCCGAACTCATCGAAATACTCAAAGGTCACATCTTCCTTGAACTCCTTGAGGTGATTTTTAACGGCTGCAAACTTTTCGTATGTGGATTCAGTCCAGTTATTCTGGTTGCCGCATTCTTTTACAAATTCATCGAATACCTCCCAAAAACTTATCTTTACGTCTTCCTGGTCTTCACTTGTATCTTTCATCCGCAGGTTGAATGCGTCCTTTAGCTGTTGGGTAGTGGGCATGGCTTCCTGTACCTCAAATTCCTTGAACACGTTTTGAATTTCGGTATAGTATTTCAGCAGATCGGCATTGATTTCAGATGCACTTTGCTTTAGTTTGTTGGTACACCCGTTCTTCACTCGCTGCTTGTCAGCATCCCACTTGGCTACATCAATGCGGTAACCCGTTGTAAACTCAATGCGCTGACTTGCGTATATGACACGCATACGGATAGGCACGTTCTCCACGATTGGCACACCGTTCTTCTTCCGGCTTTCCAATGCAAAAATGATGTTTCGTTTGATATTCATAATTGGGTGTGTTTGAAATTTTACACCCAAATATACACCCAATATTTGGAATAGCAAAAGATATTCAGAAAGATTTAGATTTACTATGTACTCCAAATAGTGCTTGATTATTAATGATTTGCAATTTTATGATATTTCTTGAATATGTAGGTTCGAGAGCCTCTCTCTCCGCCAAAGAGTCCTGTAAGTCGAAAGATTTACAGGACTTTTTTATTATAATCCTGCCGTGCCCTTCAAAAATTACATTTACGACCAATAGTGTAGTTTTATACATTTTCTATATCATTTCATACAAACCATCTGCAACGATTTGCTTATGGCATATACATAGCCTAATTTTGTATAAAA
>OLFV01001712.1_pt1 | contig 19432 bp, 15 predicted proteins | sample 1605551 | NCBI WGS metagenome assembly OLFV01 (sample SAMEA3888922, study PRJEB22519) | human gut metagenome | biome: human gut; feature: human-associated habitat; material: faeces | place: Denmark | collected 2011
AAAAAATTTGAGGACTTAAACACGCTGAAAATTGCGTTGTCGCTTTGACTTTAGTAAGGTCGAAATCAGTTCTCATATAGACCAATATTTGTTCGATTTGGTATAGCCTACAAAAAAAACGGATGCGCCCATGGCAAATGGCCGTGGACGCATCTATACTGTGCTTGTTATTGAGTCTGTATGTCAGGCCTTTTTCCCGACATAGTCCGTAGGAGTGGTTTCTGTAATTTCTTTGAAGACACGAGCAAAGTGCGAATAGTCGGCAAAACCGCAATCAATGGCCACATTTTTCAGTGGTGTTCCCGGGGATTTGTCGAGCAACTCACACGCATATTGGATTTTGGCGTAGCGTATGAATGATACCGGTGTTTGGCCGAGTATGGAAGTGATTTTACGGTGCATTTGGCGTGTATTGATACCCATATGAGAGGCCAAAGAAGTAACGGAGACGTCATTGCCTTTGGTAAGCATGTTTCGGATGGATTCGGTGGCTTGTTTGAGAAATTGGTCGGAAGTGGTGTTCTCGGTCATGGTTTTACTGTGTCCTGGTGTCGTTATACGTAAAACTTGGGTAGCAAACTTGTCTCGGAGCATGGCACGCTGCTCGAGCAGTTTATCCACGCGAGTGCATAATTCGTTGGCATTGAAAGGCTTGGCGAGGTATGCGTCCGCTCCGGCTTCCAGTCCGCGTATTTTGTCAGCCTCGGTTATACGCGCAGTCACCATGATAATAGGTATATGGTTGACCAGACTGTCTTTGCGTATTTGTCGGCACACTTCGAGACCATCGATGCCGGGCATCATAACGTCCGTGATGATAATGTCGGGTATTATTTCGCGAGCCAATGTCAATCCTTGTTGTCCATTTTCGGCGCGATGTATCGTGTAGGTGTCGGTGAGTTGCGAGCATATATATTCGGCTACGTCGTTATTGTCTTCGATGACCAGTACGTGCTTGCGTTTGTCGTCTGCCGGCTCATCTTCAATAGAACTTGGAATGTCCGGTATGGCTGTCGGTATCGATGATGGTACTGATGCATCGTCTTCGGAGAACGGTTTGGCGGTGTTGTGGATGGGAACGGTAATATGGAATGTAGTTCCGTGCCCATGTTTGCTGGACACTTCTATGGTGCCGTCTACGGCATCGATAATCTGGCGTACCAAAGCCAGGCCGATGCCTGTGCCGGATGTGCTGTCGTCGCTGTAGAAAGGTTTGAAAATGTGTGGAAGTTTGTCTTCGGGTATTCCGCTTCCGGTGTCGGCGAAAGTTATGTCAAGCATTGTGTCAGCTTTCTTCATGCGGATTGTTATAGTACCACCATTGGGGGTGAATTTCAGCGCGTTGGACATCAGGTTGGAGAATAATTTATTCACATACTCCGGCACAAAGTCCATTTCGATGCCTTGAGCCGGGGTGTCCATCTTAATGGCAATGTTTCGACCGGCTGCGTACTCGCGGCTGCATTCGACGAGCATTGATACTTGAGCGACGATGTTTCCATGGCGCCAGTCGGGATCGCCAATCTCGGACTTTATGCGTGAGATGTCAAGCAATTGCGTGATAAGCGTCAGTAGTCGGTCGCCGTTGCGCTGTATTGTTTGGGCCTTGTGCCGTATCTCCGGATTGCATTCGGAGTCATCTGCTATTCCCTTGCTTAGACCGAGAATAACGGTGAGAGGCGTCCTAAACTCATGGGTGATGTTTGTAAAGAAACTTTCGCGCATTCGACTTGCCTCGCGGAGTACTCTGTGGCTGTGTGCGCGTACTCGTGTACTATAATACATAAGACCTACGGCCAGCATCAGCAGTATTACGATGACTATCAGTATTCCGTAACCGATATATTTGGCCGAGCGTTCGTCTCGCAACTCTTTTTGGGCAAGATCTACGCGTTGCTGTTGGCGTCCTCGTTCGATGGTGATACCGATGTTGTGTATGCGGTTGCTCTTTTCCATGTCTACAACGCTGTCTTGTAGCGTTGTGGACAAGACGTGATGTTTCAGAGCTTCGCGATATTGTCCTTCGCGGCTATACATCCTATAATATAAATTGTGTATGGACGCAAGATGCTCTATGGACTTGATGCTGTCTGCTGTGGCCATGGCTCTGGCCAGTAATGTCGCAGCTTGCGAGTCGTTGTCTCTGTCTATATATATGGAAGCCAAAGCCAGTAGCGGTTCCAGCGAATGCCATTTGTCTTCCGATGCCTCCATAATACGGTATGCCTCCGAGTATTCGCGTAGAGCATTATCGTATTGGTGGCGTTTCTCGTATATGTTGCCGAAGTATGTGTGACACAATGCGATACCGAGGTCGTTGTTGTCGGCGCGGTTCAAATCCATCGACTTGCGGTAGTACTGCATAGCCTTATCGTCATCTCCTCGGGCGTTGTATATTGCACCCAGATTTGCGTAATTTATGGCCTGTCCGGTATTGCTACCGAGGGCGTGTTCGCCGGCCAAAGCAAGGCGGAAGGCGCTATCCGCACGTTCGTAATTACGGATGCTGAGGTATATGTTGCCGAGACCATTGAGTGATACCACGCGATTCTTGCGCATTGCATAAGCTGTATCCGAAGACTCTTCGCACAGGCGGTATGCGTTGTAGTGGTATTCTTGAGCCACATCGTATATACCCATGCGGCGGTAGTCGGTGCCTATATTGTTAAGTGCTTGTATCCATTCGGCTGTGTCGCCTATGGCTTTTGCCAGTTTGAGGCCTTCGCTATGCAGGCGCAAAGCCTCGCCAAAGCGGCTTTGGTTGCGCATGTTCTTCCCGCGATGGCGCAAGGATACGATGGTATCGCGCAGCGCCTTGGTCTCTGTCTCGTCACTCCCGCTTCCCGAACAAGCGGTTAAAGGACCGAAAACTATCGCCAAGGCAAGGGTGGCAAGTGTCGTGGAACTCTTAAAAAATGTATATAGGATCATGTCTGTGTCATCGGTAAGTCGTTGGTTGCAATATGCGGTTGAATGTGCACAATCGATGATTGCGAGGTGGGCCTGCCACCTTTTTTGGACGTACAAATTTACAAATTTTTAGAAAGGTTAGCAAATCAATCGAATGTTTTTGGGGCTGCAGAATGTATAATGGTAATGCGATATCAGGGATATGGCTAATTTAATTGTTTAAATCGGATACGTTTTGTCTGGTTTAGACATGTGATTTTAGGTCTTTTGCGTCGCGCAATGTTCGAAATATTCCTTAATACGGCTTTATGATGTGCTAAAATTTGCAAATAGGAAACAAAGCAGTCAGGACATCAAAAATATTCCCGCAGGTCGACATCTACTCGGCTAAATGTTTGCCAAGATAACAGGCGATTAATACTTGGGAACCATGCCGGATACATGTGTGCGAGGTTTTCTTCATGTCCTCATCGCTTATTCGTTCATGCCTGAATTTGTACGGCCTCCCCCCCCCTACTGAGGAAGAGTGGAAAATTATGCCGTTGCGCTTCTTATCTGAAATTTTCTTATTTTTTTTCAAAACAAATATGCTTTTACGCTTGCGGTTTCAATAAAAATAGCTAACTTTGCACTCACAAAACGGGTATATCGCTTGTATGGAGCGGTAATTACATACCGAAGGTCCTTTAGCTCAGTTGGTTAGAGCACCTGACTCATAATCAGGGAGTCGTAGGTTCAAGCCCTACAAGGACCACATAGATTGAAAGGGATTACAGTACAGCGTTTTAGACGTTGGATGTAATTCCTTCTTTTTGTGCTTGTGGAGCGGAAAGCCGGGGTAATTCGGGGTCAAGCTGAAATTCGGACGGCTTCGGGAAGGAGGGTGAGAATGAATGTTCGATAGATGCTATATTGGGGAAGTTGCCTGATAAGCGGACAGAGGCTGAGAAAGCGGTAGTTGAGCGGTATCTGGATGAGCTTTATCCTGATAGGAGAGAAAGCAACGAGAATGATAGGAGCACCAGGAATGCCGAGAACACCGAGAACACCGGAGGCGATAATGAACAAAAGCGTCTGCCGGGCGCGGTAGGCGGTGAAGTGCCGACCGAAGGGCCGACAGGCCCGACAGGCCCGAATGACACCGGCGCGCCAGAGGATGCGAATGCAGGCCGCGCCGGAAAATGTCGCGTCGAATGTGGAAAGTTATGGCCGAGATGGAAAAGGAAATCAGAAAGAAACAGTAAATCTGCAGTATGGAAAAAGACTTGGACAAAATAATAGTGACAAATATAATATGGAGAAAAGATGGGATGACGGCCAATCAATGGCTGGAGACGCTTCCGGCAGACTGGCGGTCGTTGGCGACCGAAGCTCTATTCGAGTGTTCGAAAAAGGGCTGGCCGCTAACAGAAGACAATATCTTGACGACAGCGAGAGAGATAGACGCGAAGCGGAATCCGAAAGGCTGGTAGGCAAAGCCAAAGAAAACGGGCTGTATATACCAAAGGGGCGTATTCGTGACTTTGGGCAGCGCAAGCGTAAGCAGACGCGTGAGAGCGAGGTGTATATCAACAATTACGCCGGCAAGGTTTATAAAGTAAAAGATCCGTATGCGTCGGCGGCGATGAAGCCGGGAGTGAAGCCGGAGGATGCGATATACGAGTATCTTGTGCATAACAAGTATTTCCCGGAGACGGCTTATACGTTTGAGGGTATTACGGACGACTTGGGGGATGTGCGCATAGTGTTGTCGCAAGACTTGGTTCGTTCGACAAAGCGTGCGAGTGCGCGGCAAGTAGCGGAGTATCTTGCGCAGAAGGGTCTGAAGCGGATGGATGGCTATCACTTTGGTAATGACGAAGTGACGGTTACGGATGTCGAGGGCGACAATGCGTTCATTGATGAGAATGACAAGGTGCGCATCATAGACCCGGTGATAGATTTCAAGAAGCCTGCCCGGGAGATATTGGGTGATGAACCTTCTGACAACGGCGAGATGAAAGAGCATGAGCTGACGCAGGGCAATGAAGCAGTCGTAACGCAAGAAAGTATTGTTGAGCAAAAAAGTGATATGTTGTATTTGCGTGCGTAAAATTATTTAGAAGAATAGGGTGGATTTGTTGTGCGTGATGACGTCTACGGCAATGTGCTGACCGATAATTTTCATCATACGTAGGTAGTCGGTGGTGATTGGTAGTACGATAATGCTGTCTTTGTTTTCGTATGCTTGCTGCACTTCGGCAAGATCGGACTGGATTTGCTGAAATACGTCCGTGGGTGCTTCGGCCAGAAATATGGATCGCTGTATCGGGGTGCAGCCTTTACGTGTAAGGTATTTGAACACAAGTCGTCGTACCTTGTTGCTGCGTATGTCATACATTACGAAGAATACCATGTGGTTGTCTTTGGTTTTGGTGTCGCGGACGATGCCTAAGATTTTTTGTATTCGCTGTTCAAGTGATCCAATGTCATTGTCTATATCGTTGTCTACTTCGCTGTCGTTGTCGCGAGGGGGCAGTTTTAGGCGAGCATTGATGATTTTCTGCATCTGCTCGGTTAAGGATAGTGGTGGCTTTGGTTTACGAGGCATTATGGTCAGAGGTTATGTTCTGCCAGATATTGGCGAATTATGTCGGCGGTGAGTTTGTTGGCTTCGGCATCTGTGCCTGAGCGTGGCGATTGGATGACGGAATACCCGCGCCGGCCGTAAAACAGGTTTGTCTCGGCCTTTTTTGCATCAATACTGGTGCGTATCTTTTTGCCGTACTGGATGTTGTCGATGCTGCTGACAGTGATGCCGAAGGATTCGATGAATGCACGCAGATCGTCTATAATGCGGTTGAGTTCGTCCGGTACGTATGCTGTAGGTTTTTGTTGTACAGATTTTCTGCCTATATCGAGTTTTCGTTTGATTGCTGCGATGACATCGTCCGGAGGTTCGGTTGTGTCGTGAACGTTTGCTGCGTCCGGTGTGCCGTCGGACTTTTGGGCATAGGTCTCGTGCTTGGTTTCAGCGGCTTTGCGTAGGTCTGCCGTTGGATTGATGTAGTCGCTGATGGTCACGGGTTCAGCCGCCGGATTGTAGTATGCTTCGGGATCGGCACTCATGAAGCAGGCACGCGTGACATCGCAGGTCTTGGCGTCTACGGCTTGTGCGATATCGTATTGTCGTGCAAAAGTTGCGGCAAACGTTTGGTAGAATACTTTGTAGAGCCCTGGGTCGTAGCATTTTTCGGATAGCTGCATGACCACTTTGAGACCATCGCCTCCGGGCGATATAAAGCACAGCAGTGTGCGGCTGTCGGCAGATATGCGCTGCCTGAGGCTTTGGATGGTAAGGCCTTTTTCGGAGATGTGGTCTATATCAATGATAAAGTATTCGGTGTATGCGAAATTGGCGCTACGACGGTATGGGGGATTGAAGATGGCGCATACAAAGTATGGCAATTGGGATTTAAGCGCAGGGTAGCGCGAGGGATCGAGCGCGCGAGCCACGCGTATTTGATTGAGCATAGTCGTGATGTTGGGCCGTGGGTTGCGCAGAGCATCGTATACATGCTTTAATGGCATTTTGACCAATGCTTCGGCGTTGTCCCGGATGTTTCGTGCGGCAGAGATCATGGTGCCTGATTATAACGTTTGAATCGTTGAGCGAGGCTTTGCGCGTAAAGGTTGATTTGCGTCATGCGACTACGTGGCATTGTGCTGTCGAATACTACTTCGTCGAGGTAGTCGTTAAGCGACTGAATGAGGATGCGACGGCCTAAGGCTTCCATCCAGTATGAGCCGTCATCGTGTATCGAGTAGTGATCTTCGGTGATAGCCTGTTGTGAAAGCAGGCGTACGACCACGTAGTCTACCCATACGCGGTATATTTCTATGACATCGTAGACCAGTACCGGGCGATTGTAGTCATCGCGGTGCATGATGCCGATGTATGGGTCTATGCCGGCTTTGATGAGAGCACCTTCGATGCGGCCGTATAGTAGTCCGTAACCGTAATTGAGCATTGCATTGGTGATGTCAGTGGCTGGTTGGCGTGTGCGCTTTTCAAAATGGTATTGTTCGGGTATAAAACCGGCAAGGGCCTCGAAATAAATCTTGGAGGCTACTCCTTCCCAGCCGCGCAGGGTAGGGGCAATGTCGGAGACGATGTCGCCTTCGATAGTACGGATTTTGGCACGATAGTCTTCGAGTCGGCGTATGGCTTTGTCTGTGCTTTGGCGCAGCTCGGGCTTCGCGTCATCGGTAGCAAGCATCAGTAGCAGTGCTTGCTGGTTCTCGATTTTGCGCAAAATGACATCCTTGATCCACGTCACGGCATCGGACGAAAATGAGAATGTCAACTGCCCTTTGCGTATGGTGGAGATTGACCCGTATTTAGGGCTCCAAATTCGTGCCAGCGGTTGGCCGGATTTGTCGGCAAAAATCACTTCGATTTCGTGCTCAACGGCAAGCATCACAGCATCGCTGGTGATTTGGGCGCCTTTCCCAATCTGTATCGAGTCGATGCCGACCACCGGGACGCGCTGGCGGCCGTCGGCGTTGCTGATGACGAAACCTTCGTTGTCGCGGCTGATAGAAACGCCATAGGTGTTGATGACAAGTTCCATAGAGTGATGATAATCAGTGGGTGGTAATGGCTAATATGGCTTTAAAGGCCGGTCAAGCCGAGATGGGACTGTGCGCTGCCGATGCGGAGGTGGCACTGACAGCCACCTCCGTCATCGGCGTTTAGCAGTCGTAGTCGCGGAAGCGCTTGAAGCGGAAAGTTACTTTCTTCTCGCCTCCGCCGAGGTCTTCGGTGTCGCGCTCGCTCGTCGAGCAAATGCATCGAATGCCAAAAGCTTTTAGTTGTGAAACGACATAAAAAGTATAGGACATCTCACCCATTATGTGAACGGTGACTCTGCGTTCCTTACACATATTTTTTATCTCATCTATTTGAGCTGCGGCAATCTCCTTTTTGATTTTGTCAATTTTCATCGCCGGGTCTATTTCTGGGAATGCCATATCCTGTATTTCTCCATACTTTTCTGCGGCTTTTTTCTGGTCTTCCGACCAATCCTTATATGGATGGTTGGACAGGTTGACGAGTAACGGGGGAGTGCCAGGAACATAGGCTTTAATCGCAGAGATTTCATCGCAAACAGCCGAAAGATAAGAGCTTATATTATTGCGCAATGTTTCAGCATCTTTATAGCTCGCTCGAAGACCGGCGTGATTAAAGTCGTTTCGGTCTTCTGTTATCTTGTTCCATTGGTTGGCTAATTCTGAAGATATTATACCACTGTCAATGATTCGCTTAATAATCGTTTCTTTATAAGGCGATAGCGGCCTGTATTCTTTATTCTGTAGTTCTAGTCCAAGCTTGTTTAAGGCTTGTGTCGCAATTTCTCTATCACCTTTGTCTTTAACGTCGAGATGGAATTTACGACATAGCATAGATACTATTCCCTCTTGGAGCAATGTTATAGATGCTTGAAAATCGCTGTGATCCAAACATAGTCGCGAAGCCTCAATCATATTTTCGGGACTATCGGGATTAAAATTTCTAACAGATTTCGCGATCTGTTTAAACAAGGGCCCCATCGGACGGATATATTCGGCATCTGCTTTTTCTAAAAGTGCCTTTATTTGTTCGCTTTGTTTGCCTATAATTATTTCATCACCTCGGTTGAATGAAATCAGATTGCTAAACTCGTATAATTGTTTAGACAACTTTATGAGTGTTGTCGCATCTTGGTCTTGCCCTTTTGTTTCTCGAGCAATGGTAATCAGCGGCTTATCTGCGCAAATTTTTAGCTTCGTTGCATCGCCATGCTCAAGATAGTCGGCAGCGGCGTTTGTCCAGTCTTGGAGGGCGGCCAACGGAGTGATATTGATGATAGGAGCTATATTTGTCTCTTTATCACGTGATTCATAGTTGCCATATGTTATACTCTTAACTTCGGTATGCTTCAAGAATTTAGCATAGTTACCGAGAACCAAAACCATCATTGGAAGGTATCTGAAGCCATGTGTGAGGTCGAAGTATAACTCATCGCCACTCTCCAAAACCGTATATATTTTATCGAAGATTCCCCATAATTCCTTTTCGTTGTTGCCGTCAGGAATGTCGATTGTTTTTATTGGGGTCGGAAGCTGCATCTGTTCGAATACTGATTTCAGCCCGATATAATCCACTTCCTTCGCGTCTTTAGGATTATATCGTTTGCCTCTCGGCACTTCCCAGTTGCTTTCTTTCGCTTTTTCGGTAAGGACGATGTATATTTGGTCATCCTTGGTCCACTCGCCGCCGACTTTTTGTTGGGTCAACATCTGTAGTGTCGCCTGCTGGATAAAACGTGTGGTGTCCGACCGGAATTCGCCCATCTTGTAGACGCATTCGCTGTAAAAGCCTGTTCCGAGGACGGATATAAATACCTTGCGTGCCATATTCTTATGCCTTGAGGGTGTTGATGATTCGGTCTAATTCTTTGGGGAGACGAGATAAGTCGCCGTTATTTGTCTCTATTATGTCGATATTACTATCCGTCGCTTTCTCGTGAAGCTCTTGATCCAAAGTATGGAATGAGACAATTACAGCTTTTGATTGGTAGCTCCCGTATGTCTGACGAACATAATTGAGCTTGGTTATGTCTTCTTGTGCCACCTTTCCAGACTTACATTCGACAAACAACATTGTTGTGCCAAGGTTGACCAAAACGTCGATTTCGTTTTTTATTTTTTTACTCCCGTTATTTTTGTTCGCATTAGGTTCGAACTTTACGCTTGTCCATATCTCGAATCGGTTATCAGCCCATTGAGCAGTTGCATTCGCTACGAGCGTTTCCCACCATCGTCCTCCAAATAGCAATAGATTTAATCCTTTTATCTCTGCGGAGAAAACCTCTACATTCTTATACTCTATGCTCGTTATATTTCCACGATGAGTAAAGGTTGTGTCTCTGTCATAGAATTCAGGACGTATTTGTGTGTATTTACGGTATTCGTTAGCAAGGACTTCATATGGCTTACGATACTCTAATATGAAGGTCTTAATATCATTTGAACATTCTGTGCGTATTTTGTTATATGCATATTCGTTATGCTCAATCAACTTTTGACCTTGAAGGTCGAACATCTGCTCGAAAGTCAGCTTGCATGTTAAGGGCGTTTTCTCGAATGTTTCAATATTTAGGCATTCGGCAGGCGTTGTGTAAACCATTCGGGCATTATCCTTGTGCGACAATGCACATGACATAGCGCCAAAAGCCATCGTCTTTGTCCCAAGTGTTAGGTTGTAAATGTACTCGCATTCAGCACCATTTTCTTTGTGTATATCTTCACATACATTACGGCATCCTTCTATGTCGTAGGCATTTACTTTATATTGATTAACAGATCCGATTTTTTTTGCAATACTCGCTACACGCTTCATGCCGTCGGTCGATTCATTTGTCCCAATAAGGTATATCTTGTCGGGCTTAAATTCGGCTATGGAATAGTATGCCGGAAGAACTTCTTTGCTTACTAATGATATAAGTATTTTCATACGCTGTTGTGCCGTTATATTTGGATGATGGTGCCGGCGCCGAGGCTGGCGTGCTTGCCAAGGCCGATGTAGGATGGCATGCGGACGTTTGTCTTGAAGACGAGGTCGAAGCCGCGTAATTTGATGTCTTTGAAGTCGTATAGCTCGGTGTGGGATACGGCGATGAGTTGTGCCGTTACTGTGCCATCGAAGAATACGCCTATGCCTTTGGCAAAAGATAGAATATTGCCTACGATACATTGCTCGACAAGTCGGTAGCGCTCGACGATGCTGTCGGTGGCGTTATAGCGGCGATGGTTGTCCTGATTGAGCGGGAAATAGCGTGTAGCCCGGTAGGTGTGCATCTCATCGGTGAGAGCCACTTCGGTTTCTTCGAGCTCGAGAGCCGGGGCTGGCAGCGCCGTGATGCGGCGTCCGAGCCGCACTTGGGCCAGGTCGAGGGCGATGATGTCGCGGATGGCTTCGAGGCCCGAGTCAATGCACACTATGGCAGCACGTCCATCAAGACGTTTGTATTGCACCATAGGGTAGCTGTAGCGCAATTGCTCGTCCACGTGGTTGTGCAACAGTACGTTGTCGCGTCCGGCGGCTTGGATGACAGCGCCGCGCAGAAAGGGTATCTCCCTCTCCGTAATCTCCGTGTCGTACCTCGCGACAAGCACCGTCACCACCTTGCCTCCCATTACGCTCATTTTCCCGAATTCAACTTCTTGAAGAGCTCATCGGCACGTTCTTCGCCGAGATAGCCCTCAAGCGCTTTCCATATATGGCTGTCACGCTTTGTCCACCTTTCTCTTTCTTCGCGTGTCGGATCCTTAAATAGTCTGCGGACTATCTCTTCGATGGCATCTTTGTCCGAGTCATCTGTAGCTGACGCACCCTTATCCCTAAGCCATTTGCTGATTTTTTTGTCGCAGACCTTCCAGCTACTTACCTGTGGCGGCCCTTCAAGGATGCTTAAAAGCCCACGCTGTAAACGCTCTTGTGCTTTTGCGCTCTCTTCTGCCGCAAGTTGTGCAACTGCTCGTTCTTCTATCTCTTGGATCTTATTTTTCAACGTTTGGAATGTCTCCTTTTCAGCAGTCGCATCCAAATTATGTTGTAATTTTTCCTCAATTAAATCATTTAGGATCACACAGGTTTTCCGAAGTACATCAATGTCTTCACTGAGCAGCCCAGCCTCCACTTGCCGATACTCCTCTTTATGTCTGTGTTGGAAGGAGTTAGCCGGAGTTATAAGGCTTTTGAGGCTTACGCTGTTCTCCTTCAGCACACTAAACTGCTTCGCATTGTCTATATATGTATTTTCTCCGTCCAGTGTCATCATCTTTAGCGCCTTGGCATCTTCATGTTCAGACATGATACCCAAGAGCATTGTAATCTGGGGCGTGCAGCACCAGCTCTGATGAACATTTTTCTTCGTAAACGCATCCATTTCCAACTCGAAATGACCCATATAAGTATTAACGTCATATTTTAAGTTATGAAGCTGGATGTCGACACATTTTATCTTACCATATCCGAAGGACTTAGCTGCACCGATGTTGTGCCAAACATTATCCGCTCCATGGAATGTAATTGCGGATAGCAATGCGCCAATTTCTGCTTTGCGGAGGTTATGAATGTTAATCCGCATCTTGAAATTGTGGTCAGCCGGTATTGCACGAATATACGTAGTTACATTTGGACTCCCTTCAATAAGTTCTTGAGGTTTATTGTCTTTGTATATGCGATATCTTTTGCGACCGCTGATACGGCTATTGTCGTCCTCGAAAGTGTTGTACCTATTCGCTTTTGCATCTTGCCGTATGTATAGCGGATAATATGACGCGCGTGGTTGACCGAGTACCCCGGATACTTCTTCTTCTAACTTATTGATATCGTCTGCCCAAGCGTTGCCGAACTGGATACGGCCTTTTACACTGTCGTTTCCAATCCATCCGAACATGGTCTCGCAGAGATCTCGTTTTATAGTGTCGTTCTTTTCGTCATTATACTCGGACTTTTTCTGCTCCTTTTTTACCAGATCTTCAATACTATGCTTATATGGGAAACGGAACATTTTGCCCATACCAATAGCCAATATTTCGTATTTTGTATTGCCCTCGATAAAGGACACCGGTATTTCCTGCCCATCGTTTAGCAATTTCATAAAATTGCCCTTGACGATGTTTTCGCCATCTATGGGATCTGAGAATCCAGGTGTATGCTCATAAACTGTAAGAAACTTCCGGACAGTTTTTTTGCTTAACTTGAATCCGTCTTCAGTGTCATCAGGGATTAGTAGCTCATTTTTTTTCCCTTTGTCCTCGCCGAGTTTACCTGTCGCAAATAGACGATATGTTTTGCCGTCAATTATTACTTTAGGAAACCAACCCTTCTTGTGTGATAGGACCTCGTTCCTTTCCCAGGCAGACTCTTTGGTATAATATGGTTCTGTAGTATCCAATCCGAACTGATGTGTTACGTCCAATATTGGCATCTTTTCAACATTTCCAACACATGGATACATGTAATAATCTTCGCCGTCTTTTTCCAACCAGCCAAATTTCACTTTGTCCATTAGCCCCTTGTATCTTTTCCCTTCCGGGAGCTTTGTGTTGAATTCTCTGTGTCCGAAGAAACGGTCTTTGTATTGTTCGTCTTCTGCCATTTTGCCGAAGGCAAGGATGCTGAGAACGTTGCGCAGCATGCCCTTGATGCTGGAGCCGGGTATGAAATAGCGGCCGTTGATGTTCATTGGCGCGTGTTCGGGGTCATCCTTATCCTTATCTCGTATGAACAAGGGCGAGTCGTTGTGCCAGGTCAGTTCGATGTAGCCGTCTTCGCCGTCCTCAAAGGGGATGTCTTGCGATACGAGGCCGTACCAGTCGGGAATGTATACCTTTGAGTTGAGCGGTACAAAGTTATATGGTGATGTCAGTGCCATGATTACTTGTCATTAGTGAATCCGATGAATACCAATTTTGAGGGCCCAAGTACCTCCATACCTTCACACATAGGGTCTTCGCGCGATTCCCATAGCTGGACAAAGCGCAGATACTTGTACTCGTCAATACGATGCGCCACGTATTTCTTGATGGTGCTGTGGTCTGTCTCGCCGGTGAGCGTTGTCCGGTGGATATAGTACCGTCCATCGATATAGCGGATGGATATGGAGACGCCGGTGGCTTCGTCCCACAGGTTGCCTTCGATGATGAATGGATTTTCGCTGGGGTCTGGCGTGAAGCCGCCGTACGCCTTGTCGCCGGTGAGGACTTCGGGGCTGTCGCTGTCGCTGCGCCAAATGTAGCCTTGGTATTTGGCTTTGGGTATTTCCGTTATTTTATCTATTCTGTCCATAATGGTTCGTCGTTTTCGGTTGCGATTCCGGTGAAAATGCCGTTGCCGCGGTTGGTGATGCCACCGAGGGGTAGCAGCCCGGTGCAGATGTCGCGGAGACTTTGCACGAAGGCTTTTTTAATGTCATCATCGGCGAGGGCACTGTTTTCGACGTAGATGTCAAACGTGTATTCGGTGTCTTTGTCGTAGATGGCCTTCTCTTGGAAGAGCGCGCCGTCCATAGTGCCGCCGGTGAACTGGTCTATCTTGTTGTGGAAGAAAGATTTCGACTTTGGCTCGGCTTGTCCCTTGATGACATCGTCTATCAGTATCCGTCCGCGGGTGAAAGTATTGTCGGACTTTTTTTCTCCGAAAATTGCGGCTACGGCCTCGTTGTTGCTTCCGGTTATCTCTTTGGGGTTCTGTTTCCCGGCAAAGTTTCCTTTGATCTTGTTGTAATGGTATGCGGTGCGGTGCGCGATTGCGCCTTTGACGGATGACCCGGGTATAAGTACGCGCTTGTTGCTGTCTACACTTTCGCCCCGACTGACAACATATTCGGAAACATAGACGTTGTCGGCATCGCTGTCGCCCATACCCGAGCCAAACATAAAGAAGTCTAAAGGCTTAAGCTTCAGTTGATAATGCGTCCACTTGGAGTAGTCTAACGATTCAATCACTGAGATTTTCGTAAAACCGGCCCAATCTTCGGCCAAAGATGATGATTTATTGAGGTATTTCTCAAGGTCCTCAGGATTGGAAAGGTTGAGTGAGGCTTGCCGACAGTCAACAATACTAAGTTTGCCGTAGCCTTTGCGAGTGCCGCCGCCTATGCGCAACGTGCTGTAACGCAGGTGCTCAATAGCTTTTTCGATATGCTCTTTGTCGTCTTTTTCAGACATCAGTTCAATCTCGAAGACAAAGCGTGTGCCTTTGTACACAACTTCGTTGTCGAACTTTCCGTTGTTCTCGGCTGTACCTTTGTGGTCGATGCGCACGTGCTGGCGTACGGGTAGGTCTTGGAAATACCGATAAAATTCGTCATTCCAATCAATATCCTGTATCCCGTCGAGTGCCTTGCCGTTCTTGCCCACCATCACCGCATCGGTGAATATGATGTCCGAGCCGTGGCCGCTGTCATCGTTATCGTCTGATTTGCTAATGTATCCGAAAGGGTTGCCTTCGGTTTGGTCGTCGGCGAGTCCCATTGCGTGCCTCAGTACGCCGGCGATGGATGTCGCCGGGATGTAAGGCAGGCCGTTGACGTCCTTGGCCACGGGTGCGTCGGTGAGTATGTCACAGCTCTTGCCCGTGCCTACGGCCAGCGGCGTGGCGGCTTCCACCGTCAGCCGCATTATATGGCTGTATGTGTATCGTGTATCTGTCATTTTTGCTTGTTCTTGCATATTTTGGCCATTTCGGATGCTAAGTTGATTAATGCCTTTGCGGTGATGTCGTTCTCATATTTGGACTCATGTATCTCTTTTATGAAGTCTTCCAAGGCATTCTTGCGGCCTCCTTTGCTCCACTTGTCTTTGGCTACACCATGAGTGAGGTAGGCGGCAGGTTCGGGACCTCTTTTCGTATACTTAACCTTTTTCTTGGTGAAAAGCTGTTCCCAAATCTCATCATGCGTCTTGTACTGCATTGCGATGGTGCGGATGGCGCCCCATTGCGAAGCAAAGAGTTCACGATCTTTTTTAAATCTATCGGTGTTGTCTTCTACAAACTTATTGACTTTCTTGCGGATATACTCGTCTTCTTCCTTATCCCTGATTGCGCGATTAATGTAATTCAGCAGTGGAGAATTATTGATTTTGTCGGCAGGTATTAGCGTAGGCTTCTTGGTTTCTTTAGCCTCTTCCTCGCCCTCTTTGAGCTTGAACTTGGCTTGGCCGTTAGAGGCGTTGTCTGCCGTATCCAGGAATTCGGGGTTATAGATTACGCGGCCGAAGCCTTCGTTGCGGTATGCGCCGACATATCGGGACTTGAGGTCTTGCGCCTTGCAGCCGGAGACGACAAAGGCACTGCCTTTTTCGATGCCGCAGCGGTCGGCATCGCGGGTCTTGCGCTTGCCGTTCCACGGCGCGTATTGGAAGGTGCGCACCTGCGAGCGCTCCCAATCGATTTCGCCGCTGTCAAGTCCGAGATCTGTCGCTGTGGGGCGGAAAGTCGGTTCGCCGTTGTCGTCAATAAATATCAGTCGGCCATCGGCGTAGACGGTGACTTCGCCATCCGCTTTGATATCTCGAGATCGCGTTTCTTCAAAGTTACACTCTTCGAGTTCGACCAATCCGTACTGCACTGTGCGCGAGCGCCCTATATTGTGTCTGCCGACAAGCGCTGCCCGAATTTTGTCTGCAAGTTCGTCCGTGTCGACCTCGACGCTGAAGTAGAACTCGGCGTCTTTGTCCAAGGCCTCGTACCCGAACATTTGGCTGTCCTTGGAGCGGCGTGCCTCGCGGTCGTATGCCGACTTGAGTGCAAAGTTCGTGGACGTCTCGGCCTTGAATCCGGCGCTGTTCTTAAAGGCGTAGAAGCCCTGACGGCATTGCTTAAGCTGCTGCGGATTTCCGCCATCGCCCTCATGGTCTTTATCTCGGTTGTATTCGTGATGTATGTAGCATACTTCGCTCGCTTTCTTGAGCTTGGGATAGTACATCGAGGCCGGGACGCGCAACGTGCGCATGTCCTCGTGGCCTTTGCACGCGGGATGGGCATCACCGAAGCGCACCTTGCCGCTATGGAATACCTCCATGGCGTCATCGTCGAAATTGTCATACCGGGCGGCCACGATGCCTAAGAAGTTGCTGCCGGGAATAAAGTCGAGGGTATTGTTGGCGCCTTCGCTGGCGGCTTTTTGGTTGAGGATTACGTCCGACAGCAGTTTACATTTGAATTTGAGTGTCTTCATGCCTTTCCTCCTTTCTCTCCCTTGATGTCACAGCGTCCGAGGCCGCGTGTGCGTTTGTGTCCTAAGCGTTTAATCAGGCCGAAGCAGCGGACAATGTCGTCCGCCAGCTCCTCGGGCACGCCCGTAATTTCGCCGTATAGTTTGCACGGTACCACGGTCTGGATGCTACGTAGACTATGGTTCTGCGCCGTGCCCTCATTAGAGATGGCGGTAGTGGTCACCTTATTATATAGGAATTGAGCGGCGTTGGCTTTTACGATAGCATCGCGTTCCTTAGTATCGAGTTCGGCGTTGCCGAAATGTGCGCAGCCGGTGGTTTCGCCTCCCTTGCCGAAGGCCTGTTTGATAAGTCCGGACTTGTCTGCTCCGGTGAATTGCATAAGGTTTTCTACGGCTTCGCGCACCAGGCCTTTGATGGTCTTACCAGGGACATAGGGCATATCGTCTTTGTCCTTGACGACAAGCGCATCGACATCCGCGCCGGCTGACAATCCCGACCCGCAATGCCATTGCGAGTAAAACTCGATAGTGTATTTTATATTGCTCATAGCGGTATGCCTATTTTGTTTCTTGGTTCGGTTTTGTCTCTTGCTCAATTATTGTTAGCAACGACAGGATGTCGTACGCCGGAGAAAGTTTGAGGTCTTTGTCCTTGCCATCGGCGTCCTTCTTTATTATACCGGTAGAGACCGAATCGTAAATGGAAATGAATTCACTGTCGAGATTGACAGCTTTAACACGCTTGGAATGCTGCTTGGCCGCTCCTGCGTCCTCGTGCATAAGCGTCAGCCACTGGCGAATGGCTGTCTTAACGCGGTTGTTATCTTCTTTATTCAGCTTATCTACTGTCTCTGAAAGTTCCTTGATAGTCCAACGTTCCCTGTCTTTGACCTTGTCAACACTTTCTTTATTCAAGTAATACGGCCCGAAGCAAAGCGAACCTCCATCGACTGTGGTCAGCTCTTTGCGCTTGATTTCGGCGTAATCTTCTACGAAGCTGCTCTGCACTTTATGGAACATCAGGCATGAGGGTGCTTGATTGCCATTGGCTTTCTTGACTTTGTCCGACTTGGCGTCCTTCTTGGCCTCGCCGCACAGTGCCTCGGCCAAGTCGTAGCCGTAATAAAACGGATAAGACGACTTGATGAAGGCGATGCCGGCGCAAGCAGTCAACTTCTTACCTATTCGTTCCTTTGTCTCCTTCTCGAATGCTTCGAGGTATTCTTTTACAAATTTGACGGCCAAGTCGCCGCGGCATATCACTGTGAGGTCATCGCCACCGATTACGATAGGACGTATCTTCAATTTTTCCAACGTACGATTGGCTTTTTCGTCCTCTTCTTTTTCTTTTGTTGCAGTGTACGCTGCTTGGGCTGCAGCAATGGTCGCTTTGTCCAGGTTATCCGAAAAGTCCTTGAAACGTTGGTAATCGCCTGACAATTCCGCCACAACCTCGCCAAGGCCATTACCATCGGCGTGTATCACGGCAATCCAGTCGTTGTGGCCGGTGAGGTCTTTGGTGTCATATGCGCGGTTTCCGGTTTTGATGTCTTCGCCGGTTAGTTTGCGATACAGGTCACAACCTTTCTCATTACGTTTGGCTACAATCCCTTCATCGAGGTACTCGTCTTTCTCTTTCTTGTCTTGGGCGTATTTTATTGTAGTTGCCGGTAGTCCGGTCTTGCGCGAACGTTCTATCGCCATCAGCCCAGTGGTGAGGCTTTTGACGGGATGGTTGCGCTGAGCGTGTAAGCGTTGCTCCAGCTCCTCGGCTTTCTTCGCGTATTCGCTGTCGTCTTTAATCTTGACAACCGCCTGGCTGATGGTGATGCCAGGCGCCATTTCCATGGCACGCTTAGGGAACTCGCGCACAGCCCGGCGGCATGCGTCCTCGTCATCAAAGATGCACTTGATGTTGCCCGCGGCGTGGACTATCATCTTGCCCCTATGCTCGCTATCCTTGCCATACATGGTTTTGAATTTATGGCATATTTCGTTGACAAGTTCGCTTGCACCGATAATATCCTTCAGCTCATTGGTCTGAAAGATGTAGTTTTGGATGCCCTGTATCGATGCTCCGTATAAGTATCTACCCATATCGTTGGCGGATTAGTTTATTCTTTTTCGAGTTTTTAGGTGGCGAGGCTTAAGTGATTAGATAATTCGCTTATACAGGCAGTATAACTGTCGCCGAGAGTAGGGGACTGTCCGGCGATAGCTTCGAGCCTGTCGACCTCACCGCAAAATTATAAGTTATTTTGCAATCGTGCAAGCTATTTTTCTGTCGGAATGCCACCAATTGCGGCTAACGATTAGAAAAACAATCTGTTGCGGCAAAATATGTTTTACAACATGTTTCTGTTTAGTCGTACATCATCTACTATGCAGCCGCTTTTCTCGTTGCTGTTAATAGCTTAATCCTTGTTTTAGTGGAGGATGGTCTCGGAGTTGCTGGGAATCCCAACTATAGACAAAAACCCGCATCGTCTTAATCCTTGTTTTAGTGGAGGATGGTCTCGGAGAATTACACGAGATAGTAAAAGAGATAAAAGAATACTTGTCTTAATCCTTGTTTTAGTGGAGGATGGTCTCGGAGGATACAAGAATATGAGGCAGAACAAATGAATATGAGAGGTCTTAATCCTTGTTTTAGTGGAGGATGGTCTCGGAGTATAAGGAAGATGATCGTCCTGTACACTAAAGTCAAAGCGACAACGCAATTTTCAGCGTGTTTAAGTCCTCAAATTTTT
>OLFV01001721.1_pt1 | contig 19381 bp, 15 predicted proteins | sample 1605551 | NCBI WGS metagenome assembly OLFV01 (sample SAMEA3888922, study PRJEB22519) | human gut metagenome | biome: human gut; feature: human-associated habitat; material: faeces | place: Denmark | collected 2011
GAAAACCGATAAGGGAGGTAGATTGAAAAAGCCATGTTTAAGGTCAGGCCGGATATTCCGAACTGATGCACCAGGAACTGGCCATCGACGGCGGTGGCACTCCTCTGATGGGCACTCAGTGGAAGATGGCTCCCGGTGAGGCTTCTCACGGATGGCAGTGCTACGGCGGCTTCGGCACCTGGGCTCTGCTGGAAAAGGATGACCTGGATCACGGCGTCATCGGCAACCCCACCAAAGCCACCAAGGAGAAGGATGACGCTCTGGTGGAGCGGGTTGTTGAGGGCTACACCAAAATGATCAACGAACTGATGGAGCGTCATCCCGTTGGCAAGAATCCTCAGGGTTTCTGTAATCCGCTGGGCTTCAACGGTTTTAATGGCGACCAGTACATCCAGTACGATGCCGACCATGATGAGAAGACCCAGTATTTTGGGACAAGGTTATACATCCGCAGACAGGTGACCTTGTTGAGACAGACAAACATCGCTTTTCTGCTGCTCCAAAGGTCGGAGTACTGCTCCACAAAGTCCATAGCTATGGAATCCAGTCATGGTTCCGCTGTGAGTAAGCGTATCTTTTTGGCAAACACCCATTCAAGTTTTTCCTGCTGAGTGGGGTCCAAATCAGGCCTTTGCTGCTTTTTACTTCCGCGATAAACTTTTACTCGCTTGAGTGATTATAAGTGATTTTACCATAACGAGGTATATTTGCGTTCTCCTTTGCTTTTTTGTTTGAGTATGGCAAGGCTGATTTCCCTGCGGACTTCCTCCACGCTGATCCCCTCACGCGCGGCGATGACTTCCATGGCGCGCCGCGCCGCGGCAAGCTGCTTGGCATTTGTTTTCATACGGTTTCCCTCCTGATATTTCTCTTAGCGATATTTATCGCTTAACTTAACGACAATATAGCATAGACATGAGGGGAAAACCGTCGAACAAGGTCGAAAGCAGGAAGTTTTATCGTTCAATAAAACGATAGCGGACGAAAAAAGAGGAAGCCTGCAAAGGCTTCCTCTGTATCAGGTCTGATCGTGGTTCATGGCGCGCATGGTCTGTAAAACCGCGTCCTTCTGCTGGGGCGTCAGATTTACCCAGTTATCAAAAAGTTCCTTCAATTCCGGTGTCAGCTCCACCATTTCGCCCTCTGCGAAGAACTGGGAAAGCGAGATGCCGAAAGAGGTACAGATCGCTTCCAGCGTACTGATGGATGGAATCGTATTGCGGTGATAGATATTCGCAATGGTAGAGTTGGAAAGACCGCAATTTTTAGCCAGCCGGTATTCTGACCATCCGCGTTCGTCCAGTAGTTGATGCAGCCGCTGAAGCGTATCCATAGTTTCGTCACCTTTCTTTCCTGTATATATTTTACCGTTTCATTGAATGATATAATATTGTTTACTTGTATGCGACATATCATTTAATAAGATGGCAAAGGCGACGAAAACAGGTAAAAACCCCACGGACAGACAAATCCGCCCCCGTCAGGCTCAATGCTTGACAGGGGCGGCTCTTTTCTTGTTCAGTTTTGTGCTTCTCGCTCCTGACGCAGAAGCGCGATGCATATCTTGAGCTGATAGGCTTTGTGGATGCCCAGCTTTCTGTAAATGTTTTTACGGTGCGTGGCAATGGTACTTTCCGAGCAATTCCTTTGTTCAGAGATCTCACGGGGGCTGCTGCCATCTGCCAAGGCGTCCAAAATCTCCCGTTCCGTTGGCGTCAGCATATCATAGCCCACCAGGAACATCTCATAGGTTGCCGGATCAATCTCAGATTTCCGGAAGTAGGCCAGCCGCTGTGCATCAGCCTGCGCCGCTTCAAACTGTCCTTGCAGTGCCTCATTTTGATCCAAAAGCTGCGCGGCCTGCTCCTGCACGGTCTGCTTTTCCTGCTCCAGCGTGGTGATGATCTTCTCATTCTCCCGATCCTGCGCCTGCAGCGTAGCGGAGATCGGCTCAAAATCAGCAAACGCCATCTGCTCGCCACCGCGATCCTCGTTCCGCAGCCGCTCCAGATCCCGATGTACCGGAGCAAGATACCGGCGCGCCAGATACAGACAGCAAACGATGGCAGAAAACAGCAGCAGCGCCGAAAGCAACACCGTCTGCATAATATTTTTGGCAACAGCGAGATTGTAATCCTCTTTCGGGATCAGCACCGCCAGCGTGTGGGGCGCTCCATCGCCCTTTGCCGTGGAAAGATTTTCTACCATGCCGACAAAGGAAAAACCGTCGCCGTTCAAGGACACAAGACCGTCACTCATGGGTTTAACGGTGAGTGTTTCCGGAGGAACATAGCAGAAGCCTTCCTCCGTATAGGTCATCAGGGCCGCTCCCGCATCCAAGGTATCACCGCTCTCCGTGGTCAGCAGGCAGGCGAGGCGGCTGAGGTTGGAGGGCTGGTCATAACGCGCGGAAAAGAAGGACTGATTGATGGCGAAACCACACATTCCATAGACCGTGCCGTCTGCCCCGATCATGGGGATCGTCAGCAGAACCGCCTTTTCCGAGGTTCCCGGCAGGGTGACAAGGTCAGTGGTGCGGCGGGAATCGGCAATCGGGGCGGCAGCCTGTACGGTATGCTCCGCGTAATTGGGGAACTGCCCAATATGGAATTCCTGGGCCCACTTCCGATGCGGCATGACATTGTGTGCTTTGCCCATGCTGGCAATGCCCCGGAACAGCAGCAGGTTATTGGTCACGCGCCCCGCGTTTGCCCTTTGCACGTAGAGGCCGCTGCGGGCATCCGCTGTATCCCCGTTGCTCATGGAGCTCTCCAAGACAACGAACGCGCCGGAGCAGTCCGCCTGCCGGACATACTGGCTCAGCGGCTCCAGCATAGCGTCCTCTATCGCTTTGGTCGCCTCCACATTCCCGTCCAAATCCTCAAAGGAGATGCCCTGCTGCTGCAGCGTGTCCTCCAGCAGCGCGATCATATCCTCGGATAGAAGGAGGCTCATAACGGAGACATTGTGCCACAGGGATTCCATATCGTTCTGAAAGATCTCCATTTGGAGATCCAGCGCCTTTTTGATCTCGGCCTTGGGACTGCTCAACCGGCCAAACAGGGTGAGTCCCGCATAAAGCGCCGCAACCAGCAGCACCGCCAGCACGATCATGTAGCCGATGAGCTTATGCCGCATGGAGCGCTTTGCGTTTTTCAGATAGGACGATACCTGCATGGCCTTCACCTGCCTTGATGGAAAGTTACGGAAAAGTGATTTACTGGATGGAGCGGAACAGCGCCCAGGTCTCCTCCGCCAGCGCCTCCACATCCTCACCGGCAGCGGCCCGCCGGGGCAGCTCCTGCTGCATTTGCCGCAGACCGTCATACAGGGTATGGACCCTGGAATAGTAATCCGTGAAGCGCACTTCGGCCAGCGGGGTATAGGTTTCCTGCATGGTCTTGAGGGCGGCGTAGAGATTGGCATAGCCCGGATCGGCAAATTCTACTTCGTCAATGGAATCAAAAGCCCCGTTCCGCACGGGCATATAGCCAGTAGAAGTCACGAAGTCCAGATTGCGCTGCTTCTCCGTCAGCCAATGGGCAAACAGGCTGGCGGCCTCCGCCTTCTGTTCGGTGGTCTTGTAGGCGCACAGGCCCACGCCCGCCTGGGTCATCAGAGGCTCCGCCCCCGCTGTCATGGGCATGGGGACCACCTGCAAGTCCATCGGCTCGCTGCGGCCGTCCTCATAGGTGACGGTATCATTATAATAGAGGATCGCCGCGGAGGAGCCAAGGCCGGAGAGCACCTCGCCGGTCATGACCTGGGTATTGGAATAGAGATCGGACACCACGATATGCCCCTGGGCCAGCGCGCGGGCAAACTGCATCCAGCTTTCCTTGAAAATGGCGTTGTCGAAGTCATACCAGCCGTCTTCCGTGTAGAAATCCTCTGCGCCATGCTCCAGCGCGTTCAATTCCACGGCGCGGATGGGATAGTCCATCGCACAAAACGGCTCCGTGCCGTTTGTCCAGGCATAGAACCGCCCGGCAGCGTCATAGAATCCCTCCCAGGTGGAGAGGTCATCGTAGGTCACGCCGGTGGCGGCGGAAAAGCGGGCAAAGCCCGTGCCGTTGAGCATGAGCAGCTGCGTGGATTTGGACAGGGGAAATACAAGCAGTTTACCGTCATCTGCTTTACCGTCGGCCAGGAAGCCGGACACAAACTCGCTCTGTTCCTGCTCCGTGAACCAGTCATTCCAGTCCAGCAGATTGTCCTCTCCCAGGGCGATGGCGTCCCCGATGTGGCAGGTGAAGAGGTCCGGCATCTCCTGCGCGGAATCCCCCTGCGTCTCTAACAGAAAGCCGCCGATCTTCGCGGCGCTGCTCAGCTCCGTCACCTTGACGCGGACGCCCTTCTCCTTCCCCTCGGTGCGGTTGAATTCCTCCACCAGCGTGTCCATGGGGGAACCGGCCTGCTCGCCGTATACGTGCCACATCGTCAGCTCCACCGGCTCCTTGGCCGAGAGCAGCGACTTGTTTCCGCAGCCCGTCAGGGCAAATATCAGGATGAAAGCCATGAGAATGGCGTAACCTTGCTTTTTCATCGCTGTGTCCTCCGTACACAAACATTTGTCCGTGAAAACGCTGTTTTCCGGCGATTTTTGAAAAATTTTTTCGTCCGTCTACCCTAAATCGAGGTTTTAGGGTATGACAAAACTCAAGATCTATGGTACAAAACGGGCAGACGGGGAGGCGAGATCGCCGTTCGGCCCTCGTCAATGAACAGAGAATCGCGAAAGGGATACCCCTTTCGGTTGGAGCTTCGCTCCAACCGAAAGATCGCTCGACGCCCTATATCCTGTCGAGCCGACCGCTTCGTTAGGCATTGTAGCATATCCCACAACAGCTTTACAAGACGAAATGAAAAAAAGAAAGGAGAAATTCGGATGACGCAGGTACGGAAAACGGCGACCTACCGGGTCGTCACCGACTCAGGAGGCGACAGGATCTTTCGCTTCTACTGCGACTTCTCCGGCGAGCTGTGCTGCGTGAGCAAGCCCATCCGGGCGGACACGGAGGAAGCGGCGCTGGAGATCGCGTGGGAACAGGAGGGCAAGTGGGAGTTCAACCTCTGCCCCAAATGCGGGAAGTATGTCTCCTCCGCTATGTTCAATGTCAACGCGGGACTGTGTCTGGACTGCGCGCCGTGGGAGGACGAGTACCCTTCGTTCTGCCATCACTGCGGCGCACGGCTCCGGGAATCGGACACCTGCTTCTGCCCCATCTGCGGGGCGAAGCTGCAGGTGGGCGGCACAGACGGAAAGGAGAAAGCCAAATGACAGACTATGACCTGAGAACCCGGAAAGCCCTGCGCCGGGTGGTGCTGCTGGAGTACGGCTGCGGGCCGGATACGCTGCGGCGGCGCAAGATCTGCCCCAGCTGCGGCAGGGCCAACAGCGCCGACCGGACGGACTGCACCGACTGCGGCGCGCGTCTGCCAGAGATGACTCTCTATGACCTCTACCGTTCCCGTCACCGCTGCTGCCCCGGCTGCGGCGTGGCCGTCACCAACGTGGCGCGGTACTGCCCCGAATGCGGGGCACGGCTGCCCAAGGGAACGGCGAGACGGGAGGCGGCGGTATGAGCCTCTTCCGGAGGCGGGAGCCGCCCTTGCCGAAAGCGGCGGTGTGCTTTGCCTTGCCATTCAGAACGCGCCATGCGGCGGATTGGCTGGGAAATCTGGGCGGCTGCCGGCCGATAGGCGTCCTCTCGGACGATTGCGATGACGTGGTGTGGCAGTGTGCTGCCGAACAGGCGGACCTTCTGCTGCTGGAGACCGACTTCACCGAGGGCGTGGAGGACAAGGACGTCTCCGCCCGCTGCGACATCGCCATCGAGGTGAAGCGCAAGCTGCCGGATTGCCGCGTCTATCTTATCTGTGAGGACGGACACCCGGAAAAGCTGGCCGCACTGGAAAAGGCGGCGGAGCTGAAGCTCATCGACGGTTACTGCATCGGCGACCTTTCCGCGCAGCAGGTGCGTACATGGCTCGATGAGACAGCGGAAAGCATGAAAACGGCGGCATCCCCGCCAAAAAATCAAGAACCGGGAAGGAGGATCAAAGCATGAGACAACTGACACACAAGCGACTGACGGCGTGGCTCTTAACGCTCGTCATGGCGCTGAGCCTGCTGTCCGCCGCGGCACTTGCCGACGAGGCGGACGATGGCCTCAGCCCGCCTGCGCCGCAGGAGGACTACGGCTATGTGCGGCTGGTGTTCAGCGAGGGCGAACAGCTCGACCTGCACCACGGCGAGTACATCACCGAGTGCAGCCCGACGGCTGAGGTATTTGGCAACGCCAGCGAGGATTTCATCACCGACGGCGAGTACGCGGCGCTCTATTACGAGGGCAGGCTGTATCACAAGGCCGCGCTGGACGGTGTGAGCATCAACGCGGACGCGGTTCTCCCCGCGGAGGACTTCGCGCTCGTACCGATGGGCGAGCTTGCCGCGCAAGCGCCCCCTTTGGGCGCGGAGCCGGTGGCTCTGACCGTTGAGGGAACCACCGGGGGAACCACTGGGGGAACCACCGAGGGAACCACCCAGGAAACCACCGAGGGAACCAACGGGGGAACCACTGAGGGTACCAACGAGGGTACCAACGGGGGAACCACCGAGGGAACCACCGGGGGAACCAACAAGCAGCAGGAAACCGAGTCGCCCCTCGCACCGCCTGTGATGAAGGCCCCCCAGCGGGCGGCGGGAGAGTATCCCTACGGCAGAGTGCAGATCAAGTTTGCGGACATGGACTCCAAAGATGAAAACCGGATTTTCTTGGAAGACCGCCAGTACATCACGGTCTGCCAGAAGAACGCCACAGTCCATGCTGTTGAAGGCGATGAGCATGCCGGCAGAGATTTCGTCACCAAAGGCAACTATATAGCGTATTTTTATTTAGGTAGACTGTATCTGAAGGGTGAATTCAACGGCGCGTTCATCGACATGCAGCAGGTCAAACCCAACGGCCCCCAACAGTATGTCTATGTCACCGTGCAGGGGAACATGACCATGAGCGGCAAGCCCTGTCTGCTGTATGCCAACTATAGGCACATCATCCTGGAAATCCCCACAGGGAAGACCCTGACGCTGAACGCCAACCACGATACGTACATCAAGTATCCCGGCGCCATTTATACGCACTACGACAACAATGGCGTGACCATCCGCGGCGGCGGCACCCTGAACATCAACTATGAGGGGAGAGAGGGCGCGACCTGGTCAGAGAAAGCCGTGTACGGCATTTCCGCCAGCGTGGTGAATCTTGGGTACCGTGATTATGACAGCCCCACCGTGAACATCAACATGAATAACGGCGGGAGCGACTTCAATGGCGACGCCGTCTACGGCATTCGAACCACCGGGACGCTGAAGATCAAGAACAAGACCCAGCTGAACATCGAGGTGACCGGGCGAGCCTTGGACCCCGAGACCGAGGGCTATTCCCGTCCCTCAAGCGGCCGGGTCAACATGGCCATCAGAGCCGACAGTATGGAGCTGCTGGACAGTGCTTCGGTGGATATCATCTCCCACAAGAATGTCATCAGCGATATTTACCTTACGGGCGAAGGCGAGGTGCTGACGGTGAACACCACCGGCCACCTGAACATCAAAAACGAGGGCAACATTGACCGCTATCAGAAGGAGTCCGACGGCGTCGATCTTCGGGACCTCCCGCTTGCGAATATCAAAGCCCCTACAGGTGCCAGCGTGAAGTTTGAAAAGGCGCAGGGCGGCGTCTTTATCGACTCCTATGCAAGGTACATTGACCAATGGTATGACAAAGACATTGCCGGGACCGGGGATCCCGCCCACCATTGGGCCATCGAGGGCAGTCTGGAGCTGGGCGCCGGAATGTACCGCGGCGACCACCGCGTGGGCGATTGGGAAGAGGTAACCGAAAGCAGCAGCTCTGACATCATTTACGGCACCGCCAAATTTATCTATAGTGGGCTGGGTGTGCACACCGTGAAGGTGTCCCGCGGCGTCGGCATGGCCGAAAATGACGCCTCACACAACCCCACCGGCCTTGTGAAAGAGCCGGAATTCAATGACATCTACATCGTGAAGCAGGGCGACTGGCTGAATTTGACCGCACCGGAGGGGAAGGGCAGGTTCCTTTACTGGTATGACGCCACAAGCAATGAAAACACCGAGGGCGGCACGAAATGGAAGAACAAAACCCAGTACTTCCAGAATATCCAAGAGGATATGCTGCTGGTGCCGGTGTACGATGTTATGACCAAGGAACCGACGCTGAGCCCGCTGCGCTATGCGGAGGGCGGCAAAATCTTTTCGAACTACTCGTGTCACGATCTGGACTTTGCATACGATGGCACCGGTATTGATGATAGCAGTGGTTTCCGGGTGCTTCTGGTGCCCGCCCGGCTGCCGAAATACGGCGAACCGGTGAAGTATGTCACCATGCTGGACGGAAGATATTGCGTTAGATTCAAGCCGGGAACGCTATTTGCCGATGCGAACCACCCCTCTGCAGGCGCTGCCTATAATTATATGAGCATTGCGCCGGGCAAGTACCGCATTGCGGTGGGCGACTGGGGCAAAGGCCGCGGTTACTGGTATTTCAGCGAACCCTTTGAATTCAATCCGCCCGTTGCCCCGCCCTATGTCACGCCGAAAAGCACATTTTTCCAGAAAGCCGGCAGCCAGCAGGTGACCATCACGGCGGAGCGGGGGGCAGCGATCCAGTACCGCCTGTGGGACTACACCACGGATGCGTGGGGCAGCTATCGAGACTACACCGGCCCCTTCCCCGTTAACTACACCGCGGATCAGGATGCGCGCATTGAAGCCAAGGCTACCGGCTCCGCAGAGGGCGTTACCACCAAAGTGGAGTACGCCGTGCAGCCCACCGCCATCCCCACGGTGAAGTACGGCGACCAGGTGTTGGCCGATGCCGGTAGTCCCCATGCCGGCGAGAGATACTACTACAAAAGCATGGAGCTGCAGGTGGAGCCTCTCGAGGGCTATGACATCTACTATCGGGTAGGTTATGAGCCCCACGGACGCAATGGCTCCGAGACCTGCGGCACCAAGCTGGGGGAGGATGGCAAGGTCACCATCTCCGACACCGGCACGGAGCAGAACTGGGTTTATTTCAGAGCCCGCAAGAGCCTTCCCGGGAGAGAGGGCGAGTGGAGCAGAACGTCGGCTCGCCTCACCCTCAAGGAAGTAACCACCCTGCCTGTGCCGAATGTGACCTTCTACGATGGCGACACCAAGGTCACGCCGGATTCCACCAACACCGTCTTCTTCCACGAAAAGCTGACGGCGGTGCTCTCCGAGACAACCTTCTGGCCCATCAATGTGGAGATGCGGTACAGCACATCGATGGTTGGTAGGCCCGTACCCTATACGGTGCCTGTGGAATATACCTCAGAAGGGGATTTGCGGGTGTCCGCACTGGCAACCCTTGCCAATGGCAGCAGCGCATCAGATGGTTCTAATTCGGTGCTCTACACCATCCGGCAGGATGCCAGCCACGTTAAAAAGATGGTGTCGACAGGGTCGACAATTAAGCTGTTCAATCCGCCTGAAAGCGGGAAACCGCTTACAGCGGATTCCATCACAGGTTCCGCTTGGAAATATAACATCTATGTAGGCGCACAGTGCAAGGTGGCTGCTCCCATCCAGCAAAAAGGGTTGCCTTTTTACAAATGGAAGGCTGACCCCGATGTGGTGGTATTCAGCGATCCGCACAGCCCAGCGACCACCTTCACCATGCCGGACAAGGATTTCACCCTGACAGCGGTATACAAGGCACTCCCCACAGAAGGTATTAGCCAAAACACCAATATCGACCTTGATGCGGGTAAGCCCGCCGGGAAGAGTCTGTCACTGCGGTCGGGACCTAATGATATGTTCAGCGAGTGGCGTCACCTGAAATACCAGTGGTATGAGGGCGACAGTGCCAGCGGCACACCGCTGGATAACTTTGATTCCTTCGAGACCGGCAAGACCTACACCGCCCGGGTGACGATCACCGTCACCGAGGGATGTACCTTCGCAGACGGGGCAGGGGTGCAAACCATGACCAGTCCTTCTAATGGATTCATTAGAGTGGCCGAGGGTAAGCTTACCCGTGCGGACAAAAAGAGCATTGCCTTCGACCTGCACCTGCTCACCAAGCCGGAGCTGACGATGGAGCTGGCCCCCGGTGATACCCTGCCAACAGCGGCTGATTTGACCGCCCAGCTTCCCGGTTTCACCGTCACGCCGACTTGGCAGGATGGTGCGACAACGGCTCCCGATAGTGCCACCACAATGACTATCAGCAAACTGGAGATCAGGCCAGTGGATGGCAGCTGTCAGCTGGCCAACTGCAGCGTGTGGATCAACGGCAAGGAGCACACCGGGACATACAAAGACAGCACGCTCACGCTGACGAATATCACCCTCCCGGTCAAGCCCGAGGGCGTGAGCGTCAGCGGGACGGTCACCAGCTACGGCGATACCGGCGAGAATGTCACCGTGACGCTGACCCCGGCCAGCGGAACACCGCTGACCACTACCGTCACCGGCAACAGCGCAGCCTATTCCTTCGCCACCGTCCCCGCCGGGGATTATACCCTGAAGGTGGAGAAGAAGGGCCACGCCACCCGCGAGTATGCCATAGCTGTTGCGTCTGATCCTGTTATGCAAGATGTGAAGATTTGCCTGTTGGGTGATGTAGACGGCAATGGAAGTGTTAACATGGTCGATTATATCAAGGTGCGGCAGCATGCACAGGCGGTCAGTTTCCTAACGGACTATGCACTTGCTTGCGCTGACGTCAACGGCGATGGTAATGTAAACATGGTAGATTACATCAAAGTGCGGCAGCATGCCCAGAACATTGCTTTGCTCTGGTAATTGCTCTGAGAAATAACATGTAAAGGAGAATATATATGAAGAAAAAAATATTGTCCCTATTCTTAGTAGTTGTTATGTGCTTAGGGATGATAGCTACAGCTTATGCTGAAGAGCCTACCGTAAAATTGGCGGTAACCGCAGATAAAACATCCGCTAAAGTGGGAGATGTTGTCACCTTTACGGTAACATGTACATCTACTAAGAAGCTGTACGGTTTGGAAGCCAAACTGAATATTCCATCCGGATTTACTTACGTCACAAACAGCGGTGCGCTGGCGGATGGCGTAGTTGATAAGATTGGCGGAACCAGTGACTCCAAGTTTCTTGAAGCAAATAAGCAAATCTGGTTGGAAAACGCCTCTACTCCCATGACAATCACAGGAACAGTAACCCTTGCAACCTTCCAGTGTACAGCAAGCGCAAGCGGTACTTCGACTGTCAGTTTAACGGGTGTTTCGGGTGTGGATGATGAATTTAATAGCTTTACCTATTCCGTTACAGGCGTCGATGTAATAGTTAAAGCCGAACTCACCGGTGACCTGCCCGTTGCCATCGCCAAGCCCGAGAAGGGCGTTACGCCGGAGACTGCCATCAGCGGTACGAACTACACCGGCAGCATCGCTTGGACTCCGGCTGTCACTGGCGGAAAGTTTGCGGCCAACACTGAGTACACCGCCAATGTGAAGCTGACTGCCAAGACCGGCTATCAGTTCGCCAGCGATGTGAACCCCACCGTTGCCAATGCGACCAGCGTCACGGATAAAAATGTTGCTGCTGACGGCAAGACCCTCACCTTCAAGGCAGCCTTCCCCGCGACCGGCAATAAGACCCTGAAGGGGATCGACATCATTACCAAACCTGAGCTGAAGCTGGCTGTCCCCACGGCAGCGCCCAATGCCACGGCGACCAACGAGCGCTCGCTTGCTGTCACGGGTGTTTATGATGACGGCTCCGGCGGCCCGGTGGCGGCCACTTGGAAAATCACTACAGACCCCAAACCCACCGGCGTGACGCTGGTAGGCAGCACCCTGAAGGTCACCAATGAAGCCGAGGCCGGCAAGGTTCGGGTCGAGGTCGCCTTCGATAGCTTTACCGATGCCGAATTCGTGACCATCACCAAGGACGCTCCGGTTGAGAGTGCCATCGTCCTCACGGCTCCTGCCTCTACCACCGTGGCGGTTCCCAAAAGTGATACTCCTAACGAAATCGATCTGCCTACCGCGATCGTCTATGACCAGTACGGCAAGCCCATGACCGGCACATTCTCTATCACCTATGACATCGAGGGCGGTGTTCCCACCGGCGTAACGCTGACTACTGGCGGAAAAATGAAGGTATATCGGGCTGCTCAGGCCGGCGAGGTGAAGGTCATAGCTAAACTCGGCACTACCCTGACATCCGACCCGGTGACCTACACCATCACCCGCGAGACGAGCCAGGTGACATCTGTGAGTGTGAACGAACCACATTACTACATGGATGTCCCCGAGGTGACTAAACCCGGCACACCGCGCCAGGCGTATCAACAATTCAATGCAGCTAAGGTGCTCGATCAGTATGGCCAAGAGATGACCGGGCAGACGGTTACCTGGAGTGTCGCCGACACTGACGGTAATTCCGTCACCGGCGTGAGCATCGATAATACCGGCAAGCTCACCGTGACCAACGAGGCGCCGGGCATCGAAGTGTACGCTATCGCCACATGCCAAGGCGTTGATAGTAACAAAACGGCAGTGACCCTTAGTAGGAAGACATCAAAGGACACCTTTGTGGAGATTTGCGATCAGGTAGGCAAGACCCCGGAAACCAGTCTCCTTATTCCCACCGGCACCGTCACGAGAAATGTGGACTACACGGCCAAGGTCTATGACCAGTACGGTAAGGAAACTGCCGGGATGGTTTTCTGGAAGCTGGATAAGACTTATACCGGCGTGGAGCTGGATATGACCTCGATTCCCGGCAAGGCTACCCTGAAAGTGGATAAGACCGCCGCTCCCGGAACCATCCAGCTGATCGCCAATTGCAGCACCCTCGGCAGCACCGCCAGCAAGACGCTGGATATCACCCTCACCAACAAGACCCCGGCCTCCGTCACCGCCGTGCCCGCCGCCAAGACCGGCTTGTTCTATAACGGCACCGATCAGGCGCTGGTGACTGCGGGCACTGCCAGCGGCGGTACGATGCAGTACAGTCTGGACAATGGTGCTACTTGGAGCCCTGCCGTCCCCACCGGCAAGAACGTCGGCGACTACACTGTGCAGTACAAGGTCATGGGCGATAGCGACCACACCGATACCGCTCCGGAAACTTGCCAGCTAGTCTTGATCGGCCCCAAGATGCTGATCATGGATAACCTGACCCCCACCGGTTCGACCTCCAAGGTCTATGACGGCACGACCAACAGCAGCATCACCGTGGGCGTGAAGGAAGGAGTCCTCTTCGGTTCGGATACCCTCGCCATCACCGGCACCGCCGTGTACAACAGCGCCGATGTCAACGAGGCAAACACCATCACCTTTACCCCCGACGCCATCACCGGCAACTATGAGCTGGTTTCCGGTGTGCTGACCATCACCGGCGCGAAGATCACCCCCCGTGACCTGACCGTCACGCCCAACGCCGGCCAGAGCAAGAAGTTCGGCGCGGTGGATCCCACGCTGCACTCCACCAACAGCGGTAGAGTTCCCGGTCAGATCCCCGACTTTACCGGCGCACTGAGCAGAGCCGAGGGCGAGGATGTGGGGCAGTACGACATCACGCAGGGCACACTGGCACTGATGGATCATTTCAGCTCCGGCTTCAAGGCCAGCAACTACACGCTGAAGATGGTTTCTCCCGCTGAGAAGTTTGAGATCACCAAAGCTGACGCCCCGACGCTGAAGGATATCACCGACAGCCAGAAGTACACCGTGACCACCGAACAGAACAAGGATATCGGCACTGCCGGTATGCCCGCCAACGCCGGTACGCTGACCTATGCCAAGGGCACCGCGAAAACGACCGGCACTGTGAAGGTCGACAGCTGGAGTGTGGATGCAACAACCGGCAAGGTGACCTACACCCTGTCCGGCGGCGCAGCCGGTGATACCGTCACCCTGCCCGTGATCATCAAATCCACCAACTATGCAGATGCTACCGTCAATGTGGTCATTACCCTCACCAAGCCTTCTTCCTCCGGCGGTGGCGGCAGCTCCCACTCTTCCCGCTACACCATTACCGTGGACAGCGTGAAGCACGGCACCATCACCGTTTCTCCCAAGTCTGCCTACAAGGGCGACACCGTGATCATCACCGTGAAGCCCGACAAGGGCTATGAGCTGGATACCCTGAAGGTTCTGGACAAGGACGGCGACAAGGTGAAGATCACCGAGAAGAAGGGCAAGTATACCTTCACCATGCCTGCCTCCAAGGTCACCGTTAAGGGTAAGTTCGTGGAGGAAGCTCCGGAGCAGATCTTCGTGGACGTTCCCGTGGACGCTTACTGCTATGAGGCCGTCAAGTGGGCGGCCAGCGAGGGCATCACCGGCGGCATCGGCAACAACCTGTTTGCCCCCGGCCTTCCCTGCACCCGCGGCCAGATCGTCACCTTCCTGTGGCGCGCGGCCGGTTCTCCCGCTCCCAAGAGCATGAGCAGCTTCGCGGATGTTGCCGAGGACGCTTACTATGCCAAGGCTGTGGCGTGGGCCGTTGAAAACGGCATCACTGGCGGCACCGGCGACGGTAAGTTCAGCCCCGACGCAACCTGCACCCGCGCACAGGCAGTGACCTTCCTGTATCGCGCCTCCGGCAGCCCTGCCGTCAGCGGCAGCGCGGCCTTCAGCGATGTGGCGGCTGACGCTTACTACGCAAGTGCGGTCAAGTGGGCTGAGAAGAACGGCATCACCGGCGGTATCGGCGGTGGCCTGTTCGGCTCCGGCAACAACTGCACCCGCGGCCAAATTGTGGCATTCCTCTGGCGGGACATGGCTGAGTAAAGCAGCTGCCAGTTCATCTATACATGATTCCACATCAGGCAAAGGACAGCGCAGCAGACGGTATTATAATCGTCTGCTGCGCCGTTCCTTTTTCGCCATAGGAAACTTTAAACCCCTATGCATCAACTCAAACCTTTTCCTCGTAAGTGCTCAATAACCACCCGCATTTCCAAGGTAAGCGTAAAATCTAACCACGTATAAAAGGCCGCCATCTCAAGGAGCCGTTCACTATGCGTGGACTCTATGCTCTATACGGGGTATTCTCTCATTTTCACGGGAAATCTTCAATCCGCCGCTGCGTTTGACGGTTACGCCCTTCATTCCGCCGACTCGTTCCGTTGAAAATTCAGATACCGGGTACCCTGAAAGGTCAGCTCCCCTGAGTCTCCTTCCGCCAGCATGCCGTATTCCGTGCCGGAAACCAGAAACTCTATCCGGTCGCCGCTCTCTACCTGAAAGGTGGCGTAATAGCTGGTAGCGGTATGGGTATGATACATCCCATTTCCCTGGTGATGATGGTGGTGAGAAACAGCGGTACGCCGGGATACCACCTTGGCAGGAACGGACAGCTTCGGTGAATGATTATTTTTGTTCCATTCACCTATACCGCGAACCATTGCTACGATAATAATGCCAAACACCAGCACAAATATGACAGGAACCATGATCCGCATGATGCTGAAAGTCACGCCAAAGCCGGGATCTCCTCCAAAGCCTATCATAAACAGACTCCTCTCTTTACGGAAACCTGGGACCTCCTGCAGGAGGCCCCAGGCAGATTTTATGTCCGGTTAAGTCATCACACCTGCTGCTCCGGCGTGTCCGCGGAAGCGGCCGCCGTGTCAGGCTGGGCCTGGGGAGCCACCGTCACCTGCACCGGCTGGGGACTGCCCGCCGCCAGCTTGCCGCCCAGGGCGCCTGCCAGCAGGCTCTTGAGGTCCAGGCCCATCCCGGCGCTGATGCCCTCGGTGACCTGGGTGGTGCCGTTGACGATGTCGCTGAGGAGCTTGGCGCTGTTGCCCTCGCCGTACATGGTAATCTTATCCACCTTGCTGAGAGGCTCCGCCACGTTCTTGGCGATCTCCGGCAGGGCGTTCATGATCATCTCGATCACAGCGGCCTCGCCGTACTTCTTCATGGCCTCCGCCTTCTTGTCGATACCCTCGGTCTCTGCCAGGGCCTTGGCCCGGATGGCCTCGGCCTCCGCCTGGCCCACGGCGGCGATACCGGCAGCTTCCTGCTCCTTGGCGAAACGGGCAGCCTCGGCGGCCTTCTTGGCGGCTTCCGCCGCCTGCTCCTGTTCATAGCGGACGGCTTCCGCGTCTTTTTGCCGCTGGTACAGAGCTGCCTGTGCCTCCTGCTCCTTGCGGTAACGGTCGGCGTCGGCAGCGGCGCGGACCTCGGCGTCCAGGGACTGCTTCTTGACCTCGACTTCCTTACTCTTCAGCTCGGCTTCGCGCTCCGTCTTGGCAATCTGGGCATTGACGGTAGCCGTCTCAATGGAGCGCTGCTGCTCCTGCTGCTGGATGGTGTAGGCGGCGTCGGCCTCGGCTCGCTTAGTATCCTCCTGCACCTTCAGTTCAGACTGCTTGATCGCCAGATCATTCTGCTTCTGGGCGATGTGCATGTCCGCCTCCACCTGGGCATCATTGGACGCCTTGGCAGCCTGGGCCTGGGCGATGGCAATATCCCGCTCTGCCTCAGCCTTGGCGATAGCAGCATCCTTCTGGATCTTGCTCATGTTGTCCTGACCAAGCGAGTTGATAAGGCTGTTTTCATCGGTGACACGCTGGATATTGCAGGAGATGATCTGGATGCCCAGCGCATTCATATCGGTCTGGGCCTTGGACTGCACCTCGTCGCCGAACTTCTTACGGTCATTGCAGATCTCTTTCAGAGTGATGGTGCCGATGATCTCACGCATGTTGCCCTGCAAGGAATCCACGATAGCCCGGTTGAAGTCGTCCTCCGTCATATTCAGGAAGTTCTTCATAGCCAGCTGGATGCCCTCCGGGTCCGTCATCACCCGCACCTTGGCCACGGCGTCCACGTCCACGCCGATGAAGTCCTGGGTGGGAATATAGCCCTCGGACTTGATATCGATGGAGATCTGGCGGACGATCAGCTTATCCACCCGCTCCAGGAAGGGGATCTTGATGCCGGCTTTACCGATGAGCACCTTTGGATGCTTCCGCAGGCCGGAGATGATGTAGGCCACGTCGGGGGGTGCTTTCACGTAGCCCATCAGGAAAATGAGAATGACCAGGATCACGGGGATGGCGATAGGCAGCACTTTGAGTAGAATGTCCATGTGGTTCTCCTTTTCTTTTTCTTTATGTAGTTTTTAAGGGATGACAATACTTATGCGGAGTATTCCTCGTCTTCGGGCACCGTACCGCCGCACAGCTCCCGGTAGAACGCCGCTTCAGCAGCGTGTCTGTAAGGCCGCAGGGCCAGATTGCCGATGCCCAGCGTCAGAGCACACAGGATGTCCCATCCGATAAAGCTGAATTGCAGGCAGAACAGCCGCCAGCGGTTCCCCGCCATCATAGCCTTGGACTGTGCGATGGCCTCGCCGGCTGTCAGTTCCGGATGCTCCGCCAGAATGTAGCCGGTCATGGCATAGCTGTAAGAAGCCATGATGCCGGGGATGATCAGCAGCAGCGTCCAAAGAAGAATATACACGGCTTGAAGCAGCATGGTCACAGCTATGGTTTTCCAATAGGGGAAGTAGGAAAACAGGATCTCAAAGGGCGGCTTTTCTCCGGCGGTCAGGTTCAGGTTGAACCGGGCATAGCCCACTTCGATAACACTGCCCAGAATGAAATACAGGACCCCCAGCACGATTGCCGCTAAGATCAGGTAGATCGCGCCGCCAACCAGAACTGCCCGCAGTCCCGGTGTGATCCCGTCCCCCCAAGAGTAGATGGTCTGTCCGGCATATTGAATATTCGCGTTCAGGCTGCCGCCGGTAAAATTGATCTTAAATTCAGGTCCGCCGGAAGTGGCTCCTCCCAGAATCGCCGCCACCAATCCCACCAGAATGGCCAACGGCCATTTCCCCTGAAGCGCCGCCCTGGCTTCCTGCCTGAAATCTGCCGCGTATTTCATTAGCTCTCCCTTTCCGCCCCATGGGCTTCCCCACTATATTTCTTTTCTGCAAGGACTCTCACTTTTATAGACGGTTCCAATCCTAATTTTGTTGCATATTTTCCGTCTTTTCTCAATAATTTCATCAAGTGGATGGTCAACAGCCGCTCTCTGGCCCCATGGCCCTCAGCTCCTTTTCCGGTTTTTGGAACGCCGTCCCTTTGCTTGAGAATAGCGTACAGCAAAAGGACGGTGGAATACATCATAGAATTGGAAAGATAAAGCAGTCTATTTTCACTTTCGGAGCAAAATACCCCTTTCAGGTTTTCTTCCGGCTCCGATACGCTTCATACTGCGCCTCATCAATCACACCGGTAGCCAGCATCTTCTCTGCCCAGAGCTGCAAGGTCTCCACCGTAATGGAAATGCGTTCCAGCTCCTCCTGAATGTATAGAAAATCCTCCAGCTCATCATCGGAAATTTTGCCGTCAGCCGTGATTTCAATAAGCCGGTCCTTCCGCTTATTCATCGCGTTTAAAGATGCCAGCATTTCCAGCACGATCTGAGACAGGTCCTTGATCTTGATCTCCGGCACATACTCCTGCCCGATGGGACACTGATTGGCGCAGTAATAGTTGCACAGGTCCGGCTTTTTATATTTCTCTGCCATTGTACGCACTTCATCCGGATGCGGAAAAGAGCGTTCGTTCTCAATCTTTTCTATACGCTCCGGCGGAATGGATTCTAACAGCTCACTTGCGGTCTCTCTGGTAAGCTTCAGATTTTCTCTGGTCAACTGATATATATTTTTATTCTCTCTGGTGGAAACTCTCGCCATAGCTGTACCCTCACGATCTCAAGTTCAGTTTATCGCTATATAGACAACTTATCACAAAAAGTCTCATTCATTATATTACTCAACGATATCTAACGCAATCCCCGAAAGTCTTTTTACAGGGGAACAACGTGTGGCTTATGTCCCTATGCCTAAAGGCGGGGGGATTACGCCATAACGCCTCCCTCTCGACTGCTTTTCAACGGGGAATCAGTGGTAAACGATACCGTACATTTCATCGCATCAGCCGCATCTCCTTCTCAAACTGCTCCATCGCCTCCTGTCGGCTGGGAACTTGCGCAAGTGTACAGGAAAACTGTTGGCCGAACAGTGGCCGGGACAGTGTCTCCACCCAATGTGTCAGCACCTCCGGAGTGAGGGGGTTCTCCTCCCGGAGAAAGATCACCCCGTAATAGGGCGGCACAGACGGGGAAACCAGCTGTGTCAGCGGGACACCGCTCCGGACGTAAGCGTTGCAGAAATGCATCTCCGGTGAAAAATGCGGATAGTACAGCGCCCCAACGAACCAGTCCTGTTCACCGTTTTTGAGCCGCTCCGCCTGCTCCAGAAAGCTCGGATGATTCGGACTATCCGGCTCCACAAACTCAC
>OLFV01001723.1_pt1 | contig 19368 bp, 17 predicted proteins | sample 1605551 | NCBI WGS metagenome assembly OLFV01 (sample SAMEA3888922, study PRJEB22519) | human gut metagenome | biome: human gut; feature: human-associated habitat; material: faeces | place: Denmark | collected 2011
TTATAAAAAATATTTCTGATCAGCTACTTAAAAAACAATTATCGTTATCTATTCATTTTCAAAATAATTTCGATGACCTCCCCAATAACTAAAGGCTTCCGACAATAATTGCTATCGCATTGTTCGATATTTTCCCATAAGTATAGGAAGATACGAAGCACACAGGCGGATTACTGGAATGAATGCCAGCAATATGATGACAGTGAAGAGCACATCTGCCACAGATAACGTCCTAAAGAAAAGTCGGAATAAAGTCACCAGATGAATATGAAAACCCAATATGATGGTAGTGCCGATGGAAATATCTGTAACAGCCTTGCAGGTAAAGCGTTCAAGTACTTTGGAAATGAAATAGACAAAGCCCGACCCTCCTACTCCACCCAATAGGAATAGAAAGATATTATCACCGTAACCGCACTCGTAAAGGTAAACATATTTATGGTCGTGACCGCAGATGAAAATGACGAAAAGGCACAGGAGCATCCATATAGCAGTGTATTTTCCAGGTTTGTAAGAGGCTAAACAATCTTTCCATTTTCTAAAATAATGCCCTATTATGAAGAATGGGTACGCCACAAACGTATTAGGTATCGCCCAAGCTTTCTCAAATACATTCACTCCATGTATCACAATATCATGATTATTGATGATATAAGCGAAGAAAAGGAAGCACACTGTCCATATTATATGCAGATAAGTTTTGGTGGTAAATTGGAATATAACCTTGATAATCACAAGGGTATAGACAAACCAGAATGGTCCCAATGCACCTTGTCTGCCGATAATCATCTTGAAGAGGAACAACAATGGGGTTTCCGGACCATTTCCCGTAGCTATGAATCCCATTACAGCCTTGATAAGATAGTTTATTGGACAAATAATCAATAAAGGAACAATGAGATTGAAAAACAGTTTCTTCCAGAACACTTTGCGATCGGATTCTCGTCTGGAAAGGAAACCAGAGATAAGAAAGAACAGTGGAACGCTGAAGACATAGACATAAATGTCATAGAGCGTAGAGAAATGTCCATAGACAATAAGCCCCATACCGATAGCCTTCATCCAGTCTATCCAATAGAGACGTGCAGGGGAAGAAACTCCAGTAGAGGAGGTCAGAGTGACGTTAGATGCCATAATTCTGGTGTGTTACCGCATCAATCTATCACTTACGTCACAGCATAAAAAAGGCATAGACCCTCTTATGCGTTCGTCGAGGCTGCGTCGGAAATGAGACCTCTCCACCATTATAAGAGTAACCTATGCCTTATAAGGCAAAGGCAATGACTCTCATACAATGGCGGAAAGGCAAATCCCACGCAGGACTTGCCAACCACTATTTGTCAGTTCTTATCTCTATCTGATTAGTTTCCGACGCTATTCAGACGAACGCAAATAATAGTCAATGCTTATATTTTAATATGTTTGTTTTCTTATTCTTATGTCTGCTGTTCTATTGTTCGGCAGTCCTGTCGTTTGTCTTATCCGGCAAGCGTGCCAACCAACGATACAACCGTATTATATTTTTTATATTATGTTGAAATGCAAAGGTAATATTTTTTATTGAAAAACCATACATTCGTCTGCAAAAAAGTAATGACACCCTTCTTTCTTCGCTTTATTACATTCTGAACTGGCAGAGAACCCAAAGGCGATAGATGGGATCGACGAGTGAGTACCTGCCATTGCCATTATCCTCTATGACATCTTTCTCGATTAGCATACGCTTGTTCTTGGCAAAGGAATTCGGATTGCCAAGCCTATATTTTTCCCTAACAGAGGCTGATGACAAGCGCTGTTCTCCATTGCAGATGGCGCGAAGTAGCTCTTTCTGACTTGGCGTCATGGAGTCCATGTCATTCTGAAACATCGGAGAGTTTATATTGATTACCTGTTTCAATCCTGTCTGAAAGATGTCTTCTGTCACTTCTGCATCCGTGGCATTCCAGATAAAGAAGCATAATTGCTGAAGATACCACGAATGGCATTCCACGGTATCGCATATTTTTTCTGCAAATGGCTCAGATATTATCTTTTGAGTTTCAGCAAAGGAAGAAATGATAAAAGGCATCCAGTCCTTCTTATCTATTTTCTGAAGAAAGACTACCTGACCGAAACGATAGAATGGACTGTTGGCTTTGTTGAAGATATTGAGCATCATGTGGCGCTTGCTGCCATAAAGACAATAGGTCACATTTTGCTGCAGCTGCCACGCAGAGCGCATCTTGCCCTCCATATCCTTGTACTCGGACAGCTCAGCCAACTGCTGAAACTCATCAATGCAGACGATAATCTTTATGCCTTTCTCCTTTGCAATGACTTCAGGCAACTGGAGTATCGACATCTTGTCCTGCTCTTGTGGGACATATCTTACGTCGAAAGCCATGAAGTCTGTTATCTGGTCGTTGATGACAACTTGTGGTACTACGCCATTGAGGAATTTCTTTGCATCGCTTATCCATCGTTCCACCTTTGTGGCGGTGCACGCTATCACTTGACTTGCAAAGACTCTATAGAATTCCGTCTCCGAACTGATACTGAAAGCATCGATGTAGCATACCCTTATCTCTGGACTTTCAGAGCACAATTCATCCATTGCCTTCCTTACAAGGGATGACTTTCCCCAACGGCGTGGGGAGACAAGCATGGTGTTGATGTGGGATTTCATCAACTGCTTGAGCAGGGCGCGGTCTTCTACTCTATCGATAAAGTTCCGGTCTGTTGCCAATGTGCCGAACTGGAATGGAGATGTATATCTATTCATTGCCGTAAGTGATTGATTCTTTGGAATATGATAAATATTACCTTTTGGTAACTTACCTTTAGGTAATATTCAGATGCAAAGATAAGGATTATTTGTGTTATCTCCAAATTTAGGGATGAATAATTTCTTCGTGTGTATTTATTTGCCGCCTCTTTATGGCATACTGAGCAAATAGGAATGATTATGGCATTGTCCGATATTTCCACTTTCTGTCAACCGCAAGAAAACATTCGTGCAACAATCTGATTGTCAATACATTGCAAAAGCTATGCTTTTACCATCTGAAAGCATAGCTTTTACAGCCTAATAACATAGCTTTTGCAGTGCAATATGTATGCTATTGCACCACAAAAGCTTTTCCTTCATCCTGCGATATCGCATCGCGTCCTTTTTATGTTCGATTTTTCCTTCAAATTGCATCAGCGCAATTTCTCACTCTTCACTTTTCATTCTTCACTTTTCACTTCAGAAAAAAGGAAAAAGAAGGGCAAACTATCGCGCTATTGCTTCAGCCAACTGGCCCAGAGCTTGACGGAGAATGGCACGCGGAGTGCCTACATTGAGGCGCATGAAGCCACGGGAAGCACAGTGCTCATTGTGTATAGGAGCGTTTGGATCTCCTTCTGTATCAAAGATTTCACCGTCATTCAGAGCGAGGCGGGCTTTATTGATAAAGAAATCTTGCAACGCATCATGGTCGAGACCGAGGCCACGACAGTCGAGCCAAACAAGGAAAGATGCCTGCGGACGTATGACTTTTATACCTGGGATATGCTGTGCGAAGTATTCTTCGGTGAAGAGGATATTCTCCTCTATATACTTGAGCATCTCCCAGCGCCACGGTTCTCCCTGCGAGAAAGCTGCGATAGTGGCTATAGGAGCGAAGATATTAGGCTCATTCAGTTCGTTGGCAGTAATCCAGGAATACAGTTTTTCCCTTATCTTGTCATTCGGCACGATGGCATAGGAACTGACTAAAGCCGCCACATTGAATGTCTTTGTAGGGGCTTGGAATGTGACGCTAATATTCTTTGCCTTGTCGGAAACAGATGCAAAAGGCACGTGCTTATGCCCGAAGAGGGCGAGGTCGGCGTGTATCTCGTCGCTGATTACTATGACATTATGCTCATAACAGATGTCGGCAAGGCGCTGAAGTGTCTCTTTGCTCCACGTTATTCCGGCAGGATTATGAGGATTACAGAGCACGAGCATCTTCGCTCCGTCTATTATAGAGAGGAGATTATCGAAGTCCATCTCATAGAAATTCTCGCCATCTGTCTCTATCAACTGGTTTTTCACCGTGCATCTGCCGTTTCCCTCGATAGTCATGCGGAAAGGATGATAGACCGGTGTCTGTATGATAATCTTGTCGCCAGGCTCTGTAAGCGCATTGATGGCGAAGCCAAGTCCGCGCACCACGCCAGGGATATACGTCATCCATTCCTCTTTGACGTCCCACTGATGATGGTCGGCAATCCATTTCTTTACCGTAGGCCAATACTCCTCGGGCTGCACTGTATATCCAAAGATAGGATGCTCCATGCGCTTTCGCATTGCATCAAGGATGAAATCAGGGGTCTCAAAGTCCATATCAGCCACCCAAAGTGGCAGGATGTCATCGCGTCCGTAACGCTCTTTGAGCACTTCATGCTTGAAATCGCCGCTTCCTGAGCGGTCGATTATCTTGTCAAAATCATAATTCATAGTAGAGATTGCTTAATGTTTATAGAATTACACAACTTCCGAAAGTATCCAACAGGCTGCTAATCAGTTATGAAATATCAACAAATAAAAAAACGTTAGCGTTGTCTGGTTGTCTTGTGTAATAAAATATCAATAAATAAAAATAAACAAATAAGTAGGAAATCAATAATCATATTCCGACGGCATACAGCGGGATATTGGTGAGGAAATCCTGTTTCTTGTATGGTAACATAGAGTACCGAATGGCTTGAATGCCGGGATGCTCCATCAGATAATTGTGGAGAGAAGTGGACTTAATGCTTGTACCGCCCTTTACTTCGACAGGCAGCAACGCGCCTTCTCTCTGCATCAGGAAATCCATCTCCATGCGGGAGTCGCCTGCACTGTAATAATAAATATCCGATATTCCTGAAGAAAGTATCTGCTGCAAGACATATTGCTCAGTAAAAGCGCCCTTATATTCTGTAAATACGCTGTCTCCAATCAGGACATCCTTTGCCGCCGTGTCTGCCATCGCTCCCATAAGTCCGCAGTCGCAGAGATATAACTTGAAGGCAGTGAAGTCCTCATAGAACCTCAAAGGCAATTGGGGCTTTGTGCATTTATTCACTTTATACACCAGTCCTGCATCTACCAGCCACTGGATAGCGACCTCAAATTCCTTTGCTCTTCCGCCTTTCTTGAGCGCACCATATATAAATTTCTTGTTTTCCCTTGACAACTGACCGAGAATAGACTGCCAGACCATGCTGATGCGTGGCACCTCTTGATATGGAGCATGCTTGGAGAAGTCTCCTGCATAGTTGGAGAGAATCTCGTTTTGTATAGCGCGAACTGGCTTCAGCTGTCCATTATCTATATAAGATTTCACCACTTCCGGCATACCACCGACATAATAATACTGTCGCAGGAGGTCCTTACACTTCTCGTGGAGAGCTGTCAGCAGGTCAAAATCATGGTCGTGCATGATGCGAAGCAGTTGCTGTTCGCCCTTCGCCATGAGAAATTCCTCAAAGTCCATAGGGTAAAGTTTCATGGTCTGAACCTTGCCTACAGGAAAGGAAACACCAGAATGCAATGCTATTCCGAGCAAGGAGCCAGCCACTGCAACATGGTAATCAGGAGCGTCTTCACAGAAATATTTCAGTGATTCCAATACGAGAGGAAACGACTGTACCTCATCCAGAAATATCAAAGTCTTGCCCGGAATGATATCTACTCCGGACAAAGCACTGATACCACGGATAATCTTGGAGATATTGAAACCTCCTTCGAATATCTGATGCAGGTTTTCATTTCTGTCACAGTTGACGTAAGCGAAGGTCTGAAATTCGTTCTTACCAAACTCTTTCATTATATACGTCTTTCCACACTGTCTTACACCATTGAGGATTAGAGGTTTATGCGATGAACTCTCCTTCCATTCTATGAGTTTAGAGTATATCTTTCTTTTCATATTTTACACGTTTAGACACATGGTTTTATGGAAATATTACACTTTTCGACACATGATTTAGCCGAATTCTTACACTTTTCGACACATGATTGTGCTGCAAAGTTACACTTTTCGACACATAAAAAGGATGGAATAGCGGATTTATCGGAGCTTTATAAGATAATTTAAGGTTAGTTTACCATTATTTGAAATGTTTTGTCTATCGGTCAGTCATTCCTATATCTGATAATTCTGTCGGATGAAACAGAACGCCATGCCGAAATCAAAGCAATCAGACAAAACAAATAAACCTGCCTGGAGGACGGCACCTTGCAAAGCCATTGTTGGGGCGAACTATCATTCTCGCTTTTGCTTTATTAAGGTACTGTCATCCAGACAGGCAGAAATTATGCAGCTATAATGCTGCTCCGACCGTCATAATCAGTCGGCAAGGACAAAGTCGAGCTGCTTTCTTTCGAGGTTTGCCTTAGCCACCTTGATGCGGATAGGGTCACCAAGATTGTACACATGATGACGACGACGACCGCGGAGGCAGTAGTTTTTCTCGTCGAAGTCATAGTAATCATCGTCGAGATCCTCCATGCGAATCATGCCTTCACAGTGGTTTTCATCTATCTCACAGTAGATACCATAACTGGCAATGCCAGAGATATGTGCGTCAAACTCCTCTCCTATGTACTGACTCATAAACTCCACCATCTTATACTTGATGGAATCACGCTCAGCATTGGCTGCTATCTGCTCCATTTCGCTGCTGTGCTCACACAGTTCTTCATACTTTTCCTTGCTTGCCGACTTGCCTCCATGCTCGTAACGGGTAAGGAGACGGTGTACCATAGTGTCGGGATAACGGCGGATTGGCGACGTGAAATGCGTGTAATAATCGAATGCGAGACCGAAGTGACCGATGTTGTGCACAGAGTATTTTGCCTTCATCATGGCGCGGAGAGCCACCATCTGAATGACATTCGACTCATTTCTGCCCTCTACCTCATCCATAAGGGTGTTCAAACTCCTTGCCATTGCGCCCTTCGTACCAGTGGATTTCATCTTATATCCAAACTTGGTGACGAAGTTTTTGAGCGTTTCGAGTTTCTGTGGGTCTGGTTCATCATGCACACGATAAGGCAATGTCTTTGCTACCTTGCCCTTTGCCACCTTTCCTACGCTCTCTGCCACGGTCTTGTTTGCAAGGAGCATAAACTCCTCAATGAGCTTATTAGCATCCTTAGAGCGCTTGAAATAGCAGCGTATAGGCTTTCCTGTCTCGTCGATTTCAAAGCGCATCTCCTCGCGATCGAACTTTACAGCGCCATTCTTGAATCTCTGTGCGCGGAGTTTCTTAGCGAGACTATCGAGGGTGATGAGTGCTTCAGCATTCTCTCCCTCGTAGTGTTTCTTCTTTGGAGCAGGCTCGCCCGTGCCATCCACCACGCCATTCTTCTCCAATAGCTCCTGCACTTCTTCGTAAGCATAGCGTCTGTCAGACTTAATGACGGTGTGTACGATGCGGTAATGCTTCACTTTTGCCTCATCATCGAGATGGAAAATGACGGAGTAAGCCAGTTTTTCCTCATCAGGACGGAGAGAGCAGATATAGTTGCAGAGTCGCTCCGGGAGCATCGGAATGGTACGATCCACGAGGTAAATGCTGGTAGCTCGCTGGCGTGCTTCCTTATCTATGATGCTTCCTTCTGTGACATAGTGGCTCACGTCGGCGATATGTACGCCCACTTCCCACAGTCCGTTATCGAGTTTGCGTATGCTCAGGGCATCGTCAAAGTCCTTAGCATCAAACGGGTCGATGGTGCAGGTGAAGACATCACGGAAGTCTTCGCGCTCAGCATAGTCCTGTTCGGTAATCTTATCGCTGATTTTCTCAGCGGCTTCCTCCACTGCTTTCGGGTATTTATAAGGCAGACAGTACTGAGCGAGGATGGTATTCATCTCCGCATCATTGTCGCCCTGCTTGCCGAGGACGTCAATTACGCCAGCCACAATGGATTTATGCTCAGCGTCAGGCCAGTCTATTACCTTCACTACCACGCGGTCGCCGTCCTTTGCATCCTTGATTTTACGCTTCGGGATGATGATATTCTGCGACATAGGTTCGGTAGGAATAACGAAGGCGAGATCCTTCTCCACCTTGAGTCTGCCTACAAACTGGTCCTTGGCACGCTTGAGTATCTCGATGACCTGCGCCTCACGTATATGCTTCTCACGACGTGCCATGAGGCTTACACGCACACGGTCGTCGGTAAGAGCGCCCATAGAGTTGCGCTCAGCCACGAAGATAGGCTTGTCAGAGCCGTCAGGAATGAATGAATTCTTTCCGTTTGATTTATTCACGAAGCGTCCTTCCAGCACCTGTCCGCTCTCATTGAGTCGGTAGGAACTGATGCTTGTGCTCTTCAGGAAGTCATCCCAAGCCATCTCCTCCATTATCTCTATGGCGAGCATTTTCATAGGATGAGTGTCAAAATGCAGTTTGCGGAATATCTCCTTGAATGAGATACTCTTTCCTGGGTTTGCCCTGAAGAAGTCTTCGAGCATGGCGCTCATTTGCTTTTTATTTAATCTTTTACCAGCTTTCTTTCCCATGGTGCTTGCTTTTTATATTTATGGATTTTATAGAACTCACCTTATTATAATTGGAATTTCTTAAAATCCTTCATTAACCAAACAAATAATTATGCGAACCAGTATCTGTCAATAGAAGAGTCAACCGTTTATTGTCTTGTTTCCAAACCAATAGCCAGTCGTCTTCTATATGACACTCCCAGTAATTTGCCAATCGACCTTTAAGTTGATGAGGCTTAAACTCTTCTGGTAGAACACCATTTTCAGCCAACATCTCTACTACTTCCCAAAGGTCATCAGGATTTTTTCCATTACGAATGCATCTCCTAAACGATTTCTCGAATTGTTCAGTAGTATCAATGCTGTACATTTGCGAACTTTTGTTTTAATTCTTCAAGAGAGTTATAATGATGGATACGTCCTTCTGCAATGTCCTCCAAGGCAGAGTCAATACTTGAAACTCTTTTCTTAAACAATCCAGAAGCCAATAGCAATTCTATCATAGTTTCTGCCCTCTTGTCGTTCTTGTCATAGTCTAATATTATAGATGTGGACATAATCACCTCCTTGTTTTAAATGATTACTTCTGTTTGCAAACTTACAGAATAATCCGAAAAAAAGCAAGTTTTTCCTGTTATTTTTTGTTTACACAAAGAAAAAAGTAAGTCTCCCCAATATAAGGAAACCTACTCTTCTATTATCTCAAATTATAAATCACTTACACCCTTGATACTATCTTGCACCTCGAAAAGCCTATTTTCTCATCGCTTATCTCATGCGGTCAGCCTGATATTAGTCTCTATCAAACTGGTGAATGCGATGCTTCTTGTATCTATTGTCGTACTTCTTGTCGTGCTTGTAATACTTCTTGTCGTGCTTGTCGTATTTTCTTTCGTACTTGTCATACTTCTTGTCGTGCTTGTCATAGCGTCCGTTGTGCTTGTAAAACTTGTGCGGATTGCCTGGGTGACCATAGTAACCAGGGCGCTTGTGACCCGGATACTTCACATAAATATTATGTACATAGACGTTGTTGCGCCATGCGATAGGGCGATAGAAGTAGTATGACTCCTTATATCTTCTCCACTGTCTCTCAGAGAGCATACGCTTCAACTGCTTGTTGCGATACTTCCAGCCGTAGGCATCGATGTCGCGATAACTGCGAATGCCGTCGAGATAAGTGAGGTTTATATTCAATAGATTATTACGCTGAACATTGCTCAAACCCAGTTCCAGCACCATCTTGTCAGTGATAAAGCGTGCTTCAGCCTGAATGTCGGTCAGTCTCTGCGCATTAACAGATGTAATCATCATGAATGCCGATGCAATTGCGAATAATATACGTTTCATAATCCAAATTGTTTTAGAGGGTTATTACTTATTTTCTGGTGCAAAGATACGGCATTTCCTTCATCATATCAAGGGGAAAAACCATAATCAGGCGTATGGTTTCCCCTATTCTTCGAGGGGTTTTCCGCTTTGGGATGCATAGTTCATAAAGCATGATTGATAGTTACATAAAGATAATTCAGCCTACTAATAAGAAATCAAAGCGAAGAAAAACAGTATCTGCAAAAAATTCAAGCCAATCAAATGAAAACATCTTAGAGTGCATAGTTGAAGAAATCTTCATCGAAACACGATGATATTGTTCGTAACAATAGTGTCACTAACCCTTGTGCGAAGATACTCAATTTTAGCGAGAAAACCAGTACAAAGTGCCGTTTCCTTGTTGCGTTTTTCAAAAAATTACAAGAGGAATGCATATTTCTCTTTCTTTTTCTTTGATAATTCAAACTTTTGTAGTAATTTTGGGTCGGTATTCATTCTGTATTGGCGGATTCTGATACTGAAAAGTGCAGTTGAAGTTTTATGGAGGTAGCACACGCCGAGCGGAAGCATGGAAGAGCAATCCGAAATGCAGAAGCGGTTGGGTGGGCAGAATACCAGACATAAAAGGCGTTTACACACGCTCTGTTTGAGACCCGATCGGAATCTTGCAACCATTACGATATTGTTGTCTCGGACTTAGCAACGGTAGATGCCCCTAGGTGTGATTATATCACTTCTCATTTCCAGCAATGGAAGGAATGTATCTATTTAGTTAGGTGCAATCTTTCAGGTTGGTTAGTGGGGAAAATATGTTCATATCGGCGTGGGCTCTAACGTTGTCTGTTCGACAACAATAGGCAATGCAAGAGCCTCGACGGGTGGAATGGACAGCGGCGATTCCACGCTATTTTGTGTCTTTACCTATTTATAATATATAATAGGAATAGCCGATATGAACGCATTGACTGATGCCGACACCCGACGAGGCGGGAATAATCCTCCTCACGCTGGACTTACCTCCAGTGTCTCCCCCAAAGCTCACAGTGATGGGGTGTCCTCTCTTAATGTGCCTATAGGAAATAGCGAAAAACCTGCTTGGTTTGCTTTGCGAGTGACCTATGGCAGAGTGAAAAAAGCTGCGGAACTTCTCCGTAAAGAAAAAGTTGAGACATTTGTCGCTCAACACACTATATCTCGCATCATCAACGGTCAAAAGGTATTCTTCCAAGAATCGCTTATCCCCAATGTCTTTTTTGCTCGTATGACACTGAGCCACGCACATCTTCTTCTTGAGCCATCAGCTCAACATCTACCATCTTACATTCACTTTTTCCGCAACAGACTGCTTCCACGTCAAGCTGACATGATGCATCCTCCTATTATTATATCAAATAGGGAAATGGATAATTTCATGAAGCTTGTCAGTGTGAAGAATGAACATATAAAAGTGGTGGATAAAGAAAAGTGTCGATTCACAACAGGCGAGGATGTACTTGTCATAGATGGAGCATTCAAAGGTGTTCGTGGTAAGGTGGCAAGAGTCTCGAGCGAACAACGTGTGGTAATTGAATTAGCCAATTGCTGGCTGATTGCTACGGCATATATACCAACAGCTTTTATTAAAAAAACGGATTAACATTAATCAATAACTAAAAAACTATAATTATGCGCTGCAAGAATTGTGGATGGCCTAACAAGCCCAATGAGACAACCTGTGTGAAGTGTCATACTCCGCTGGTTGCTGATGATGACATTGATGTCAAAAAATCCCAGCCATCGGTTGGCAATGATGAAAGAAATACCGCAAAAACAGTCCTTGAAGACGATGTGTTCGGGGCTGGTGCAAGTGCTCCGTCGGACGCTACTCACTACACAGTGCAGGAAGCAGAACAGACTCAGCCCTGTCCGAAATGTGGCTATCCTCTCCGCCCAGGAACAGACAAGTGTCCAAATTGCAAGTTCCAGGTTAGAGGTTCTCAACAGTCTCATCAGTCTCAAGAAGCACCGCATGTAAACGTAACCTCAGGAGGAAATCGTCGTCCAACCAGGATGGACAATGGCGGAGGTGTGCATCGTGGCACAGTCAATCCATATATGATGAATATGGATTTGGAACCATCATTCATGTTGAAACCTGTGAAGCGTGCAAATGAAAGACACGAACTGGAAGAGATTGAGTTTGAGGGGAAGAGCGTAAGCCTTAACCGATCCAACACAGAAGAAAACAACGCTTCTATTACCTCTCGCGAACAGGCTGTCATTACAAACATTGACGGACACTGGTACATAGAGGATAAAAGCGACCAGAAAACAACTTTCGTTCAAGCGGGAAAGAGGGTTGAGATTTCCGATGGAGATTTAATCCTTTTGGGCAATCGTTTATTTGAGTTTCACGAGTAATACCCTTTTTATATGTCATCAGTAGTAGAACGTTGCTCATTGGCTATCGGAGATACTGTTGATGGACGATACTCCGTAAGCAAGATATTGGGTGAAGGCTCTTTCGGAAAAGTATATGCTGTCCGAGACAATTACGGTCAGCAATATGCACTGAAACTGCTAAAGTTGTGGGAGGTACCGTCTGACATCAGAGAATCATTGGTTGCCCGTTTCGATATGGAATTCGAGACAGGTCGCATAGATAGTGAATATCTTGTTCACTCTCTCTCGCATGGTTTCATGTCGGGTAATCCATATATTGTCATGGAATTTTGTCCAGGTGGTGACTTGTTGAATCTTGCAGAGAACGGCATAGAAGTGGATTACACGAAAGTTGCCACTCATGTGTTGCTTGGACTGAAAGCATTGCATAGCAGAGGAAAGGTTCATCGCGACTTGAAGCCAGAAAACGTACTGGTAAAAGCCAATCATGATTTTGCCTTGACAGACTTCGGCATTTCTGGCGATAGAAATAAACGAATGACGGAGCGTAACATCATGGGTAAGCCGAAACAGATTTTCGGCACCTATGCTTATATGCCTCCCGAACAGCTGAACCCTAAGAGGGATGCCACTGTACTTCCAACTACGGACATTTTCTCTTTTGGAGTCATGATGTTCCAATTGCTGACAGGAGAACTCCCTTTTGGCAGACTTGATGGTGAAAAGGACTTGGTTTCATATATGAAACGTGGTAAGCGTGGTGAATGGGACAAAAGTCTGTTGATGACAACTAAAGGTGGAAGTGAATGGGAGGCTCTGTTAGATGGATGCCTAAATCCCGATTTCCAAATGCGTTTACAGACAATTGACAACGTATTACCTTTGGTGCCACAGGTTAGGCGCATGCAGAAATCTGTTGTTTTGCAGGAGAAAGATTTCCAGACACGCATAGTCAATGGTGTTTTGCTGCGAATTATGCAAGGTGAAGAGCATGGAAAAATATACAAGCTGGACCATCTTCTTCGTGGCGAAAGTTCTATACTATCCATGGGTAGAAAAGACGAAGGTATATATAATGACATTGCAATAGTGGAAGATAATAGTTGTTACATCTCGCGAAAGCATTGCACCCTGGAGTTAGACTACGAAATAGGCTCATGGATTATCCGCGATGGTCAATGGGATAAAGATGATACAGGTGGATGGCGCCGTTCTACCAATGGCACTTATGTTAATTCTAAAGAAGTAAACGCCAGTGGTATTGCATTTTCACCAGGAGATATCATCTCTATAGGTGATACAAAGTTAAGAGTAGAAGCATATTAAATACTATAAATTATGGCAGGACACACAACAAAACCTTACAGAAACACATTATCTGGTTCCGTAGGAGCTGGTATGGGGTCTTTGTTCAACCCAGGTGGACGTAAATATTACATCTTGGAACATAAGGTTTCAAGCAAATATCACAAGGCTGGCGAATCCCAGGAAATCATAGTCGATAACATCGAACTTGGCCGTGACTCCCACTGTCAGGTGCGTTTCGATGAGTCATTCAAAACAGTATCACGACACCATGCCGGCATCGTAAAGGATGGTGACATGTGGAAACTTGTTCAGATATCCAAGAACAACTCCACTTTTTTGAACGGTCGCCCTGTTAAAACAGAGTGGTACCTTCAGAATGGTGACGAGATTCAGCTATCTGTAAACGGTCCGAAACTTGGCTTCATTGTGCCGACGGGTAAGAAAGCAACAGTAGGAAGCATAGGTCTAACAAGACGAATGAGTCTTTTCCGCCAACAGGCGTTGAGACCGTATAAGACTGCGATAGCTTCACTTGCAGTATGCCTTGTGTTGGCTATAATTGGCCTTGGGGGATGGAACTGGAAATTACATGAAGATCTTAGAAACCAAAGTCTACAACTTGCAGAGCAAATCATCAAGAACAAAGATAATAAAGAATTAGTTGATTCGCTTGCTAAAAAGTTAGTAGAAGCTAATAATAAAATCGCTGCAGCTGATGAAAAAATTGGAAATATAAAAAAAGCTCAGACAAAAACTGTTACTGTACGTAGACCCGTCATAACTCCAGCATCAGGTGGCGGAGCGGCTTCCTCTTCTGAGTCAAGTAGTGGTGCACCAATATCTTCGTGCTATCCATATACATATGCCGTGTCCTGTTATGTGATAACAGAAGATGGAACTCCAATTACCTACAAGAACAATGATGACAAGGAATGTTATGCTGCATGGAGCGGAACAGGTTTCTTGCTTAATAATGGTTATTTTGTCACAGCGCATCATATGATTCATTATAACGGAATTGGCAAGTATAAGGAAAGTGATGAATTTAATCCCAAGGCAGACGAGACAATTATTAATACGAGATATTATTCTGGACTATTGAAAGTCAAAATGATAGCTGTATCTTCTTCCGGAGATAAATTTGAATTGGTTTACTCATATACAAATTGTCCATTTAAGACTGGTAATACGAAGATGTGGCAGAAAACTATTACCGATGAAGCTGGTAGGACTTGGGTAGTAAGGCTTCACAAGTATGATGATGGAACAGATTGGGCATGTGTGAAGGTAAGCAGATCAACAGGCCTGGCATACGATGGTGCTTTCTCTAAAAAAATGCCTGCTCAAACAAAATTGACAATTCTTGGTTTTCCAAGCAACATGGACCAAACTCAGAAAGACACTATTTCTCCGGATGTATCAGAGGCTATCACTTCCAGACATGGCCTTGAAGATGGTGGATGGATAAGAACTTCTAATGAAAATACTGACCATGGTAATTCCGGTGGTCCAGTCCTTACGATACGCAATGGAAAACAGACAGTAGTCGGTATTCTGTCTGGCGTAAATTTTGGTTCTGATAAGACCCATAGAAAGGGAAGAATAGTTCCAATTGGAGCTGCATTCAATTAAAAATACACATTAATTATAATAAAGATGAAAAAGTTTTTGGTTCTCTTGTCATTTCTTTGGTGTTCGTGTTATAGTCATGGTCAATTGTTTGCTCCTCGGAATGTCGCCTTAGATTGGATTGAGGAAGCAGTCACTCCTGCCTTATTCATATTCAATCAAAGTTATCAAATCCGCAATATGAAAACTGGAGAGTTGTATGGTCGATTAGGACATCAAGAATTTGGGGTTATGTCATCATTGGGAATACAAATATCCCAAGGTATTATTCTTACAGACAAAGCATTGACGCCATGGATATATGATCAAAATTTCAAAAAGTATAAAGATAAATATGACCCAGTATTGTTCAAGTCAACATACAAAAGATTGGATTCTACAACAGAGACCCCTCTTGAACTTAGTAATGTTTCTGAGATTACATTACAAGATTCGATATTACATGAGTTTACATTAACGGAGTTTCATAATGAGGGACTCGTTATTGATACTGTTGCAGGACGAAAAGAAGGTTGGGTAGTGATAATCACAAATGATTCTATTAGAAATAATTCAGCAAGATATAGTTGTCAAATAATTAAAAAAGAATTTGAAATAAAGCCAGAAGTAAGCAAATTTGAAGTTGACGTATTGCATTCTTCAAATAGTGTTGTAGGGGGATTATATATAGTTCCGTCTATTTCTAAAATGGGAGTTCTTGAGTTCCGACTTGGCGGTGTCCTTGTAAATAAAAATACAAAATGGGAAATAATTTGTCCTTTTGCCGATGTCAAGACAAGGATTACGGCTCAACCGGCAGACAAAGATAAATTGCTGGGAGAAGATACAGAACTTACACCCATCGAAGGACAGAAGATTGACATTAAAAAAAGGAAGAAAAAGAACAAGAAATGAAAAATATAAAATTTAGAGTAGCAGCCAAGACTGATGTAGGATTAGTAAGGCAGAATAACGAGGACAATTTCCAAGTGTCTGCCGATCTGTCTGTTGCCCCGATGCGTTGGGTCAACAACGAGATATGCTCGCTGGGTGACAAAGGATTGTTGCTGGTTGTTGCCGACGGCATGGGAGGAATGAACGCTGGAGAGGTAGCCTCGGAAATCGCTATTGAGGTCGTCAGAGAAGCCTTTGCGCCAGAGAACCTTACTGCCGAAGTCCTTAAAGACAGATACTCAATAGAGCGTTTCATGAATTCAGTAATTGTTGATGCCGACAAGCTAATCAAGCTGGAAGCTAAGAACAATTCCGAGACACGAGGGATGGGAACAACCATCGTAATAGCATGGATTCTAAATGGAGTGCTCTATCTTTCTTGGTGTGGTGATAGCCGCGCTTACGTCTATAATCCTCAGGCAGGACTTCATCAGATATCAAAGGATCATTCATATGTACAGTCATTGGTTGACAAAGGAGCAATAAGCAAAGAGGATGCCTTTGACTATCCCGAAAGCAATATTATCACACGCTGCTTGAGTGACTCTTCACAAAAGGCTAAGCCAGAATCTCTGTTACAGCCCTACAATGTCTGTGACAACGACATTATTTTGCTTTGTACAGATGGATTAAGCGGAATGATACGTGACAATGAGATTGAGGCTATCATCCGTTCCAATGAGCATGATATGGATGTGTGTTCAGATGAACTTATTCGTGGTGCATGTGAGGCAGAAGGTTCCGACAACATCACATTATGCATGTGCCAAATTTTGTCTGGTGCAAACGCTTGTGACCCGTCAGTATTTGATATATACGACAAAAGGTTGGCTGGTCCTTCTAAAAAAAGCAAAGAATCGCTTTCCCATACAGCCATATCAGGAATCCCAGAAATAAAAGAAACAAAAAGGGAAAGGAAATTCCTATGGATAGGACTTGTCTTGCTATTTGCAGTTCTTCTCATTGGAGGTGGTTTCCTTATCAACAGAGGACTTCTGAAATCAGACAAAAACGAAAGTGTCGTAGCCAAAGACAGCGTAGAGAAAGTTGAGCCACAAACCATAACCCATATTTACGCATCAGACGGTAATAGATTTGCGGTTGAATGTGAGGATGGCACTATAAAAGAAGGTTTGAGAGCTTGGCCTGATGGAGAATACAAACTCGCTGGTGATACCGTAGTAACCGTACAAGATTCTATAATTAAGAGTATTGTAGCTGTACATCAGACACAAATAAAAAAAGAATCTTTTGATGTTTTGGACAAGGTAGTGAACAGCAGACATGAAAGCAAAAAAGAGACGGAAGAACATAAGACAGATACAAGTACGAAAAAGCGTATAGTTTCAAAAATTCCTCCCATTAACCCTCATGCGGTAGGAGGCAAAGCAGAGGACGAATCCGAACTAACTCCGGTGAACCCCAAATAATTCCAATAGTACAATAAAATAGTATAATATATGGCACGCAGCAGAATTACCATCGGTCGCTCCACCTCATCCGATGTCATCATTGATGAGCGTTGGGACACAGTCAGCAACAACCATGCCGACATAGAATTAAGAGAAGGTCAATTGATATTCATAGATCACAGTTCTAACGGAACAACTATAAATGGTCAGAAGATACACAACACAACGGTAGGAATATATCAGGGTGATGTTATAATGTTGGCCGGGAGAGTTGAACTATCGTGGGAAACCATAAGCAAATATTTTCCTCAGACACATCGTCCTACAGTAACGAAGAATGTGAGAGCAGAGCAACAAACTGCTAACTCCAATGTGGGTGGCAGAAAAACTGTCAACCAACAAGCATTTGCTTGTGAGGATGAAAACAAAAAAGATACATATGGCAATAATAGCAGTTCAAGAGCCACACAACGATTCTCACAGCAGGCCCCATATGTAAGCAATCCTCGTAGGACAGTTGCGACAGACTATCAAACAGATGATAATTATGGAAAGGAAAACATTTATTCACAAGCGGAAATAGATCGTGAAATAGAAAAATGGAACTGGGGAGCATTTTTCTGTTCATGGATTTGGGCAGTCTGTCACAGAATATACTGGCCATTGGCAATTATTGTGGTTGCTTTCGTTCCTTATTTAGGACAGGTGGCATCACTTGTGTTATCGGTATATCTAGGAATGACCGGCTCGAAGAAAGCGTGGAATAGTGGTAAATATACAAATTTTCAGGCATACAAATCAGCACAAAAAAAATGGGCAATAGCCGGAATTATACTATTCGTTATTGGAATTTGTACACAGGCATATATTGTTTGTTATACGTTAATGTTAATATAATCTGACAAATATGGAACTTAGCAAAGGCATTTTGTTTCACAACAGATATCTGTTGGTTAGTTTGCTCGGAACAGGAGCTTCGGCACAGGTGTGGAAGGCAAAGGATACGAAAGCAAACAATCTTCTAGTTGCACTGAAAATATTCTCAGAGAGTTCCAGCATGAACTCTTATGGTCTTCAAAGTTTCGAGAAGCAGTTCACCATTGTGTTCAATATGAAGCAGTCAAACCTGCTTCCACCTACAGGTTATGATATATATCAGGGATGTCCTTATCTCATTATGCAGTACTGTGAGAACGGATCGTGTACGTCTATGGCAGGACGCATGGAAGAAGACGATATCATCAAGTTCTTACATGATGTGTCGGCAGGTCTGGAGTATCTCCATGACCACAATATCATTCATCAGGACATCAAGCCTGACAACATCATGCTCGATGATAACTGCAATTTTATGGTCACTGACTTTGGTATCAGTGTGTCGGCGAATGGAAGTGTGTATGACTCACAAGGCATGTCGGGAGGCACTCGCGCATACATGGGGCCCGAACGATTCGAAGGGACAACAGTTCCCGCAAGTGATATGTGGTCACTTGGAGCGAGTATGGTTGAACTTATCACTGGCAATCCGCCCTATGGTGATCATGGCGGTTTGCTACAAGCACAGGGAGAAGCATTGCCACAGTTGCCAAGCGACTTGCAACCAGAAGTGCGCAGCATGATTCTTTCGTGTTTACACCCAGACCCCAATCACAGAATCAAGGCCAATGAGATAAGGCAGAAGATTGACTTGTACTGGGAGACAGGCTCATGGACAAAACCTTCTCAAAAAAAGACCATAGCCATTGCATTGACTGCCGTAGCGTCTGTATTGCTTTGTCTGGGAATATTCGGCTCAGGGGAGATTGTCCGTGGATAGACAACCTCTCCTAACTAAAATATCTTGACCGTATGATACATATTTCAAAAAATGT
>OLFV01001729.1_pt1 | contig 19326 bp, 17 predicted proteins | sample 1605551 | NCBI WGS metagenome assembly OLFV01 (sample SAMEA3888922, study PRJEB22519) | human gut metagenome | biome: human gut; feature: human-associated habitat; material: faeces | place: Denmark | collected 2011
TTCCAATCAGTGTTGATTATCAGTACGTTACGAACAATCAGCAAGATTTCAAGAAGAAGATCATGATGGTTGTTGGCGCATGTATCTTCCTCGTTGCTGCAGCCCAGGCTCTGCCTTTGTTCTTCGGTCTCTAATCTATCGCTCAAGCATTAAAGAATACATCATGTCAGGAGAAGTAAACGAAAATCAGTACGTAAGCTATCCCATGTTCAAGGGTCTCCAAAAGCCCCTTGAATTTATGGGATTCCAGGGACGCTACATCACCTGGGCAGCCTGTGCCGTTGGTGGAGCCATCCTCGGCTTTATCATAGCATATTGCATTCTCGGCTTTGTGGTTGGTCTTGTGGTTCTTGCTGTTTCCCTCTGTTCGGGAGCCGCCCTCATTTTCTTCAAACAGAAGAAAGGGTTGCATACCAAGAAGGAAGAGCATGGTGTGTTCATCTATGCTTGTTCGCATAGAATGTAATCAAACAAAATTCAAACGTAAACAAATGAGCAAGTGTGTTGAAATCTGAATAGTGTAAATCGGTAGGCTCACCCTCTCGCAAGGATGAGCCTATCTTCATTTGATAAAAGAGCAAATAACAATGATCATATATGTAATCATAGCATTTGTAGCTATACTCATAGGCATGGCTATCTCAGTCTCTGCTTTTGGAACCGGAGGCAAACGCAAGAAGATCTTTCAGGACATCTACTTCTCTGTTGAGGATGTGGATGGTATTGGCGTGCTCTACACCAAGACTGGCGAATACTCAGCCATCTTGAAGATGGAGAACCCGGTACAGAAGTATTCTGCCAATATAGACAGCTACTATGAGTTCAATCATCTTGTCACCGCACTTGCCCAGACCCTCGGTGAAGGCTATGCCATTCATAAGCAGGATGTCTTCGTGCGTAAGCAGTTCCAGGATGAGAGTAACGACAACCATGAGTTCTTGTCAGAGTCTTACTTCAAGTATTTCAATGGACGTTCCTATACCGACAGCCAGACTTATCTGATTATCACCCAGGAGAATAAGAAAAGCCGTATCTTCTCTTTTGACAATAAGAAATGGCGTGACTTTATGGTGAAGATCCGAAAAGTCAAAGATCAGTTGAAAGATTCCGGTGTGGAAGCATCCTACCTCGATGGCAATACGGCTCGTGAATATGTTGACCGCTATTTCTCCATGAACTTCAACGACAAGACTGTGTCAATGACAAACTTCAAAGTTGATGAAGAGTCTATCAGCATGGGCAACAAACGATGCAAGGTCTATAGTCTTGTTGATGTTGACTGTGTCAGCACACCATCTATAGTCCGTCCATTCACCAATATTGAGGTGAACAATGTATCTATGCCAGTGGATATGGTATCATTGGTTGACTGCATTCCTTCTGCAGATGTAGTAGTGTATAACCAGATGTTCTTTATTCCTAACCAGAAAAGAGAGCTCTCCCTACTCGACAAGAAGAAAAACCGTCATGCCAGTATGCCTAATCCAAGCAACCAGATAGCCGTGGAGGACATCAAGAAGGTGCAGGATGTGATAGCAAGAGAAAACAAACAGTTGGTATATGCTCACTTCAACCTTGTCGTTGGAGTACCTATAGATGCTGATATTCAGAAAAGTACCAACCATCTGGAGAACTCCTTTGGTCGATTGGGCATTCATATCAGCAAAAGAGCCTACAACCAGCTGGAGCTGTTTGTCAACTCATTCCCTGGTAATTGCTACTCCACCAACCCAGAGTATGACCGCTTCCTGACTCTCAGTGATGCAGCCGCCTGTCTCATGTACAAAGAGCGCATTCAGCATAGTGAGGAAACCCCGTTGAAGATTTACTATACAGACCGCCAAGGTGTGCCTGTTGCCATCGACATCAGTGGTAAGGAAGGAAAGAACAAGATAACGGATAACTCCAATTTCTTCTGCCTCGGTCCGTCTGGAAGCGGCAAGTCCTTCCACATGAATAGTGTAGTCCGTCAGATGTGGGAACAGAACACCGACGTTGTGATGGTTGATACCGGTAATTCATACGAAGGACTCTGCGAATATGTCGGTGGCAAGTATATCAGCTACACAGACGAGCATCCTATCACTATGAATCCTTTTGCCATCAAGCGTGAGGAGTTGAACATCGAGAAGATAGGCTTCCTGAAAAATCTGGTCATGCTCATCTGGAAAGGAACCCAAGGTGAAGTCACCAAGACGGAAGACCGTCTCATAGAGCAGGTTATCACGGAATACTTCGATGAATACTTCATGAAGAAACAGATAGAGAACTTGTCGTTCAACACATTCTACGAGTACAGTAAAGTCCGTATTCCTCAGATTATAAAGGAGAACAATCTGGCAGGAATAGACTTGGCATCCTACAACTATCTGCTGAAGGACTTCTACAAGGGCGGTAGTCATGAGCTTACACTCAATGAGAACCTCGACACAAAGCTGTTTGATGAGACCTTCATCGTCTTTGAGATTGACTCCATCAAGGATGACCCTCTCCTCTTCCCTCTTGTTACACTTATCATCATGGACGTTTTCATTCAGAAGATGCGTATCAAGAAGAACCGCAAGGTGCTTGTCATCGAGGAGGCATGGAAAGCCATAGCTTCGCCAATGATGGCAGAATATATCAAGTACCTCTACAAGACAGCCCGTAAGTTCTGGGCATCGGTGGGTGTGGTTACTCAGGAGATTCAGGACATCGTGGGAAGTCCTATCGTGAAGGAAGCCATCATCAACAACTCTGATGTGGTGATGCTGCTTGACCAAAGCAAGTTCCGTGAACGTTTCGACGAGATCAAGGCAATCCTTGGCTTGACAGATGTAGACTGCAAGAAGATCTTCACCATCAACCGACTTGAAAACAAGGAAGGCAGAAGCTTCTTCCGAGAAGTCTTTATCCGAAGAGGAAGTGTCGGAGGCGTGTTTGGAGTTGAGGAACCTCACGAGTGCTATATGACCTATACCACCGAGCGAGCAGAAAAGGAAGCGCTGAAACTCTACAAGAAAGAGTTGCAATGCGACCATCAGCATGCCATCGAAGCCTATTGCCGAGACTGGGAACTGTCAGGAATCACCAAATCCCTACCATTTGCCCAGAAGGTGAACCAGACTGGCCATGTGTTGAACCTCAAACCCAAGAGGAAATTTGATGAGTATATGTAACAAGTCATAAACGATAATATTCAAACAATGAAACGCTATCTGATAATACTTACTCTCTATCTCTGTGCCGTAGTACCGACGATGGCACAATACTACAGTGTAAACTATGACAAACGCACTGTAGAAGCAATGACAGCCGCTTTTGCAACAGAGGCAACTACTGAGGCGTATTATGCCGAACAGGTAGCTAAGATACGTGAACACTATCAGGCGGCAGAGGTGGCTGCGGCAGGAATCTTTACTTCAAAGTTCCTTGACCGTAAAGCCCTCACCCATCTGGGACTATGGACAAGTTCGACGGAGAACTACTATTACCGCCGTATCTACAACATGGTGTCGGCCAAGATCATGCCGAAGATATGGACTGTAGCTGGAATGATGCTCAAAAGTCCACAGAATGCTCTCTACTGGGGAAGCTATTTATATAAGGTATGTGAAGAGACCAAGACTCTCTGCTATCAGTTTGAGTCAATCGTCACCAACAGCACCCTCTCATTCAAGGATATTGCATTTCTGGAGATCAACCAGGAATTAGCGGCTATTCTGAAACTCTCGGAGTTGGGCAACGTAGGTTGGGAAGCGATGTTTGACAACTTTTCCGGGTTCGGTTCCAACTTTACGAAGGAGAATCTGAAGGAAGACATAGACAACCTGTATGCCATGGGAGTCAACCTTGCTTCTACCGGAGCTGGTAATGCTGTAGGCTCAATCCTTGGCAACAGTAGTTTCAGTGGTACGATGATGGATAAGACAAGCAGCGTCATTGAGATTGCAGAAAATGTGTATGGACTCTACAACAGTCTGTCTGCAAATGCAGGCAATACGCTCTTGCAGTTTGTTGGAGGAAGGGACAGCATTGCAAATCTCTTCTCTTTATCGAACTACAATCTGACCTCCTGGGTAACAGACTATGCCCGTGAAGGAATGGGACAATACTACACCCAGCGATGGTATATCTATAGAGTTGATGCCGGTAATGTGAAGCTGTGCGACTACTATCCACCTACAGACAATGATGCCATCATCAAAGGTGATCACTGGTATCGTATCAGCACAAAGGATAAAAACTATACTCCAACATCGGCAGAAAGAGAAGCTGCATTGAGAAACTCAGAAAGCCATGCAGGATGGAGTCGAAGTGATGTTCAGCAGCATAACAACTCGAATGACGGCTACAATTATAGCATAACCTACTATATGTCAGGCTATATTCTCAGCAAGAAGAAAAGTGGTCAATATGCTAAAGCCTATGCTTACGAGATTCATGTTTCAAAGAGCTGGTATAAAAAGGAAGTTGCCTATGAGGATGTCTTTGATTCCTACACAATGGACATGAACACGTTCAAAGCCGGATTGAATGCACGACTGAAAGAACTCAATGATAACGAGGAAGGTTACACCTACTATCTTTCAAGTGATGCAAAGAGATACTATCAGACAACCGATGCCAAGAAAATTGCAGGATGTGAAACTGCAACCATCAGTGTTACCTGCCATGGCGGTACCAAACTTGGTGAAGCTTCGACCCAATACAAGTGTTCGAGTTGTGGAGGTAGCGTAAATGGTCACACCAAGCAGTGTGCTATGGCCACAAGTGTCACTCATGAAAGTGTCAACACCTCAGAGATTGATTCCAAGATTGCGGAGACAGAGAGGAAAATGGCTTCTCTCCAGTCTGAAATCACAAACTTGGAGGCAAAAAATTCGGAACTTCTTAGAAAAATTAAGAATTCAAATGTGAATGATGCTGCGAGGTATCGTAAACAGTACAATGCCAACAAAGACCGCATCACAGCATTGAAGTCTGATAAAAGCACTGCCGAAACAGAACTTGCCCAGTACCAAAAGGCAAAGCAAGAGGCCATTGATGGTGAGAATGCCGTGACAGATGATTATTACCGCATACCGGCCATCATGCAGGATTGCAAGACTGCCTATAATCTCAGTTGGAATGGTTCGGGGTCTTGGGAAGGTAATACTTTCGTCCGTACTGCATCCATGCCGAATATCAATGGTGTCATCACCTTCAAGGCAACTGTCTCGATAGCAAGAAAGCCCAAGTACTTCATGGGCATCAAGATACACCGTGCCATCGTGCAAATTTCATGGACTCTGACCACGGAATATAGCGATACACAAGTGGTAGCTGTAGTAAACCTCGACCCGGCTAAGACCGATGAGGAAAAAGCTGCCGAAGTAAATGCTAAACTTGCAGAGATTGCCCGTGACTATCCAGACTGCGATCCAACGGTAGAATATGCAAAGAACAATCCTGTGGAATCAGACAATACGGATGATACCTATCATTTGCTCTGGTCAAGTGACCGCCTGGAAATTGCACGCCAGATAGACAGCCGTCTCACCAAGATATTTGCCGATTTGGTGTCATTGGAGAAGATGATGCACTACAAGCATTCCATCATAGACATTTTAAGAAGTGTCGCTCCCCCACTGAATGACGAGCAAGGCAGAAGACAGACTCTCATTGAACAATGCAGGAAACGATGGTTGCGACATGCAGCCGATAGTGGACATTCAGATAGTTATAACGGAAAATATGATGACGATGAAGAAGACAACAGTGAATAGCAAGATACTGACAATACTCATTTGTCTGTTGACTCTTTTGCCTTCAGCAGCAAAGGCTCAGGTAGGCTTTGATGCGGTTTCTATCGAGGCCTATATCAAAGATCACAAGCAACAGCGCAGTCTGCTGCTTGTGCGTTCCACCTTGGAGGCAAGCAATAAACTGCTGCATGACTACAGCGGTGATGCCAACATTGGATTCAGGGACATCAACAAGGAACTGGATAAGTACACCAGGGCATTTGAGGTGATTGACATTCTGTATCAGTCACTCCGTACCAGTCTCAATGTGTACAGCACCTATGAGAATGTGAGTGACAAAATCGGTGACTACAGAAAGATGCTCAATGATTTCAGAAAGAAATGCCTGGAAAGAGGTAACATCATGAGTACCGATACACTGATCATCACCATCAACACCAAGGCTCTGGGTAAGATTGCAGATGAAGGCGATAATCTCTATAAGTCAGTCAGTGATTTACTGCTATATGCTACTGGAGCTGCCGCATGTTCAACGTCAGATTTGCTTCTCATCATTACGAGCATCAACAACTCGCTCGACAATATCAACAAGCATCTCAACAAGGCATACTTCGAAACATGGAGATATATCCAAGTGAGAATCGGCTATTGGAAAAAGCAGGTGTACCGTGCCAAGAGCAAAGAGGAAATCATAAGTGATGCCTTTGGAAGATGGAGAGGCGCTGGATATTTAGGCTATTAGGATAATAAATAAAAAATCAATGAATATGAAACATTTAATATCTTCACGGACAGCACTTTGTCTATGTGGCTTGACGTTATGCTTTAACGCATCAGCCCAAGGATATGTGAGTTACAACCATGATGCAGCCAAGATGAATCAGATTACGGTTCAGGAGATTGGTTCTGGTGGTCTCACTCCTGCATTCTATTATGATGCCTTACACAACAGCTATCAGAAGACTGCAGCAAAAAAGAACAAGCAGTTTTTCAGAACCATGGCCGGAGTCTCTGCATATCAGCAGGTGGATGTTGCTGACAGTATCAAAGCATCTCTTACCCAACGAGCAAAAATAGAAGCACTCAACATTGCAGACCGGCAGATTGACATTGCCTGGCTTGCGGAAGGAAACAAGATCAACTCCAAGCTCTCGGACTTTCAGGCGAATATTGACCGAATAGTAAGCGCAGGTGGCTCTGTTTCAGACAAGACACGATGGACAGAATACTACAAGATGTACAAGACAGCCATCAAGGAGATGCAGGATGCCTATATGCCCAATGCCCAGCGCAAACAGCAGTATCTTGCCATCTATGATGACATTACCAAGCAGAATGAGACACTTATCTTCTTTTTAGTCCAACTAAGCAACAAGAGAAAGACCTCCTCCTTGCTTGCTGCACGACTTGAAAGAAGAAACAATGTAGCCAGCCACGCATCATCAGCAATCAGTAGATGGCGTGAAGCAGGCAAAAAGAATATAGGAAATAACTCTGGAGGCTCAGGAACTGATGACTCCGAAGACAATAACATAGTAAGACAATAAAACATGGCAGATTCAAACATCCTTTCCGATTTCGGTATCAAGATCCTCGAACAGGAGATTGATGATGTGATATTCCAGACAAACGAGTTCCTTTGTGATGCCACGTTCACAGGCTCACAAGGTCCTTTTTGGTGGATATTGCAGATGTGTATGGCTCTGGCTGCGCTGTTCTCGATAGTCGTAGCTGGCAGTATGGCCTACAAGATGATGGTAAAGCATGAGCCAATAGACATCATGAAGCTATTCAAGCCTCTTGTGGTCAGTGTGATCCTCTGTTGGTGGTATCCACCTGCAGATACCGGCATTACAAACAACGGCAGCAGCTGGTGTGTACTTGACTTTCTCTCCTATATCCCTAACTGCATAGGTTCATACACCCACGACTTGTATGAAGCGGAGTCCGCACAGATTGAGGATAAGTTTGAAGAAGTCCAGGAGCTCATCTATACCCGTGATACTCTTTATAACTCATTACAAGCCCAGGCTGACGTAGCCCATTCTGGCACATCGGATCCAAACCTGATAGAGTCCACCATGGAACAAGCAGGTGTGGATGAAGTGACAAACATGGAAACTGATGCTTCGAAGCTCTGGTTCACATCACTCACAGCTGGTGCGGTGGTAGGCATAGACAAGGTGATTATGCTCATAGCTTTGATTGTCTTCCGTATAGGCTGGTGGGCTACCATCTATTGCCAACAGATACTCCTGGGTATGCTGACGATATTCGGTCCGATACAATGGGCATTCTCTCTCTTGCCAAAATGGGAAGGAGCCTGGGCTAAGTGGCTGATACGTTATCTCACGGTACATTTCTATGGAGCAATGCTATACTTCGTGGGCTTTTATGTCCTTTTACTCTTTGATATAGTGCTCTGCATTCAGGTGGAGAACCTTACAGCCATTACCGAAAGTGAGCAGACGATGGCAGCATATCTGCAGAACTCGTTCTTCTCAGCCGGTTATCTGATGGCAGCAAGCATTGTGGCATTGAAATGTCTGAACCTCGTTCCTGACCTTGCTGCATGGATGATTCCTGAAGGAGATACAGCATTCTCTACCCGTAACTTCGGTGAAGGTGTGGCACAGCAAGCCAAGATTTCAACCCAGGGCATGATTAGCAAAGTGATGTAAACAGCAAATAATACATATATAATAAGGTATGGTAATAAAGAATCTCGAAAACAAAATCAAGTTGGTGATGATTATCTGTTCACTCTTTCTTGTGGGCTGCATTATCATCTGTATCTCCAGCATTTGGACAGCCAAGCAAATGGTTTCAGATGCTCATCAGAAAGTGTACGTGTTGGATGGCAATGTTCCTATTCTCGTTCAACGCAGCACCATGGAAGAAACGCTCGATGTGGAAGCAAAAAGTCATGTGGAGATGTTCCATCATTACTTCTTCACTCTTGCGCCAGATGACAAGTACATCAAATATACAATGGATAAAGCCATGTATCTGGTCGATGAAACGGGTCTTGCGCAGTACAATACATTAAAGGAGAAAGGCTTCTACTCAAACATCATGGGTACGAGTGCCGTATTCAGTATCTTCTGTGACAGTATCAAGTTCGACAAGGAGAAGATGGAATTCACCTACTATGGCAGACAGCGCATCGAGCAACGTACAAGCATAATGACCAGAGAACTTGTGACGGCAGGTCATTTGAAGCGTGTTCCCCGTACTGACAACAACCCTCATGGATTGCTTATCACCAACTGGAGAACCCTTCTCAATAAGGATATAGAACAAAAGACCAAACTGACATATTGATATGGGATGGAAGAATATGTTTATCGGTGAAAAAATGCCAGACAAAGATGATCCTCAATATCGTCAGAGATATGAGACTGAGGTGCAGGCAGGACGCAAGTTTGCCAAGACTATGAAGCTTGATGTGCTTGCAGCCAAGGTACAACTGTTTGCTAATGACCATAAACGGTTGTTCCTCTACCTTGTATTTGGTTTCATAATCTTCTGTTTTGGTCTGAACATCTACAGGTTGGTAGTGGTGTATAGTCATCAACAGTCAAGACAAAGTGCTACGGAAAGGCAAGAGCAGATGTTGCGTCTGCGACACAGCAAAGTCTGGAAAGCTGTTGAAAATGCCTACACCACACATCCTACCATGAATAGAGATAATCAAAAGAATAATAACGAAAAGATAGAAAACGATGGACGCATTGAAAAAGATTAACTGGAAACAGCCCAAGTATATGATACCACTTATCATCTACTTCCCTCTGTTGTTTGTCGGCTACTTCGTCATTGACCTCTTTCATACGGAGAAGGCAGAGATTCCTGATGGTCTCACAACGACAGAATATCTTAATCCTGACCTGCCTGATGCCAAGATGAAGGGAGACGGTATTGGTAACAAGTATGAGAGCATGCTCAAATCATACGGTAAGATAGACGATTATTCAGCAGTAGGAAACATTGAACGCAATGAAGAAGATACCAAGGAAGAGTATGATACAAAGTACTCAGATGAAGAACGTAAACTGGTTGAAGCCCAGGAAGCCGAGAAGTTCTCTGAGATGCAAAGGAAGCTACAGGAGAGCGCCCAGAAAGGCCAGGAAATCGCCAAAGGCAACAATTCGGCAGAAAACGATCGCTTAGCTCGTGGCAAACAGCGTGAACAGGAAGCGATGGAAGAACTCAATCGAGCCATTGCTCAGGCAAGGATGCAGGCTCAGCAGGTCTCTACCCCATCCATGCAGGCCGAAGTGACTGCCAAAACTGGAGATGCAAAGGAAGGAAAGGTTGAAATTCCGGAAAAGAAGAAGACCAACGATGAACCGCAAGAGGTTGTCAAGAAGGTCAAGATTACATCCGACTACTTCAACACCCTGTGCGACAATGACAAGGAAGCTGGACTTATCAAGGCTATCATAGACGAGAACATCAAGGCGGTGGATGGATCAAGAGTAAGACTTCGTCTGCTCGATGATATTGTCATCAATGAAGCAGTCATTCATAAAGGCTCCTACATCTATGCCACCATGAGCGGCTTCGGTTCACAGCGTGTCAAGGGTACAGTCAAGAGTATCATGGTAGATGATGACATCGTCAAGGTAAACCTTTCGCTCTATGATACCGACGGACTTGAAGGATTGTATGTACCAAGCAGCCAGTTCCGAGAAACCACGAAAGATGTTGGAAGCGGTGCTTTGAGCAATACTTCAACCCTTACCAACAGTACATCTACAGGAGGTGGCAACCTGGCAAGCTGGGGAGCACAAGCCGTTACCAATGCCGTTCAGAAGACAAGCAACGCCATTAGCAAAGCCATCAAGAAGAACTCAGCCAAGCTGAAATACGGAACCTTTGTGTATCTCATCAATTCACGTTCAAACCAGAAAGAAAAATAATAAAGACATATATGATTATGAAGACTATCAAGAAAATCTGCGCATTGGTAGTATGCGCATTAGCCTCCCTCCCATCCATGGCACAACAGACGTATCAGGAAATGGAGCAGCTTACCATCAATGAGAATGTCACAACAATCATTACCGCCTCTGAGCCAGTCCGCTTCGTTGACATATCTACAGATGCAGTGGTCGGCGACCAGCCAATCAACAATACCATCCGTCTGAAACCCAAGGAAGGTGCAGCCGTACATACAGATGGTGACATCCTTGCTATTGTGACGATAGTTACAGAGCGTTACAGAACCCAGTACGCTCTGATATACACTACACGAATGCAGGAAGCAGTCACAGACAAACAGATTCTTGCTTCGGAGAAGATTCCATACCATAATCCTTCTGTATCTATGAGTACTGAGGATATGACCAGATATGCCCGAAAGATATGGAACTCACCGGCAAGAATACGAAATGTGAGCACCAAGCAGCACAGAATGACCATGAGGTTGAACAACATCTACTCTGTAGGAGAATACTTCTTCATTGATTTCAGCATCGAGAACCGCACCAATATCCGCTTTGACATCGACGAGATGCGTATCAAGCTGAATGACAAGAAGGTTTCCAAGGCGACTAATGCCCAGATGATTGAACTTACGCCAGCTATGGTGCTTGACCAGTCCAAGACCTTCAAATATGGTTATAGAAACGTTCTCGTCCTGAAAAAGATGACATTTCCTAACGACAAGGTACTGACTATTGAGATTTCTGAGAAGCAGATTAGTGGAAGAACCATCAGTTTGGATATAGACTATGAAGATGTTCTGTATGCCGATTCATTCAACTCATACTTAATGATGGAGGAATAAGACGATGAAGAAATACATTTTGTCATTGATGATGGGACTGTGCCTTTCAGTCTCATCATTCGCCCAGAGCCATAGTGACCGAATTTCAATAGGTGCAGGTGTCTTATACCAGAGAGGTTTAGATGCCACCATCTCATGGGAACATGAAACACGCTACCACAATGCCTGGGAGTACTTTGTCAACGGCTACATCAAATGGGATGAATGTGCATCATGCGGACACGTCTGCCCAGAGTCGTTTTGGAACAACTACCGTACATGGGGAGTTGGTGCTGCCTACAAACCCTGTGTGGCAAGAGGTAGGAACAACTACGGAAACCTCCGAATTGGCGCAAGTGCTGGCAGTGACACAGACAAGTTTGTCGGTGGCTTGCATGTCGGTTACGAGCATAATTTTGCCCTACGTCATGGGTGGGAATTGTTTGTTCAAGCCAAATGTGATCTCACTCTTCCCAAACGAGAAGACTTGTTTCGCACTGGCATCGTGATAGGATTCAAGATACCCACATTAAAGAAATAGCAACAATGAAGATACTACATATCATTTGTGCTACTCTCATGGCAGTAGCATTTGCCTCATGCGATGAGCATCGAGACTTTCCTGATACGGCAATGAAGACCTGTGACATTCTCTGTACAGATGGCAAGATCGTAAGGTACGAGGAAGTTAAGTCACAAAACAAGACTCCTATTGCCGTGGTATTCTATGTGAATCAGAACGAGGACATCCAAGGTACTGGCTATGCAGTCTATCTAAAGGACATTGAGCCGTTTGCCTATTCTGACTCTCTCGGATTGAAACATAATACGTCAGCTGATATTACTGCATTCGATGGCAATGTAAATACGCATGCGATGTATTCCACTGGCACTTCGCCTGCAGCTTCAGCAGTCTTTGACATGTGGCAATATGGTCAGAGTGCCTACATCCCTTCCGTTGCTCAGATCAAACTCTTGTATCAAGCACGCAGTGCGGTAAATACGTATATTCGCAAGTGCGGAGGCGATGTGATTCCTGACAATCCGGATGAGTGTTGGTATTGGACTTCGACAGAGGTTAAAGACCAGGAAACAGCCAAAGCATGGCTATACTCTTTAGCCTCTGGAGCACTTCAAGAAACGCCAAAGACACAAGCACATAAAGTCCGTCCTATCATCACTTTATATAATTAGTATTAAATATTCACTATAACACAAGAATAAGGTTTCATGGAGGAAACAAAAGAATTACAGACCATGTATAAGATATTCCGCTGTCTGATATACTTATCATTGATAGTGGAGTTCTTTGAGTATGCTATAGACCCAGCGTTGCTTGACTATTGGGGTGGCATTGTTTGTGACATACATAGCCGTGTAAAGCGGTGGTTCATCTATATGGATGGCAACCTCGTATGGAGCAAGATTGCTACCATCGTGCTTATCTGTATCACTTGCATTGGCACCCGAAACAAGAAACATTTGGAGTTTGATGCTCGCCGTCAGGTGTTCTATCCGTTGGTGGGTGGACTGTTCGTTACCATACTGTCTATATGGCTTTTCGGTCATCGTATGGATATGAGGTTCTATACCATCAGTCTGAACATCTGGCTTTATATGGCTGCCTCCATTCTTGGTACCATCTGCATCCATGTTGCCCTCGACAATATCTCCAAGTTCCTGAAGGAAGGATTGCTCAAAGACCGTTTCAACTTCGAGAACGAGTCTTTTGAGCAATGCCAGGAACTGCAGGAGAACAAGTATAGCGTAAACATCCCGATGCGCTATTACTACAAGGGCAAGTTTCGCAAAGGTTGGGTGAATATCGTGAATCCTTTCCGAGGAACATGGGTAGTTGGTACTCCTGGTTCCGGTAAGACTTTCTCCATCATCGAGCCGTTTATCCGCCAGCACAGTGCCAAGGGTTTTGCTATGGTTGTCTATGATTACAAGTTCCCGACTCTTGCGCAGAAGCTGTATTATCACTACAAGATAAACCAGAAAGCCGGAAAGGTACCACAAGGATGCAAGTTCAATATCATCAACTTTGTGGATGTGGAATACTCCAGACGAGTAAATCCTATTCAGCAGAAATACATTGGTAACCTTGCTGCAGCCAGTGAGACGGCAGAAACCCTTTTGGAGTCATTGCAGAAAGGTAAGAAGGAAGGTGGTGGCGGTAGCGACCAGTTCTTCCAAACATCAGCGGTCAACTTCCTGGCAGCTTGTATCTATTTCTTTGTCAACTACAAGAAGGTACCTTACGACAAGAACGGCAATCCTCTTATTGCAGAGATGACAACAGAACCAAAGACTCATCGTCCGAAACCAACTGGCAGAGTCTTTGATCATACCGGTAGAGAGGTGGAGCCAGAGTATTGGCTGGGCAAGTACAGTGACATGCCACATATCCTTTCGTTCCTCAATCTCGATTACCAGACTATCTTTGAGGTTTTGGAAACGGATCCTGAGGTTGCTCCTCTCCTTGGCCCATTCCAGACAGCCATGAAGAATAAGGCAATGGAACAGTTGGAAGGTATGATTGGTACACTCCGTGTCTATACCTCCCGATTGGCTACCAAGGAGTCGTATTGGATATTCCATAAGGATGGTGATGACTTTGACCTGAAGGTGTCAGATCCGAAGAATCCTTCATATCTGCTCATTGCCAATGACCCAGAGATGGAAAGTATCATTGGTGCATTGAATGCTTTGATTCTGAACCGTCTCGTCACCCGTGTCAATACTGGCCAAGGCAAGAATATCCCTGTCAGCATCATCGTGGACGAGTTGCCTACGCTCTACTTCCACAAGATTGATCGACTTATCGGTACTGCCCGAAGCAACAAGGTTAGCGTAGCTCTGGGTTTTCAGGAGTTGCCACAGCTTGAATCTGACTACGGAAAGGTGGGTATGCAGAAGGTTATCACAACTGTAGGTAATGTGGTGAGTGGTTCAGCAAGAGCAAAAGAGACATTGGAATGGCTCTCCAACGACATCTTTGGCAAGGTAGTTCAGCTAAAGAAAGGTGTAACCATCGATCGTGACAAGACCTCCATCAATCTCAATGAGAACATGGACAGCCTTGTTCCTGCCAGTAAAATCTCAGATATGCCTACTGGTTGGATATGCGGTCAGTCTGCTCGTGACTTCATTAAGACCAAGACCGGACGAGGTGACAGCATGAATATCCAGGAATCAGCAGAGTTCCAGACCTCTAAGTTCTATTGCAAGACGGACTTCGATATGAAGAAGATTGCTGAGGAAGAAGCTGACTATGCGAACTATAAGATACCGAAGTTTTACACCTTCCCATCCAAGGATGCCAAGGAGCGAATCCTGTATCAGAATTTCGTGAGTGTAAACCTCGATGTCAAGAATATGATTGACGAGATAAACAAATTCAAGATAAAATGACTTTCAGAAAGATAATATTATTCCTGCTTATATCATTGAGTCTGGTTGCAAATGCCCAGGCTCGGATGCCGACAAAGCGGCCGGCATCAACACCGGCTTCCATATTCGAGTTGCCACCTTTCGAGCGTGCGATATGCTGCATTAGGTTCTATGAAGGTATGCACAGAGCTAAGGACTATCCTTATGTAGGTTATGGCCATAAGCTCAAACCTGGAGAGCGTTACTCTGCTAATATGTCAACACATGAAGCAGAGCAACTTCTTCGTAAAGACCTCAGAGAGTTATGCGCTATGTTTCGTTCCTATGGTCAAGACTCCCTACTCCTTGCTGCATTATCATATAATATCGGACCATACAAGGTGACCGGATATAAAGGCAAATACCCTAAATGTTCTGTTTTAAAGAAACTCGAAGTAGGCAACCGGAACATCAGAGACGATTATGTGAACCATTGCCATTGGCGAGGGAAACGAATCCCTTCCATTGAGCGAAGACGGTATGCAGAACTCATGTTATTATTTACTCCATGACAGAAAACGAATCAATCAAAACTGTTTCAGACGGTATCACATTCCTATCCACTGGCAGATACTATGATGGTATCAACCGGTGGGTAGCCCATAAAGTGAAAGAAGGAGACCATGATGCCATAGACTATGCTGCACGTCAGATAGCAAAGCTGTTACCACAAAATGCAATTCTCGTTCCTATCCCTGGACATCATGGCAAAGCCGAACAGACCATGCAGTTGGTAACGGCAATCTCGTCATATACTCGTCTCCCTATTGTTGATGCCCTTCGCGGCATAGAGCGAGACTCACAATATGATGCCAAGAAAAGAGGCCAGATGCTTTCAGCCGAAGATATGGGGTTCTACAGGCATAAAGACTTGCCTACAAACCGTACTCCTTATCTCATTGATAATGTAGTAGATACAGGCAATACCGCTAAGGCAGCTATCAGAGCACTTGGCTGTGGAACAGTTGCATCATTTGCTATGAGTGACACTCTTCTACAAAGAGAAGAAACCAGAAGTCTTCGGCGATAACACTATCCAAAGATTAATTTATGTCCAAACCAAGAAGAAAACAAATAAAGCCAATCGTAACTGCAACAATCTATCATTGTAAGGATTGTGCTAAAAGTTACGATTGGCATAGTAAAGCTTTAGACGGCCACCTTATCCTGTGTCGTTGTCCACACAAGCAGGAATGTGGTCGCTATTGTATATTTCTTAATGACCCACAATGTGAGCATTTCGTGAAACGGCTTGACGAAGAGAGTTCTATGCAATAGACAACTCTCTATTCGACAAATTATAGATCATCCATAATCTGTTTTCTCAACTTTTCTTGGTTGGCGTTATCGAAGTAACTGAGCATTACATAGCAAGTCATGCTCTGATGGGTAATCTCTAATTGGATTTCGCCATTATCTCCGTTAAAGATACAATAGTATTTGCATCTGTCCATTTCCAATTCATACTTTTTCGAGCTGTCATCATTGACATAATCGTGTTGGAAATTTTCTACACAATCTTTGGGCTCTCCATATTTTTCTGAGAGCATGGATTTGTAGTTGGAATAACAGCGTTCCAAATCTCCCCACTTATCCATAGCAGGGAATATAACGGAAACTTTACAGATCATTCCGCTTTTATCAGCCACTGCACCAATGGTGCAGTCTTTATAACCGGCAAATTCACCTTTTAATAAAGATACACCATCTTGAACGCCAATAGGCATAAATCCTTTGGCCTTCAACTTGCTTGTGAATGTCTGAAGGGTACCCTCCATAGGAACACCCTTAAATTTCATGTGCTCTGTTTGTGCAGAGCAAACACCGACAATAAATGTCAGTAATAAAGTTAACAGAAAATGTTTCATAAATACTTAATTTTATATACTTATCCTTGAATCTAATATGCCTTGAATCCAAATAACTTTGTAAAGTATGGCATCTCTTTCTCTGCAAGGTCATTTATGCGTTTTGCGGCATATCCTTCGTTTCTATTGATTGCATCCATCAGCCAAGTCTCAAAAATGAAACTTGATGTTAAATCGACATCTTTGGTATATCCCGTTATCATTCTTGCTTTTGTCAACTGCTTGAACATCTTGATATCTTCTTCACGCATTTTTAAAGTACTGCAACTTCCAAAATGTACGTTTCTACCTTCAAATATCCCAAGGTTCTCCTCTTTCTCAGCGAAAGCCATCAAAGCCAAATCTGTCTTGTCTGCAAAACAGATGCACTTCTTCTGTCCATGAAAGCACAAATAGATAAGGTCATAGGCTTTGTAACTTGGCTGTTGGAGATGATCGATATAATAATTGAAATCAGATTCTGTGGCTACCTGCCTAAAAGTATATTCAATATTAATCGCATTCTCCAGAAAGTCAAGCAAAGGCAATACTGTAGACTTTTTCTTTAAGTCGTGCATGCTCTGATCCCATTCTGTTTCCAAGCAAAATATTTTATTCATCGTATTTTATTTTTATAGTTCATACACGTTTTGCATTATTGAAATCGATTTATTCATTACATCATAAGTCATTGAGGCTTGAATATTGATGACTGACAAATATATCCATGAGTTTATTCGTAAGTGATTGTGAAATGCGTTCGTCTGGTTGATATTTACCTTTTAGCAGTTCTTTTGGCAAATACAGTTCACAATCCTCCATTATAACGGGGCCAACCACGTTCGTTAAAACATAGCCAGTACAGTCATCAACTCGATGCAGATCTTCAATGTCTTCAAGGAATGGCATGGTTTGTTCACCAATGGCAATTGTTTTCATAAGATACATGAAATACTGCTCACCATCATAATACAAGAATACCACTTTATCACCTTTATTTGGTAAGTCACGCTCCCAAGGAGGAAAACCACCCCAACGAAAATAAGTATATCCTTTCTGCCACAGTTCGTCAGCCATATGTTTCCATTTGTCCTCTTCTGTAACAACCATCATTCGTAGTCGAAAGTCATCTTTTTCAGGCTCTCCTTCGACATCTTTGTTTTTTATAAAGATAGAGATGTGAATGCGGTCACTGTAAGGCGCATCCTTTCTTAGTCCACTGATTTCTGTTTCAAAGACATCTTGCCACCCCATATCAAGTAGTGCAGCCAACGACTTATTTACCTTTCTTGGTATATATCCAAGAGTTGGTCCAACGTCCTCGTATTCAGATCCTTCATCACCTGCAATGGCTACTGCTACGGCATTTTCATCATGGACGTTGTATTTCTCACGAACAAGGACCAGTTTCGAACCGTCTTGTAGCTCGTCCCAAATATCATCAATGTTGTAAAACGCTGCACCTGCTATGTTACATTCCAGGAACAATTTTCTTTTCTCTATAGGAAAAAAGTCCATATTCCCTTCTATCGGATCGTCTGGAACAAGTCCATCTTCAATAGCAAGGTCACCTTGTAAAGGCATAGGCATACCTTGCGTTCTTTCGGAATCGTCATCAGGAACAAGAAGAGAATAATCTTCTACCTTAGTTTTGGATAGATAATTTCTTACCATTTCCCTAAGTTTGGCATCTTCAGAAATATCGGTAATACCTTTAGCTTCCAGCTTTTCTTGAAGATCAGCCAATTCGCCATCACACTTCGGGCAAGTGCCTTGACACTCACCTTTATGATTACATTCTGAAGGCGTATATTCCACGCCATACTTGTTCGCAACATAAGTACGGATAGCTTTCAGTATCTCACATTTTTCTTTTCCTTTTCTCATATCGAACTATTGTTTTGAATCAAATTTAGCTTCTCGTTCTATGTATTTGATTTGAGAAATGTTCTTAAATCCCATCCTCTTCAATTTATTAATGCTTCTATCGACATCTACCTGCGTGTTGAAATGAGGAATAAGAGGCACTTTGATTGTAACTTTATCTAATGGCACAAACTTTTTTAAGGTATGGAGTTGCCATTTAATATCAGAAGTCACCTTCGTATAATTCTTGAATATAGAATCATTCATATCCTTAACATCAACAATCCATTCATTTATATATTTGGACAAAGTCTCTATAGTCTCAAATGAACAATGAAGAGATGTCTCTATTGTTAGTTTCCAATTTCTGGGGCATAGTTTAGCAAATTCAATGATAAAATCCGCATTCATTGTAGGTTCTCCACCTCCAAAACATATACCTCCACCAGTGGATTGAAAGTAGATATTATCAATCTTCACAACATCAAACAATTCCTTTGGTGTAAGCATCCTTATGCCTTTTTGCAAAGATCTACCATCATTTTCATATATTGGGGCATGACATTGATCGTTCAGGCAGTACCTACACTTCAATGGGCATCCCATGAAGGCAACGAGTGTAGTAAGAGAGTGTAAACTAAACTGTGTCAAGCTACAATAAAAGTAGTTTAACACAGTT
>OLFV01001730.1_pt1 | contig 19317 bp, 17 predicted proteins | sample 1605551 | NCBI WGS metagenome assembly OLFV01 (sample SAMEA3888922, study PRJEB22519) | human gut metagenome | biome: human gut; feature: human-associated habitat; material: faeces | place: Denmark | collected 2011
ATATGCCTTTATGAAATTAGTATGCACTTGCAATCTACTGAATATCAGAAAGTAAAAGGCGATTTGCAGATTAAGCATGTTTTTGCAGGCTTAATCTGCATATAGGTGAGATAGAAACCTTTCCCTTAGCTCTTCTGCAGGTCTTTCAGACACGGAATTGTTCTATTTTCCTGTTTCGAGAGGATGATAACGAAAGGTCTTTGTAATAATTTGATAATCAATGCGTTGTAAAAGCATAGTTTTTGGGTTGTAAAAGCATAGATATTACACCCTAAAAGCTATGCTTTCACGACGTAATATCTATGCTTTTGCATTGTGAAAGCTAAGCTATCGCAAAATGATAGCATAGAAATCACTCTTTTGTTCTGTTTTTCCGTCTGATGAATTGCTCTGCATCAGTATTCAGTCATTTTGCAATCTGCATTGAAATGGCTGGCGGAGAAGAGGCTTATGACAGCTCGATGCTATCAATGCGGAGCTTGATGATGCCGGCAGGGACGCGTGCTTCCACCACTTCGCCTACCTTTTTGCCTATCAGAGCCTGGGCAATAGGCGACTTGACTGAGATTTTTCCCTCGGCAAGGTTAGCCTCGTGTGGGTTTACTATCGTGTATGCCATGCCGTGATTGCTGGCCACGTTGGTGATGCCTACGCGGCTGAGCAGTCCTACTGTGTCGCTGTTGAGCAAACTCTTATCCACTACTCTCGCATTCTCCAGCACCCTCTGCACGAAGCGCATCCTGCTGAGCAGTTTGCCTTGCTCGCGCTTTGCAGCATGATATTCGAAGTTCTCGCTGAGGTCGCCCTTGTCGCGTGCTTCGGAGATGGCGTCCTTCACCTGCGGCAGCTCCACCAGTTCCATGTGTTTGAGTTCGGCTACGAGCTTGTCGTAACCTTCTTGTGACATATATTCCATATCCTTGTCTTTCTCTTTCTTTGCTTAAACCCAAATCGGACATTAGACCACCATGTTCAAAAACTTCTTGTTTTTGTGTTGTTTCCTAACAGGCTCTAATGACCGATATGGGTTAAACGATGATAGTCAGCCTTGGCTTAGATTACCAAGACTGACTATCATTATCATATACTTATGATGTAGTGTGGATTATCCAATCACTTCCTGGAACTTTGCTTCCAGCTTAGCCTTGTTGGCAGCGCCTACAAATTTATCTACCTGCTCTCCGTTCTTGAAGAAGAGAAGGGTAGGGAGGTTGCGGATACCAAACTCCATTGCGATGTCCTCATTTGCCTCTACGTCGCACTTGCCAACGACAATCTTGCCGTCATACTGCTCTGCCAACTGGCTCAGCACAGCGCCTACCATCTTGCAAGGTCCGCACCATGTAGCCCAAAAGTCCACTACCAATGGGAGCTCACCTTTCTTAAGCTCCTCAAAATTCTCATTTGTTATAACTACTTCCATTGTTATTTCTGATTTTATGTTAAAATATGACTGCAAAGATACATTTTTTCTGTCAACATTCAAAATTATTCGGAGGAATTATTTATTTATTCTTTTTTTTTGACTATTTTTGCATTCATAAAGATAAAATGCCCCTTTTTAATCATGAAAAAGAGTAAAACGATACATATCGACGCCACTGCTTCCACCAATGATTTCCTCCTCAAGAATGCAGAGAAATATGAGGGAGAAGACCTTGTGGTAGCGGTGTCTGACTATCAGACTGCTGGTCGCGGAATGGGAATGAACAAATGGGAAAGTGAAGCGGGGAAAAACCTGCTCTTCTCCATGCTCATTCATCCTTCGTGGGTGGATGCCGGAGTGGAGTTTCTCGTGTCCATGAGCGAGGCAATAGCTCTTTGCGAAGTGCTGTCTGAATATGCAGATGATATTACTATCAAGTGGCCGAACGATATTTACTGGAAAGATCGTAAGATAAGTGGTACGCGAATAGATGGTAATATAAAGGGTTCTACGATAGCGGACATGGTCATCGGTACTGGTATCAACGTCAATCAGCGCGAATTTCACAGCGATGCGCCTAATCCTGTTTCGCTCTATCAGATTACAGGGAAGGAGCATGATTGCCAGGAAATCCTCGATAAGATAGTATCACGATTCCAGCATTACTATAACATTGCGAAGGAGGAATGGGAAGTTTATGATTGCGACACCATCATGGATGAATATCATAAGCACCTTTATCGCAATGATGACTCATATCATCGCTACGAGGATGAGTATGGAGAATTTGAAGCAAAGCTCTTCAGTGTGCATCCTAATGGCATTATGCTCCTCGAACGTAGAGACGGAACCATTAGTGAGTATGAAGTAAAGGAAGTCAAATTCCTGCTGTAAGAATAAGCAATAATCCCAACGGCGTCAGCCATTCTTCATTAAAAAAGAGCCCCTGTGTCAGCCGCGTTACCGGCTGATATAACAAGCATCTCAAACAAACAACAAAATATCAACCCAATGTCAAGATTCAAAAGAATACTTCTCAAGCTCTCTGGAGAGAGCCTTGCAGGCGAACAGAAACAAGGTATCAACGTAGAGCGTCTCAATCAGTACGCTGAGCAAATCAAGGAAATAGCCTCAATGGGCGTGCAGATAGGCATCGTAATCGGTGGAGGAAACATCTTCCGCGGACTGAGCGGAGCAGGAAAAGGCTTCGACAGAGTGAAGGGAGACCAGATGGGTATGTGTGCCACTGTCATCAATTCACTCGCACTCTCCAGCGCTCTCGGAGCTATAGGGCAGAAAAACCGCGTCCTCACTGCCATTCGCATGGAGCCTATCGGAGAGTTCTACTCCAAATGGAAAGCCATCGAAGCAATGGAAAATGGTGAAGTCGTAATCATGAGTGCAGGCACAGGTTCTCCTTATTTCACCACTGACACGGGTTCAAGTCTCCGTGGAATAGAAATAGAAGCCGACGTAATGCTCAAGGGCACACGTGTCGATGGAGTATATACTGCAGACCCAGAGAAGGATCCTACCGCTACCAAGTATCATGACATCACCTATCAAGAGGTAATAGCACAGGGACTCAAAGTGATGGACATCACTGCAACGGCGATGTGTATGCAGAACGACCTTCCTATCTACGTCTTCAATATGGACATCCTCGGCAATCTCAAGAAGGTAATCGAAGGTGAAGAAATCGGAACTCTCGTGCACAATTAAGCCATAACCCTCATCACCATAACCCTTTAGCCACCGTGTCCGCCGCATTACCGGCAGATATCTCCCCTCTCCATAATGACCAAGGACGAAGAATATATGCGCAAAGCATTGGCGGAAGCAGAGCAAGCCGCCAAAGAAGATGAGATTCCTATTGGTGCAATCCTCGTTTGTCGCAACAGGATAATAGCGCGCACCCATAATCTTACCGAGACTCTCTGCGACGTGACTGCCCATGCTGAGATGCAGGCTATCACGGCTGGAGCCAATGCTCTCGGAGGTAAATATCTCACAGACTGCACGCTCTATGTCACAGTAGAGCCATGTCCGATGTGCGCCGGAGCCATCGGTTGGGCACAGATACCACGCATCGTCTATGGAGCACCTGACGAAAAGCGAGGCTATCGCAAGGTTGCCCCAACGGCTTTCCATCCCAAAGCGGAGGTTGTCGCTGGCGTATTAGAGGATGAATGCCGTGAATTGATGCAGCGATTCTTCAAAAATAAACGCTGATTTCAGCGCATATAAATGGAATTAAGAATAGGGAATAAGTAAAAAAAAATAGGAGATTACATTCACCTGACATAGATATTTCTCCAGCGAGAAATCATGTGAGGTAAGTGTAATCTCCTATTTTCTATTACTTATTCCCTATTCCCAATATTTGTTTTCCCTTTCCCTTATATCCATAAAGAAAGCCTCCTATTCTGCATTGAGCAACAATACCGCAATAATCACGAAGATTACGCCAGTCAATATGTTAAGCACTCGTTGCAGATGTTCCATAGAGTGGGAGAGACTCTTCGCCTTGTCTGTCGCTTTCTGCATGATGAATGCTATGCAAAGCACGGGCAATGCAGCACCAATGGCAAAGACTGGAGGAACGAGTAGTCCCGCTGTGGATGTGGTGGCAAGCGGAAGCATCAGTCCGAAATAGAACACCGCGCTCTCCGGACAGAATGCCAAAGCAAGAGTAAGACCGAGAGTCAATGCGCCAAGCGGACCGTTTCGCTGGATTATCTGACCGCAATTATGGCAGTCATCTCCATGCTCATGACGGTGGACATGAATGCCACGATAGAGGAAGAAGGCACCCATCAGGATGAGAAAATATGGCAATATCTCCTCTCCCTTGCTCAGAAGTGCCTGCACTGCCTCAATGTTTTTACCGCCTCCGATGAGGCATATCAGGGTCCAAGCCATTAAGGTGTAGGTCAAAGACCTGCCGAGGATGTAGAGTAATGGGTGAGTCCATTTGTCTTTGCTCAGGGTGTCCTTCTTTATTATATAGGTAAGGGCAGAGACATTGATGGCAAGTTGGCAAGGATTTATTGCCACAAGCAGACCTAATATCAGTGCTGTGAGCAGTGGAATATTCGTTGATGTGATAATATTTTCAAGCATTGTATGTTTTTGTTGTTCATTGTTTGGATTCACCAGATTACCATTCCACGATGCGTGAACCGTCCTCTTGCTGCTTGATAGATACCTTTACCACGTCCTCAGGCAGTAGTTCCTCGATGAGTTCCGGCCATTCCATGAAGCATACCGCACCGCTTTCGATGTAGTCTTCGTAACCCATGTCATAGACTTCTTCCTGCTTCTTGATGCGATAAAAGTCGAAATGGTATATCAATTCGCCAGAAGTAGCTGAACGATATTCATTTACAATGGCAAAGGTAGGAGAGGTAATGACGTCTTCCACGCCCATTTCCTCGCAGATAGCCTTGATGAATGTAGTCTTTCCTGCTCCCATAGAGCCATAGAAAGCGAAGATGGTAGAGTCGCCCATTGCATCTACAAATGCCTTGGCTGACTCTCTTATTGTCTCTGGAGACTTGATGATGATTTGCATATTGTTTTGATATTTATTACTGCTCTGCCACAGATTTGTGGTCGATGACGCACATATATCACTGCAACAGAGGGTTTATTATTTTTTTCTTCCTTTCATAGAAATGAGTGGAATAATCATTTCCTCCATTGAGATACCACCGTGCTGGAACGTGTCGCGATAGTACTGGACGTAGTAATTGTAATTATTCGGATAGGCAAAGAAGTCATTTCCCGTGGCAAAGACATAGCTCGTGGAGATGTTTGGCGCTGGAAGTTGTGCCTTATTAGGATCCTTTATCACGAAGGTGTCCTTGCTATCACAGGCCAATGACTTTCCTAATTTGTAGCGGAGATTGGTATTCGTGTTCCTATCGCCCACTATCTTCACTGGATGGTCTGTGCGAATGCTGCCATGATCGGTAGTGAGAATGATGCGATAGTCCGTCTGTGATAGGGCAGAAAACAGTTCCGAAAGCACGGAATGCCTGAACCAGCTCATTGATATGCTACGATAAGCACTCTCATCATTGGCAAGTTCACGCACCATCTTCGACTCAGTGCGAGCATGAGACAGCATATCTATAAAGTTTATTACCACCACATTGAGGTCGTTCTGACTCATATTCTTGAATTGCTGCATCAGTTTCTCGCCACCAGCAGAGTCATTCACCTTGTGATAAGAGAAGGTGTTGCGGCGACGATAACGCTCCAGCTGGGTCTGAATGAGCGGTGCCTCATTGAGATTCTTGCCTTCTTCCTCGTCTTCATCCACCCAGAGTTCGGGAAACATCTTGGCTATCTGCTGTGGCATCAGTCCGCTAAAGATTGCATTACGTGCATATTGCGTGGCTGTAGGGAGGATAGAAGTGTATAAATCCTCGTCTATGTCAAACATATCGCCTATCTCTTGTGCCAGCATCCTCCACTGATCATAGCGGAAATTGTCGATGACGATGAGGAAAACCTTCTCTCCTCCATCGAGCAATGGGAATATCTTGTGCTTGAACACGTCGGGAGAAAGCACCGGGCGCTCAGCGGCAGTGCCGTTTTTTGTCGGTGCCACCCAGTCCATATAGTTCCTTTTTATAAACTTGCTGAAGCCTATATTAGCCTCTTCTTTCTGCATTCGGAGCATTTCTGTCATCGGGCTCTGTGTAGATGCCAGCTCCAATTCCCATTTTACCAGTGTGCGATAGACGTCTTTCCAGTCATCTATGGTCCGGCAGTCGGAGATTTGCATGGATATATTCTGGAAATTCTGCTGATAACCAGTCTGCGTCACCTCGCTGACAATCTCGCGACGGTGTATGTTTTTCTTCAGCGAAAGGAGTATCTGCATAGGGTTTACCGGCTTGATGAGATAGTCGGCTATCTTCGAACCGATGGCTTGGTCCATGATATTCTCCTCCTCACTCTTCGTCACCATGACGACAGGAGTCTGAGGTTGGATATCCTTTATGCGCTGAAGTGTCTCCAATCCAGTCAGTCCCGGCATCATCTCATCGAGAAACACGAGGTCGAAAGTCTGCTGCTGGCACTGCTCTATGGCGTCAATGCCATTGCTTACAGTCACCACTTCGTAGCCTTTCTTTTCCAGAAAAATGATATGGGCGCGAAGATGTTCTATCTCGTCATCGACCCAAAGTAGAAGTCCGTTGCTCATATTCCGTATATTTTGGATGGTCAGTGATTGCTTTAATCATTCTGACCACATATATTATTTATATATACAAGTTAGGTAAAGGTCAGAAACCTTCGAGTTCGTAGTATTCATCCTCCAGTTCGCTGGTGTCTTTCTTCTCTTCCTCGAAGATGATTTCTTCGTCTTTATCATCAGATTTCTTGCCTTTCTGCTCTTTTTTGTTGTCTGATTTCTTACCTTTTGCAGACTCGGAGCCTTTAGATTTTTGCTCTGTCTGAGTCTTGTTAGTCTGTTTTGTCTGAGACTTTTCTTTCTCATTAGCAGTCTTTTGCTCCGTTTTCTGCTCTGTTTTCTGTTCTGTCTTTTCTTTGTTATTGTCGTCTTCTATGATGATTATGTCCTCATCCGGCGTTTCTTCCTTTTGCTCATCAATGATGATAACGTCGTTTTGAGAGTCCTCTTTCGCGTTTTCCTCCACGATGATGACATCCTCCTCCGGCGCTTTCTCCTGCTTATTGTCGAATTGTATCACCGTTTCCTCGGTGGAAGTGGAGTCTGATTTCACTTCGATAGGTATGTCATAAGACTCATTCTGCGCTGGATTTACCTCTTCTTCTGGCACATCCAAGCCTTCCTTTTCCTCCGTCTTTTGCTCCACTGGCGCCACTCCCTTAGGCGCAGCAGACTCTGATGGCAGGGCAGGAACAGGCTCTCGCTTCGTCTTTGTCTCGCGAACAGCGTCTGGTTCGTAAAGCATATACTCGCGTTTTATCTTCAATGGCTGGAAATGAGCTACATAGAAGGTGTCATAATCATTGTAACTATACGTCTCGCCAAGCAGAGGTACGTTCTCGTCTGCAATGATTACAGGGTGGCAATGCTTTGCTATCTCCTTCATTGCATCATTCTTGTAGAGCACTCGGGCATAGAGTTTTGCCTCGTCATAGGAACGGAAACCTGTCACATTCATGCGGTGCAAACCGTTGTCGTCTGTGATTTCCATCTCAAAGTTGCGCACTATGAAGTTGGTGAAATTAAATCTTGCAAACTGATATAGCATCTTATTCTCATTCACAGAGTCGGGTTCATAGACCAACATGAATGTAAATGGCACGTCACGTTCCAGTGACAACGTCTTCATTGCTATGCTATCACTGTCAGCCATTACGGCAGTGCGACGGTTCCATACGTCTATCATGGAGAAATGTGAGCCATGAAGTCTCCTTCCTGCATTCACTCCATTGATTATCATGCCTGCCATCTCGCTCGGTTTGCCTTGCGGAAACTCGCTTACAAGTTGCTTGAGACGCTTCAAGCAACCCTCTATGTCGCCCTCATTGAGTAGGCTCAAACCGCTGATAAACATGAATTTGTCGCGGTTTGCGCCCATTGGGAAACGGCTGTCAGATACCTTCGTGTTTTCTTTCACCGTCTTATTATCGTCTGAAAGGAACGCATTGTATGTGGCAGCATACAGAGAGTCCTCGATATGCTCGCCAAATCGCGCGTTCTCCTCAAAGTAAGGGTCGGTGAGAATGGCTGTCCATCGGGAGTCAGGATAGCGTGATTTCAGATTTTCTATATTCTGCTGTGCCCGCTGTGCATCGTCTTTACGCGAATAAAGCAGGAAGAGATGGTAATATACCTCATCCATTGGCTCAAAGTCAGGATAGTCATTGATGAGACGACGGAAGGCTTTCTCACTGAGAGCGAGATTATCCAACTTATCCTTGAATATGATACCAGAATGGAAAAGACCATCTTTGATTATCTCATTGCTTTCTTCCAACTGCTCCGGCTGGAAAGGTATCTGCGCAAGATAGAACTCTCTCTTGTGCGGATCACTTGCTAATGAGTCGCTGATTTCTTTGCTTTCATCCGCTGTTTCTTCGGCAGGAGCAATGGAATCATTCTGCAATTTGTCTGTCATCTCAGCCATATCATCGTCTGAAATGGCTGTATTCACCACCGTTTTATTGGCTCTTTGCCAGTCATCTTGGTTCTCGCGCTTGCCCCATTTGCGCTCAAAGAGTTGCTTACCTTGCTGTACTGCAGATGCACTATAGAAGTACCAAGCGGTGGATTTGTTGCTTCCAGTAGGACGCTGCATGGTATTATGCTGTTGCATACCAGTGTTGTTCTTTGCTTGTTGCTTGTTGGCATACTCTTCAGCGATGCGGTCTTTCTCCTCTTTCTCTTTCTTTTTGAGGGCAGAGATTACTCTGTCAATTGCATCATTGCGGTCCTTTTCCGACATTCGGGCAAGGCTTTGCAGTGAATCCTGCATATAAATAGCATCGGTATAAGGCACCAGTTCGTCCAGCACCTTGCTGCGTTCTGACAGTTGCTGGTAATCTTTTCGCTCCTTATCTATCAGTCCTATCGCCTCGCCGTAGCAACGCTTAGCATCGCCATACTTCTCTTTCTGCCAGTAGATGTCACCAAGATGCAGGAGGAGAACGCCCTTTTCGACGCCTGAACGCGTAGCTTTCTCATTGCCTTTCTCATAAGCTATGATGGCATTTGCAGTGTCTTTCTGTGCAAGATAGATATTTCCAATGGCATAAAAGACCTGATCGAGGTACTCCTTATTGTTGTCATTGTGCGCCATACGCTTGAGGCGACCTATCATTTTCTTTCCCTGACCGCTTCCTGCAAGCACTTCCGACATGGAGATACGTGCATTAAAAGCCAGTTCATACGGTGGATTTTGCTTGATAACTCTTTTGAAAGCCTTGTAAGCAAGGTCATTACGTCCCCTTGCAGCTTCCACTTGACCGAGCAAATAGTATTCTCTTGCACGCTGTTTGGAGCGCATTTCGTGCTTGACCACTTTGCGTAAATACTGTGCAGCCTTTTCTAAATCGCCGGTATGAAGATGATAATCGGCGAGAGTATAGTCCCATTCTTTTCTTGCACGCCAGTCTATAGAGTCACGACTCATGTTTCTGATGATGTCTTCTGCATCATATAGCCAGTCTTGCTCTATATAGCATTTGGCCAACCACGCCTGAGCCTTGCCGTAAATGGCGGGCTGAGTGCGGTAAAGACGGCTCATATATGTAAAAGTGGAGGCAGCTTCATCGAAGGCACCTTTATGGAATTGCGATCTTCCCATCAGCATCCATGCTTTCCATAGGAATGGGTTATACTCCTTACGGTTGAGCCATTCCAGGTCGCGGGCTGTCTTTTTGCGATTCTTTGTCCATTCCGGACGCTTGTTGATGCTATGCAGTCTGATGGCTTTTTTGCTCTTTTCTATAGCTATATCAAACTTGCTTTTGCCTGTTTCCCTATTGCTTTTATTGCCTACAGTGTAGAGAGGGAGCATCTCGGTGAAGTTATCTTTGTTGCTGTTTTCTTTCTCCAAAGAGCCGTCAATGTAGGCAAGAGTTCCGTTATAGTATATGTTGTATTTGGCAGTAAATGAGTGCCACCACCTTGTTTTAGCAGTATTCTTCTGCGTAGAGCACGATGATACTGCCGTCATAATGATAATGACGGAGAAGAATGCTTGGGTTATGGCTAATAGTTTGTTCACTGTCTTGTTGGTCTGTGGGGGAAATCCAACGGTAAAAGCCGTTGACACAGTGGCGGAAGTGGTTGGGTTCTTGGGTTGGGGCTCAGCAATCATGCCCTAATAATTATGCAATTAGGCATTATGAATTATACATTATGCATTAATAATTATGCATTATGAATTATGCATTATGCATTAATAATCAGCATTATGCATTATCTCAAACCCAGCTTTGCGCAAATCATCCCAGAAATTAGGGTAACTCTTGCTGACGACTTCAGGATTATTGATGCGCAATCCTGGGAACTTGATGCACGCAGGAGCAAAAGCCATTGCCATGCGATGGTCTTCATAGGTGTCGATAGCAGGGCTTTCATCTGGTTCGCAGCGTGTTCCATCCCAGCGAAGTTCGCCTTCTATGGAGTCGTCGAGCACGTATCCGAGCTTTCTCATCTCCGTTTTCAGAGCGGCAATGCGGTCTGTTTCCTTGATTCTGAGAGTCTGTAAGCCTCTGAAATGAAATGGAATATCCTTCAGACACGAGCAAACGACGAGCGTCTGGGCAAGGTCTGGCTGATTGATAAAGTCGAAATTAAAGGTTGGGAGCGTGCATCTCTGTGCGTTAAGAGAGACGGTTGTGGGCTTTTGTCTTTCGGAAGAAGCGAATGAAGTCTTGACTCCGAGCACGCTAAACATAAATTTTATGGCAGAGTCACCTTGTCTGGAACCTTCCATAAGGTTTGTAAGTTTGATGTGACCTTCATTCTTTTCGCCCAAAAGAGCTGCGATTTCATACCAGTAACTCGAAGCACTCCAGTCGTTTTCGACGAAGAAACTATGCTTGGAATATGACTGTGGCTTCACCATAATGGTGGATTCGTCCATCCAATCCACGTCTGCTCCGAACTCTTTCATCGTACATATAGTCAGTTCGATGTAGGGACGTGAGATGATATTGCCCGTAAGATGAAGGATAAGTCCTTTCTTCATGACAGGTCCTATCATGAGTAGGGCGGATATATACTGCGATGAAACATCACCGGAGATTTCCAGTCTGCCACCTTGCAATTGGTGTCCGCGTATTCGAAGCGGTGGGAAACCGACCTCTCCAGCGTATTGTATGTCTGCTCCGAGGTGTCGCAAAGCATTGACAAGCACCTCTATAGGGCGGTGCTTCATGCGCTCTGTGCCGGTAATGACATGGTCTCCATCGGTGACAGCGAGCAAAGCGGTGGTAAATCTCATAGCAGTTCCAGCTGCTTTGATATCAATTTCGTAAGGCATATCGCGAAGTGCAGCCACCATAACGTCGGTATCGTCGCATATACTGAGGTTTTCCGGCATCTCTCTGTTACCAGCCAGTGCGTTGATTACCAAGGCTCTGTTGCTGATGCTCTTAGATGCAGGCAAGTCGATGGTGCAGTCTATAGTTTCAGGTGCGTTGAGTATATATTGCATAAGAAATTAGTTCTGTTATCTATATTAACTTGCAAATATACTATTTTCTTTTAAAAAATAAGAATTTTCTGTTGTGTTTAATAAAATTTTAACTACCTCTTTGGCAGATAAAGAAAAAATGTGTACCTTTGCATCTGCTTTTTTTGAAAGGAATCGGGGTGTGGCGCAGTTGGTTAGCGTACGCGTCTGGGGGGCGTGTGGTCGGCAGTTCGAGTCTGCTCACCCCGACTTGCTTTGATGAAAGACGCTTAGCACGATGATGGTGCAAATGAAAATGATACCTAAAACAAAGCAGACGTGGCTTGAAGATTTCAGGTCACGTCTGCTTCGTTTTTATATATTGAGGTGATGGGGGGACGCTTTTCTTTGCTCTGCCAAGGAAGGCTGAGGGGTGGGGACTAAAGGATTAGCTCTACAGGGCAATGGTCTGAGCCGTAGATGTCGGTGTGGATGTTTGCTTCCTTGATTTTTTCGCGCAGTCTTTCTGATGTTACGAAATAGTCGATGCGCCACCCTGCGTTCTTTTTTCTTGCCTGAAAGCGGTATGACCACCATGAGTAAGTGACTTCATCAGGATGCAATGTGCGGAAGGTGTCAATGAAACCAGCGTTTAAGAGCGTGGTGAATTTCTCGCGTTCCTGGTCTGTGAAGCCAGCGTTCATACGGTTTGTCTTAGGATTTTTCAAGTCTATTTCCTCGTGTGCCACGTTAAGATCTCCACAGATGATGACCGGTTTCTTCTTGTCGAGTGCGCAAACGTACTTTCGGAATGCGTCTTCCCATGTCATTCTATAGTCGAGACGACGTAGTCCATCCTGCGAATTGGGTGTATATACGGTGATGAGATAGAAATCATCATATTCCAAAGTAATCATTCTACCTTCGTGATTATGTATTTCTTCCTCGTCTCCGAGTCCGTAGGATACGCTGATTGGCGTATGCTTAGTGTAGATGGCGGTGCCAGAGTAGCCTTTTTTCTCTGCATAATTCCAATAAGACTGATAGCCTGGGAATGCGAGGTCGAGCTGTCCAGCCTGCATTTTCGTCTCTTGAAGGCAGAAGAAGTCTGCGTCGAGAGTGTTGAAAGCAGTCTGGAAACCTATGATTCCATTCTCTATATTTTCTCCGTCTTTGCCTGCACATGCTCGCAGACCGTTGACGTTCCATGATATGAAGCGCATATTCGTAGGGTGGGATTGTATTGGGATTGCCCGATGATGCGGGCAACACGTTGGCGGTTTGTTGAGATAATACCTGTGTGATGTAGGGATGGTTTCTTTTTTACTGAGGAGGAATTGCCTTCGTGTTGCCTTTGCTTTAGGACAATTACTTGGGGGACTTTACTTGATTAGTTTCATAAATTCCTCACGTGTCTTGGAGGATTCGAATACTCCGGAGAATGCGGAAGTGGTGGTGAGTGAGTTTTGTTTCTCTACTCCTCTCATCTGCATACACATGTGTGCTGCTTCCACTACTACCATAACGCCCATTGGATGGAGTGTATCATTTATACATTCCATAATCTGGTGTGTCATTCTCTCCTGCACTTGGAGTCTTCTTGCGAATACTTCCACTACGCGAGCTATTTTGGATAGCCCGGTGATAGTGCCGTTAGGGATATAAGCCACGTGTGCTTTTCCGTAGAATGGAAGCATGTGGTGTTCGCACATGGAATAGAAATTGATGTCTTTTACTATAACCATGTGTGAGTATTCTTCATGGAACAGTGCCTTTTCGAGAATAGCTTTAGGATCTTGAGTGTAGCCTTTGGTAAGGAATTGCATAGCTTTGGCTACTCTCATAGGTGTCTTCAGGAGTCCTTCTCTTTCGGCATCCTCACCTAAAAGTGTGAGGACTTCTTTGTAATGCTCTGCCAGTTGTTCTAATCCTGGTCGGAGATAGTATTCTTCTTCTATCATTGCTTAAGGTTGTTTTTATATAAATGAAGAACGAAGAATGAAGGATGAAGAATTCGGATTACGTTCTTCGCCTTATATTTCTTATTCATTGGCAAGCAGAAATGCCTACCCACCTATAGTTGCTTACTTCTGAGTGTTCCACAATTCAGAATTATAATCTCCGGCATGGATGGTCTCAAGCAAGAAAGGCTAACTTATATTCTTCATTTTTTATTTTTCATTCTTCATTTTTATGCTTATCAATACTGCACACTAATAGTGCCTTTTACGATACAAGCTTGTGGATAATATTTCTTGACTTGCAGGAGTACGTTATGTGCTTCCGCAGTAGTCTTGTAGTTTCCCATTCTGCATTTCCATGAAGGGGAATAGAAATGGACATATACAGGCTCGTAAGGGAAGAGTTTTTTCATGGCTAATCCAGCCTTTTCAGCTTTCTGTTTGTCCACGCGAGAGTTGCCTCCAGAGAACACCTGTATGCGATAACCAGTCATCTTATAGCTGTTTCGCATCACTTTCTTTCTGGTATCCACTACGACGTTCTCCTCATTAGGTTCACCCTCTTCTCTGTTTGTATTTAGAGAGTTGTGGCTATTAGCCTCCAACTTGTTATTTTCTTCTTTAGAATAGTTGTGCTGAGCATTTGCTTCCTCTTTGCTATTAGCAGAAGAGTGCTGCACCTTTGTGGTAGATGCTGTATTGTCAGAATTGTAGATTCCGCCTTTACCATTGACGAGTATATCGATAGCGACGCTCTGTGTCACGGTAACTTTAGCCTTGCCAGTCTCGTTTTTTCTCAGGTTGTCAAGGAAATTCCCGCTTTGTGCGTTAGCAGTCAGTGCGAGAAAGCATATAAATATGGTAATAATATGTCGTAACATACAAATTATTAGTTCGGTTGTGGGTTGTTGGTTGTTGGTTGTTGGTATATCAGCCGGTAACGCGGCTGACACGGTGGCGGACTCTTGGGTTATGGGGCTTTGGTTGTTTTGTTAATACAAATGATTGAAAAACCGGGAGACAATGCCGAGATATTAGTCCTTTGGATAAAAATGGTAATGGCCGTCGGGCAGAAATGGCATGCCAATCTGCCAGACGACCAAGGGTCAAAGGCATGGTATCATGTGATGATTCGCGCCTTTGAAGTATGGCATATTAGTTCCAAGCGTCGATGATGCCCTTGAAATCAGCAGCCTTGAGAGAAGCGCCACCGATGAGACCACCGTCGATATCAGGCTTAGAGAAGAGCTCAGGAGCGTTAGAAGCCTTGCAAGAACCGCCATAGAGGATAGTAGTGTCATTAGCAACCTCTTCTCCGTAAACCTCAGCTACGCAAGAACGGATGTAAGCATGGATTTCTTCAGCCTGCTCAGCAGTAGCAGTCTTACCAGTACCGATAGCCCAGATTGGCTCGTAAGCGATAACGATATTCTTCCACTCCTCAGCAGTGAGATTGAATACAGAACCAGCGAGCTCTGCCTTAACTACCTCATTCTGCTTGTTAGCCTCACGCTCTTCGAGAGACTCACCGATGCAGAAGAGCACCTTGAGACCATTAGCGAGAGCGAGCTGTACCTTTTCCTTGAGAATTTCAGGAGTCTCGTGATAGTACTCACGACGCTCTGAGTGACCGAGGATAACCCACTGAGCACCAGTTGACTTAACCATCTCAGCGCTAACCTCACCGGTGAAAGCGCCAGAAACCTTGTCTGCGCAGTTTTCAGCGCCGAGCTCGATAGCAGAATCCTTCACAATCTCAGCCACACTTGCGAGATGGATGAAAGGAGTGCAGATGATAACACCGCAGTTAGGGTTCTTTACTACCTCTGTGAGTTCCTTTGCGAGGGCAACACCCTCCTGCAGGTTTTTGTTCATTTTCCAGTTACCTGCTACAATTTTCTTTCTCATTTTCCTTTTGATTTTAAAAAATTACATATACTGTAAGAACTTTCTTTTACCTTTAAGCCATTTTGACCACATCCAGAGCCTATCAGCGATAGTGAGCAATGTCAGTGGTAATACGAACCAGATGAATATGTCGAGCAGTTTATGCCCTGTGTCATCATCAGGCATTTGTCCGATAGTGGAGTCTTCGAGCCTTTGATTCTGCAATTCTTCAGCCGGCAGGAAGTTGTGACTCCATTTTCTGATTATCGTGCCATCTTTCAGCAGCAGCAATCCAGGATTGCTTCTAATGATGGTCTTGAGTGTCGTCTCGTCAGTGTGACAGAATGTATAGTCTGCCGCAGTGGTCTCTTTCCAAATGGCTATAGCATCCTCATTACTTGCCGTGAGGCAGTAGAAATGGTAGCCATTATTGTGTGCATAGTCGGAAATCATGTCGATATTTCCGAAATAAGCATCGTCCGCATTCTCCAGATGAGGTGAAATGAGGAGGAATGTGTAGCCTTTCCTTGTGATGACATCCTCAGTGATGTCGTCGCCGGTTTTCACGTCCGTGATGGAGAAATCGTGGATAGGAGGCTCATATCCTGGACTTACCATCGTGGTCTTTGTGTCGATGTAAGTCCATGTGGAGTCGGGATAATTATCGAGAGAGAACTCCTTTCTTACCCCATCCTTTTCCATTATGAATGTGGATTCAAACTCCGGTGCCTTCTCGCCTTCAGGAATCTCCATGCCCTTCTGTATGTTCATGCCGATATGATAAGGTCTGAAATCGAATACAGGCAAGTCATACAGACTCCACAACGACACTGCGAGCGTGAAGAGAATGGTGTAATGATACACAATCCACTGATTGCTGAGCGATACGAATCGCGGCATACGCAGTGGCCATACGGTGACAGCGGTAGCCAAAGCGAGCAGTATTATGTTCTTGGCGAAAGTCTCCCCGTTAGTCAGATGAATGGCATCGCCGAAGCATCCGCAGTCGCTTACGGGATTGGCGAGCCAAAGCCATGCCGTGATAGCAGTCATCACCACCATGAAGGCGAGGATAACCTTTGACACCGTCCTTCGCTTAATGGCGAAGAGAAGGAATACGCCGAGCGAAAACTCCAGTGCAGAGATGAGCACCGATGCTGTGAGCGTCATCCAGTCGGGGAATACTCCGACGAGTCCGGCAGCTTCAGCATAGTCTTCTATCTTGTATTGCGTTCCGATAGGATCCACGGCTTTGACGAAACCGGAGAAGATAAAGGTGAGGCTGAGCAGCAGTCTGGCGACATTGACAATCATGGAAACCATCCATGATGAATGGCTGGAAGCGTCAGACGCGTGCGTTTCCTCTGCTGCATTTTCAGGCTTGCTGTCAGTGTCGAGCTCGCTGTTATGTTCCGAAATGTTATTCTCCATTCTTTGTCTTTATCATTCCGAAGACTGCATAATTGATGATGTCCATATAGTTGGAGTCGATACCCTCGGATACGGACACCCTTCCTTCGTTGTCCTCTATTTCTTTGATGCGGTTAATCTTTGTCAGGATAAAGTCGGTATAGCTGGTGACGCGCATACCTCTCCATGCCTCCGCATAGTCATGATTCTTTCTTATCATCAGCTGCAGTGTCTCTTCAGCGAAGTGATCGTAGAGAGCAGTGGCACGTTCTGCGTCCATATCCGGCTCATCGACGTAACCTTCCTGCAGCTGTATCAGTCCTATTATACCATAATTGACCAGAGCTATTATTTCCGGGCGTATGCCTTCCTCTACCATAGCCACCTCTCCGGTCTCCAGTTGCCTTATCCTTTTCGCCTTGATAAACAGTTGGTCGGTGAGAGATGATGGACGAAGTATGCGCCATGAGGCATTATAGTCCTTTAGTTTAGCTGTAAATATATCGCGGCATTCTTTCAGCGCGCTTCTGAATTCTTCCTCTGTTGTCATCTGAATAAATTGCTGTTGTGGGCTGAAAAAATAGCTATTGTCAGCTTACACCTTATTAATATATGGATGCAAAGGTACTAATTTCCTTTGGAAATACAAAGGAATCCCCTATGAAAAGCAAAAGAAAAGCTATTTCTCGTCCTGAGGCATCTGCTTCTGTCTCTTGTGGATATACTTTATTTTTGCGCATTCCACATTGAATACCACCTGCAGAGAGTCCCTTATCTTGCGGAGCTGATTCATATTGCTCAGTTCTTCCTCCGTGGCAGTGCCCTCTTTATGGCGTTTCTCCACTACGGGGCGGATGCTGCTATACTCTCTTTCGGCAGCCTGAAGGGCAGAGTCTGTGAGTGCAAGATTCGCCTGCGCTTTCTTCAGCGACGCTTCCTGATGTATCTTCAGAGCCTCCTTACGCTCCTCGATAGCGGTAGGATAGGCATGACGCAATGAGTCGATGGCGAGGAGAGCCTCGTCATAATTGCCTGCTTCATAGTCCTGGCGAATGCTTTCGAGCAACTGCTTCGCCTCTGCATTTTCCTCTTTACATGAAGAAAAAGATATGATGGACAAGGCTATTGCGAGTGATGGAATAAAATACTTCATGGTGCAAAAATAAGAAAAAAAACTCAGATTAACTCCTTTATCACTAATTTTTTGTACCTTTGCAACCGCTTTTATAGAAATAGGCAAACAGATATTACACTTTTATACCCTACTTTATCAATTACAGCAATGCGAGATTACACAGATGCCGAACTGGCAGAGATACTTGACAAGGACATTTTTCACAAGATATCCGAGGCTGCTGACAGCCTTGGAATGGAATGCTATGTCGTGGGAGGCTACGTCCGCGACATATTCCTGGAGCGCCCTTCCGACGACATCGACTGCGTAGTGGTGGGCAGTGGGATAAAGGTGGCAAAGAAGCTCAAGAATATGCTGGGCAGAAAAGCGTCGCTCTCCGTGTTCAAGAACTTTGGCACAGCGCAGGTGAAGATATACACCTCACCATTCGACCCTTCCATATCAGTGGAAGAAAGAGAAAAAGGCGCCATCGAAGTGGAATTTGTAGGAGCGAGAAAAGAAAGCTATCATCGCGAATCACGTAAGCCGATAGTGGAGGACGGCACACTCGAAGACGATCAGAATCGTCGCGATTTCACTATCAATGCTATGGCTATCTGTCTCAATAAGAATCGCTTCGGAGAACTTGTGGATCCATTTGGAGGAATAGACGATCTCTATGATGGCATCATCTGCACGCCACTCGACCCAGACATCACATTCAGCGACGACCCTCTACGTATGCTTCGCTGCATCCGTTTTGCCACTCGTCTCAATTTCGTAATCGAAGATGAGACATTCGATGCGCTGCAGAGAAATGCAGAAAGGATAAAGATAATCAGCGGAGAGCGCATTGCCGAGGAACTGAACAAGATACTCATGACCAAGGTGCCAAGCAAGGGATTCGTCGATTTGCAGCGCTGCGGACTGCTCCAGATTATCTTCCCGGAACTTGCTCAGATGGATATCGTCGAAACAAGAAATGGACGCGCGCACAAGAATAATTTCTATCATACGCTCGAAGTACTCGACAACATCAGCAAGAAGACCGACAACCTTTGGCTACGCTGGGCAGCTCTTCTGCATGATATAGCCAAGCCTGCCACCAAGCGTTGGGAACCCCGTGCGGGCTGGACGTTCCATAACCATAATTTCATTGGCGAGAAGATGATACCCGATATTTTCCGCAAGATGAAGCTCCCTATGAATGAGAAGATGAAATATGTGCAGAAAATGGTGAGCCTGCACATGCGTCCCATTGTGATAGCGGATGATGTAGTGACCGACTCGGCAGTGCGTCGTCTCTTGTTTGAGGCAGGTGATGATATAGACGACCTGATGACACTGTGCGAAGCCGACATTACTTCCAAGAATATGGAACGTAAG
>OLFV01001736.1_pt1 | contig 19271 bp, 9 predicted proteins | sample 1605551 | NCBI WGS metagenome assembly OLFV01 (sample SAMEA3888922, study PRJEB22519) | human gut metagenome | biome: human gut; feature: human-associated habitat; material: faeces | place: Denmark | collected 2011
ATGGTGGTGAGAATGTATGTGCATTTCCGTCTGGCACTGGCTGAGATGTTTCTGGAGACGGAGGCGGAGTCCTCTCCTTTCCTTTCTCTCACACTGACAGAAAAACTGTCTTTGGATGTGACGGGGCAATTTTCCAAGGCCCTTCCTCATGTCCGTGACGGGTTGTCCTATTTCTTTTCTTCGACGGGGAAGCCGGAGGCCGGGATCTTGCCGCTCGTGTCACTTCTCTCTACGGAAACGGGGCTCTCGCTTTCGCCCTATGTGGATTTCTTCCGGAAAGAAACGCTCTCTTATATAGATAGGATGCAGCGCGATGGGACGGATTTCCTTGCAGCGCTGTCTTTCTGTGATCCGGAGTATCGCGCCAGGGATACGCATCTCCCTGCCTTTCTCTGTCTGGCATTGGGCGAGGCAGAGGGGCGTGCCTTGGCAGCGCAGGTCTTTGAAAGCGCTCAGATGCTGGGGACGCTGGAGCAGTGTCTCTCTCCGTTGTATCCGCTGAAGGATGCAGCGCGTGCGCGCTTTCTCTATGCTTATGTGCGGTTTCGCGCCCATGTTTTCTCCTTCTTCGTCTCGTATCTTAGGCAGGAGCGTGCCATGCGACCGGCGATCCTAAGAGGGGCGCTGACTTCGCCCTGCTTTGCACGCTGGGTGCATCGGATGCAGATGCAGGGATTTCTTTCGGACAGGGATCAAGAGGAGTCGCAGCGTTTTTATCTCAAGGTGAATATGTTCCTTCGCCAGTGGGCGATCTTTGATCCGAAGCAGCCGCAGTATTATTATCATTATTTTCCCGATTTCACGCACTCGATCACGGCTCGGACGGAAGCGGAGGATTTTGATGCGCGGGTCACGGTGCTGCTGCAAGAGATCCTTCGCATCACCGGTGCGGATCCGCTTCCGCCGGACGCCATGGGATTCCTCGTACAGGAAACGAAAACGTACTTGGTGAATATGGCGCACACGGTCTATTTTTCTTATTCGCTGGGCCTGCGCCGTCCGGAGGATTTCGTGGCGGCGAGGTACCGGAGAAAGGAAGGCTCGTCGCTCCTGCATCAGATCAAGAGGGCGCTGGGGCTGAAGGGGTAAGGGGTCTAAGGGTTCAGGGTTCGGGGTTCAGGGTTCAGGGTTCGGGGTTCAGGGTTCAGGGTTTCTTATTTTCCAAAGATAACGTATATTCAAAACTACGCGGTGCTTAGATCCTTCGACTCAGTTCTCCTATTTCAGATAAGCCATTTTTTAACATACGACGTTTTTCTCCGCTCAGGATGACGAAATGCGCCGCACCACCCCCGTTGCCCCCTCTGAACCATTAGAACCTTCTGAACCTGTTTAACCTGCTGAATGGTGGAGGTCCCATTTTGAGAGCTGCCCATGCTGTCCATTTAACCGCGCTCTCATTCTTGCCCGCCCGGCCCGACTTCCTATATAATGAAGACAAAGAGCAAGGCGCTCAGAATTCATGATAAAGGAGGAAGGAAGATGAAGTACGCAAAGAAACCGATGGTCCTCATTCTGTCGCTTGTCCTGTGCATGGGCCTTTCTGCCTGCGGAAACGATCCGCCGAAGCCGCCGCCCGATTCGTTTGAAGGCATGGTGAAAGAGTCGAAGATTTCCGAAGAGAGCAGCCGCTATCTGGGAAGCTGGCAGGGCGAAGAAGAGAACCGTCTTGAGATCGAGAAGAGCGGTGAGACAGAAGAAGTGCGCGTCGCACTCTATGATGCCAAAGGAGAAATCTATGCCAGCGGCTACCTGCAGCCTGTCAAGAAATATGGAGCAGACTATTTCTACAATGAACACGACGGCATGGCGCACCGCACTTGGATCGACAGCGAGAACAGCGATGTCCTCCGTATGGACGCCTTCGGTATCTTCACGAGAGCGCCAGAAGGTGCGGAGGAAGAGAGCTTTGATTTCCAGCCGCTGGAAGGCACTTGGGCAATGGATGGAGCGAAAAATCCCAAGAGTGTGCTGGATATCGATGACGAAGGCGGCTGGCACCTGCGCGAACGGCCAGGGAAGAAAGGCAAATTCAAAGAAGTGGACAGCGGCCCCCTGCGCGCGAAAGGCGAAGGCCGCTTCGAAGCCGTCTCTGACGATCACGAAGGCGTCGTGTACGACATGACCGTCGTCGATAAAAAGACACTCTACTGGGGCGGAGAAAACGATCATTATCAGAAGATGAAATAGCAAAAAGCCATGGGCGGGCATGCCCATGGCTTTCATGGTGATTTTTGAAAATCCGTGCAAAGAGGTTTAAGGCTTGAATACCACTTTGGGGCATCACCATTTACCACAATCGGCGCAAAGCGACGCACTTGAGACGCTTTGCCCCACTCTCTTTCATACCGCCAGTGCCCTATCCGCCCCTTCGGGGCACCTTCCCCTCGAGGGGAAGGCTGACGATACAGGAATACCGTCATCTAAAATGCGTCGAAGCCGCCACCGGAACCAGTAGGGATAAGTAGCTAGGGATTAGGGATTGGGGATTAGACTGGGAGACTGAGAGACATCAGACACCTGACTTCTATCCTCCAGCCTTCGGGCATCGCCCCATATATATTCGCGGCAAAGCCGCCACCTAAACCCTTAGAACCCTTAGAACCTGTTGAACCTGTTGAACCCTGAACCCCTGAACTCGCCAACAAAAAAGCGAACCACTTTCGAGGTTCGCTTTTTTCATACTGCTATTCGTTTATTTTTCATCTCTATGCTTGATGGCTGCTTCGATAAGACCGCGGAAAAGCGGGTGCGGACGGTTCGGGCGGCTCTTGAATTCCGGATGAGCCTGGGTGGCTTCGAAGTACGGATGATCCTTGAGCTCGATCGTTTCGACGAGGCGTCCGTCCGGGCTGGTGCCGCAGATGACGAGGCCTGCTTTTTCAAGCTCCGGACGAAGGGCATTGGAGACTTCGTATCTATGGCGATGACGCTCGTAGACGATCTCCTGACCGCCGTAGAGTTCTCTGGCTTTGCTGCCTTCCTTGAGCTTGCACGGATAGATGCCAAGGCGCATGGTGCCGCCTTTTTCGGTGACGTCTTCCTGGTCTGGCATGAGGTCGATGACAGGGTACTGGGTGTCCGGGATGAATTCGGAGGAGTTGGCACCAGTCATGCCGCATACATTTCTGGCAAATTCAATGACGGCGCACTGCATACCGAGGCAGAGGCCGAGGAACGGGATCTTATTGACGCGCGCATACTTGATGGTGTCGATCTTGCCTTCGACGCCGCGGTAGCCGAAGCCGCCGGGGACGACGATGCCGTCGATGCCCTGGAAGACTTCGCGAAGATCCGGTTTCTCTTCTTCGAGGACTTCGGAATTGATCCAGTGGACCTTGACCTTGTTGCCGAAGGCGTAGCCGGCATGGGACAGGGATTCGACGACGGAGAGGTAGGCGTCATGGAGTTCGACATATTTCCCGACGAGAGCGATGTTGACCTCTTTTTCGGAGGAAACGATGCGGTTCACCATGGCTTTCCAGTCTTCCATGTCGCACTTGGTGTCTTCCATGCCGAGTTTCTGGAGGACGATGTGATCGAGGCCTTCTTCCTGCAGGAGAAGCGGTACTTCATAGATGCTCTTGGCGGTGAGGTTATTGATGACGGCTTCAGGCTCTACATCGCAGAACATGCCGATCTTTCTCTTCATATCCGGAGAGAGTGCCTTCACGGTACGGCAGACGATGACATCCGGCTGGATGCCGATGGAGCGCAGCTCCTTGACGGAGTGCTGGGTCGGCTTTGTCTTGAGTTCGTCAGCGGCTTCGATGTATGGTACGAGTGTGACGTGAATATAGATGACGTCATTTCGATTCGGTACGTCTTTCTTGACCTGACGGATGGCTTCGAGGAATGGCAGGGACTCGATATCTCCGACGGTGCCGCCGATCTCCGTGATGACGATGTCTGCATTGTCATTTCTGCCGACACGGAGCACGCGGTCTTTGATCTCGTTTGTGATATGCGGGATGACCTGAATGGTGGAGCCTAAGTATTCGCCCTTTCTTTCTTTGTTGATGACAGCCTGATAGACCTTGCCTGTGGTGACATTGGATGCCTTGGACAGATTCTCATCGATGAATCTTTCGTAATGACCGAGATCCAGATCGGTTTCCGCGCCGTCATCGGTGACGAAGACCTCGCCGTGCTGGTACGGGCTCATGGTGCCCGGGTCGATATTGATGTAAGGGTCGAATTTCTGAATGGTGACTTTGTAGCCTCTGTTCTTCAGCAGTCTGCCCAGGGATGCAGCAGTGATGCCTTTGCCCAGGGATGAAACGACGCCGCCTGTTACGAAGATGTATTTTGTCATGGGACCTCCTTTGAGATAGGGTGGATGGGAAAACGCAAATATGGAAATCTTCAGTCGTCGATTTTCTGAAAATGATAGTGGGTTCGGGGTTCAGGTTGATGGGTTCAGGGTTGAAGTATCTTGCTTCCCCCTCTGGGGGAAGTGCCGAAGGCAATAGGGGCATGCTGGCGATTATCGAACAATGTGGGATATACGCTACATAGCCCCCTCATCTCACTTCGTTCGAAATGGCGTCTCACTGGATTTTCGCGTCGCTTCACTCCTAAAAATCCAGTTCGCTTGCACAAGCCCTTCGGGCAGCTCCCCCGATGGGGAGCCAAGACGTTCTGCGGCTTAACTTAATCACATTACCCACTGGTGGGGATAACGATATTCTCGTATCGCGAACCCTGAACCTTGAACCCTGAACCCTTTTTATCACATTTTTTCCGGAGCGGTAATGCCTAAGATGGTGAGAGCGTGGACCAGGACGTACTGGACGGCAGTGATGAGACCGAGGCGTGCCTGCGTGACTTCGCTGTCTACACCAAGGATACGGCATTCTCTATAGAAATGATGGAAGAGTGCTGCCAGCTCGTATGCATATTTGGCGATGCGCTGCGGAGCTCTTTCTTTCGCGGCTCCATCGATGAGCTGGTGATAGTTTTCCATCTTTTTGATCAGATCCATTTCACATTCTTCTTTGAGGCAGGTGAAATCGACGCCGGTGAACTGGGGATCCCAGGTGACCTTGGCTTCCTTCGCCTGACGGAAGAGGCTGTGAATGCGGGCATTCGCATACTGGATGTAATAGACCGGGTTATCGCTGGACTGTTTCTTGGCCAGGTCGATATCGAAGTCCATCTGGGAGTCCAGTGTGCGGGCACAGAAGAAATAGCGTGCTGCATCGGTGCCGACTTCTTCCATCAGCTCACGCAGCGATACGGCCTGTCCAGTACGCTTGGACATTTTGACCGGCTGTCCGTCGCGGAGAAGTGTCACCATCTGGAGCAGCATGATCTCGAAATCATCCGGGTTGTAGCCCAAAAATTTCATGGCTGTCTTCAGACGGATGATGTAGCCATGGTGATCCGCTCCCCAGATATCGATGAGCTTGTTGTAGCCACGGCGGATCTTATTTCCTACATAGGCGATATCAGAGCAGAAATAGGTCGGCACGCCATTCGTGCGGATGACCACGCGGTCCTTGTCATCGCCGTTCTTTGTGGTGCGGAGCCAGAGAGCGCCGTCCTTCTCGTACATATTGTCTTCGTCCTTCAGGACTTTGAGCGCTTCATTCACCTGATCCGGATAGAGAGATCTTTCAGAGAACCAGTTGTCGAAGTCGACGTGGAATTCCTGCAGATCCTTCTTGAGGTCTGCGAGCTTTTCCTGAAGGCCGAGCTCTTTAAAGATCTCCAGACGTTCTTTCTCATCCATATCGAGGTACTTCTTGCCATCCTTAGCCAGGATATTCTTCGCTGTATCGATGATATCCTGTCCATGGTAGCCGTCTTCCGGGATCTCAGCGTCGAGACCGCAGAGCTGGAGATAGCGTGCATTGATGGATTCCGCCAGATGATCGATCTGGTTGCCGGCATCATTCACATAGTATTCCGACAGTACATCATAGCCGGCCGCGCGCAGCAGATTCACCATCGCCGAGCCATAGGCAGCGCCTCTGGCGTGTCCGATGTGGAGAAGGCCGGTCGGATTTGCCGAGACATACTCGACAAGGATGCGGTCTTTTTTATTTTTCGGCAGATCCCCGTAGGAAGGGCCGGCCTTCAGGATCTGCTTCAGCTCGCTGTACACCGTATCTGCGGCAAGGTAGAAATTGATGAAGCCGGCACCCGCGATCTCCGTCCGAGTGACCAGCGGTGTGTCCAGATGCTTCACGATGGATTCTGCGATCATGCGCGGCGCTTTGTGAGCTGTTCTCGCCCACTGCATAGCCGCATTGGTGGAATAATCACCAAATTCCTTGGATTTCGGCACTTCCAGACGCTGTACAGCCGCGTAATCGCCCTCCGGCAGTTCACCGGCAGCGATAGCTGCCTCTTTCGCTTTCTCAATGATTTCTTTCAGTTCTTCTCTGACTTCCATGAATCCTCCGGATCCTCCCGAACTTCTACAATAATTTCATTCAAATGGTTAAACAGGCCTTTCAGCTCCACATCATAGGAAAGGCGCATACGTCCCTTCCCCGCCTCGATCGAGTCTTCGATCTCGCGCGTCACGACGTAGATATCCATCGTGCCCATCGGGGTCTCGTACAGGGAGTGGCTCTTCTCTCCGATGCGGTAGACCTGCTCCTGCAGAAAGCTGCCGTCTCGGATGAGTCGCACGTGGTCTTTGTGGATCTCCAGCGTGGTCGTCGTCCCTTCCATGCCGGCCAGCTTGGTCTCCTCATAGGAAACGTACTTCATGCCGTCCTTCTCGCCATAGATGCCAGGCGTTTCCAGGGTGATTTTCTCATCCTTTCCCGCCTCATTCCGCTGCAGAGAAGTGACATTGATAATGACCTTTTTTTCCAAGACTGACCGCCCCCTTGTTCTATTTATAATCCTATTTATTATATCATAGAAAGCCGCCTTTTCTAAGAGCTTCTACGAATTTCCATGACTACTTATTGTAGCGTAGTTTTGGGCGGCGGTCAAGGAGGGAGAGTTCGGGGTTCAGGGTTCGGGGTTCAGGGTTCAGGGTTGTGGTGGCGGCTTCGCCGCAAGTATAAATAGGGCAATGCCCTAAAATGGTGGGTGATGCGGTATCCTAGCATCGTCATTCCGAGCGAAGCGAGAAATCTTTGTCATTCGCAGTCAGGCGGTCGATATCAAGGAATCCAAAACGAGAAACCTGCTTATCCGCAGACCTTCGGGCATCGCCATTATTTATACTCTGCGGCGCTTCTATATTCTGATGCGTCGCACCGCCATTTCGCATTTCTCATTTCTAATTTCTCATTCAAGCAAAGCTTTCATCCCCAGTCAAGGGGGCAGCACGCCCCACAGGCTAGCCCTGAACCTTGACCCCTTCCCCTCAATACAAAGATCCCGCCGGAGTGACTCCGACGGGATCTTTTCCCCATTATACTTCTGCCTTTTTCCCGATGCGGCGTTCCTTATACGCCGCGAGTCTGGCATCGCGGATCTCAAGATGTCCGAAATATTTCTTCGTCTCAGAAACGATGACACCCGAAAGCCCGAGAAGGGCGATGAGGTTTGGAATGGCCATGAGGCCGTTTACGATATCAGCCAGCGCCCAGATGGCTTCCAGCTTCAGGAAGACGGCGGAAGCCAGCACGGCGATGTAGCACACGCGGTACACAGGGATGGTCTTCGTGCCGAAGAGGTATTCCCAGCAGCGTTCCCCATAGTAGTTCCAGCCGATGATGGTGGTGAAAGCAAAGAGCGTTAAGGAGATCGTCAGAAGGAAGGGAGCAAAAACGCCGTAGGTCGTCGCAAAAGCCGCCTGCGTGAGCTCGGCGCCATTGAGCTCTCCCAGCCACTGGCCGGACACGATGATGGTGAGACCGGTCATGGTGCAGATGATGATGGTATCAATGAAGGTGCCTGTCATGGAGATCAGTCCCTGCTCGGCCGGCCACTTGGTCTTTGCTGCCGCCGCTACGATCGGCGCAGAGCCGAGACCGGACTCATTCGAGTACAAGCCGCGGGCGATACCGCTTCGAAGGACGAGCATGACGCCGGCGCCTGCGAAGCCGCCGGCCGCTGCGGTGCCATTGAAGGCTCCGTCGACGACGAGAGCGATCGCATGCGGCAGTTCACCCGCATTGAGACCGAGGAAGATCACCGTGACGATGAAATAAACGACTGCCATCGCCGGAACGATCTTGGAGGCTGTCTTAGAGATCGATTTCAAGCCGCCAAAGGTGATGATCGCGACAAGGACCGTGATGACGGCGCAGGTGATGTAGGTGGAGACCCCGAATCCTGCCTGTACGGAAGCCGTGATCGCATTCATCTGCGTGGTCGTACCACTGCCGAGCATGGCCGTCATGATGCCGAAGATGGCGAACGCGACAGCGAGAGGCTTCCATTTCTTGCCAAGACCCATTTCGATATAGTACATCGGGCCGCCGGCAATATTGCCCTGGTCATCCACCCCTCTGTACTTGACCGCAAGGCAGCCTTCCGCATACTTGGTCGCCATACCGAAGAAAGCGGCAAGCCACATCCAGAAGAGCGCGCCCGGGCCGCCGAGCTTGATCGCCGTCGCTACGCCGACGATATTTCCCGTGCCGACCGTCGCAGCGAGCGCCGTGCAGAGCGCCTTGAAGCTGTCGATGTCGCCATCGCCCTTGTTTCTCGCAAAGAAGATCAGCTTCAGCGCACGCGGCAGTTTCAATACCTGCAGGAGCGAGAGCCGGCAGGTCAGCAGTACCCCGGTGCCAACGAGAAGCACCAGAAGCCATGGCCCCCACACGAGCCCGTCGATCTGGTTCAAAATATCTGTCATCATGTTTCCTCCTATTTTCCCTTTCTCTGAAAAGAGTGAGCGAACCTAAAAAAGCCGGTTCTGTATAAAATAAAAACAGAACCGGCTTCATGAGCTTTCCTCATGAAATCGGCTCTGTCCTTTGGCCTGAGAGATTACAGCGTTTCCGCCTATGCCCCTTCGGCTCTCATTGAAGAGATCTCCAGAGATCTGTCCCCATGAAGTTTCGTGTTCACTGAACGCCTGATAGTGTTACTCCTTCGGCAGCCTCGGGCATTACCCTCGGTCTTTTTCCCCATGGATCATCCAAGTCAGTATAGAGTTGTTATGCTTGTTATTTGGAAATACGGAGCGCCTGATCATAAGGTCATCGATGAGATGCACCATTTCAGATCCATTCCGCACTTGCCGGCTTATTCCATTTCCGCATCCTTCTCTGTCGCATTGACAGCCACAGCGACCGCTGCGTCGCCGGTGATATTGAGGCAGGTACGGAACATGTCGAGCACACGATCGATGCCGGCTACCAGTGCCAGCCCTTCGAGCGGCAGACCGACAGACTGCAGGACCATCGCCAGCATGATGAGGCCGGCGCCCGGTACGCCTGCGGTACCGATGGAAGCCAGTGTCCCGGTCAGGACGATCATGATCATCTGATCAAAGGTCAGCGGGATACCGAAGACATTCGCGATGAAAAGGGAACAAACGCCCATGTAAAGAGCCGTCCCGTCCATATTGATGGTCGCGCCCAGCGGAAGGACGAAAGAAGCGATATCTCTCTTGACCCCCAGCTTCGTCTGGACATTTCTCATATTGACAGGAAGCGTACCGGCAGAAGAGCAGGTGGTGAAGCCGATCGCCATAGCTTCCGACATGCCGCGGAAGAATGTGAGCGGGCTCATGTGTGCAGAGACACCGGCAAGCGTCGAGTATACACCGATGGCATGGATGCAGCAGCCGATCGCCATACAGAGGATGACCGATAAGAGCGGAAGCAGCACCTTCGGGCCATTCATGACGACGACCGGAAGCAGCAGGCAGAAGACGCCGATCGGTGCAAGACGCATGATCATGGCGATGATCTTGTAGCATACCTCAGCCATCGCATCGAAGAAGGAGATCAGGATCTCCGCACGCTTTCCGCCGACGGAAATGATACCCGCCCCGATGAAGAGCGCAAAGATAATGATCGGAAGGATGTCCGCCTTCGCCATGGAAGCGATCGGATTCGACGGGATCATTGCGACAAAGACCTGCATGATCGACGGCGCTTCCTTCACCTTCGGTGCTTCTGCCGTCGGCAGAGCCATGCCGATGCCCGGCTCGATCGCCATAGCGACGGCAAAGCCGATCACGATCGCGATCGCTGTCGTCACCATGTAAATGACGAGTGTCTTCACCCCGATGCGTCCCAGCTTCTTCATATCCCCCATGGATGTCATGCCCACGATGAGAGAACAGAAGACCACCGGAACGATCATCATTTTGATGAGATTGATAAACATGGTGCCGATCGGCGCGATCCACATCTTGACCGGAGCCGCCGCACCCTCTCCCAGCATCAGTCCTACCACCACAGATAAGACCAATGACAGGAAAATTTGAATAGATAGATTCATTTCTTCCCTCCTGCACCAGAGCGGCTGTCCCATGGACGCCATTGCCCTGACCTATTAAAATCAATGACTACATTATAGGCGCATCCATACTGAATAACCAATAGATTTGTGAAATCATCTATACATTTTCATATAATTTGCAATCCGATGTTTAGCAAATTATATGATTTCATTCTCTTATATTTTATATTATATAATTTTTGCTATTTTTCTATATTTTTCAATTTTTATAATCATTTGTTTATTGATGTATACGCTCGCAATAGTTGGTGTGTATGCTTGTCTCGCCTCAGGGGTAATGCCATTAAGTTAAGGAAATCGTTAGCTACGTAACGTCTTGCTTCCCCCGTCGGGGGAAGTGCCGAAGGCAATAGGGGCATGCCAGCGGTATAGCGTGCTATGTTGAATAGTCCGACGCTATCGATATTCCAACACTTTCATGCAATACCGCTACGTAGCCCCCTCACCCCTTCGGGGAGCTCCCCCGATGGGGAGCCAAGAACGTTCTGCCGCTTAACTTAATAGCATTAGTCTCAGGGGGAGAGTGACTGGGACCGGCATGCCTCCATCCCCCTCGCCAGAGAAGCACCGATCAAGCCGCTTCCCGAGCTCACGCTTTCTTTTATACAAGGCTCTTCATCCTCTTCCTGCAACCCCTGATCCGCTCCTTGAGAAGGGCTCCATCAAAAAGGAGCAGCCGCCTCACAGCAGCTGCTCGCTCATTCCTAAGGGATTTCACTATATTTATTTTATACCTTATATATAGGCATCAGATCTTCTGTGCTTCTTCTGCTTCCGCAAGAGCTTCCTCGCGAGCCGCTGCCTTTTCCTTTTCGATCACAGCCTGGAAGGAGAAGACTTCTTCCTTGATGACCGGAGCCAGGACGAGGATGGAGATCAGGTTCGGGATCGCCATGAGGGCATTCGCGATATCGGAGAGGTTCCAAACCAGATCGAGGGTCTGGGTCGCGCCGACATAAACTACCAGAGAGAAGACAACGCGGTAAATGATGTTGTACTTATGGGTACCAAAGAGATATTCCCAAGCCTTTTCACCATTGTATTCCCAACCGAGGATGGTGGAGTAAGCAAAGAGGATGATACCGATGGAAACGATGTAAGAACCAATGACGCCGATATTGGAAGAGAATGCTGCCATGGTGAGTGCTACGCCGGTGAGCGGCTTGCCATCCGCGCCGACCATGCCGAGCACGCCGGAGGAGGCGATGGTAAGGCCGGTGATGGTGCAGACTACGATGGTATCGATGAAGGTACCGGTCATGGAGATGTAGCCCTGTCTTGCCGGATGATCCGTGGTGGAAGCTGCGGCGGAAATCGCTGCCGAGCCAAGGCCGGCTTCATTGGAGAAGCAGCCGCGCGCTACGCCATAGCGCATCGCATTCATGACGGAAACAGTGATGGTACCGACGACGCCGCCTTCGACAGCCGTAGGATCGAAAGCCATCATCACGATGAGGTAAAGGCCATGCGGAATGTTTTCGATGTTAAGAATGATGCAGGAAAGGCCAGCCAGGATGTAGAAAACGGCCATGCCGGGAACGACGACGGAAGAGACCTTGGAAATCGAAGTGATACCGCCGACGATGACAGCGAGGGTCATGGCAGTCAGGACTGCGCCCACGATCTCATTCGATACACCGAAGGTGGTGTTGATCGCAGTGGAGATCGAATTCGCCTGCGTCATGTTGCCGATACCGAAGGAAGCAAGGACAGCGAAGAGAGCGAAAGCAGTACCCAGGAAGAGGCCGGCTTTTTTGTTTTTGAAGCCGTTCTTCATGGTGAACATCGGGCCGCCCTTCATTTCACCCTTGGCATTCACTTCACGGAACTTGAAGCCGAGCATACATTCAGAGAACTTGGTCGTAAGGCCGAAGCATGCGGAGATCCACATCCAGACCAGAGCGCCCGGGCCGCCGGCGAACATCGCAGTCGCGACACCGACGATATTACCTGTACCGATGGTCGCAGCAAGCGCCGTCATCAGCGCAGAGAAAGGAGAAACGTCACCGCTTCCGACCTGGGTCGTGCGAGACTTCTTCGAAAAGATCATTTTTAATGCGTATGGCAGATTTCTCCAAGTCAGGAAACGCAGCTTCAGTGTCATGTAGACACCCGTACCGACCAGAAGACACAGCATGACAGGCCCCCATACGAAGCTGTCAAGCGTACCGACAAGTTGATTGATTTGCACCATATCCATTGTAAAATCCCCCTTGTTCCCGTAACTGTTCTTATTATGATAAGAAACAAAAAATCGCCGCACTCAGTCTTATGTTCGAAGAAGACTGAAGCTGGCGAATTCATGGTTCATGAAAACAAGGGAGTTACCCAAGTGCCAGCCCTGTCCTTTTGCCTGAGAGATTCAGGATTTCTACGGGTGAAATCCTTTAACACCTTCGGCCCTCGCATCTTTTCAGCGAGCTTCTCCAGAGTCGTGTCCGTACACAGTTTCGTGTTCTTACTGAACGCCTGATAGTGTTACTCCTTCGGCAGAAGATCGTAAAGACCTTCATTTTTCAGTGTACATCATCCACCTATATGGTATGCGGCAACATACATTTTTCGCTTGGACTTTCCAGATACTGAATTCCGAAGCCTCAAGTGATTTACCTAGATTATACACGATGAAAATCAAAATGCAACATGCGAATTTTGCTCATTCCCCATATTGTAAACCTTTTGTCATACTAAAGTTTCTCTCTTGTGCTTTTGACGAATATTTTCTGTATATTTACGATACGGATATGATTTATATTTTTTTGTAGCTACTTTAATTTCATCAAATTTCAATAGGAAAAGTATATCAATTTTGGTATCATAATGGGTTTTGTAAATGATAAATGAATGCTCATGACAGCAAGATTAGGGACCGAGCGCGGGATACCGGCAGTCAATTCGCCGCAAAAATACCCCGAAGGCCACGTGAAAAGGGGCAAAGCGCCCCATTTCAGAATGGCAGTGAAGCTGGCGCGCATGTCTCATCTCTCCTATGCAGAGCCCCGGCATCCCTTGACCTGCCTTATTTCTGCCAATAAAAAAATCCCCTATCCTGTTGGAATTCACCGGTACCGACCAGCAGGGTAAGCATGATAGGGCCCCATACGAGGCTGTCAATTTCATTTGAGTGACTGGTGACTAGGGATTAGGGTTAGCCCGTGGGGCATACCGCCCTTTGATTACGTGCAAAAGAGGTTCAGCGGGTTCTGTGGGTTCTACGGGTTCAAAGGGGTCGGTGCAGCGCATTTCGTCATCCTGAGCGGAGAAAAACGTCGTATATGAGAGAATGGCTTATCTAAAGCATGAGAACTGAGTCGAAGGATCTAAGCGCCGCGGAGTTTTAAAATATGCGGTATTCAAGAAAGATGGAAAACCTGTAAACCTTTTGAACCTTCAGAACCGGTTTCCCCTATGAGACTTCGTAAGCAGGGAATAAGAATAGTCTCTTTCAAACTTGTGGTGGCGGCTTCTCCGCTTTTTTAGAAAAGGCATCCCCCGTATCGTCATTTCGAGCGCAGCCGAGAAATCTTTCTTGCAGACCGTCAAACGTCGCTTGCTTGAAAGCCTTAAAGCGATGTATCGAGTCATCGTTTCCATAGAGACTTATAAGAGCTGATTCCATTCTGCCATGGAGATCCCTCGACTTCGCTCAGGATGACACACAGGGAAACCGCCAGTCCCCTTTCTAATCCCTAATCCCTTCTCTCTAAAACTTGCGGCGCTTCCATCTTTTTCGCGCCGCTGCCACCATTTCTCATTTCTCATTTCTAACTAAAATACAAAAGCCCGCAGGAGATCAGATCTCCTTAGCAGGCTTCCTTACTCAAGATATGCATTTCGCCATTTATAAAGAGGTAGGGCCTCCGCGGCGGGGAAGACTTTCTGGGGATCTTTCCCGCCGCCCGGCAAACTCCTTGGATCAGTTTAGGAGGGCTTATCCGAAGGAGTGCCCTTTGCCGGATGGGGTGTCATATTATGCCGCCGAGAAGGAAAATGGGAAAACCTTCAGGGAGGAAATAATATGTTATATCAGGACCTGATGCTAGTCCGCGAGACTGTCTTGAGCCTTGGACGTTGTGACCTTGCTGGGATCTAAATCTTCGTATTCTTCGTATGCTTTACCAGTTTTGAGATGGTCGAAATATTTAGCTGTCTCTCTTACGACGACGCCGGAGAGAGCCAGAAGGGCGATCAGGTTTGGAATAGCCATGAGACCATTGACGATATCCGCCAGGACCCAGATGGCTTCAAGTTTCAGGAATGCGCCGCTTGCGACGAGGATGATGAAGATGACGCGATAGGGAAGGACGCCCTTCGTGCCGCAGAGATAGATCATGCAGCGTTCCCCATAGTAGTTCCACCCAAGGATGGTGGTGAAAGCGAAGAGGATCAGCCCGATCATCAGCATATAGCCGCCGAATACGGGGAATGCATCTTTGAAAGCGGCATTCGTGAGTGCTGCACCGTTGAGACCATTCATCCATTCGCCGGAAACAACGATGGAAAGACCGGTCAGTGTGCAGATGATGATGGTATCGATGAAGGTACCAGTCATAGAGATCAGACCCTGTTCTGCAGGCCATTTGGTCTTAGCGGCAGCAGCTACGATAGGAGCAGAGCCGAGGCCGGATTCATTGGAGAATACGCCTCTGGCGATACCATTTCTCATCGCGAGCATCACTGTCGCGCCCAGGAAACCGCCGGCTGCTGCACTTCCGGAGAAGGCACTGTACACGATGGTCTGAATGGCTGCAGGCACCTTGTCTGCGAAATACACAAGTACACCGATCGTAGAAATAAAGTAAATCACTGCCATAGCCGGAACGATCTTCGCTGCGGCCGATGCGATAGACTGCAGCCCGCCCAAGGTGATGGCTGCGACCAGCAGGGTCAGGATGAGAGCGGTCCACATAGGATCGAGACCGATCGTCATTTTGGTGATATCGACGATGGAATTCACCTGAGCGAAAGTACCGATACCGAAGTAAGCGACCAATATGCCAAAGATGGCGAAGAGCGATCCCAGCCATTTGAACTTGGGACCCATACCATTCTTGATGTAGAACATCGGGCCGCCGGCGATCTCGCCTTTGGAGTCCACTTCACGATATTTCACCGCCAGAAGACCTTCGGCATACTTGGTGGCCATTCCGAAGAATGCGGCCATCCACATCCAGAAAATAGCGCCCGGGCCGCCGGCAGCGATCGCTGTCGCGACACCTACGATATTCCCTGTGCCTACCGTAGCAGAAAGTGCTGTGCAGAGCGCTTTGAAGGAGTCGATATCCCCGTTTCCCTTATTCTGTGCTTTGAAGATCAGTCCCAGTGCCTTCGGCAGCCGGAAGATCTGCAGGAACTTCAGACGAAGCGTCAGGAGGATACCCGTCCCTACCAGCAGTACCAAGAGCGGCGGTCCCCATACAAAACTATCGATCGCATTCAGCAATTCAAGATTCAAATCCATTTCTTTGTCTCCCTCCAGGAAAGTAAGATAAATAAAAAAGCCGGCTTTTCCAATAAAAAATAACTCTGGAAGCCGGCATTGTCTACCTTAACGATCACAGGAAGTGTGACGTTTTTTCTCTGTCCTTTTGCCTGAGAGATTGGGATCTTGCGACCCTTACACCTTCGGCGCTCTTATTATGAGACTCTCCAGAGTGTGTCCACATGCGGTACTACCTCTTTCGAGATACCTGAGAGTGTTACTCCTTCGGTAAGCCTTACGGCTTTCTCCCACATGTTTCATCCACCAATATGAATTTGATGTTTGCATTATAAGTCCCTTGCTTTCATTTTGCAAGAGGAAATTTTCAATTTTATTCTTTTCTAATAATTGACTATAGGTATAGTTTTTGGAGGCTAGGAGTGGCTGGTGACTGGTAGCTAGGGATTAGTGACTAGGGATTAGGAGCGCCAAGTGACTAGTGACTGGCATGCCACCTTCGGGCATCGCCACCATCTATACTCCGCGGCGCATTTCGTCATCCTGAGCGGAGTGAAATGTCGGATGTTCGATCATGTAAAGGCGGAACAGTGAGAACTGAGTCGAAGGATCTGGCGCCGCACCACCATTTCTCATTTCTAATTTCTAATTCAATCGAGGCTTTCAAACGCAATCAAGGAACGCCCTGCTTCATCACCTTCCCTTATGATTTCTCTCCTTCTCCTCGTACATGCGCCGATCGGCCAAGATGCGGATATATGTTGTGTCGCCAGACTCCTTCGGATACGCGGCAAAGCCTACGCTGCATCCCACGTGCAGTGTGTGATCATCGATCCGGAAGGGCTTCTCCAACATCTCCTTCAGCCGTTTCTTGATCTCTCCTATCATATGCTCATCGAAATCCATGCTGAAGAGGATCGTGAATTCATCGCCGCCGATGCGAAATACATAGTCATTTTTACGAATGCACAGCAAGAGGCGCTTCGCCGTTTCCTTCAAGAGCTTATCCCCCATCGCATGTCCGTAGGTATCATTGATGGGCTTGAATTGATCCAGATCCAGATACACCAGCACGAAAGGCAGCTTCTTTTTCTCTTTGTCCTGCAGCATCATCGTGAAATAGCGCTCATTGAAAAGTCCGGTCAGCCCATCGGTATTCGCTAAGGTTTCCAGTTCATGCTTCTCCCCGATATCCTGACTGATGCACATCACTTTTTCCAGCATGCCCTTTTTGTCCCAAGAGATCGGCACCACCGTCATAAGCCGGAAGATCTGTTTCTGGCGACCACAGTACTCAAAGCGCATGAGATCATCCTTCTCTCTCAAAACGCTGACGAGATATTCTTTGGACAGCAGCTGGCTGAGCTTCATATGCTCCGCGTCCCCCGTCGCGACATATGTCCGGGAGGCTTCTTCCACAAGCTTTGAAAAAGCACCCGTCTCCGGATACAGAGATTTCTTCAGCAGATTCTCCACATAATGATACTGATCCGTCTTCAGATCGGCCACGACGAAGCGATCCGCCACGCGCCCCATCCCGCCAAAGAGCTCTCGCATCATCTCTTTCTGGCTGGTGAGTATCTTCTTTTCCTGCTCTTTCTCATGCAGTCTCTGTCTGGCCTCCTTGATGGTCACACCGATCATGAAAAAAGCCAGCAGGGAAAAGACAGCCGCCAGTGCAACGATCGTTGCATTCCGCACGCGCACAAGCCCTTCATCCACCACACTGTCACGGACGATCCCCACCAATGACAGATGACCGATACCGAGCGGGCGATAGACGGTATAGTACTTCCTTCCCGCCAGAGAAATGAGAAGACTTCCTCCCTGCTCCTCACGAATACCTTGCGCCATCCATTTCAGGCTTCCCTTCTCTTCCGCTGCATCATGCACCTTGAAATAGGAAAGGATATTATCCACATGCTCCGGGATCTCGCTCTTCGGTGTCAGGGACAGCACCACATTGCCCGCCGCATCGACGACATAGCAGTCACTTTCCCCATCGTAAATTTTGCCCGTGATGAGACGCTCCACCACCTCATTGTCATACGATGCAGCGATCCCCATATAATCGATCCCATCGATCGTTAAAGGTTCTTTGAAAGGCACGGCAAAGACGACACGCCGCGTGCCATCCGTTGACACATAGCTCGAGATGATCGGCTTCCCTGCCTCGTAAACATTTTTGACGGCCGCTTGGAAGCTGTCCGTCTGCCCCCTGCTGCCACGATCCGTCACATAATTGCCTGCCTGATCGAAGAGATAGAAATCTCTGTACATCCACTGGCTTCGCTCCCCGAGAAGCACCTTCCATTGCTCATCCGTCCTGTATTCCGCCGGTAACAGCTGGATATTTTTTTCATAGACCGAGAGAATATTCCAATTGCGCTGTGTGAACAGACGAAACGAAGTCCCCACCTGGGTATAGGTCGCACGCAGACTGTCGGTACTTTCCTGATAGATCATGTCCTGGGTATAGCGATAATAGGAATGTATACCGCCCCATCCCAACAAAGTAATGATCGCCAGAACGGCCGCCTTTTTGTACGCCTGATGCATGAGATCTTCCCCCTTGCACATAATAGACCGCAAATAACGATAAAGTTTCTATAAAATTATACAAAATGTAATCATTTTCGTAAAGAAGCACACCTGTGATTCTTATCATTTTATCACAAAAAAAGACGGCTGCCCCTGTCATAAGTGACAGGGGAGCCGTGTATCTCTTATTTTCTTATCTGCTAAACACACTCTCATCCCAGTGCGACATCCAGAGCCATCATTATCATGAATCCAATGGCAAAAGAGATGACCCCTACATCCGAGTGTTCACCTGCTGACATTTCAGGGATCAGCTCCTCCACCACGACATACATCATCGCCCCGGCCGCAAAAGAAAGGAGATAGGGCATCATCGGCACCACCATCGCTGTCAGAAGAATGGTGGCTATAGCGCCGATAGGCTCCACTATGCCGGAGAGCACCCCGCCGGCGAAGGATCGCCAGCGCCCCATCCCTGCGGACTTGAGCGGCATGGAAATGATCGCGCCTTCCGGAAAATTCTGAATCGCGATCCCCAGCGAGAGTGCCATGGCCGACGCTGCCGTGATGTTCTCATGCCCGGATAAGAATCCCGCATAGACCACGCCGACAGCCATCCCTTCCGGAATGTTGTGCAGCGTCACCGCGAGCACCAGCATCGTCGTCCGCGCCAGATGACTCTTCGGCCCTTCTGCTTCCCTGGCATTCATGTGCAGATGCGGGATCGCATGGTCAAGCAACAACAAAAACGCCATCCCGATCCCAAAGCCGATGACGGGCGGCAGAAACGCCCAGCGACCCATCGCTTCGCACTCATCCAGCGCAGGGATCAAAAGGCTCCAGATCGAAGCCGCCACCATGACCCCGGAGGCAAATCCCGTGAGACCTCTCTCTACAC
>OLFV01001749.1_pt1 | contig 19136 bp, 12 predicted proteins | sample 1605551 | NCBI WGS metagenome assembly OLFV01 (sample SAMEA3888922, study PRJEB22519) | human gut metagenome | biome: human gut; feature: human-associated habitat; material: faeces | place: Denmark | collected 2011
ATATGCCCTCAAAACAGTGATAAACAGCAGAAAATCAAGGTTTTCGGACGGTCTGGGGGAGGGGTGAGCAGCCCTTAGGCTGCGAGGGGGTGGGGCTTTATTTTTTTTGTTCTTTATCGCATTTTTTCCGCATTATTCAGTAACTTTGTATGCTGAACAAGAAAAAATATCAAACGAGAAAAATGGCAGAAACAAAAAAAGCATTGTTAGGGCTGTCGCTCACCGAGCTTAAAGAGGTGGCGAAGAGCTTAGGTATGCCCGCCTTCACAGGCGGACAGATGGCAAAATGGCTCTACACGCAACATGTCACAACCATCGACGACATGACCAACATATCGAAGGCAAACAGGGAGAAGTTGGCAGCAGAATACACCATTGGCTGCATGCCACCGACCGACTGCCAACGCTCCAAGGACGGCACAATAAAATATCTCTTCCCAACAGCCATGGGCAAGAAGGTGGAGACGGTGTTCATTCCCGACAAGGACCGAGCCACGCTCTGCGTGTCGTCACAGGTGGGCTGTAAGATGAACTGTCTGTTCTGCCAGACAGGTAAGCAAGGCTACGAAGGCAGCCTGAGCGCTACCGACATCTTGAACCAGATCTACTCGCTGCCCGAACGCGACAGGCTGACCAACATCGTGTTCATGGGACAGGGAGAGCCGATGGACAACCTCGACAATGTGCTGAGAGCTACAGAGGTGCTCACCGCCGACTATGGCTACGCATGGAGCCCGAAGCGCATAACGGTGAGCAGCGTGGGCGTGAGAAACAAGCTTCAGAGGTTCTTGAACGAGAGCGAGTGTCATGTGGCTATCAGTCTGCACTCGGCCATTCCGGAGCAGCGTGCCATGATCATGCCGGCAGAGAAGGGCATGAGCATTGTTGACGTGGTGGACCTGCTGCGCAACTATGACTTCACGCACCAGCGCCGACTCTCGTTCGAATATATCGTGTTTGGAGGATTCAACGACTCTACAACACACGCAAAGGAGATTGTGAACCTCTTGCGCGGACTCGACTGCCGCATTAACCTCATTCGCTTCCACCAGATTCCAGGCATAGACCTGAAAGGTGCCGACGAGAAAAAGATGGAGTCGTTCCGCGACTATCTAACGAACCACGGCATCTTCACAACAATCCGCGCCAGTAGAGGACAAGACATCTTTGCCGCATGCGGACTGCTCTCCACGGCGAAAGCCATTGAGGAGGCGCGTCACCAAGCCGAGATTGACGGCATGAACCATGCGTAAAGTAATTCTCTGCCTCCTCGTTCTGCTGACAACAGCATGCAACGATGCCGACACGGGACTGCCCAAAAGCACGGGCCGACCATCGGAGGTGCTTCTTGTGGGCGATGTGGACAGCATTGTTGCCAAGGCACTGACGGCAGACATCGTTGCCCTACCCCAGCCCGAGCCAATGTTTGACGTTAAGACGAACGGAAAGGCAAACATTAAGGAGAACGGGAAAACAAACGTCAAGACGAACGGAAAGACGAACGGGAAAGGAAGCAATGGTAGCGATGCACAAGACGCCTTCAACGCCGTGTCGCGGCTGGAGCGCAACATCGTGGTGGTGAACATTGACCCGACGCTCTTCACACGCACAGCTGTGAGATATGAACGTAACGTGTTTGCTGCGCCACAGATCATTGTGTACGTCAACGCCCCGTCGGCACAGGCGCTGAAAAGCGACATCGGAAGGTGCCACATAGACCGTCTGCTGCTGCAAAACGAGCTGACGGCTCATGCTGAACGTCTAAAACGACATCATGAGAAGGGCGTTGAAGACGACATAAAGCGCATGTTTGGATGCAGCATGACCATACCCAAAGGCATGAGGGTGAACGTGCGCGGACAGCAATTTGTGTGGATCTCTGACAACAACCCCACAAAGATGAGCAACATCTGCCTTTACACCTCCGAGAACCGCGACAGCGTGATGAGGATAAACCTCAAAGGCGAGACAGACAGCATGTTCATGACAACGGTCGGGGGAAGCGTCGTAACAACCACAGGCACCTCACGCGACAACATGAGCACCACGCTGCGACGCGGACTGTGGCAGATGCAAGGCGACGCCATGGGAGGACCGTTCATGTCGAGAACCATACACATGCCTAACGGCAAGACCATCGTGGCAGAGGCTTTCGTCTTTGCACCCGGCGAACAAAAAAGAGACATCATGAGACGGTTGGAGGCAAGCGTGCAAACATTGAGACCGCTGCCGAAGACCACGAAACAAAAATAAAAAAACATCATCTTTTTTATGGAAAACAGAAAAATAAGCGTGGCTATCACGCATGGCGACACTAACGGTGTCGGATATGAACTGATCTTTAAAACTTTTGCCGAGCCTGAGATGCTGGAGCTGTGTACGCCCATCATCTACGGATCGCCAAAGATTGCGGCATACCACCGCAAGGCGCTCGACATACAGGCCAACTTCACCATCATCAACGACGCAAGAGAGGCACATGAGGGTAAGGTAAACCTTATTCCGTGTTTCGACGACGAGGTGAAGGTGGACCTCGGCATGCCTACTCCTGAGTCGGGCATGGCAGCGCTGAGAGCACTCGACAAGGCTATGACCGACTTCCGCGACGGCGCTTTCGACGTGTTGGTGTCATGTCCCTTGAGCAGCGAAAACATTCATGATGACAGCTTCAGCTTTCAGGGGCTCACCAAATATGTAGAGACATGTGTGGGCGACGGTGCCAAAGCCATGGAGATAATGCTCAGCGAGGAGATGCGCATGGCTGTGGAGGCAGCGGGAACAAACATTAAAGACGTGGCAGCAAAGCTCTCACAGGAGGGCATCATGGCATCGGTGAAGACGCTGAGCGCAAGTGCTCACCGCGATTTCGGACTGTCTAACGCCCGCGTGGCTGTGCTCTCGCTCAACGCCGACAATAACGGTGAAGAGGAGCGCAACATCATAAAGCCTGCTGTTGACGCTCTGTCAGAGAACGACGCCAACGTGTTTGGTCCTTACACAGCAGAAGAGATGTTTGGCACACGTTGCTACGAGGCGTTCGACTTTATTCTCGCCATGTATGACGACCAAGGCACCATTCCGTTCCACACGCTCAACGCCGAAGATGGAATATGCTATATTGCGAACCTGCCGCTTGTGTGCACGGCTCCGCTCACAGACCCACAGTATGAGATTGCAGGCAAGGGCATTGCCGACGAGATGGCATTCCGTCATGCCGTCTTCGCTGCTATCGACATCTTCCGCAGCCGCGCCGTCTATGACGAGCCGATGGACAACCCGCTGCAGAAGCTCTATCACGAGAAACGTGACGAGAGCGAGAAGGTGCGCTTCGCCATTCCGAAGAAGCACGACAACGGCTTCAAGCCCACACCACGCGACGGACGACGCAACGACGGTCCGAGAGAATTCAAGCCGCGCTATAACAAACAACAGCAACAGGAACAACAGAACAATAACGCCAAACCGGCCGATGCGGCAAAACCTGCTGATGCGGCTAAGCCAGCCGAAGTAAACGCCAAGCCAAACAATGAGGCTGCCAAGCCTGCGGCTGATGCGCAGCAGAACGTTTCAGCAGAGCAGCAATAGGAAGAGATGAAGAAAAAGCACCAAAACATTTTTTTGTTTTTTGGCTTGGCCATGCTCGTTGTCATGGTCTTGCAGCTCAACTATGATGAGGTGCGCAACGCCTTGCACGATGCCGGCTACTGGTTTGGAGCCATCATCGTGCTGTGGGCGGCACTCTATGTGCTCAACACAACATCGTGGATGCTGATAATAAAAGCTGGCGGAAAGACGCACATCCCGTTTTGGTGGCTTTATAAAATTTCGGTGTCGGGCTTCGCCCTCAACTACGCCACACCGGGCGGACTGATGGGCGGAGAGCCATACCGCATAATGGCGCTCACGCCGCTCATAGGCAGAGAAAGGGCCTCGTCGTCTGTCATCCTGTTTGTCATGACCCACATCTTCAGCCATTTCTGGTTCTGGCTTCTCTCGATAGTGCTCTTCGTGACGTTCTACCCCATAAACGCCCTCGCAGCAAGCGTGGTGGCAGCAGCATCGCTGTTCTGCCTCTTGGGCCTGTGGTTCTTTGTGGTGGGATATAAGAAAGGTGTGGCCATGCGCTTGGCACGATGGCTGAGCAAGGTGCCTTGGCTCGGACGGTTCGCAAGCCGACTGATGGAGAAGCACGGTGAGGAGATAAGCAACATAGACAGACAGATTGCGGCTCTACACAAACAGAACAGGAAGACGCTGGTGGCTGCCGTGATGATAGAACTTATGTGTCGCGTGCTATCGGCTGCAGAGATCTACTTCGTGTTCATGGCCATAGGCTACCCGGTGAGCTACATGTCGTGTGTGCTCATCTTAGCGTTCACGTCGCTCTTTGCCAACCTCCTTTTCTTTATGCCTTTGCAACTTGGAGGACGCGAGGGAGGCTTCCTCATGTCGGTTGTGGGATTGGGCATGACGGCATCAAGCGGCATCTTTGTGGCTCTCATCGTGCGATTGAGAGAGATTGTATGGACTGCTATCGGGCTTCTTGTCATTTAGCCTTTTCCTTTACACCTCTGCTTACTGGGGGGGGTAAAAGACAACAAGCACTTTCTTGGTTTTACCCCTCGCTTGAGGGTTTAAAACGACAATAGAGACAATAGGGACAATTCTTGGTTTATGGCTTTTCGATATGCCTGCTCAACCAAAGAATTGTCCCTATTGTCTCTATTGTCGTTTAAACACAACGCTAAGAAAGCGTCGAAGACATGCGAAACAAAAATAAAAACATTAATATCCATTAATCGAGCTATCTTCTTTGTCTTCATTTTTCTGCGCGAAGCGCGCAGTAATGACATTTAATGGCTCTATTAATGGATATTAATGTTTAGAAACCCACGAGCGCAAAGCGCGATGTGAATTTTAGTTATGCTTGAAAAAGTTCAATTGTCTTTTAGCGAACAACAAACTTTCTGCCGTTGGCAACATAGATGCCAGGACGGAGAGTGTAAGTGGCGGCGTTGAGGTCGGGCATCACGGCTACACAATTGCCGTTGAGCGTGTAAACCTTGATCATTGCCTTGGCAGCTGTTGAGTTTACGCCGTTGATTGCTGTTACAGAGATTGAGCTGTTCACACCACTGCGGTCGTAGCACTTGCCGTTCTCGAAGATAAAGTCGCCGGTCTGCTCGCCGCTGCCGTTGTTGAAGATGATGTGTGTAGGCTTATCGGTCTTCTCACCGTTATACTCCCACTTCCAGATGGCCATGCCGTTGTAGGTCTGTGAGGTCTTGGTGCAGAGCTCACCGGGCCATGTGCCACCAGTGTAATTGTCATCGCCATTGTCCTTGTTCCAAACCCATGCCTTCACTGTGGTCCATGAAGAGGGAGCTGCAAAGTAGGCATAGAACTTGCCTGTTGGAGCAGGCTCGGGAGTGGGCTCCGGGTTGGGGTTGGGGTTAGGATTGGGATTGGGATTGGGGGTTGGGTCAGGAGCTGTGATATCGGTCAGCACCTTGTAGCCAGAACCGCCATCGTAAGAGAAGAATGTTGTAGCTGTGATGTTGGTGATGTCGCCAGTCTGTGCGCCGCTGCCGTTGTTGAGAATCATGTTGAACGACTCTAAGCCATCAACCACGAACATGTAATACTCTACACCCTCAACAGTTGCCGTTGCAGACATCTTGTTTCCAGGCCAAGCACCATTGAGAGCCTTTGCTTTCTCACCGCCATCTGTCCAAGCATAGAGGTTAGGAGCTTTGTCTGCCTTAACATAAACGATGATAGAAGCGTTGGGATCCACCTTCTTATATGTTGCCGAACCGGTGTACTCGGTACCCTCGTCGTTTGTTGCACCCCATTTCACGGTCTTGGTGTCGCCAAACTGCATGTCTGAACCAAGGGTGAATGTAGAGCCCTCGCCAGAGAGTTCCACCTTGCTCTGTCCGTCGATCTGATACCAACCGCTCTTTGCGCCGTCGTTAAGAGAAGCTGTAACGGTAACGGTCTCTGTGCGGAAGCTGCCGCCATTAGGATCGAACACAACAGCTGCGTCCTGCTCGACATCCTCGCTACCATAATAAACGTCTGTGCCAGCCTCTTCCTGACCGTCATAAGCCTGACCGTCCTTGCTCTTTGCTGAAGTGGCGTAGATGAAAGGACCATCCTCGCCTACAATGCCACCCGTCCAGTCTTTTACCAGCACGCGCACCTGACCCTGTGTTGCAGGAGCGTCAACGGTGATGGTAGGACCTGAATAAGTCTTGCCTGTTACGATGTCGGTGTAGGTGCCTGCGGGGCAATCTGTGAATGTGGCACCACCGTTGAGGGCAACGAGAGCGTAGCTGTCCTTATAAGCACGCTTGAAAGCGATACCGTTATTGGCTTTGCAACCATCTGTTGTCCACTGACCCTTGCGGAGAGCAGGCACAGCCTGACGAATCTTGTTCAGACGGATAAGGTGCTGAGCCACATCATGATTCAAAGATGCTGCCACGTTGCCTGAAGCCTCATACATACCGAAGTCGGTTGCAGTAACGTCACCAGTGATATAACCACCGAAGTAAGCACGACCTGTGTTTGAGAGAGGACCATTAGGGCCTTTATCAATTACCTTTCCACGACGGAAACCAACCTCAGAGCCATAATAGATACAAGGAATACCACGGAAGGTAAACAAGAGAGAGAGGTTCTCAGCCCACTGAGCATCTGTACCACCAAAACGGTTTGTGTCGTTTGGACCTGGACTGTAGTCATGGCTGTCTATATAGACAACATTGTAAGTGGCGTCATTATAGCACTCGTCGCCGCTTGCCAATCCGAAAGCCTGTTGGGCAGTGTTGTAGCTGTAGTGCATTGGGAAGTCAATGACGTTGAATCCGCTTGACTGAGAATAGTCTGGCTCGTGCCATGCACCATTGAGCATCTTAGCATTGTTGCTCTTTGGAGAAGTAGTCTCCTCCAAGCAAAGCTGTTGTGGGCCTACAGGCTCAGAACCCTCAGGAATCACCTGACTATCCCAGTAACTTTTGCTTCCATCCCATTTGTTGAGCAAGTCCTCGTCCGACTTCCAGGTATAGAAGTAGCAAGAGAGGTTTGCCTGACCTCTGTAGGTGACATCGTTCATACGAGTACAAACCTCACCATACATAAAGAAAGGTGCCTGGTTTAAGCGCTTGCTCTTATACTGCTCGCCAAGTGCTGTAAATTGAGGAATGAACTGCTTGTTGAATGTCAAGCGAGAGATATGGCCGGATGTATCGATACGGAAACCATCGACACCCATCTTGATGAACTCGCCATAGCACTTTACGAGATACTCTGCCACGGCGTCGTTCTCGGTGTTAAGGTCTACACAGTCGCCAGCAATCTGACCCATCCAACGGCTGGGGAAGTCCCAGTTCCAGTTGTTGGCTGTATGGTGCCAGTAGTTGTGTATGTCGTGGTTCTGTCCATCTGTATTCTTCATCAAGGCCAAACGGCGCTGGTACTGCTGAGCACCTACAATTGTGAGATAGTCGGAGCCAAGCATATCGCTGTTAGGAATCATACAAGCGTCGATTTCAGCCTGGTTACGAAGCTTGGTGTTGCGCTCAAACTCCTTGCAGAGATTCTCCTCACCAAAGTTACCTGTGTGGTTAAGCACGATGTCAAGTATAATCTTGATGCCCTTCTTATGCGCTTTGTCGATAAGCTCCTGGAACATCACGTCGCCGCTCTTGGTTCCGTCACCGCTCTGGTAGCGGCAGTCGACGTGTGTGAAGTCCATGGCGTGGTAGCCGTGATAGTCGTAACCCGATGCGTTCTGCACAACAGGTGTGATCCAGATGGCTGTGAAGCCAAGGGCCTTGATGTAGTCGAGCTTGTCGATAACGCCCTGAAAGTCGCCTCGCCAGCATGGGTCGCCTGTATCAATCTGACATTGTTTGTTATCCCAACACAACACGTTGTTTTTGGGATCACCATCGTAGAAACGGGTGGTAATCATGAAATAAATACTCTCATCGCGAAAATCTGTTCGCTGACTGTTAAAGTCGTTCGCCACTACTGGCATGGCGATAAGCATAAGCAAAAATAGAGCCCACGCTTTAAGAAGGTTTTTTTGCATAAGAAGGTTTTAAAAAAAAATAGTTTTTAAGTTATATATCTGCCGCAAAAGTATTCATTAAAAAAAAATAGAACAAGTAAAAATTGAAAGAACAGCAAAAAAAACTATACAATCGTTTGCAAAAAAATGCGTGCAATCGTTTGCAAAAATATGCAATCGTTTGCAAAAAAAACTTATAAAAACAACAACAAAAAAGGAAGAAAGATAAAAACACAAAAAAACATTAATTTCTATTAATGGGGGAATTAATGGAAATTAATGTTTTAACCCAAATCGGTCATTAGGCCGTTTTATGTATTATTTTATAACTGCTTGCAGTCTTTTGCTTGTTATAAGTTGTCTTTTGCTTGTTTTTTATTCGCAATAGCTCGCTATTACTCATTAAAAGCCAAACAAGATCCATTCTTCTAAAAATCCAAAATCCATGCAAGCCCTAACAACCGATTTGGGTTTAAAAGACACATTGGCTTTATTATTTGTTGCTTGCTAAAGGTCAAGCAACAGTCAAAACTGCTATTTCTTTACCTCCACAATTTTTGTGGCAGCCATTTCGCGGTTACGCTTGTTTGTGACCGTCACGACAGCCTGTGCAAGACTGATGAAAGCCTGTCCTGTGATGCTGTTGATGTCGAGGGCTGCGGGGGTGCCGTTGTCACCATTCTCGCAGATGCTCTGCACGAGCGGTATCTGTGCAAGCAAAGGAACGTTCATCTCCTTAGCGAGGTTCTTGCAGCCTTCCTTGCCAAAGATATAATATTTGTTCTCGGGCAGCTCGGCAGGCGTGAACCACGCCATGTTCTCCACAAGACCGAGGATGGGCACGTTCACCTTGTCGTTTTGGTACATGTCGATGCCCTTGCGTGCATCGGCGAGAGCCACGCTCTGAGGTGTGCTCACGATGACGGCACCCGTGATGGCAAGCGTCTGGAGGAGCGTGAGATGGATGTCGCTCGTGCCCGGAGGCGTGTCAAGCACAAAATAGTCGAGCTCGCCCCAGTCGGCATCGGCGATGAGCTGCTTCAAGGCGTTTGAGGCCATGCCGCCGCGCCACAGCGTTGCCGTGTCGGGGTTCACGAAGAAACCGATGCTGAGCAGCTTCACGCCATATTTCTCTATCGGCTCGATAAGGTCGCGACCGTCCTTGTTAACACCATAGGGTCGCTCTTTCTCCACGTCAAACATCTTTGGCATGGACGGGCCGAAGATGTCGGCATCGAGCAGTCCCACCTTGTAGCCAAGACGTGCCAACGAGATGGCGAGGTTTGCAGCCACGGTGCTCTTGCCCACTCCACCCTTGCCAGAACTAACAGCAATGATGTTCTTGACCTGAGGCAGCAGTTTGCCAACCTCAGGACGCGGCTTCGACGTAAATTCGGTCTCTATGGTTACCTCCACATCCTTGCTCACATGATAATGGATGGCAGCCTCGGCAGCCTTGAGCGTTGATTTGAGGAACGGGTCTGTGTCGCGCGGGAAGATGAGCGTAAACTTAACCTTCATACCATCAATGCGCACATCGTCGGCAAGCATGTTGCTCTCGATGAGGTTTTTCTTGGTTCCGGGATAAGTTACCGTAGCCAATGCATCTGTAATAAGCTTTGGATAAAGTGTAATGTCCATAATGTCAAATATATAATAATTTCATTATATTGTATAATGTGCAGACGACCACAACACGGTGTTGCCTCGTCTACACATCATGTAGTTATTGCGGTTTCACATACTGTAGCGTTTGTCCTGGTAACGATAGCGATGGTGCAATATCGTGGCTTGACACAGCCCATCTTTTGTTGGGCTTGGTGCTCATCACAAACTGCAAGTTAATGCCATCTTTTACATCTTCCCAGGTGATGTACGACTTTGTATAGGGTTTACCATTTATAAACACCTTGTCAACATACACAGCCTTCTTGCTCCAGTTTTTCGTCGTCACACGTATCTGCTTTCCGTTACTCATCGTAACAGTGATGGCAGGTAGCGCTGGCGACCCAATGTTGTAATATCCACTGGAAGGACATATGGGATAGAAGCCCATGCAGTTGAAAATATACCATGCCGACATTTGGCCACAGTCGTCATTGCCACATAATGAGCCTGGCTGGTCGCCATAAAACTCATCGATAACGCGACGCACCCACTTTTGGCACTTCCAGCCCTCACCAAGATAGTTATACAGATAAGCTACATGATGACAAGGTTCGTTGCCGTGCCAGTAAGCGCCAATGCGCCCTTGTATGTCGTGTGCACCAGGTATATCTTCGGGCAATTCGTATTGGAAAAGCGAGTCGAGACGTTGACGGAAGATGTCACGCCCCATGAGGTTCATTAACCCTTGCACATTTTGTGGCACATACCAATGATATTGCACGGTAAAACCTTCGGTAATATCGCCCCACCCGTTTACAGAGCCTGGACCTTGATAAGCCACTGGTGCAAAGGGTGTGCGCCAATGTCCAGCGGCATCTTTTCCACGCATATACTTAGTTTCGTTGTCGAACAAGTTTTGATAGCTCATGGCACGGTTTAAGAAATAGGCATATTCTTTTTCTTTGCCAAGCTTCTTCGCGGCCTGTGCTATAGCATAATCGTCATAGGCATACTCAAGTGTCTTCGATACTGATTCAGCCTCTTTATCATACGGCACATACCCCAACGCTCGATAGTCGGGCAAGCAATCGTAATGCTCATTCATAGCAGTGGTAACCATAGCTTCAAAAGCACGCTCGTAGTCGAAGCCTTTCACGCCTTTGCATATCATGTCTGACAACACAGAGGCAGCATGATACCCTATCATGCACCATGTTTCATTGCTTGCAAAAGACCAATAAGGCAACATTTTCTCTACGCTTTTGTCGTAATGAGCCAACAACGAATTAGCCACATCAGCCTGCACATCTTGATGCACCAAATTTAAGAGCGGATGAAAGGCGCGATAGGTATCCCATAATGAAAATTCAGAGCGGTTTATAAACCCATTTTCTTGTTCTATATTCTTATCTAACGCAAGATATTTACCATCGGCATCATCGTATACATATGGGCACAAGGCGGCATGATAGGCTGATGTATAGAAGGTGGCTTTTTGCACCTCATCGCCCTCAACTACATAGCGTGACAACTCATCGTTCCATCGTTGCACAGCATCACGATGAACATCTTCGAAAGAACGATTGTTCAACTCACGCATATTAACGATACAACCATTTGTGCTGGTTGCCGAGATTGCTGTGCGCACTGTAATTTGTTCACCTTCAGAGGTATTAAAACGTGCTGTAAACAACAGGTTCGGTCCCCAAGCCTCACGATTACTACGAAAACGCGAAGTGTTATATATCACAGGCTTTTTATCTTGATAAATGGTAAACTGGCGGAACGGTTTTGAGAATACCGCTCTGAAATAGATGTGGCGTTCTGGTCCCCATCCTTTCACCAGTTTATAACCTACGATGGTAGAGTCGTTCTCAACACGGATATTCGACCATACACACTTCTGCCATAACGTATGATTCATATCTACTAACACAAAGGCATCACTACTCTTAGGATATGTAAAGCGCAACATACCACTGCGCACAGCCGATGTCATCTCTGCCTTCACACCGTAGTCGCTTAACATTACACTATAATAACCTGGCGTGGCGACCTCAGCGTTATGCGAGAAACGCGAGCGATAGCCGGTATCAGGGGCATCATCGGTGCCTGGCTGAAGTTTTATTTCCCCCACACCTGGCATGAATAAGAAGTCGCCTAAATCAGGAATACCTGTACCACTGAGATGCGTAAGTGAAAAGCCTTGTATCGAATTACGCTTCCACTTGTATCCCGACGCGCAGTCGTAAAAGTGCTCATCGGTGTCAGGGCTGATTTGTATGCCACCAAAAGGCACCTGGGCGCCAGGGTATACGTTACCAAACCCATCTGTTCCTACAAATGGATTAACATAGTCGACAGCCGTTTTTCGGCCATCAACATTGTTCTTTTTAGCAGCTGAAGCTGTTAACGTAAGCCCCGACAAGGCCATAAGTATTACAAGAAGTTTTTTCATATCATCAAAAAAAAACATATTTGTTTATTACTGTTTGATGTCGCCCATCGCAATTTGGTATTCATGCCACAACGCATCGATGGTGTATTGTTTTCCTAAACATTTTTGTATGGCTGCATCCCACGACCATGTTTCCAACTCGATTGCAGTGCGGTTAAACTTGCGCAAGAAGTTGGGGTCTTTGGTTTGCTGTATCCAAGCCAAGAAATAGCCTGTATAGCGATATCCATTTTTATAGCTACCGCCCTTAGGTCGATCTTTCTCGCCATGAAATCCATCATTGGCTACACGCACAGCATCGGCCATTCCTTCAATAAAGCACCAATTGGTTTTATTCGTGCCATATGAGCCAATACCGTGAGGCTCGAGCTGGAAGGCATGTGTTAGTTCGTGTAACAACACGCCACGTGTTTCAAAGTCGACCCGCGCTGTATCATTATTCGCAAACGACTTTTGTATGTGGCGGGTGCTATAGAAAATGCTCACATTACCGTTTCCACCACCTTTTGCCGAGACGCCATCAACATCTTCTAACGTGTAATGCAACACATTAAAGGCGGGTATGCTGTCTTTCTCTGAATAATAGAGGGTGTTTAACACCTCACGTGCCACCTTATTTATATACGCAGTAGGATTAGGTATGAGCGCATGATAAATCTTCGACCCTTGGCTCTGCGGAGCCTTATCCTCAAACAGAATTTTAGGTATCGAGAAATTTTTCCAACGCTTTGCAGCTACCTGCTGTTTCTTTGTTTCTTTCAGTCCGCCAGCAATGCTTCCATTGTCGGCAGTAAGTTTTGTTGTTCCGCATGAAGCAATAATTGTTGCGACAGATAGTGTCGCCAATACATTTGTTAGTTTCATTTGTGAATTGTTTTTTAATGTTATTAATAAAATGATTTATTTGGTCATTGAGTAAGGTTTGGCATCAGCTGTCAAGCCACGCTTTTTGTTGGGTTTACTGCCCATAGCAAACTCGATGGTACATCCATCGGTAAGCATTTTGTGTGTGAGATACAGTTTTGAATAAGGTTTACCGTTTACTTTCACGCTCTGCACATAACGGTTTTTATCACTCACCTTAGGAGCTTTTACCACAATATGCTTACCATTTTCAAGAGTCACATTCATATAAGGAAGATAGGGAGCACCCAAAACATACTGGTCGGTACCTGGGCATACAGGATAGAAGCCTAATGCCGAGAAGATATACCATGCCGACATTTGTCCACAGTCGTCATTGCCACCCAATCCGCGTATATGGTTTCGATACATTTTATTCATGATGGTGCGCAACCATTGTTGTGTCTTCCAGGGAGCCGATGTCCATGCATAGAGATAAGGTATATGATGACTGGGCTCATTGCCATGCACATATCCACCAACCAAGCAATCGGCCGTAATATCCTCATTGTCTTTATAGTATTTCTCGGGTAAATCCATGTCAAACAGGTTGTCAAGTTTTTGCACAAACTGTTTGTCACCACCAAAGAGACGAATAAGCCCTTTTACATCTTGAGGAGCAGAGAACGAAAAGTTCCATGAATTGCCTTCAATAAAGCCCTCGCCATAGGTTTGATAAGGATCAAGGTCGGCTTTAAATGTGCCATCAACACGTCGGGGCGAGGCAAAGCCTACTGTCGTATCAAAAGTGTTACGATAGTATAAGGCACGTTTGGCAAAGATGTCTGCAATATCGTTGCGCCCTAAAGCCTTTGCTGCAGCATAAATAGTGAAGTCGTCGTATGAATACTCAAGGGTGTTTGATGCTGCCGTGGCATATTTGTCGAATGGTGCATAACCATACTTCATATAGTCGCCTATGCTCTCATAATAAGGACAAGTGGCCGTTTCAACCATCGCTTTGAGCGCTGCATCTCTATTAACATCGGCCCCTTTTACAATAGCATCTGACAATACTGATACAGCATGATACCCAGTCATACACCAGCCCTCATTGGCCATAAGGCTCCACACAGGCAATAGGTGATGCACGCTTTGCTGCTGATGGGCTATCATTGATTTAACCATATCGGTATTGCGGCTGGTTTTTAGTAGTCCCAACAACGGATGCAGCGCGCGATAGGTATCCCATAGCGAGAAGATGGTATAATTAGTAAAGTCTTTTGCCTGATGTATATTGCCATCAAGGCCGCGATATTGGCGATCTACATCCATGTAGACCGAGGGGTTGATCATGGTGTGGTAGAGCGAGGTGTAAAGCATGGCCATCTGGTCTGACGTACCTGTACACTCTATTACATCCAGTTCTTTATTCCATTGCGCATCGGTTTCAGCATACACTTGCTCAAACGATTTTCCGCCCACCTCGCTTCTGAGGTTCTTTAATGCGCCCTCAGTGCTCACGGCCGATAGCGCCACTTTCACCACCAGTTCTTGCGATGTAACGTTGTCGAAATTAAAATAGGCCACAATGTCGCGACCTGCAATCTCGGGAAAATTCTCATGCAAACGCAACTTACCCATAAAGCCACGATACTTAGGCTTTTTCATATCGCGGTAGCCATAGCTTTTAATGGGCTTGCTCAGTGTAATGGCAAAATAAGTATAATTGCAATTGGCCCAACCATTGGTGATACGATAGCCGGTGAGCAAGGTGTCGTTTTCTACGCGTATGCTGCTCCACAACACTTTGCCATCATAATTATAAATGCCATGCAACATATCAAGAATAACACGCGAGTCGGCACCTTTAGGGAAAGTATATTTATGTACACCTACACGCTGGGTAGCCGTAAGTTGGGCACGAACGCCTTCATCAGCAAGCATCACTTCATAATAGCCAGGCGCAGCCTTCTCTGTATCATGATTAAATCGTGAGCGATAACCAGCATCGGGATGAGTAGCCGTTCCTGGGTTTAGACGCAAACTTCCGGTTTGCGGCATTAGCATCACATCGCCTAAATCAGAATGACCTGTACCACTAAGGTGTGTATGACTGAAACCTACGATTGTAGGATCAGTATGCTGATAACCAGCACAATATTCGTACACCTTTCCCTGATAACGTCCATCAACATTTTGTGGAATGGTATCTGTTTCAGGGCTAAGTTGCACGATACCAAATGGAGCACAAGCGCCAGGAAACGTATGTCCCATTCCGCTTGTGCCAATCATCGGATTTACATAAGCCGTCAGCTTCTTGCCGTCAACAGCCGACACCGTTGCCGTACCAAGCGCGAAGAGGGCTATTAAGATTACAACAAATTGTTTCTTCATAGTTTTAAATGCTATTTATATTTGTAATTTGTGATATGTTTGTATTATATTTTCTGTCAATATGAAGATGTGGTTTGCAAAAGATACGGATTAATATTATTTACTCGTTTCCAGTCCGCTACGCTTAGGACGCTTGTAGCTACGGTAATCGTCGAGCGGAATCTCAATATCGGGCTCAGCTAACTCGCCTTCTTGTGGTAAACGAAATTTCATATATCGTATATTTAGGCCACGCTCTATCCACTGACTCTCATAATAAGTTTGTATGCCCAATATGGTTTGGGTTTGAGCATCTATGCCCTCGGTGTGATATAAATCTTCGGTACGGAACAACACTGGCAACGCGTTGCGCTCTACCATATATGTGGTGTATGTAAAAAGAAAGTTTGAGTCGGTCTTCAGATGCACCACGCCGCCATCTTTTAAGAAATGACGATAACGGTTCATAAAGAAGGTGCTGGTAAGACGTTTGCGAGGATTTTTCATCTGCGGGTCGCTAAACGTGAGCCATATCTCGCTCACCTCGCCCTCAGCAAAGAAGCGGTCAATGATCTCGATGTTTGTGCGCAGGAACGCCACGTTGGTCAGTCCCTCATTGAGAGCCTGTGTGGCGCCTGTCCACATGCGTGAGCCCTTGATGTCGACACCAATAAAGTTGACATCGGGAAACAGCTTTGCCAGCCCAACAGTATATTCGCCTTTGCCGCATCCCAACTCCAGCACGATGGGATTGTTGTTCTTGAAATATTGCTCTCCCCATTTTCCCTTCATGTCGAAAGGCACGTTGTCGATAACCGAATAGGGATACTGGAACACATTCTCATATCTCTCCATATCGGCAAACTTGGCCAGTTTTCCTTTACTCATCTTGTTCTTTTATGTTTTGTCGTAAATTATCGTTTTTATATCATCTTGCAAAATTAGGCAAAAAAAACGACATTACTTACTTTCTATTATATAAAAAAAACGAAAACGGCCATAACATTGACTCACAGAAACGCCATAATCAGAACCTACGCTCCACATCTTCAGAACTCATCTTGCGTTCAGGAGAGTTATCCTTTGAGTTGAAGAACTTATAAGACACGGAAAGGTAAAGCGTGGGATAGCTGTAACGGTTGCGGAACGTGAAAGAATGGTCACCGCTCTTGCCGTAGCCACGGTATGTGGACGAAAGAAGGTTCATGCCCGACAAGCTGACGCTAAGGTTACGTTTAAGAAAATAGCCAGTCACACCCACAGACACCTCGTTCTGCGGACGCACCACAGACACCGTGGTCTTACGTCGTCCCTCATAAGAGCCTGACACATAGCCTGTAAACGTGCGTTGTGTGTTGAACACAAATTCGGCGTAGCCATTGAGCCCCCACTGCATGCTCTCCGCACACTTGGCGAGCAGAGGATTGTCTGAAGTGTAGCGAGCATAAGCACCCTCAGCACCAACAGAAAGCGTTAGCCACGACAGACGGTTAAACCAATAGCTGGCAGAAAGCCCATACTCGGCGCTGTTCTGTGCGTTCTCGGGTTTTGTAACAATATAGCCATCAGAAAACGAGGTTACCTGTGCTATGATGTCATGACCGAAATTCATCACTCCCGATACCGACAGGCTGCCGTTATATGTGTAAGTGAGACGCGAGTCGTAATGTTTTTCAGGCTTCAACTGTATGTTGCCACGAACATATTGTTTCTGATTGACACGCCAACCAAACGGATTAAGCTGTCCAAACTTTGGCTGCGTAACAGAGGAGTTGAGGGTGAACGACAGCTGGTGATGAGGATTGAAGGCGAAGCTTGTATGCAATGAAGGCAACCATGTGACGAACGTCTTATGCCAGCTATCCTCAATCTGCTTGTTGCGTCGCCAGGCGATGTCTGAAACAAGCCCAAGACGCATCCACCATTTCTTTGTAAGCTGTGACGACAAGCTGGCGTAAGGTGCAAGCACATACTCATCAAGCTTGAAAAGAGCCGTCTCCTCATATGCTGTCTCGTTGAGGTCAATGCACATCCATTGGTTGTGGTCACGGTCTTTGTCGGTGCGCGAGAAAGAGAAACGAGCACCAAAATCGAAAGTGGTGTTGTGGGCTGTGGTGTCGAGAAGCAAGGAGTAATCGTTGTTTACGCCCACTCCTCTAACCTTCAGACAATCTTTGTCGTTGTAAGTAAAAAATTTCTTGCCGTCTTTCACGCTCAAAGAGACGTAATCTGAATTCTGCTTCTCTGTATAATCATAATAAGATGTTTCAAGCCACATCTTGCTCTCGGGGCGTCCGAGAGTCTGCTCCATGTATGCAGTAACAGTTTTCTTTGGCGTGCGGAAACTTATGGTGTTGTTGCTTTTAGCATCTACGACCCCATTTGTTTGAGGCTCAGCCCAATCGGAAGACACAAAGACATTGTCGATGCTGCGTTTATTGAAACCTCCTGTCAAACCGAGCAATCCGTTTTTCGAATAGCTCCATTGAAGGGTGCCCCTTACACCCGCATAGTTATTGTCACCTTTAGACGGAGAAACATTCTTATATAAATAAGAGCCATAGTCGTATTGAGCCGACTCCTTCATATAAGACCCGTTCCAGTTGGCTGACGGCGCCACAGAAAGGAACATCTTTTCCGTGTTATACATCAACTGTCCGAAGCCACCATAACGAAAATTATAGTTTTCTCCCTTCATCTCTTCTGTGCCTATTATGCCACCAAAATACTTACTAAAGGCTGGCGTGGTGTGCAAGACAATCATCGCGGTGTTGCCGTCTTTGTCATAGCGCAATGGTGGCTGACGAAGAACCTCCACTCGTTCAACAAGCCGTGCGTCATAGCCTTTAAGCACATCAGGCAGCTCGCTCGTCTCTACACGCTGCACAACATTACCTATTTTCACCAGCACCTGTTGCTTGCCTGCCACCTTCAGTTCGTTGTCCTTAACCTGTACTTGGGGAATGCAACGCATGAGATCAAGGGCGTTGTTGAAATCATTGTTTATTTTAGAAACATCCACGCTATAGCCATCTTTCTGCATGCGCACGCTCATTAAACGCCCTTGCACCACAACCGTCTGCAATTCTGTGGCACTTTGCTGCATTTTGATATCTCCCACATCTATGTCGCTGTTCAAGTCGATAACGTTCTGGTACATCTCATATCCGATAAACGTACATCCCAGCATGCATTTGCCTGCGCTAACCGTCATCTTAAATTTTCCATCAACATCACACACAGCACTTGCTTCTATCTTATCGCCAGGAGCGACAATGAAAACATTAGCGAAGTCGAGCGGATGACCATCAGCATCTGTAACCCTTCCTGAGACAGAAAACTGTTGCGCAAACGCAGATATTGCAAAGCACAAGATTATAAACAAAAGCTTGAAACGTTTATCCATACCAATAAGAATTCTAAATAAATCTAATTTTATAATTTTTTTTAATAGAAGGCAAAATTAAGTAAAACGCCATATATGCAGCAAAACGAATTAATAATTTATGATTAATTTAACAAATTTTACTCTAATTCTCAGACACTTATATCTTGTCGAACTCACGTTAAACACAAAAAAATGCCATGGGATTTCCTCAAGGTTGGGAAGAATAACCTTTATGGAGATAGTAGACAGCTACCTGATTAGGCATTGCCCTACAAGCATATAACTACCCCAATTCGGGATAAAATAGCGATTAGTTGCATGTTAAGACAGATACATGAATTCTCTTCCCATGCCATCAGACATGGGCTATATATAAAGAATCG
>OLFV01001752.1_pt1 | contig 19121 bp, 20 predicted proteins | sample 1605551 | NCBI WGS metagenome assembly OLFV01 (sample SAMEA3888922, study PRJEB22519) | human gut metagenome | biome: human gut; feature: human-associated habitat; material: faeces | place: Denmark | collected 2011
CTTGCGGCGTCAGGCTCCGATGGAGGCGTGAAACCTGCGGGCCGGAACATGGGGTTCTGGCCGGCAGGATATTTTCAACCGCAAAACGCCCTGGAGTCCGACTGGCAGGCAGTTTCAGCGGCGAAATTCTCCGGGCTTCTCCGGCGAGCCGGGCCGGGGGGATAACGTCAGAGCCGGAGGAATCCGGGAGAGGTAGGCATGACAGCAGGCAGCAACGCGGGACTTGTCAGGTATCCGGGCGCGGGATGCGTCGTGGAATTTCTGCAGGGCAATACCCTGCAAACCGCCTGGGTCATGGAAGAACAGGGGGGAAGGCTGCGTCTGCTGCTGCCCAACCGGCGGGAAACCTCTCTGGCCGCAAACCGCATCCTGCCCTGGGCCGGCCCTCAGTACGGAGCGGGCAAAAGCCGTGATGAGGTCTGCGCGCTTCTGGCAGAACGCAGACAGGCGCGGGACGCTCTGGCGGCTTCCGTGAATCCCGTGGAAATATGGGAGCTGGCACAGGGCGAGGTGGAAAAGGCCTCCGCACAGTGGCTGGCGGAACTGACGGAAAGCAATCCGGACGCCGATCACGTTGCGGCGTATGGGCAGGCGCTGCTGGCCTGCAGGAGCCATTTTCGCTTTCAGCCGCCGGAATTCGAGATATTCAGCGCGGAGGAGGTGGAGCGCCGCCGTCTTGAGGCCGAAGCCCGGCGGGAACGGGAGGAACTGATCGGCGGAGGGGCGGAATGGTTCCGTCTGCTGTGGGAAGCCTCGCAGCAGCGCCGGGGCGCTCCCGACGCCGCGCTCGCTCCGCCCGAACCGGTGCGTTCGCGCCTTGAACGTCTGCTCCGCGCCCGGATTCTCGATCCGGAAACGCAGGAAGACGACGTTCTGTGGAAACAGGTGTCCAAAAATCTGCCGGATGATCCTCATCTGCCCCTCCTGCTGGCTCAGGCCTGGGGCATCGTGCCGGAACACTACAATTTCTGGCTTGCCCGTGCGGAATATGAGGAGGGCGACGCATGGTCTTCCGCCTTTGCGGAGGAAATCGACACGCTTGCCGCGCGCAGTTCTTCCGCCGGACTGAAGCCCCTGTCCGGTCTGTTCCTGAGCATAGACAGCGCGTCCACGCGTGATATTGATGATGCCTTTGACATCGCTCCCCGCGCGGAAGGGGGATGGACTGTGGATGTGGTTCTGGCCTGTCCGGCGCTGGTCTGGCCTTTCGGGTCGCCGCTGGACAGGGCCGTGGCGCGGCGCGCCACCAGCGTCTATCTGCCCGAGGGCGATTCGCACATGATGCCCGAACGTCTGGGCACGGACGTTTTCAGCCTGCTTGCGGGGCGGCCGCGTCCCGTATTCCTTCTGCGCTGCGAGGTTGATGCGGAAGGCAATATTCTTTCCTGCCGACCGGATGCGGGGCGTGCAGTCCTGAATGCAAATCTCAGCTATGTGGATTGCGAGGCGGCCCTGACGGAGGAGGACGCGGACAATCCCGCCGTTCCGTATCTTGAGCGTCTGCGGCTGGGGCTGGCCTTCGCCGAAGCCCGGCGGAAGCGCCGGGTGGCGGACGGCGCGGTCATCATCGAAAGGCCGGACGTGGACATATCCCTTTCCGGGGAAGGGGCGGACATTGAAGTGTCGCTGGCGCTTTCTCCGTGCGCGCCGCGCGCCCAGCTTCTTGTTTCGGAAATGATGATCCTCGCCAATGCCGGTTTGGCCGCATGGGCGAGGGAACAGGATATTCCCCTGCTGTTCCGCACACAGGATGTCGCTGTGCCCCGGGAATTCGCCGGCGTGTGGCGCTCTGCGCCGGATATTGCCAGAGTTGCGCGCGCCATGGCCCCCGCCTCTCTGGATGCGACGCCGCGCCCGCATGCGGGGATGGGGATTTCCGCATACAGCCCCGTCACTTCTCCCCTGCGCCGTTATCCTGATCTGATCAATGAGGCTCAGGCGCTTGGAGTGATCCTGAACGGCGCGCCTCTCCGGGACGCCGCGGAACTGGCGGCCCTGCTTCCGGGCCTGCGCGAGCGGCTGGACGGGGCGGGCACGGCGCAGCGCATGCGTCCCCGGTACTGGAAGTACCTGCATGTCCGTCAGCAGGCGCGCGTCCACGGCGAGGAATGCCGCTGGGAGGCCGTGATCGCGGAGGAAAACGACGCCTTTGTCAGCATCAGCCTCCCGCAACTGCAACTCATGGCGCGCGCCAGACGACAGATGTTTGGAGAGAAGGTGTTTCCCGGACAGCGGTTCAGGGTGCGCCTGGGCAAGGTGAACCCTCTGCGCGGGGAAATGACCGTCATGGCCGCGCGCGAGATTTAGAGCATTTTGCTTATGAAATGCTCTGCCTCGAGCGAGGCGAGACTGAAGCCGCGCCGCCGGAGCTGTGCGCCGCAAGTGAGTTGCGGCTGCTCCGGCGGCGGCGTGAAACCAGCGGGCCGGAACACAGGGTCCTGGCCGGCAGATATTTTCAAATGCTCTACGCTCCAGGCGCGCGCGTTTATCCGCTCTATGGCCGGATTCAACAATTTGTACATGAAAAAACTTGCTCTCGTCTTTGCGCGCGGTATAACAAACGGTTGAACCGAAGGCGCGTCCGCGCCGCCCCGCGCCGGAAATGTTACGCTTTTCCGGGGCGGTTTCCATCTGTTTCAGGAGATGCCCAGTGCGAAGAGTGCCATTCTTCCCTGCATGTATATATGTTCTTGTATGCGCGGCCCTGAGCGGCTGCGTCGCCGCCTCTCCCAGAGTTCAGCAGGCTGAAGCCGTGCGCCGGCTTGTTGCGCACTACCGCGGCCCGGTCACGGTGGAAAGCGCGTCCGCCATTTCCCCCGGTGAGCTGGTCGCCCTTTCTTCCGAAAAGGCGCCCGACTTTGCGCCTACCTCCCGCGGACATGATGAACCTCTGGCCACGGAGGGAACCGCCTGGTTTCTGGAGCCGGGGCTTCTCAATGAGGAGTGTCCGCACTGCCGGGAGCGGGGGGGCATCATTTCCTCCGAATACGGCAAACGCCGCGATCCGGTGCGGCGTCGCAGGATACGTCAGCATCACGGCGTGGATATCCGGGTTCCCACCGGGTCCGCCGCCCTTGCCTTCCGGGGCGGCAAGGTGGTGCGGGCCAGCCGGTTCAGCACCTATGGCCTGACCGTGGAGATCCGCCAGTACGACGGATATCTCGCCCGGTACGCCCATTTGAACAAGATCATGACCAAAGTGGGCGAAGAGGTGGATGCTGGTGTACAGATCGGCGAAGTGGGGCGTACCGGCCGCACCACCGGGCCACATCTGCATTTTGAGCTGATCAGGAACGGAGAAAGCGTCAACCCCCTGGACATGCTTTCCCGTGTGGAGCAGGTGGTGCGCTGCAACATGCTCGAGGCCACAAAGGCAGGGGAATAGTCCGGTTCTTTCCGGCTTTCGGGCGGTGTTCCCTCATCGCCGGAGGCGCGATCGCCGGCGGGATCGGTATCTTCAGTGTCTCCTGCCGCAGAATGTTCCTGGCCGGATTGAGAGCCTTTCGTTCATGAAATGCTCTACGGAGTCGAGCAAGGCGAGACTCCGTAGAGCTGCCGGAGCAGCCGCAATTCACTTGCGGCGTGAAACCTGCGGGCCGGAACACAGGGTCTGGCTGACAGATATTTTCGAAAGCAAAACGCTCGAAAAGGATGGCATGGAGGATGGAGATCAGATTCGTCGTTCCGGACGACAGCCGGGCGCTGCTGGACGTGTATGCGCAATATGTGGATACGCCGGTTACGTTTGAGTGCGCGCTGCCTTCGGAGCATGAGTTTTCGGAACGAATCGCCGCCGTATCCGCATGGTATCCCTGGCTTGTGTGCGGAGAAGGAGGACAAATCGCAGGTTACGCCTGCGCGCACAGGTATATGGAGCGGGAAGCGTACCAGTGGGGAGCGGAGCTGTCGGTCTATCTGGATCGGAACCACACCTCAAGGGGGCTGGGCAAAAGATTGTATCGAATGCTGATGGAGATACTGATCCGGCAGGGCGTCAGAACGGCATATGCCCGCGTCACGCTGCCCAATGCCGGAAGCAGGGCCCTGCATGAGTCGCTGGGGTTCCGTGAAGTCGGCATATGCCGCAACGCGGGATACAAAAGGGGAACATGGCATGATGTGATGTGGTATGAAAAGCAGCTCGCGCCATATGACGAGAATCCTGCTCCCCTGAAGTCCGTCCGGGAACTTCCGCAGGAATGCCTGCTGGAAATGATTTCACAGGAAATGCGCTGACGGGGCTTCTGTCGTCTGCTGAGAGCAGGACTCTGCACGGTGTTCTCATGCCGCCCCGGCGGACTTTTCGCCGGAAGACGAAGCAGCGTCCCTGGCCGCAGGCGCGCCTTGCGGATAGGGAGAGCAGAGATGAGTCTCGTCCGACTTGCCCCCCCGGGAGCATGTTTGAAACAGATAGGTTCCGCCGCTTCGAGTACAGAAAGCGAAATCCGCAAACTTGGTCAGTCGCTGAAAAACGCTGCACAGAATGTGCTTGCCCTTGTGGGACACTGCAAGACAATAGGGGCGATGAAAGATTTTGTCCGGCGCGGGGCGGAGTTCAATTCATACATGGAATCCGGCCGGATTGGCATTGCTTCGTTGATCACATCCATGGTCAACCTGGAAGATGCGCAGGGAAGGACTCTGGAAGGGGCGGAAAAATATGCGGCCGCTCAGGGCCTTGCCGCTGATATGATGAAGGAAATTCAACGTCTCGGCCTGGAAACAACGGCGACCGCACAGGAACTTGTCGAGGGGGTGCAGTCCGTCATGGGGCCTGCGGTGCAGGCTGGGCTGAAACTCAACGAAATTCCGGCGTTTGCCGTAGCTGCGGCGCAGGCCATGCAGACCATGGGGATACCGCTCAATCAGATGCGCACGGAAATAGAGGCGCTTCTGACCGGAAACATCAACAGGGCGCAGGATCTTCTTGCTCCCCGTCTCGGCATCACCAAGGAAACCCTCGAGAGCTGGAAAGCTCAAGGCACACTTGTCGAAAATCTGATGAAGACGCTGGAAGCGTTTCAGCTTGCCGGGCAGGATGCGGCGCAGACATGGAAAGGGTTAACCGGCAATCTTTCCGATGCGATGGACGTACTTGCCGGGCAGTCCGCCATGAGCCTTTCCGAAAGTCTCAAACAGTCCGTGCGGGAAATTCAGGATCTTGTCATCGACACCAAGGAAGGTTCTGTCGGTATCAGCGGAAACTTTGAACATATTGCGGAACTTCTGATGGAGATAGAGGGAGAAATCGGGGGAGGAATTCTTTCTGCGGTCAAGTCCCTTGTCGAAGGAGTGAAGGAGTTCAATCAATATCTTGGGGATACTGGCGTAACCGAAGTTCTGGACAATGTTGAGTCCGCCGTCATGAGCGCCAGCGCGGCCTTTCTTGCGCTGAAAGTATCGCGTTCTGCCTGTAATTCCGAGACGTTGCAGGGAATAAAGGCCGATATTTCCGCGCAAGGAGTTTTCGGCACTCTGGCTCAGAAAATCATGGAGGCCGATGCGGCCTTGCAGAAAAAGATTGCAACGGAAGAAAAGTCGGCTGCTTCCGCTCTAAAAAATGCGAAGGCACTGAGGGAATCGGCTCTGGCGGCGGAAGCCGAGGCGAGGGCGGCAAATGAAGCCGCACAACGCGAAGTGATGCGGCAGGAAATAGCTAACCGAAAAGCTCGCTCCCTGGCAGATTCTCTTGCCGGAACGGAACAGGCCGCAAGAGCAAATGCTCTTTTGGCGGCGAGTGAAAAGCGACTGGCAGAAGCATATGTCGCAAGTCATGCTGCTGCGGCCGGACTTGCACAGGCGTCTTCCGCCGTATCCTCCGCGTCAACAAGAGTCAGCATACAGGCTGCGAACTTCGACAGAGTAGCCAAAAGTTCCCATGCCGCTGCTGTAGCTCTTTCCGGACTGAAAATAGCGGGAAGCAGCCTGCTTGCCCTGTTTGGCGGGCCGCTGGGGCTGGCGCTTACGGCTGTAGTTGGTTCTGTAGCGTATTTATCTACAAAGCAAACAGAAAATGAATTAATTGCATCAAAACATACAACAGCTATTAGGGCATTACGGGATGAAATAGAAAATGCCGCCGATGCAACTAAACGACTTCGAGAAGAACAATCGCAACTCACAATTAGCCTTCGTGATAATAAATTGGCAGAATATGAAAATCAATTAAAAGAGTTACGCGATAGCACTACTTCTATGGCATATCCTGGAAAATTGGGAATGTGGGCACAAGGTCAAGAAGGGGCTGCTATATCTGCCTTTCAAGACATTCTTAAGGAAGTGGGAAAAGGTAAAAAAACATTTGCTCAAGCACGAGAAGAAGCAGGTAAATTGTTTAATGAAATATCAAGAGGAGGACAAATATCTGAAAGATTTCGCCAAACATATCAGCATATTTTTGGAGAAGATTCTTTATTGGAAACAGGGCAGGCCGTAGAAAATGAAATAAAAAAATTAAATACGGAGTTAGATGAAAATACTACAACTGCACAGCAAGCCGCCGCAGCCAACAACGAACTTGCCGCCGCGCTGGATGCAGTGAACAAGGCAGGCCAGAAAGCTCCGCAGGGTGCCGAGGAGGCTGCGGAATGGCTTCTGAAACGAACCGCACAGAGCGAAACCATGAAAAAAGCCCTGGAGGATGAAGCAAAGGGCTATGATACGCTTGCTCTGGCAATTCTGAACTCTGCGGCGGCGCAGGCCATGATGACCGGCAAAGTCGAGGAAGGAAGAAAACTCTTCGAGAAAATAGAGCAGTTTTCCAAGGGGCTGCAAGATCTTTACGCCGGACGCACGGGCGGAAAGTCTGGATTATCGGATGCAAAGAAAAAGGCGAAAGAGCTTGAGCAGGCCATGGCCGACCTTGAAGCGCAGACAAACCGCCTGACCATGACAGATGAGCAGTTCCGGGAATGGGAGTTGACCAACCGGACGCTGCCGAAGCTGCGGGAGGAACTCAAGGGAGCGGCGGATGCGGCACAGCGGCTGGAAAAATTCGAGCAGGCCACCCGCTCGAACTGGGCGAAAGAAGACGAGGAAAAAGCGCAGGAGAAGGCGCGTGAGAATCTGCAAATCCAGGCTGATTTTTACGAGCAATTGAGAGAAAAATCCGGCCGGTACGGGATGGGTCTTGAATATGTGAACAAACTGATAGAGCAGCAGGCCCAGGCATGGAAAGAGGCAGGAATACCGGAGGAATACAGGAAGCAGCTTGCCGAAATATTGCGCCTTGAGGCCAGCACGGACGGATGGGACGGCGCAAGGCGGGCCATGCGGAGTTATTATGCGGATTCCATGAACATGGGACGGCAGTTTGAGAATTTCACCTCCTCCACGCTGAGCGGGCTGGAAGACGCCTTTGTTGATTTTGCCATGACAGGCAAGCTCGGTTTTTCCGACCTTGCCAACAGTATTATCAGCGATCTGGTGCGTATCGCTTATCAGGCAATGGTGGTTGCGCCGCTGCTTGAGGGGCTTGCGGGCGGGAAATCGGGCGGCGGGGGACTTCTGGGAGGGCTGATCGGCGGATTGCTCGGCGGAGGTTCGAGCGCGGGCGCGAGCATGAGCGTAAGCGGTGGGTTGGCTTCCGGCGGCTGGTCTCCCTCATCCGTATTTGGATGGGCCAAGGGCGGCGTTTTCTCCGGCGGCAATATCTCGGACTATTCCGGCAGTATCGTTACCCAACCCACGGCCTTTTCATTCGGGCGGCATCTCTCCATGTTTGCAGGCGGCGGGGGCATCATGGGCGAGGCGGGGCCGGAGGCCATTCTGCCGCTTGACCGGGCAAGCAACGGCCGCTTGGGGCTTGCCATGTCCGGAATGGATGACATCATGCAGCAGGCGCAGCGGGGATTTGCGGCGGAATCCGCGAAATACATGAAATTCATTGCGGAACAGCGGCAGACCATGAAGCCGCAAATCACGGTCAACGTCATCAACAAAACGGGCCAGCAGGTTCAGGCGCAGACCACGGCCGCGCCGGACGGGCAGGGGGGGATGAATATGGAAATTGTTCTGACGCAGATTGAAGCGGGTATTGTTCAGCGCGATGCGGCAGGAAAAAGCCAGCTTGTCAATCATCTTGACCGCACACGCGGTTTGAGCAGGGCGGGCAGGTTATACCGATAGAGTGCATGGTTTTCGGAGTTTTCTTGACTTTCTCTCTTTCCTCTTTCCAGCCGCCTCAGGGCGGTTTTTTTGTTGCCCCGAGTTCGGGTTAACGGTATCAGGCAGAGAAAAGGAGAGGGCAATGGTTCTGGGTAAAGGCGGGAGTGAGTGGTTGAATGGGGAACTTTTGACCTCCTCCCCCGCCTAAAGTCGGGGGATTCCTATCGGTAGCGGCTCTAACGCGCAGCACCATTAACTTATATAGTTTTTCCAATTATGTCCTTGCTTTTTGCCTTTGTACAGCCATGATTCGGGTAAACCGTAATTCTGCGAGGTTATCATGCCCGTTTTCATGCTTGAATTGAAATTTGATGGTACCGGAAGTGTCGTTGCAGTCAGAAACCTGAACCATGTATCCCAAGCCGCGTAGCAAAGGGCAAATTTTCTTGACTAATCAGACAAGATATGCCTTTCCTACGGCTAGGAGGTATAGGAATGGGACAAATTTTAGGTGCTCTTCTCATGCTGATTGGTGCTATTTTTGTTATTTGTGGTATAGCATTTTTTAGCTATATTGAGAGATACAGCATGGTTGGTTCAGGATCTTTAGGATTGATATTTGGTTTTTTGCTATGGGAAGTTGGGGCTTGCCGGGAAAAGCTTTCAAAACTGGAGAAGCAGCTTTTTTCAAAAAAATCAGTATCAGACCATACCCAAAAAGATACGGATATATAATACTATCATTCATCTATAATGTCGGGTGTTGCCGATATGTCTAGGGCGTAAAGCCTAAAGACGGCAAGCCGCTCCTGTTTGCGGTTACGAACACCCGGCATATTTATCCATAGTCAGGAGTCAGTCCTTCAGCGTCTCTATTGCTTGTTGTATATCTTCATCCGGGCTTTGCGTTTTGACCGCTGTTCCATAGACGGAAACCATAAGCATGCCGTGACCGCTTGTTGCTTCTGCAAGACTAATATGCACACAGTAAATGGAATCTCCACCTGCTTTAAGAGCATTTAGTTTCAGCATATCTATAGCTTCATCTTCTGCTAGACGCACCTTATCAAGGTAAGCATTAGATTTTATGCCTAAAGTATCTGTAACAGATGAGACTAAAGTGGTTAGTGGCCCTGTACCAAGAATACAATATCCAGTAATAAGCCCAAGTTCTTGAGCTTCAGCAGGGACGGTAGATGGAGAAATAAATATTTTTTTTAAACCCTTATATATAATATTTTGAAGTGATGACTCCTTGCCTTCTGGTAGAGGATGTATTTTTTTGTATTCATTTACCGCATTTTCTAAGCAGTTTAAACAAATATAATCTTGATTCACGCCTAAGGATGTTGCTTCTTCGATGAGACGTGGATAAGGAAGAGCTTCTCCTGTTAGTCCTCCAACCTTTTTTCCACAGACAGGACAATGATTACTGGCCATATTGTCTCCTCAAGACGATTTCGAGAAAATTTATTGAAAGATGTCTTGTTCGGCAAGTTAATTTTCCTTGACTTAACCAGATAGTTGTGCGTTTTTCAGTCAAAAGGATGTTTATATGAGCGAAAGTTGTTCCGTCTGCGGCAAGAAGTTTTCCGGGTTCATGTCGGCAAAAATCGTGTGCGACAGCACAAAACGTGATTTCGCGGCCTACGGGAAAGATGTTTCTGGCATTTGCGAAAAATGCTGTTCCAGCTTGAAGGATAATCTGCTGAAAAAGGTCGAAGCACAGAAAAATGAGCTTGCAAAGCAAGTTGAAGAAACAAAAAATGCCTTGCTCCGTGAGGTCTCTGTTTCCACAACTCCCCATGATCATAAGTGGGATGACAAAATCAAAGGAATAGTGACAGGTTACTCCGTCATTGGCACCGGACCATTGACAGAGATCACATCTGCATGGACAGATTTCTTGGGAATAGAGTCTGGAAGTTACCTCAAAAAAATTCGGCTCGGTGAAGAAAGCGCTATATCTATGGCGAAATTCCAGACCGCGCAAATGGGTGCAAACTTCATATCAGGAGCCAATATTTCCATAACCGAAGCCACAAGAGGTAATGGAATGATTATGGTTTCCTTCGTGGGGACTGCCGTGCAAATTGGGGAGCCGATAACGTACTTAGAGGACTTCAAAAAAATTGTGGAACAGCAGCAAAAATTGGAAAACTTACCCACCATAGTTGTTGCTGAAACTGAACAAATATACAAGGTTGCGACCGCCTCCGCGGGGCAGCGTTCTTCTTGACTTTTTTATGTTTTGTGGCGTTGTCGTTTCATGGAGCCTGAGAATTCCTCTACGAGCGGATGCCAGTCCCGAAAGTGTGGCTGTATTTTGCAAGGGGCCAACAAGAAACCTACGAGGTTCAGTATGACACAGGCCCAAGTCCTCTCCGTTCCCTCCGTTTCTCTTATTGAAGGCCGTCCGGCCACTACCTCCCTTGACATCGCCGAACATTTTGACAAGCGGCATGATGATGTAATCAAGTCTATCCGTAATTTGTCCTTATACCTGCCCGGAAGAATTCAACGCCCGCAATTTTGCAGAGGTTGAATACATGGATACCAAAGGTGAAAAACGCCCATGTATACCGTCTTTTTCGATGGCTTCATCCTCTTGGTGATGGGCTACACGGGCAAGAAGGCTCTGGGCATGAAGCTGGCGTACATTGATGCCTTCAACGCCATGCGGGAAGAATCGGAAGGACGACAGGCAAGCCCCACTCCCGAACCTTCTCCCATTTCCAAGCGCACCGACCCGGAGCGGAAAGCCATCACGGCCATCATCAACACATGGGTAGGCATGGCCCCGATTCACTATGCCGCCGCACGGGCTCGGGTGAACGCGCATTTCGGCGCGGCTTCTGCGGATGCCCTTACCGTGGCGCAGGTCAAAGAGGCCAGCAAATACATGCAGGGCAGGATTGACGCGCTTCCCGCCGTGCCGTCCGCGCCTCCGTCCATTGAAGATCGCCGCATCCCCGACGCCATTGCGGAACTGCGGGAGCTTGTCACGCATTGCGGCAGAATGCGCAACATCGTCCACATGGAGTGTCATCCCGGCGGGGAGGGCCTTGAGCCTCAGCGTTCAGGAGCGGGAAGCCTGCTATGTCCTCCAGGGACTCTGTCAGACCGCCGTTGACAACATGCACGCAGCCACGCACGCCCTTGACGCATGTCTCAAGCTCCGGGCCATGTATCCCGCGCGTGAATGAGGGAGGGCAGGCCATGACAATCACTCCCCTTGTCAACGAGTTCCGGAAGCGTGCGTTGCCGGCCCTGATGGATGCGGAAGCGGCACGGGTGTCCAATACGGAGCGCGAAGCCCGGCACATGAAGCACAGGCTGTTCGCCATGATTCGGGAACGGTTCGGATGCAGGCACACCGATCTGCCGTATGGACGATACAAGGAGGCGGCAAGTCGGCTCATTGAAGAGCCGCTGAAGTAGAACGAAAGGCCGGAGCGTTTGCCCCGGCCTTCATTTTTTCCGACCATCTTCTTTTTTTTGCTCTACAGGGCAGTAAAATGACGGGAACCATGAGGAAGTAAAGTCCTCGTGGAAGCTGTTTCCGAATTCCGCCGGGCGTCCGGCCAACGCCCTCCATGCGACGGCGTCCTCTTCCCGGCATTCCCCTTCCATGGTGCCGGGCAAGAGGGCGAAACAGGACATGGGAGGAACCATGAGCAAGCTGTCTTCCTGGAATCACGGTTCCGAACTTCCCTTTGCCGGGTTCATGGGTATAGCCGGAACATGCGGCACCATGAGTGAATTTCGGCAGAAAGGCGCTCACTGTTACCGCCGTACCCCGCTTCGGATGACCATCTGTTTTCCTGAAAATTTCGGGAGATAATGTCAAGGGAGTATGCCATGAACGACCTTCTGCAAAAAGCCGTTGCGGAAGCCTACGCTTCCGCCCCTGTGGAAGTGCAGATGCTGCACACCCTGGAACTGAATCACAAATCGTTCACACAGCCTGCGCGGGTGGCGCGCTGGCCGCTGGAGCCGGAGCCCCGGCGCTTCAGCCTGCGCCTTGAAGACGACGCGACATACAACCCCGGCGCGCTGGTGGAATTCATCGGCCTGCCCTTTGACATTTCCCTGCCGGAAAAGAGCGAGAACACGCCCGGCGAAGTGAACCTGCGCATTTGCGGCGTGGGGGATTATTTCGATGAAGACCTTGAGGCGGCGGCGCTGGGCGGGGGAAGCATCACGGCCATATATCGCGGCTATGTTCTCGGGCGGGAGGAGGAAGGCCCGGCGGAGGCATGGCCGGGCATACATATCGGCTCACCGTATCTTGACGCGGCCACGGGCGATCTGACGGCCACGGGCACGGTGCTGGACTGGATTAATCTGCCGTTCGGGCGGCTGTACACGCCGGGCAGGTATCCGGCGCTGGTGAGGGGATGAGGGGGCGGCATGCGCGTAACATCACCGGAAAACTGGCATCTGCGCTATCTGGGCAAGCCCTGGGCGGGCGTGCCGAATCCGCCTGAGAGTTATACCTGCGGGGAACTTCTGCGCGCCGTGCATCTTGACCTGCTGGGCATTGAGACGCCGCCCGTGCCCGCGCCGGATGCCCGCGTGCTGAAAGACTGCATCGACAGCATGCTTCCGGGCTTCTACGGCCTGTGGCCCCTGCCGGACGGGGAGGCTCCGCGCGAGTTCGATTCCGTGTTCCTGAGTCGTAATCGCTACGAGGATCATTGCGGCATCGCCTGCATGACGGCGGACGGTCTGCTGATCCTGCACTGTCAGCAGCGCGTGGGCGTGCATCTGTCCGGCCCGGGCGAACTGCTGGCCTCCGGTTATCGCGTCCTGCGCTGGTACCGGCACGAACGCATGGACGCCGCGCTGACGGAACGGGGGTGGCTGCATGCCTGAGGCTGTACTGATTTGCGGTGGACAGATCCGGCGGCGGGTGACGGCGGAAGGGCCGCTTGTCCTGCGGGATTTGGCCGGCCTGCTGCATCCGGAGAGCGAGGAATTTCTGGCTCCGACCATTGCCGTTGCGGGCGGACAGCCTGTTCTGCGCGAGAACGACGGCTGGAGCCTGCCTATTGCGCCGCATGCGATTGTGATTTTCGTGGAACTGCCCATGGGCGGCGGGGGCGGGAGCAATCCGCTCACGGCGATTCTGGGCGTGGTGGCGGCGGCCCTTTTGATTTGGAATCCTGGCGGGCAGTTGGCCTTGGCTGCTGGATTGTCGCAGGTCGTTGCCGGCGAGACCGTTTTGACTGCTACAGGTTTGTTTGTTTCCAGTATAGTCAACGGCGCGATCATGATGGGGGCGACGGCGCTTGTGGGTGCGCTCGGCGGCTTTTCCGGCGTGCCGTCCGGCTTGTCCGGGGCCTATGACGCGGCCACGGCGTCCCCCACCTACAACATCAACTCATCGGGCAATCAGGCCCGCCTGTATCAGCCGGAGCCGGAAGGCTTCGGACGCATGCAAATCACCCCGGACTACATCGCCACGCCCTGGGTGCAGTACATCGAAAACGAGCAGTACGGCTATTTCGTGTACGCGCTGGGCCGGGGAAACTACGATGTGGAAAGCATGAGCTTCGGGGATACGGTGTTCTGGCGCGCTTCCGGCGGCGTGGACTCGGCATACGACAATGTGCAGGTGGAGTTTGTGCCTGCGGGCAGTCCGGTGACGCTGTTTCCGGACAACGTGATTACCTTCATAGCTCCCGCTTCCGACGCGCCGGGCAAGACCGGGCTGGTGCCCGCGCCGGAAGCCGTTGATCCTTCGTAACAGGCTACGCGTCCATTGTGTGCAAACGGCCAATTCAACACGTTTACTGCCGGTAGTTTTGACATCTCGTGGGAGCGCGCCGCCTCGACAAATATTGTTTTAGGCGCGGAAATTATGGCGGATAATCAGGACATAAACGGCGTGTTGTACGTAGGGGATTACTACGCAAATGCGTGGGTGAACGTCCCTGCGAGTGGTTCCGGCATTTACAGTTTGCGCGAAATGCGCCAACACGGCGATGGCACGGACAGCACACGCATACAATACGCATTTTTCTACGCCATAACCGCCAAAAAATTTTTTGGCGGGACGGTGCGTCCAAGCGTGCCGCCGGGCAACCAATGACTTGGGCCTCCGACTGGCAGGAGATTCTTGGTGGTGGGGGGGAGTAGCGAACTTTCAGGGGTATTCCATCTGGCGTCGCAATGCAGGGAACAGAGAGTGCCGACAGTTGGACGCTACCCGCAGGTGGTACGTGGCGGGTATTCCGTATTGACACTAATACATCAGACTTTCATTCTGTTACAGAGGATCTACCTGGTGGAACGGTGCAATCATCTGGGACCAGATGCGGCGGCGTAGCAATAAGGATTGCCTTATGAACAATTGAAAAAACTTCAATATAGTGCGGCGACCCGACGGTTCTTACATTATTGTGAGAAATAATTTGCCATATCACGCACTTGGCATGAGTGTATGGAAGCCTCTTTGGGAAGAAATTGACGCTTATGCGCAGAAGCACCCTGAGCAGGTGACAGACGAACCCGCGCCTACCGTACCTACGGAAGAAGAACTGCTGACGCAGGCGAAAGAACGCAAGACGGAGGAGCTTGACCGGGCCATGGCCGCCATCGACGCCGAACTGATACGTTCAACCACTGACCTTGTGGCTGGCCATGCTCACCCCCGCGACGTTGACGGCGGAAACTGATGCGGCTCTCCTGATCGCTGACGAACTGGAAAAAAGCAATGTAATCTTTGTGACGCTGCGGCAGGTGCAGGAGCAGAACCGCGCCCTGCGTGAACAGGTGCAGACGGCGCAGAGCGTGGAAGAGGTGCAGGCCGTAGAGTCTGTCACGGTAGACAGGGCCACACTGACAGGGGCTTGATGGACAGGAAAAAGTGATTCCTTAAAGAAAGGGCGGAGGATGTTTGTCGCATCTTCCGCTCCAATCTTTATAATAGGGGCTTTGACGGGCTTTGCCAGGAGGCGTTTCAAGCAAAGGCTTTCGTCGCCTTCACGATAAAGGCGGAACGGGTAATCCCGCGCTTCGGCCATGCGTTCCGTCGGAAGCTGGGAGTATTCCGCAATCCGGAAATGCCGGTTGAACCGTGTCCATATTTCCGGCCGCGCCTTGCCCTGAACGGATGCCGGATAGGTGGAGATCTTCGCGTTCACGATGCCTTTCAGTTCGGAGCGATGAGAGGGGAAAAGGAAAGGCAACCTGTCGAGATTTTTGACAAGTTCGGTCTTGGTGCGTTCTTCCTCCTCCAGCTTGTCCAGCACATCTAGAACCCAGCGACGGAACTGCTTGGCTACAGGAGTGCGGGAAAACATCATCAGAAGGTGGCATCCACGAAGGGAAAATACGGGCCTTGACCGGGAATATTGATTCGGTATTATAAACGATTTCAATTGGTTGTGTTATGTCAGGGGGGGGTGAATTCATCGGCATTTTGGGTGTACAGCTTTGTTAGGATATCAGGCCGCTTATAGCCCAGCGCACGCGCCAATTCAACGGTGCGAATCCAAGGGCTGTCTTCATGGGTGACGGGAGTGAACGAAATCTCGTTGAAAGTAAGGGAAGTGTTTATGATGCCTCCTGAGGAACTTTTCAAGGTTCACAAGGCATTTTCTCTAATAGAAAATGCCGGATGTTGAAAACAGCCTCTGGAGCTGCTCTCCGCCTTTAGCCTTTCGGCTTGGACATATCGGGGACACCCGGCATCATGGATGCAATCCCAACCTAAAACACAGCCAAGAAAAATTTTGATTGATTAACACTAATATTAAAGTTATTTGAAAATATATTTATAACGTGTTGAGGTAACTATGAATCTTCCATTCCCTTTCACTCTTGTTTCAAAAGAACCATTAATTATTCATAGTTATACTTTAGGTGGGCATCTTTCAATTATAAAGCGTCTTGTTCCTTATTTAAATTCTGGAAAATATAAAAAAATACATTTTATTTTTTCACTAGATTGGCATTTAATACCTGATAGGATTGAACGTTTTAAAAAAGAATACAAAAAATATATTCATAAATACCCTTTTATTTCTATTACTTTTCTTGCAAATGAATATGGTGAACTTGATATTTTTCGTAAAAATAATATAAATGCTGAATTTTGTAACCAAAACGCATTTTTAGATGAGAATAAATATACTATTATTAAAAATAATAAAAAATATAATGCTGTTATGAATGCTCATATGTCTCCCTATAAGCGTATAGAATTGGCAAAAAATGTTCCAAATTGTTGTCTTGTCACATATCTTGTAAAAGGGGTAAGCCAGAGTGAGGAATATGCAAAGCATATTTTGTCACTGCCTTATATGTCATTCCCTCAGTTTGATGGGAGTACTTGGCAAAGATATAATACGGATCAAATTTGTGAGATTTATGCCCAAAGCGGATGCGGGCTTATTCTTTCCGCAGAAGAGGGGGCATGTTTCGCCGCGACGGAGTACCTGCTGTGCGGTTTGCCCGTGGTGACGACACCAAGTGTCGGAGGCAGGGAAGCCTTTTTTGACCCGGACTATGTTGTTTGGACGGAGCCGACCCCGGAAGCTGTAGCGGAAGCAGTACAAAAAGCGATATCTCTGCCCATTTCGCCGCAGGAAATTCGTGAGCGAACCCTCGCAAAAATGAAGAAGGTACGGGAAACATATTGTGATATTTTGTCGTCATTGGCTCGCAAAGATGGGATAGAACGTGATTTTCGATCTGAATGGGATTTATTTTTTGTCAATAAAATGATGGCATTTGGTTCGGACTCTGATGCTGAAGCGGTAAAATACTTACGCGAACAGGGAATGGAACTGAACTATTCATTACTGAACAGACTTCACACAGCGCACAGAACATTCAGAATATGGTGGGATCGTTTACGAGGTAAACGGTAAATAATATTTTTCCTTTCCTCGCGCGGGGCAACGCGAGACTTGCATACTCCCGCCGGAATGCTTATAAAAAAGGTGTCGGGCCGGTGCTCCAACACCAACCCGACGGACACGGCGCGTTATACGCGCTCCACGTGTTAAGCGGATGCCGTTTTGTTTTAGCCTCCGCCCGGTGCCAGCCGGACGGAGGCCGTTGTTTTACCTGCATCCGGGACGAAGCCCGGAGAGCCAAGCAAAGGAACGTCAGCAGCGCCAGGACGATGATGCGTTTCATGGCGGCCAACTCCTTTACCCTTACGGGAGTGTGCGCCGTGTCAGCGCATGGAGTGACCGCGTAACAGGTCTCTGTGTACAGCGTGCCGGATGCGATGGTAACAAAAAAACGCCCGGAGGCAAAGGGAAGATGAAATTTCGGTGTGTTGGGCACATGCGGGCAAGAGCCGAAGCAGGAAGGCGCTCTTTGCCCCTGCACCATGATACTTGGTGCGGGTTTAGTGTAACATTATTGAATTATTATGTAATAACCGTTTGAAACAGAATCGGGAATGAGGCAGGGAAACACTGCATATTCAGACTTCAACCGGAAAAGGGCGTTCTTCAAAAGCGTAGCGGTTTTTTCCCAGTCCCTTGGCACGATACAGCGCCTGATCCGCTGAAGAGTATGCGTCTGAAAATCCCTGCTTTCCGGCGCAGAATGCGATGCCGATGCTGCAGGATACTCCTTCCACTCCCTCCAGTGTCAGCTCTGTTAAGCTCCGGCACACGAATTCCGCCCCCGCGCGCATATCGGCTGCGGACATTCCGCCTGCATAGACGGCAAACTCATCCCCTCCAAGCCTGCCCACAATTCCGCATCTGCCGAAACGGTCCTGAAGAATACCGGCTACGGCCACCAGAACCCTGTCGCCGGCCGGATGCCCATAGGTGTCGTTGAGCCGTTTGAAGTTGTCCACATCAAGAAGAAGCAGAAAACCGGAACTTCGGCTGCCGCTCAGGGCGGAATCGACATGGCGCGTCAGGGTCATCTTGTTATACAGGCCGGTCATCATGTCGCGCTTGGCCTGCTGAGCCATCTCCAGCAGATACTTTTCGAGCAGCATCAGCACTGTGCCAACGATCAGGAAAAGGGCGACAAGAGCCACCAGAAACTGCGTTCCGAGCTGCCAGAAGCGGCTCAGGGTTTCCGGGGAAATGACAACGCCGTTCTGTCGCAGCAGGATTTCCGTCCGGCCGTAAAAATGATGCAGCAGCCCTATCGCCAGCAGGAACATCAGGGAGATGAGGCTTCCAAGGCCCAGCAGGGCATGGGGATGCGCGGCTATCCTTTCCGCTCTGCCCAGTTCGTCGCCAAGGCCGCGCGCAGCCCTGGACCCGGCGGCCAGATAGACGGCCAGAACAAGGAGTCCCACAACAAGTCTGCTCAGGGAAAGTTGTCTGGAAAAGCCGGATTCAAGGGTAAAACCCACATCGGGAAACAGGAACTGCATGGCATGCAGCACCAGCATGGAGTGCAGAAAGTCCGCCAGGCAGGCCGCAAGCACGATTCCCGTTTTCTTCCAGCGCATTTTTCTGACGGCAAGGAAAAGGCAGCCTGCCAGAAAGCCGAAGAGCATCCGCGTTCCCACGCTGAGCAGAAGGCTGGATACGGGCGAACCGCTGATAAGCGGCGAAAATATCTGATCAGCATGGGCTGTGGCCGTTACCGATGCCTTCCACAGGCTTGTCAGCCCGAACACGCAGCCGAGGAACAGACCCTCCGCAGGGCCGAACAGCATCGCGCCCACGAGAACCGGAAGGGTCATGAACGTCAGGGAAACAGGCGGAACAATGATGTAGCCGAAGGCGGAAAAGGCCAGCACCAGTTCCACTGCCGTGAGAATGGCCAGCATGGGGACATAGAGCGGTGAGTTACGCATGAACACAGGTGCAGTCTTGCGGGATTTCATAGGGGAAAGAGCATATGCTTTTATGGCTGGAACATGAATACTTCATTATAATTAAAAAAGCTCTGTCATGGAATAGTGCTGAACATATCATTGACCGCCGGAGGCGCGAACGCGGCAAGCTATGGAACGACACTTCCCGCCGCATGGCAATGCGGCATGGAGGGGGCGAGGAGCGGCCGAATGTCTCGCG
>OLFV01001753.1_pt1 | contig 19087 bp, 22 predicted proteins | sample 1605551 | NCBI WGS metagenome assembly OLFV01 (sample SAMEA3888922, study PRJEB22519) | human gut metagenome | biome: human gut; feature: human-associated habitat; material: faeces | place: Denmark | collected 2011
GGAATTGCTTTAAAAACTTTTGAAAAACTGGATTGACATATTACCAGGTTGCTTATGGCACAGGTATGAAAGTTTTTATTCATGATAAGCTATATTATGTAACTAAAATTACGCAGGAACCTGAAATTGCTGTTTCTATGGGAATATCTGGTGCTGTTGTTAATATGTATGAGGATGGTTCTGTACTTATAAAAACTCAAGACACTGCTGTGAGAATTTATGAATTGATGGATGAAGAAATGAGAAAAATATTGCCTGCTACATTAGTAAAAATCGGCATGAGAATAAAAAAAGAACTCACATTCGGGGGGGCGGACAGCTAAACGATGTGAAATACATATCTCCTGAGAAAATTATTTGTGAAGTAAGTATATTTTCTGAGGGGGTGGCAGTGTGAAAGCTGGAATTGTAGATATGCAATATATATTGCCTAATAATGTAGAAACAAATGATTTTCTTGTAGCAGATATGAATCTGTCCTGGTCAGCAGATGATATTTTCGCCAAGACTGGTATCAAGCAGAGGCATATTGTTAGAGAAAATGAATGTGCTTCAGATTTAGGATTTCTGGCTGCAGAGAAACTTCTGTCAGCAAATGAGGGAATTAAAGATAAAATAGATTTTGTACTGTTTTGTTCACAGAGTCCAGATTATGCATTGCCAGCAACAGCACCTTTATTACAAAAAAGGCTAGGATTGTCTAAAAAATGTGGAAGTCTGGATATAAATCAGGGATGTAGTGGTTATATATATGGATTAGCTGTGGCTAAGGGATTAGTGGAGAGTGGTATGTCAAGCAACTTGCTTTTTATTACAGCTGAGACATATTCCAAATATATTGCCAAAGATGATAAAGCGACTAGGACTATTTTTGGTGATGGAGCGGCCGCTACATTAATACAAGCAGATGAAAAAGGGAAAGGTTGTCTTAATGGTTTTGTATTTGGTTCTGATGGACGAGGTATGAATAATCTTATTGTACGCAATAGCGGAGCTCGAAAAAATGAACAAGAGGATGCTTATTTGTTTATGGATGGGCCTGAGATATTTCAATTTACATTAAGTGTTGTGCCTAAAACAGTAAAGGAAATTTTGCTAAAGACGAGGTTGCAACTTGACGAAATAGATTATTTTATATTTCATCAAGCGAATGCTTTTATTTTAGAACATTTACGCAATAAGATGAAAATCCCCCAAAATAAATTTTTCATGGATTTAACAGATACTGGTAATACAGTATCTGCTTCAATTCCTATTGCTTTGAGCCGAGCTAAACAACGTGGATTAGTACATTCAGGTATGAAGGTGATGCTTCTAGGATTTGGAGTTGGATACTCTTGGGGTGGTTGTATATTAGAAATTTAGGGAATAGGTGATACTAGTGGAAAAGAAAAATGAATTGTTAAAAAAAATAGCAGAAATTCTTGATGAAAAAGAAATAAATATGACAGATAAAATCACAGAAAATACTTTTGATTCATTAGGGATATTAGCCCTTTCAGCAGCAATTGATGATGTTTATGATGTAGTAGTACCTGTAGCAAATTTGCGTAGGGTATCTACAATAGAAGAAATATTTAAATTGGTTGAGGATGCTGAAAATGAGTAAGCTCAAATTGATAATCGTTGGATTGGGCGAAACGGCAGAATTAGCGTATGATTATTTTACCTGTGATTCAGAATATGAAGTTGTAGCTTTTGCCGCGGAGGAAAAATATTTTAATAAAATAAATATAAAAACTTTAGAGGGGCTTCCGGTTATATCATTAGAAGGTATGTCTGGCAAATATCCTATAGGTGAATACAGTGTTTTTGTTGCAATGTCATATACAAAGTTAAATCATGACAGATGCAGAGTTTACCAAATAGTTAAATCAATGGGATATACAATGGCAAGTTATGTTAGTTCAAAGGCTTTTGTCAGCAGAAATGTTCGTATAGGTGAAAATTGCTTTATTTTGGAAAACAATGTATTACAAAGAAATGTAAAAATAGGTAATAATGTTACTTTATGGAGTGGAAATCATATAGGACATCGTTCTGTTATAGAAGATCATGTGTTTTTGTCTTCTCATGTTGCAGTATCTGGATTTTGCCATATTGGTAAGTTTTGTTTTTTAGGTATTAATAGCTGTTTGGGCGACAATGTAACAGTGGCAGATAACTGTTTTATTGGTGGCGGCGTGTCATTGTTGCACGATAGTAAGAATGGAGAAATATATAGAATGTCACCAACAAATGCAGATAAATTATCAACAAAGCAAGTTTGGGGGTATAAGGATGAGATGGTGTAAAAAAGGATTAATTTATTGTCCGGATGGAAGTGTTGATTGGATGAACAACTCTGTTTTGACACCGCAGCCATTTTTATTGAATGAGGAAGTTATAAGAATATACGCTTCTTTTAGAGACACAAATGGTGTTGGCAGGATTGGATATATTGACGTAGAGGCAAAGAATCCACGACATATAATTAAAATTTCAGATAAACCTGTTTTAGATATAGGCGCTCCAGGTACATTCAATGATAATGGGTTAATACTAGGAGATGTGCTGCGTATAAAGGATGAAATATACATGTATTATGTAGCATTTCAATTGGTTGATAAAATAAAATTTTATGCATTTTCCGGTTTGGCTATCAGCAAAGATAATGGAGAGAGCTTTGAACATTATTCCAAGGTACCAGTAATGGATAGAAGTGAAGAGGGAATATATGGGCGTTGTATCCATTCGGTTATATGGGAAGAGAATAAATTTAGAATATGGTATTCTGTAATATATGGATGGGAATATATAAATAATACCCCTTATCCAGCATACGATATTAAGTATATAGAATCGGATGATGGTATTCATATTGGTGCGACGGGGGTACAGTGCTTAAAATGTGGAGAAGATGAATACCGTATTGGAAGGCCAAAGGTAAGACATATCAATGGTATGTATGAGATGCGATATACATCAGATAGCTATAGCAAAGAGTATAAAGCAGGATATGCTGAATCTGTAGATGGCATCAATTGGGTTAGGAAAGACAGCTATTTGCCGTTAGAAGCTTCTATAGAAGGCTGGGATTCGCAGATGGCTTGTTATCCAGTGGTATTGGAAACAAAATACGGTGTGTATATGTTTTATGATGGTAATGGCATGGGAAAAAGCGGCTTTGGTTATGCAGAATTATTGGAATGATAATTTTTAATATTAGGAGAGGTGCTATGGCATTAATTATAGAAGACGCTAGCGTAAACAATGACTTGCCAAAGTCAAGACAAAGTGCCAATACTTTGTTTCATTTTATGACAGAATTAAAATATTTGGAATCAATTTTAATGAAGCGTAAATTATATCCTAGATATTGCAAAGAAACTTATACATTTATGGATAAAGGTTTTCCGAGTCTTATATATCCAATGAAGTGTTTTTGTGATATACATTTAGAGAAAATATATTTGCATTGCGATGATTATGGTTCTTTTGGAATAGGCTTTTATAAAAAATTATTCATAAAGAAAAATATTCAACCAGTGCAATATATTAACTTTGATTCGAGTATATGTAAGGAATATAATAATCTTTCCTTAGACTATATTGAGAGAAATGGTGGTAGCGTAAGTGCAGAGTTTTTTGACGATGAATTATTCAAGCAATTAAAATTTTCTAAGCCTTTAATGGGCCAAATTGTTAGTAACCAAAAAGGTGAATATGAAAAATTTTTTACAGATGAGCAGGAATGGAGATATGTACCAGATTTTAAGCAATTTAAAAAGAACTCGCCTTTTCTAGATCCAATTTCGGATAGTGAAATAATAAAAAATAAAAGTAATAAAATAGAAACTGAAGATGAATTGTATTTAGACTTTAATTACGAGGAAATAAAGTATCTTTTAGTTGATAATACAACGAGTGCTGAGTTATTGATAGAGTTTATATATTCAGAATTAAAAGATGTTAAAGAACAAGATCGACTGAAATTAATATCAAAAATCATAGTTCTTAATGATTTAATGGAGGATATGTAAAATGCTTAAAATAAATAAAAAAATATTAATATCCTCAAAAGAAAATGAAAGTATAAAAAGCAGTGAAGATAAGATAGAGATTGCATATAAAAAAAATAATAAAGCTCTTTTTTTAGTATATATTAATCAAGAGAATAATACGATAAGATTTGTTTTGAAAATACAATTAGCAACTTCTACAGAAGAGATGATATTTTTATTAAAAAAATATCGTGAATTTATTACTAGAGATATTACTTTTGGGGAGAGCAGACTTTTTGGCGATATTATAGTTTATGATGACTATGCTATAAAAATCAATACCTCAATCGACATGGACATTTCAGTTGTAGATGAAAGTTTGTCATATTGGAAGGATATTCAACTCTTAGAAGAAAAGTTAAAATATAAATTTACATTTAGTATGCCGCTATCAAAAATGGAGACTGAAAAAATTGAAATATTAAAAAATTCGTTTGTACGTGAAAAAATGACTGTGATTGGTAATCCCAAAAATGTTTGTATGACATCTTCAGATACGAAGCAGTTGGATGATAATAAAGGAAAGATAGATACTTTAGCATTAATCATCAATGATCCTGATGACTCCGTTTGTGGTGTTAATTTGGGGAAGTTTTATAAACGAATAGAATATGGTCCGGTAAAAATATTGGGATATAAAAACTTAGGCAAAATTAAGATCGATAATAATAAATTGGCGTGTAGATGCTTATTAGAATTGGAAGAACAAAAAGATACAAAAACAGAAATAAGATATTTTGCTGATAAGGAATCAGCGAAGGAATATAAAAATGAAGGGTAGTATGTGAAGGGAGTTTACGCATTTTGCAGGTCATAAAGTATGTTTTTCAGCCACATGGCGATGAAAGAGGGCAGCTTGTAGCCCTAGAGGAATTTAAGGATATACCATTTAGAATTAAGAGAGTATATTATTTATATGCCACGGCAGATGGTGTTGTAAGAGGACAGCATGCACATAAATGTTTACAACAAATTTTGGTATGCATACATGGAAGTTGCAAGGTCAGATTAGATAATGGCAGAGAGGAAAAAATAGTCCCACTAGAAAGACCGTATGAGGGATTGTATGTAGCCAATAATATGTGGCGGGAAATGTATGATTTTTCTTCAGATGCAGTATTATTAGTCTTGGCTTCAGAACTATATGATGAATCTGACTACATAAGGAATTATGATGAATTTCTGGACTTTGTAAAGAATTGTGGAAATACTATTGGCGTAAGCTAATATAACTATTATTAGTAATTAAGGATGTGTATGGTCATGATAAGTAAATATGAAGATACAAAAAAAATGGAATGGGATGAATTTAATAGTAAGGCTAAGAATGGACATTTTTTCTTTTATCGTGACTATATGGAATATCATAGTGATAGATTTTGTGACTTTTCTATGATTATTTATAACGATAAAGGAAATATTATGGCTTTGCTTCCAGCTAGCATAGATGGGGATACGGTTATATCTCATGGGGGATTAACCTTTGGAGGATTTGTTTGTGATAGCAAAATGACAGCCGCTAAGATGCTAGATGTTTTTGATAATGTAAAACAATTTTTGAAAAATGCTGGTGTCAGAATGCTTACTTATAAATGCATGCCAGCTATATACAATAAGTATCCATCTGATGAAGCTCTATATGCATTGTTTCGTAATAATGCAGAATTATATAGGAGAGATGTGTCATTTTCTATTTATCTGCCAGATAGATTAAGATACCAAGAACAGCGTAAACGAGCTGTCAAGAAAGGTTATAGGAATCAATATACACTGCAAGACAGTAGCAAATATGGGGAGTATATAAGTTTATTGGACAAAATCCTGATGAAATATCATGGCACACATCCTGTACATAATGTTAATGAGTTGAGACTATTGGCAGAGAAATTTCCCAATAACATCAAATTATACACGGCTGAGAAGAAGGGGCGAATCGAAGCCGGTACGGTGCTTTTTTTGCAGTCTGGTGTGGTACATACACAGTATTTGGCTAATTCGGATGAAGGACGGAAAACCGGAGCATTGGACTGCTTGTTGGATTGGCTGATTACAGATGTTTATAAAGATAAAACCTGGTTTGATTTTGGCATATCCTGTGAGCAAGAAGGGCGTTATTTAAATGAAGGCCTAGCAGCACAAAAAGAAGGTTTTGGCGCAAGAGCCGTGGTGCATGATTTTTATAGAATAAAATTAGTTTAAGTATATAGTACAAAGGGGTCATGGTAATGGTCAATAAAGACATTGAGGCATTAATAAAGAATGATTATAAAGGTGCAGTTATAGATTTACTTTGGACATCTCGTAAAGATAATTGTGAAGAAAAATCGCAATTGCTCTTTATGTCATTAGAGTTTTATCCGAAAGAAATCAATGAATATTTTATATCGCCTCGAAAAACAACTACTAAAGATGAATACTGTATACATCATGAAAGATTTCATGTAGATGTAATGTATGCCATAAATTTATATAAATCATTAGGAGAAAAAAGGTGTTTTATACCTATTATTGAGGAGGGGCAAACGAAAAATGTAATAAATGTAAATAGTTTTATTGAATTTCCTCAATGGCCAATTTTTTATTTAAGCAAAAAATCAGATATTTCACCATACATTCCTGATTGGTGCGGGACATGTAGAACCAGCCATAAAATTTCGTGTGCTATAGATGGAGATTTATTTAATTTAATAAATGATGATGATATAAGAAAATGGTGTGAGGATGAATTACAATGGGATATTGCAGAGGTTCCAGAACTTCTGGGAAGTATACATATTATTTTACCAAATCCAGTATATAGGGATTTCTCAATTAGATTGCATCCTAGTAAACAGAATGATTATAAGATTTTGGGATATTTTACTACTAGAGAGGGGATAGATATAAACAGAAAAAAAATACATGTTTTAACAATGGAAAAAAGTCAATTTGGAATTACGAAATACAATTCAATTGATGTAAAGAAAAATTGCATAATTATTGATACATCGGGTGTAGTGGACCGTTTTGCATATGTTGTAGTATCGGATGAACATGGAATATTAGATTATTCAGAATTCAATTCTTTTATGTATAAGATAAAATTGAATATTGAGGCACCTTTTAAGGAAAGGCGAGTTGAGATCTGTGATCAAGGAAAAGATGACTACACTGTTCCTATTATTACAGATGAAAAGCGTATTAATATAGGAACAGTATCTAAACAAATAGAATTAATAGAAAAATTAAATAAAAGAGATGTAAGTAAAAAAAACAAGAGAAAGGCTTATGAGTCTGGTCAAATATTGTTTAAAATGGGAGAAGAGAAAGAGGCACAAAAATATATAAGGGAGTTAATTGGGCAAGCAAGGGAATGTGTAGTAATAGTAGACCCATATTTCTCAGTTATAGAATTGTATAAGTATATTCTTTCTATTCCTCGTTCTAGAGTTATAAGAAAGATTATAACAAGTCATACCGTATTAAAGAGAAAAAAAAATATTAATGATGAAGGAAGAAAAGCAGAAGGAATCTATCTAAACAATAAAATTAATGAGGAGTGTTCCGAATTTAATATTAAAGTTAAGGTTATGATAGAGAAGCCTATACCTATTCACGATCGATTCCTAATTATCGATAATTCAGTATATTTTTCGGGAAATTCTTTGAATCATATAGGTAGTAAGGCGAGTATGATGGTAAAAATAGACTATGTGGATGATATATTGCAATTGATAAGGGATATTGAAGAAAAATGTATTGATTTGAGTCAATGGGTAGATAAGCAAAATGAAAAAAACAAAAAAACAAAAGAAAAAGACTGCAAGTGATTTGTATTTATCGGAAGAAATACTTAATGATATTAAATTAAAGCCAGAAATATTATGGCCGTGCTATATAGTAGAACAGGATAAATATTGCGACGGAGATTCAAAAAAATTTCCTGGTTGGAAAGTTATTGAAGTAAATATACATCAGCAGAATCTATTGAAGAAAAATGAAGATATAATATTGGGGAGTAAAAAATTTTGGCAATGCTTTAATGAAAGCGCTGATATAACCTTTATTGATAAGTATTTTGACAAGCATATGTATAATAAAATGTTGAATGAGTTAATAGGCACTCAAGAAAGATACGATAACATAAGCAAAAATATTGCAATATGTTGCTGCGAATTAAAAGAAATCCATAAAATTCATCAAGAGAAAAGGGAGGTGTGTCCACTTACATATAAACAAAATATTATAGAAGTTTTAGAATTGAGAAATGGTGACAATGTACACGACAGGTTTGCCATAATGGACGGAGAAATATGGCATTGTGGAGCTAGTATAGGTGGAACACATCCAAGTTTAAATGCATTAACTCATGGTTGGAAAGATGAAAATAATGCTTTGCGAAATTTTTTTCGAAAGGAAAAGTCGTATGAGGAATAAAATGTAATGAAAGATTTTAAAAAAAAGAGTTGCTGTGATATCGTAAATTTGAATTGTAAAATTTAGAAAAAAGCTGGGGAGGGGAATATTGAGCTTATGATAGAGAAATTTATAGATAACAAGGAAATTTCTTTGGATGATTTTTTTAGAGATGTATTTAGAGATATCAATGTAGAAAAATATTATGAAGAATTAGAAGAATTATATGGATGTATAAATAATTTATCAAAGGAAAAAAAAGAAAAGTATTGCCACAAAGTTTTGAACCAGTTTCCAGAATGGTTTCGAGATAATAATTTTTTTTTGATAAATGAGAAAGCTTTTGAGGAGTTTAAAGAAGAAAGAACGAATAAAAAAGATATTTTGACATTTTTGAAAGATAATCAATTTTCATCATATCATATTGATGAAAAATGTTTTTGCTTATTTATAAGTATATATGAGGCTTCTAAGCAAGAATTTGTGCAATTATGTGCGAAAATACCCATTCCATATATGTTATCGGAATTATTCAGTTATATTGCTAATAGAGATAAAAATGGGTTTATAAAGCTATTCGATATAATGCTGTGCGGAGTTGATACTAGAGACAGCTTAGAATGGAATGGATCTATAGCAGCACCTGTGTATTTTGATGTGTTATTTTCTAACCAACATGCTCGTTCAATAGCAGAAAAATATGCAAAAGACCTTGCAGATAGTTTACAGAAACGTGACGATGGTATATTTTTAATGTATAATTATTTTAAATACGTTTTAACTAATGATAGATTATTCGAACAATCACAATCTTTAATTGGAAAAATTGCTGAAAATTTAGATGAAGAAACTAGGCAAAAAATATATTATTATGGATGTAAAAATATAGAAAATTATGGTGTGACATTGCATGATGTTGTTGTTATTACATTTTTTTCATGCACAAGTAGTAAGAATCAAATTGTACAATTGCTTGATAGAGTATTATGTATAGCTCAGGAGACAAGCATAAAAGCTGATAGCATACCCAAAAGCATTCATTACATATTATCAAAATTATATTATGATAGCGATATAAGCTGTGCTATTGAAAGGTGGAAACAATCATGGAATAAGATAATGCAAACATATTACAAAAGCTACTTTGAATATTATAGTAATACTGCTGTTAATTTTAGAAAAAATAGGTTATTTTTACTAATAGTAGGAATAGAGCTTTATAACAATTTATTATCAAATGGTAAGTCGATAGAAGAGCTTAGAGAATTGGAAAATGCTATATGGGATGGTTTTATATTATTTGTACAATTAGATTTTGACAGTGGTAGCAGCTATATTGACGGGATTAATTATATGCTGTCACTAAAAATGAGTTATGTAAAAGATTCAGGAGATAATGAAAAATCTATATACAGAGAAATTTATCAAGATATAGATAAGTTCAAACCATATCCATTGGTATTTATTAAGATACTATATCATTTTCATAAACATCAAAAAGATATTTTATTGAATTATAAACAATATTTTATAAGAAATTTTGATAATTTTATTCATATGCTTTATGTATGTACAGGAAGGCATATGTTAAGGGAATGTAAAGAAATAAAACAATGTCTTGTGGAATAATTTTTAATTATGAGTGGTTTGATTTAGAGTGTTTTTATGTTTGAATATAAGATGTAAACCTTAATTTCAATAGTGTTAATGTTATAGCGGAATCACATGGGTTAAAAGAATTGAAAGGTTGGCGTTTTACATGCACGAATATAGTATATCAGAATGTCCAATATGCAGAAAAAATGCTAAAAAAAAAGATCAGCTATGTGAAACTACAAAATTTGTTGGATATATATGTGATAATTGTGGAGATTATGTTTTGCCATATCAAATAGATGAATTATTATTAGGTAGTAATTCATCCATAATGTTGTATTATGTACATAATTATATTGATTTCATACCCGAAGATGATACGATGCGCGAATGTATCAGGACAACTTTATATGAAATAAATATAAAAAGAGCACAAAAGAACGCTAAGTGTATATGGTTTTACATAAATACAAAACCTCCAGGTGAGGAGGCAGATGGTAGAGTATATGCTGATATTTTGGAACAATACAAAATATGTGAGGCTAAGAAGAAAAAGCGGTAAAGATGTATAAGAGCATTTAACTGGCGAGATATTTAAGAAGCTAATTGTTTGCGAGAACCTGATTGAGCGGTGGCTGAGCATCTATTTCCATGAATATAAGTCAGCATTCAAGAATATTGAAGTTCAAAGCAGTCTGCTTGTGCTTGAAAAGGCTTGCTTGGCAGCTGATGTGCTGACGATGGGAGACGATGCTATTAATGCTTTATAGCGTGAAGCAAAGCTGAAAGCAGTAGGTATAAACAAGGCCACGAGGCTGGTAGATGCTGATAAAAAACAGCATAGGTCAGACCTGCTAAGAGTGATATATTCTTTCTTACTTGTTCATGTATAGGATTTTTGTTGAGGTGAGAACGATTACATACGAATATCTTGAAAAAACAAAAAGGTTGTTTGAAGACAATGGATGGGATTGGAAGTCAGAACTTTATGATAGATTCTGCAATCGTATGGATGTATGGAGTAATGACGAAGAAAGAGATTTCTTTTTGGAACTTTCAAAGCGTTTTTTGTGGGTTCGATTAGAGGAATATCCTACGTGCGTAAAATATGTTTTGGAGAAAATTCTGAGTAAGGAAATTAGCGAAGAACAGAAAAGTGTTTGTTTATTACCATTGAAATCAATAAGTGAGTTAAAACATGAAAAAAGCGGAGATATAGTTGCATATATGTTGCATGGAGGTGAGTGTAGCAATATATTTTCAAAATACAAGAAACACAAGTATATATATTCCTCAATTGTGTTCTGCCTGAATAAAGTATTATCTTCTTCAGAAAAAATTGTATTAATAGATGATTTCATTGGTTCTGGTGATACTGCGATTGCTGTTATAGATGAGTTGGTTGCTAGTAAAAAAATATTAACAGAACAAATAGTTGTGGCTGTAATAGTGATTATGGAGGAGGCTTATGAAAGGTTGGCAGATAAAGGTGTACGTGTAGTTTTTAAGCATAAAGCAACGAAGGGGATACATGGTTTCTATGCAGGTGATGAATTGAATGAGAAACTGTGTATGATAAAGTCTATGACGGACATGATTAAAGGAAAGAAGAGGTTTAGTTCACCGTTAGGATATAATTGTACTGAATCGTTAGTAAGTATGTATAGAACGCCTAACAATACACTTCCGATATTTTGGGCAAAAAAAGGTAAGACAAAAGATGGAGAGGGGCCATTTTCAAGATGAAGGATTCAGATTTTGATAAATTAAATCAACAACTAGTTAGACTTATGATGAAAGGAAAGGATATTAGAGGAGTGAGAAAGCTAGGCTATAGTTATGTTGATATAGTTAGTCAAATTGAATTTCTAAAAAAACATATAAAGAAGTCGCATCTTCAAAATAAATTTGTTATAATGGACACTGGAAAGAGGATTCGTAAATCAGGTAAGTTTGATATTTTTTTACCATGATATAATGAGACAGTATAGTTAGACTTTTCACACTTGTGTGAGGGAGTGGCGAGTCGCCATTCTAGAGAGAATTTATTTTCAAGCCATGGCGAAAGTATGAAAATGATTCTTGTATCATAATTTTCATACTTTCGCAGCACTGCAGAGCAGATGCTAGGTTTGCAATTTTGCAAACCTATGATATATTAGTAGCTATACTGTCCATTATTATATATTGAGGTTTGTATCATGAGATGGAAAAGGTATGAATGTGAATTTCAAAAACGTGCTAGAAACGTTGGAAAATGTGATGAATACATCAATGGATGGTTGGCGTATGCGAAAAAATTGTATGAACAAGGATTACCTATTATTTACAGTGTAGATCATTTTTCAAAATTAGTTGGATATAGTACAGATTATATATATTCCATATCTAACTCTTCAAAACATTTTTACAGAACATTTTTTATACCGAAGAAGGATGGAAAAAAACGTCAGATAGATGAACCTTTGCCAGGATTAAAGAATATTCAAAGATGGATATTGGACGAAATTCTTAATAAATTACCAGTGAGTAAATATGCTAAAGCGTATACGAAAGGACGTTCTGTTAAATCGAATGCGTATTATCATAAAAATAGAAAGTGTATAATAGCATTAGATATAAAGGAATATTTTGCAAGTATACATTTTAGTAAGGTGTTTAGCTTTTTCTCGTCATTGGGATATACAGAACATGTTGCATGTGTATTGTCAAATATTTGCTTACTAAACAATGCTCTTCCGCAGGGGGCTCCAACCAGTCCAGCTTTGTCTAATTTATGTACGAAGGACTTAGATGATGATTTGTATGCGTTTGTAAAAGGTAAACAAATCATGTATACTAGATATGCTGATGATATAGCTTTTTCTGGGAATTCTATTGATATTAGAGAGTTTTATAAAAATGTAAAACTAATACTCAATAAACATGGATTTCGCTTGAATTACGCAAAAACTCGGGTTTTACATAATCATCAAAGACAGTTGGTTACTGGTATAGTTGTTAATGAAAAAATGCAAGTGTCCAAAGATGTTAGACATATGATAAGGCAAAGTATGTATTATATAAAAAAATTTGGCTTGCAAGAACATGCTAGACATATAGGTGAAAATGAGGATAAATATTACAAGCATTTATTAGGTGTGGTGGGATTCGCCCTATTTATTAATCCTAAAGATGAACAATTAAAGGCTGCTATGGAGCATTTGAAAAATATAAAACCCAATAGTATTTTTGAGTGAGGTTTATCCATTTTTGAAGAAAATTATTATGTTATGGATATATCATATCATTGTTTTAGGCAGGCTGTGATGACTTTTTTATTATAAAAGTATATTTGAAGCTAAATATAAAAAATAATGTGGTGTGATTTGTGCATAATATCAGAGCCTGTGAAAAATTTCTGTAAATTACACAATCTAATGGTCTTCTATGATAAAATATTAAAATCATAGGAGGCCTTTTATTATGGCAAACAGAAAAAAGAAGTTTACGAACCAAAACCAATGACATAAGGAAAGAGAAATCTCATTCAGGGACTGCTTCAGGAGTATGATATTCACTCCGCTGAAGGTATTCAGGAGGCATTAAAAGATCTTCTTTCTGGAACAATTCGAAATATGCTTGAAACAGAAATGGATAATCATCTTGGTTATGCTCGATACGAAATATCCGGTGAGCCTAACTATCGTAATGGGACGAAGGCAAAGACCGTTCGTAGTCAATATGGTGAATTTGAAGTCGATGTTCCTCAGGATCGACAGAGTTCTTCTGAACCTCATGTGCTGATATGGTATAAATAAAGTTGTCACTTTATTCTCAAGGAATTAATGAATACGGAAATTGTACATAATTATTTTCCTTTTTTGAGCATTTTTATATTTACATTTATATCTTTGAACACATAGCTTTTGATGTGTGTTAATTTTGTGCTATAATAAATTCATGGTTATGACTAGAATTTATTATAGCACTAATTTGTTTACGTATATATGAAGTCTTTGGGGAATGGAGGGATATAGTGTATCGGGTAGAGCAATTTTCGTTATCAAATTATGGAAAAATACAATGTTTAAATAATATAAAATGTTCTAATATTAATGTGATTTTAGGTGAAAATAGTACAGGTAAAACTTTTTTGCTAAAGGCGCTTTATGTGGCAATAAAATCCCAAGAAGATTATTTGCGTGGAGATGATACTAACTCGCTGGGAGATATTTTAGCAGAAAAAATAAAGTGGACTTTTCAGGTGGAACGTCTTGGAGATTTGGTTACAAAAAATGCTAAGGAACCATTAGAATTTTCGATGACTGCAAATAAGTCTAAAATGGAATTCAGATTTACCAAGGATGCAAATCGCAAAATTGTAAAGTTGTCTGGTGGTGTCAGCAAAGAGGGAAATTCAATATTTATTCCAGCCAAAGAAGTATTGTCATTGTATTCTATAATTTTGCAATCAAGGGAAATAAATAAAGTTTTTGGCTTTGATGATACTTATTATGATTTAGCGAAGGCTTTGCGAATTTCTCCATCAAGAGGAAAGAATTATTCCACTTTTGCGTATGCAAGGAAGAGAGTTAAAAGTATAATTGATGGTAGTATTGATTATGATGAGAGCAGCGGTAGATGGTTTTATAAAAATTCCAATAGACAGAAATTTTCTATAGGTGCTACATCTGAAGGGATAAAAAAGATATCTATATTAGATAGATTGCTAGCAAATGGATATTTGACAAAAGAATCGGTTGTGTTGATTGATGAAATCGAGGCCGCATTGCATCCGCAAGCAATATGCGAATTTTTGGATATGATATATGATATATCTAAAAAAATGGGAATACAGTTTTTTATTACTACTTACTCATATTTTGTGATAAAAAAACTGTATTTGCTTGCTATGCGAGAACAAGGAATGGTAAACTGCATATCGTTAGAAAATTCAGGAAACAACTTTTATTGTGATTTATTCGATGGAATGCCACCAAATTCTATAATAAATACATCTGTAAATTTATATAGACAAGAAATAGATGAGGTGTTGTAATGGGAAAGATTTCTATCGAAGAATCAGGAATGAAATTCAGGGAATATGATGAACGGGATATTTTTCACATTGAAACAAGCCAACAATATATTGAAACATTAAGGGATAAAGGCGTAAAGATATGTGAGTTCTTATTATCTACGGGTAGTAAAATTGTATTTGTAGAAGCAAAAACAACTTTTCCCAATAACCTCAATGTAAAAGATTATGAATGTTTCATAGGTGAAGTAGTGCAAAAGATGAGTAATTCATTATCGCTATATGGAAATATTTTATTGGGACGTTATAGTGGCGATGGAGTGCCGGAAAATTTATCACTCAAGGCTTTTTTGGAAAAACATATCATATTCCTGTTATTGGTTAAAGAAGCAGAAGAAGAGTGGTTAATTAACGTTAGAGATGATTTGAACAGCCGTATGAATGACATTATGCGTATATGGAAAATTCAAAGAATCATGGTTCTCAACGAAGAAATGGCACGGCAGAAAAAATATATACAGTAGAAAATGGTATTTTCTAGTCATAGCACTTTTGATGGACAGAATTATTTGTGGGATTATTAGTACACATAGCATTTTGCAATGAGAGATTTGTATTCAGATTAATGTTTGTAAAATATTATACTTACTATATATCCTAAATATATTTATTAATATCTTTCCAAAAGCTCCAGATAATCATTAGCATAATTATCCCTATGGGAAAGGCGGCGATTATGCTGACGGTTTGAATATTGCTCATGGAGCTGTCTGAGAATACCAATGCTGTTGGCAGTAGAATTAGGAGAATGCACCATAATAGCTGAATGGCTTTATGAGGGGCTTCTCCTGATTCTATTTTTTTATAGCTGTAGCATGAGGCGGTATAGGCTATGGAATCAAAGGATGTGGCATAAAAGAGAAGCATGGTTGCCAGCACCCAAACAGTAGCTAGATTAGCCAAAGGCAGGGTGCGAAGCATGGCAATGATGATGGCGTATATATCCCCATGAGCGGTATATTGGGCAATAAAATCAATTGTGCCAGATGTTTGCAAGCCCATGCTGTAGTTTCCTAGAACAATAAAGCTAGTTAATGTTGCGCCTACGCCGAAGAAATATCCTCCAGCTATAACCTGTCTGATAGTTCGGCCACGAGATATATTGCCAATAAAAAAGGGAGCTGCCACACACCATACCATCCAATAGGCCCAATAATATATGGTCAAATCCTGTGGGAAATTTGTCTCCCTTAGAGGGTCTGTATATGTGGCAAGACTGATAAAGTTTTGAATCATGCGGCCAAAGGATTCAAAGCCGGTTTCTATAATATATTTACCTTCGCCACCGGCCAGCAGAACAAAAGCCATCAACCAACCAAACATATAAATACATAGCTTGGCTAGAATACTGATGCCCTTGAAGCCGTGAAGCAGGGAATAGGTATAGATAGCACAGGTAAGGAAAATAATAGCAATAGTGATAATATTTCTATCCAAGGAAATTCCCAATAGATTTTTGATAATTATGGACATCAGTGGGGTTGCTACAGAAAAAGTGGTGGCAGTACCGGCTAAGAGAGCAAAGACCGCCAGCAGGTCAATCAACCTACCTGGAATACCATCTGTTTGTCTGCCTAGAATCGGCCTGCAAGCCTCCGAAAACCGCAGTCTTTTTCTTTGTCGTACATGAATCATAAAGCCAAAGGCCACGGCTAGAACAAGATAAAAGCTCCAAGGAATAAAGCTCCAATGAAAGAGGGGAAATACTCCTGCCCATGCCTGAATACTGCCTAATTGGGAGATATGGGGATTTGTGGCATATACAATCCATTCGGAAAAGGAATAAAATAAAATATCAGCGGCCAAGCCACAGGTAAACATCATGGAGCCCCAAGTAAAGAATGAGTATTGGGGCTTTTCCTTTTTATCACCTAATACAATATTTCCATAATGGGAACAGCAGAAATAAAGTGAGATGAAAAATATCCCCAAGCCTACCACTAAGTAATAGGTACCCATAGTATCACCAAAGAAAAATCTAATGGAGCTTAGCACTCTATTAGATTCCTCAGGCATAATAAAAAACAAGGCACTTAGCCCTGAGATACTAAGCATGGGTAATAAGGTAATAACCCAATCAATTTTATGATGATTTACCACTTTACTTCCTCCAATTTCTGCGTTTCATACAAATATTTGTATTTCTTGCTACATTCAAAAACGAAGCCTATAGCAGCATTATTTTTATTCTTTATGGTCTTTATATTATGCATTTGGGCTTCTGTAATCCCTAAACCATGAGCTATATGCTTTAAAATATCAGACCGGGTATTATTCACATAGGAGGTATCAAATTTTCGCAGTTCATCCAGAGTGTCAAATTCAAAGATGAAATCAGGCGGATACTTTCGTATTTGCATAGGTAGTTCATGGATATGTTCAATATAGATATTTTCCCACAGCTTGTCCTTGGTTTCTCTTTGGCCATATTCCCGCTGTAAAATAGAAAGAAATTTTTTGCTAAAGGCCTCAGACCAAAAAACATGGCCTAGCATAATCCAGCTATTGGCTCCACCTATATGCACAGCTTTTATCCAATTATTTTTCTCAGTAATGCACCATTCCGAGGTTTTTCCTTGGGCATAAATGGCAGAATAGTAACTTTCTGCCACCTCTGATGTAAAAGGATTCCTAATAAAATAATTATCAGAGGAGCAAATATAGCTGTTTTTTAGATAATCTCTCACAGCATATATGGAGGAGTGATTATTTCTTGTTAGATAATCCGGATTGTGGACAAGCACTACATTGTATTTATCCTTTAAATAAGCAAATGACTGATATTTGTAGCCGGTGACAATAATGATTTCCGGGATGCCTGCTTCTTTTAGCTGTTTAATCTGCCGTTCAATGAGGACTTCTCCTTTTACTTCTATCAAGCCTTTGGGGATTTCGTAGGAAAGGGGGGCAAATCTGCTGGCTGTGCCAGCGGCTAGAATAATAGCGTTATCTACTTTCATTTGTGACTATCTCCCACATTGTAATTCTTTATGAACTATCTCGTAGTATTCCTTGGCGTATTCATATTGTCTGCGGGCATAGGTGCCAAATTTTATGCCTAATTTTCTTTTATATTCGCACCAGTTGCTCCAAAGCAAACCGCCAGCAGCCATGTAGCAATAAATTTTTAATCTGGTGGCTCTATCACATTCCCCATCGAAATACAAATCAATTAATATATCTGCTTCTTTTTGGGTATAAAAGGAATAAATGGCGAACATGGCAATATCTACATGGGGGTCCTGCATACCAGCATATTCCCAATCTGTTAATTGAATATTATCTCCCGAAAAAAGAAAATTATCAGGTACGGCATCAATATGGGTGAGACAATATTGCTTAGGCTGTGTATAAATATAGGACTGCAAAGAAAATACATTTTCTTTTATTTGCTGATAATTAGGATAATGGGATGGAGTACCAGCCCATAGGGATTCATAAAAATCAATTTGTTTGAATATATCAAAGGTATGCTTGACCTGTAGCTCCATATTATGGAGAGTGCGTAGCTTTTCCATACAGTGTTTAACATCCTGCAGGCTGTTAGCATTACAGGTTTTTATCTGTGGCAAGAATTCAGTGATTTTGTAACCATTCTGTGGATTGATGTAAATGGGGTTATCACACAGCCCTTTATTCTTTATGGTTTCATAAACATCAAATTCCTGCTGACGATTAATAAGAAAGCTAGTGCCTGCTCCAGGGATGCGAATAATAAATTTTTTATTCCTACAGGTAAACAGAAAAGAACGATTGGTCATGCCTTGTTTTAATACTTCAATGTGAGTGATCTCGTTTTTCTTTGCCCTTAATACATCCCTAATGATGCCAAGAGCTTCCTCTGGCAAATTTTCATACATAAATATGCCCTTTCTATTACATTTGTATTTATTATCCTGTCTATTTTAGCATGAAATAAGGGAGTGTAAAATAGTTTGTGTAAAAAGTAATTGCGCAGATTTATTTTATGCCC